>ORMF010093396.1_pt1 | contig 13677 bp, 8 predicted proteins | sample 1779871 | NCBI WGS metagenome assembly ORMF01 (sample SAMEA104232316, study PRJEB22302) | groundwater metagenome | biome: forest; feature: aquifer; material: groundwater | place: USA | collected 2011-08-07 | depth 5.4 m | reverse complement strand
TAGTTAACACCGTGCTCCAACTTGGCCGGATACACGAACGTGCGCATGGTTGCCAAGCCTTGGCCGCAATGCCCCGTCCAGCGGACTTCCACCCCGCGCTCCAGCCCAGGGTTTGATGCCAGGGCTTTGCCCAGGGCTTGAGGCCCTTCCTACCGGCGGAAAACAATGCTACTCTCTTCAAAACGTCATGAGACGTAATGAGTAACGAAAAGGCAAATATGCGACCACGTCTTGTCCTGTTGATGACTGCTCTTCTGATCGCCATGGGTGCTGTTTCCAGCGCTCATGCCCAAGTTCTGTACGGCTCTTTGGTAGGAACCGTCGTCGATCCTTCGGGAGCGGCGGTGGTCAAGGCAGCACTCACGCTGACCAACCCATCCACCGGGATCTCGCGCGAAGCCGCGGCCGATGAGCAGGGGCGGTACAACATCTCATCGGTCCAGGCCGGTGTCTACAACTTGAAGATTACAGCGCCGGGTTTCCGGACCATGACGCGATCCTCCGTCGAGGTCACCATCAACTCGGTGACGCGCGTGGATGCGCGGCTCGAGATTGGCCAGATGACCGAGCAGGTCAGCATCCAGGCCGATGCCGTGATCCTGCAAACCGACAAGTCCGAGGTACGCACCCAACTGAGCTCGCAAACCATTTCGAGCATGCCTTTGCCTGCCTACCGCAACTATCAGTCGCTCATCAACCTGGTTCCCGGCGCCACGCCGGCCGCCTTCCAGAACGCCGTGGTCGATACGCCGGGCCGCGCCCTCACCACCAACATCAACGGGACGCCGCGCAACAATAACAACACGCTGGTGGACGGGGCAGTGAACGTCAACATCTGGTTGCCGCACCACGTGGCCTATGTGCAGCCGGTGGAGTCCATTGATACCGTGAACATCTCGACGAATTCATTTGACGCTGAGCAGGGCATGGCCGGCGGCGCGGCCATCACGGTTACCTCCAAGTCCGGTACCAATGACCTGCACGGCGTCGCCTTCTGGTTCAATAACAACAACCGGCTGAACACCGCGCCCTATTTCCGGCCGGTCGGCTTCAAGCTGCCCAAGGAGACCCTGAACATCGGCGGCGGCACCATCGGCGGTCCCATCAAGAAGGACAAGCTGTTCTACTTCTTCTCCTATGAACGAACCATGCAGGGTTCCGGGCAGGCCTCCAGCCAATCGGTTGCCCCGGCCGAATTCCGCGCCGGCGATTTCAGCAACTTGCCGGCCGGCTACGCCACTGTCTACGATCCGGCCACCGCGCCACAGAATGCATCTGCTTCACGGTTGCCTTTCCCTGGCAATCGAGTTCCCGCGGCGCGGTTCAACCCGATCTTCCCGGGTATTTACAAAGGGATCCCTCTGCCCAATCAAGTCTCTGTCACCGACCCCAATAACCTGTCAGGCAATTATCTCGCCAGCGGGATTCTCTCGCTGTTGCGGAATCAGTACGACTTTAAAATGAACTATGCCAAGAGCCAGAAGCTGAACATTTGGGGCAAATACAGCCGCATGGATGCGCCGGTTTCGGGTACCTATGCCTTCGGCGATCTCGGTGGACCGGCGCTCGGAACCGATGGTGTGGGAGCCACCACCACACAGATCCCAACCGTGGGTTACAACTATACGTTTTCCCCAACGTTCCTCATGGACGGTGTATTCGGCTACACGCGCATGGATCAGGAGGTCAGCATTCCGGGCCAGGACAAGAACGTAGGGCTCGACGTCTGGAAGATTCCCGGCACAAACGGCGGCAAGCAGTATGCCAGCGACCCGCGTTACGGCGGCTTGCCCGCCGTGGCCGGATTCGGGTTCAGTAACTTCGGCGTCGCCGCTACCTGGGCTCCCCTGTTCCGCGGGGAACGAAGCTATACCTACCAGACCAATTTCAGCAAGCTGAAGGGCGCCCATGAAATACGGTTCGGGCTGGAACTGCGCCGGATGGAGTTGAACCACTGGCAGCCGGAAACTGCCAACCCTCGCGGAGCCATCAATTTTGCCTCGGGAGTGACCAACGTTTCCGGGCAGGTGGCACGTGAACCGAATTCCTACGCGGCGGCGCTGCTCGGACTGGTTTCCAGCTACGGCAAGTCGATCCAGTATTTCGACATGAAGACCCGGGAGTGGCAATATGCGGTGTATCTGCGCGACCGCTGGCAAGTGTCGCGCCGCCTCACGCTGAACCTGGGGCTGCGTTACGAATACTACCCGCTGATCAATCGCGGCGACCGCGGCATTGAGCGCTGGGACCCCTCCACGAACCTTGTTTATATTGGTGGTCTAGGAAATACGCCTCGCGATGTCGGAATCACGGTGAGCAAGAAGCTGTTCGCTCCGCGCATCGGATTCGCCTACCGTGTGGGCGAAAACAACGTCATTCGCGCCGGATACGGCATCACCTATGATCCGATTCCGTTCGGCCGTCCGCTGCGCGGCCTATTTCCTTCCACTCTCACCGGTTCCTGGGTGCCCACGGTGAGCACGTTCGGGTGGTTCAACACACTGGACCAAGGCATTCCGGATGTTCCTACACCTGATGTTTCCAAAGGCGTGACCACGCTGCCGGTGAACGTGGACATGGGACCGCGCAGCCCCTGGGGCGGGCATCTGAACCGCGGTTACATCCAGAGCTGGAACCTGACTGTCGAGCGCAAGCTTCCCATGGACATGGTCGGCTCAGTAGGCTATGTTGCGACGCGCGTCATCAAGCAGTTGTTGGACCGCAACATCAACACCATCGGGCCAGGGCTCGGCATTACCACCGTCAACCTCCCGCTGGCAAAGGCGCATGGCCGCACCATCGGCGCCAACATGTGGGATGGCTATGGTTATGGCGCCTATGATTCGCTCCAGGCAACCCTAAATAAGGGGTTCTCGAAGGGGCTGTTCGCAAAAGTCTCCTACACCTTTGGCAAGGCTCTCAATATGGCCGACGACACCGGGGGGGCCGGTCCTAAATCCTTCAACTGGGAACCCATGATGGCGCGCAACTATTCACCTGCCGGCTATGATCGCCGGCACATGTTGACGGGGGCCTGGGTCTTTGAAATGCCGTTCGGCAAAGGCGCGAAATACAGCTTGTCCGGCGTGGCGGATAAGGTGCTGGGAGGATGGCGTCTGAACGGGATGTTTAGCGCCTATACCGGCACGCCGTTCACGGTCTCCGGCAGCGGCCAGTCGCTCCAGTGCATCGGTTGCGCGCAGACCGCGCACCAGATTGGACCGGTCCGGAAGCTGGGCGGCAAAGGACCGCAGCAGCCATACTTTGATCCGTCCTCCTTTCGCGATCCGTTGTTCTACTTCAACACGGCCAACCCGCAGTACATCCCCGGCAGCATGGGCATCAACACTCTTTACGGGCCAGGGTACTGGAGACTCGATCCGGGCCTGTTCAAGAACTTCAAAATCACCGAAAAGGTGGACCTGGAGTTCCGCGCCGAGTCCACCAACCTGGCGCACAACGCGCGCTGGGGCACTCCATCCGGTAATTCGGCGGCACAGCGGCTCAATCCGGATGGAAGCCTGAACACCTCCGTGGCAAACCCATTGCAGAACTTCATGGCAATCACCAGCGCGGACTCCACCCGGCAGTTCCGCTTCGGATTGCGTTTGTCGTTCTAATATGGAGGGATGAAACGACGTTCTTTCCTCGGCGCCATGGCTGGTGCGGCCGCCATGGCCCAGCCGCGCCTCGATCTGATTCTCCGCAACGGGACCGTATGCGATCCGGCCAGCGGGACCAAGCGCCGAGCTGATGTCGGCATCGCAGGCAGCCGCATCGCGGCCATCGCGGATCGCCTCGATCCAGCAGGCGGAGCGGACGTGGTGGAGGCACGCGGCCTCTACGTCACCCCTGGACTGGTAGACCTGCACACGCATTGCTATCACGGAGCCACGGCGCTGGGTGTGGAGGCTGGCCCGATCGCGGCTCGCTCCGGTGTGACTACCTGGGTGGATGCGGGAAGCTTCGGGTGCACGCAAGCGGACGGCTTCCGCAAGTTCATCGTCGAGCCATCTCCGGTTCGGATCTTCGGCTTGGTCTATCTTTATCCGGACAATCGCAACCCGGATATGGATCCGGTGAAGTACGTCCGTTCCTTCATCAGGCAAACCGGACAAACCGTACAAGCCAACCGCGACTTTCTGCTCGGGGTCAAGCTGCAGGTGGGCAGCAACATGAATGGCCGCTACAGCTACGATTTCCTGAAAATCGCGCGCGAGCTGTGCGACGCCTACCGCCTCCCTCTGATGGCGCATATCAGCTTTGCACCGCCGGAAACCGATCAAGTCATGGAACTGATGAAAGCAGGCGATATCGTCACGCATTGCTACAATCGCCACACGCTCGGCATTCTTGACGAGGCCGGAAAGGTGCGGGCCAGCGTGCGCAAGGCGCGGGAGCGCGGCGTGCTGTTCGACGTCGGGCATGGACTGGGCAGTTTCAATTTTGAAGCAGCGCGAAAAGCGTTGGCGGACGGCTTCCTTGCCGACACCATCTCCACCGACATCTACAATCTCAACGTGAAGGGCCCTGTATTTGACATGCCCACCACCATGTCCAAGCTGATGTACCTCGGCATGTCCTTTGACGAGGTTCTGGCGCGAACCACCATTGCTCCGGCGCGGATCGTTGGGCGCGTGGAAGGCCTGGGAACGCTCACCGTGGGCGCGCCCGCCGATCTGGCGTTGCTCGCGGTGGAAGACGGAGAGTTCCCCTTGACGGATTCGCAAAGGAACACGGTGACGGCGAAACAACGTATCGTATGCAAGCTGGCCATCTGCCGCGGCAAGCGTGTTGGACGCGCATGATCGTCAACAGGATCACTCTCACTCACGTTCGCGTCCCGCTGGTGGAGCCGTTCCGGATCAGCTCCGGCGCGGTGGCCGAGAAGGACGCGCTGGTGGTCCGGCTGGAGAGCGGCGGCCTGGTTGGGTACGGTGAGTCCTCTCCGATGTCGGGCACTTTCTACTCATCCGATACCCCGGAGAGCTGTTGGCGTGAACTTTGTGAAGACCTGATCCCGCCCATTGCAGGAAAGGAGTTCGCTTCATTGCAGCCGGCAGTGGACTTTATCTCGACACTGCCGGGAAGCAATTTCGCCAAAACGGGAATTGAAACCGCCCTCTGGGATCTGGAGGCGCACCGCCAAGGCAAGCCTCTGTATGAACTGCTGGGAGGAACGGCCAAGCCGGTGGAGTCCGGACTGGCCGTGGGTCTCTACGATGAAATCAGTGACCTGCTGCGGACCATCGAAAAGTATCTTGCGCACGGATACAAGCGGGTGAAGATCAAGATTGAGCGCGGCCGGGATGTGGAGTTGGTCGCCGCGGTCCGCAAGGCCTTTGGCGATATTCCTCTGTTCGTGGATGCCAACGGAGCCTATGATCTCACCGACCTGGCGGTGTTTCAACGGCTCGACGAATTTGATCTGCTGATGTTCGAGCAGCCCTTTGCCGGCCATATGCTGGCTGAACTTGCCCAGTTGCAGAGGAAGGTTCGTACGCCGGTCTGCCTGGATGAAAGCCTCGAATCCGAGGCTGACCTGCGAGGAGCCATCAAACTGGGCAGTCTCAAAATTGCGAACATCAAGATCCAACGGGTCGGAGGTTTCGGGCACGCTCTTGCCATTTACGAGATCTGCCGGCAGCACGGGATTCCGGTTTGGATCGGCACAATGCCGGAGTTGGGAATCGGGCAGGCACAGGGAATGGCGCTCGGGACACTGAGCCATTGCAGCTACCCGACGGATGTGGAGGCCAGCTCGCGGTGGTTTCAAGATGACATCATCAAGCCTTGGCTGGAGGTGCAGGACGGTTGCCTCCATCCACCCAAATCGCCAGGACTAGGCTTCGAGGTGGATCAGTCAAAACTGGATCTTTACGCGGTGGCCTCGCGCACCTTTAGCCGCGATTAATCCCGATAGAGGTGATGAGGATAGTAATGTCATGTATCCTTAAGGGAAGAGGACAAGCTTGCTACTAGTACTACTAACCACTGCCGCGTGCCTGTCCGATTTCAATGTTCTCACGTCGCACTACGACCGCGAACGTACAGGCGCGAACACGCAAGAATCCGTGCTGAAGGTCAGCAACGTCAGACCCGGCACATTCGGAAAACTGTTTTCCATAGGGGTGGACGGGGATGTGTACGCGCAGCCGCTGTACGCCGGTTCAGTGGATTTCGGGGAATTGGGCCGCCGCAATGCGGTCTACATTGCGACGATGCACAACACGCTGTACGCTCTTGACGCCGACACGGGCGAGGAGATCTGGAGATTCAATGCCGGGCAACCGGTGCCCGCCTACCTTTACCATTTCAATGACATTGGAGGCGAGGTCGGTATCCTGAGCACACCGGTCATCGACCTGGCGTCGGGCACGATTTTCCTGGTGTCGAATAACTACGAGGAGGGGACGTTTTCCTATCACCTTCACGCGCTCGACATGGTCACTGGACAGGCCCGAGCGGACAGCCCGAACACGATTGAGGCGTCCGTGGAAGGGCGGGCGCCGGATGCAGTCAACGGGCAGGTTCCATTCCGCCCCTTCGACCACCTCCAGCGGCCCGGTCTCGCCTTGAGCGGCGGTGTGGTTTACATCGGCTTCGGATCCCATGCCGACGATGGGCCGTACCACGGTTGGTTGATCGGCTATGACGCGGAGGACATTAACAGGCGTGTGACCACATTCAACGTTACTCCCGACGGCGAGGCTGGCTCACTCTGGCACGGCGGACGCGCGCCAGCCATCGACAACCAAGGCAACCTCTACGTGGTGGCGGCCAACGGGGACTACACCGGCGCGCGCAATTTCGGTGAAAGCGTGCTCAAGCTGCGCACGAGCCCCGAGATTACGGTGGATTCCTGGTTCACGCCAGCCGATTGGGAGCAGCTCAACGCAACTGACTTCGAGATTGGATCATCCGGAGCGGTGCTGATGCCCGGCGACGAGTTTGTGATTGCGGGAGGGAAGCGGGGAGTGGTCCATGTCCTGCGCACCGGCAATCTGAATGGCTTGGACCGTCCTGCCGACCCGACCGGCCAATCGCAGACGGTGTCGCGTTGGGGCATTTTCACGATGGCGCTGTGGAGCACCCGCAGCGACGGAGTTCTCTATGTGCGCGGGGTTAACACCGGCATAAAGGCGTACCGGATCCGCAAGGGTACTATGGATGCAGCGCCGTCCTCTGAGTCCAAAATCATCCTCGGCGTTCCTTACCAGGGAATGGCAGTGTCCTCCAACGGGTCTCGGGAAGACAGCGGCATCGTATGGGTGGCCACCGCGGAGGATGTGTTCCGTGCCTTTCGCGCCTCTGACCTGGAAGAGGAGCTTTGGAGCAGCGACATGGACGAGGATCACGACGGGCTCGGCAGCTTTGCCAAGTTCGCCACTCCGACCGTGGCAAACGGCAAGGTCTACGTCCCGACTTTCTCCGGCCGGGTGCAGGTGTACGGGCTCCTGGACGACCCCTGCTCTCCGCCAAGGCCTCCCGGCGAATGATGGGGTAGCTTCGATCTAGGACATACCGGGGCCGATCTTGAGTTTCCTGCGGGCACGCCGGCGGCCCGACAGCGTCAGCCAAAGAGTAGCGAGAAGCCCAAGCGAGGACAACGCCGCTCCGGCGTAGACCGAAACCGGCCGGAACCGAAACTCGAGCTGGTGCCGGCCGGCCTCCACGACAACGCCGCGCACGGCGCCATAGGCTTCCCAGATTCTCGCCGGTGTCCCGTCGACGATTGCCTGCCATCCGGGGTAGAAGGTGTCGGCCAGCACCACCATTCCCCGGCACCGCATGTCGGCACTGATGCGCACGCGATTGGGCGCATAGGCGTCCAAGTCCACTTGATCGCCGCCTTCACAAGTTTCGAGCTTTGGGGCCTCGGTGCCCACTAGCAGCACGATACGAGAGGCATCAAAGGCGGGATTATCCAGGCGAGGAGCCAACTGCTTGACCTCCGCCACAGTCTCGATGGCATGGACACTTCGCACGCGCCCCAGCGAGTTGGGGCTTCGAAACAGATCCACGCCGGCACCTTCGAAGAGTCTGGTGAGGTCAGGCCGGTCCGGCTGCCGCCCGATGTAATGCGTTACGCCGTAGAGCCGCTGACCTGTAGGTGTGTGCCGGGCGAAGTGGAAGAGATTCAGCGTGACCCCTGCCAGGTAGCCTTCGTACATATCGATTGAATGCAAGTCACCAAAATTTACCGGGAGGTCCGTGTCATTGACGCGGACTCGTACCGGGGAAGGCTCACGCCTCAGCGCCTCGGCCAGGTCGCGGTGCGCCGAAAGCATGCGGGCATAGGGCTGCGACTTTTCAGCGAAGCGGCTCAGCCATGCGCGGGTCAGGGTTGTGTTCAACTCGGCCAGCATCAGGACAACCATCCAGCCGCAACAAACCGCGCGGCTCACGCGTCCGCGAGTCCAGGCGGCGAGGAGGCCAAGCAAGGCGATGGAAACAAGCGCGGAGAGTATCAGCGGTTGGCTTGCCTCCACTTGCCAACCCAGCACGCCGGCCAGGATGGCGGCGCCAGCCACGGCCAGGGCCTTGGTGATGCGCAGGCTCCAACGCGTGGCGTGCCCGCGCAGCAGCCGATCGACGCCGTAGGCTGCCAGGAGAGCGAGGGAGAAGTTGGTGAGATGGATGGCGCGCACCGGCAAACGGGCTTTATCGAGCATCGGCACAATATTGGCGAGAACGCCGTGGAGCGGGGTGAACTCGCCCATCGCGTAAACAAGGGAGGCACCGGCGAGCGCACCTGTCCATCGAACCACCCTGTGACGCCAGGCAGTCACCAGTCCGAGAATGGCGAGGGTGGACACCACGACCCCCAGAAAGGCCGCAGTATCGCCAATGTTGTCATGGTACGGGAAGACGATACTGAGAATCCCGCGCGGAGTGAACGAGTAAACGGATGAGGAAAGATACGGGATTTTGTCCTTCCATCCAAATGGTCCCGGGCCGTGCGGGCCCCATCGAAGCGCCAGCCGGCCGAACTCCAGCGTCGGCCACATCTGCACGGCCGCCACCAGCGCAGCCACTAGAAACGTCAACGCCGCATTCCTCATTGCGGCCAGGCGGCGGCCGCGCTGACGGAAAATGACACCTCCCCAAGCCAGGCCCAGCGCCAGGCTCGTAAGCAAGGGAATCTCATGGTGGCCGCTCAGCCAGGCGATGCCGAGGACCAGTCCGCTCCAGGCCGCGCTCTCAGCCGGCCGTATGCGGCGGGCCGCGCGGAGAAAGAAAAGAGCAATCAACGGGGTCCACAAGGCGCCGCTCAACACGTCGATCCATGGAGCGCTCCCGACGAACCCGCCAAAGGAAAACGCACAGGCCGCTATGATGGACGCGGTGCGGCTTCGCTTCAGTTCCCGGCAAAGCCAGAATGGCCCCAGCGCCGCCACGGCATGCATCAGCACGAAATGAAGGTTGAGGACCCTAATGCGCAGATATCCGTTGTCGTCCAAAGGCCAGAGCATCATCAGGAGGTTGAGCGGGTTCAGCGGCCCTGGCTGTGTCTGCCCGATCAGCGGCTGTCCCATCCAGATGTGCGGATCCCATAGCGGGAACCTTCCTCGATGCATTTCGCGTGCCTGGAACTCGAGCCGCGGAATCTCCATATAGACCATGTCCGGATGATCGAACCAGACATACTCATCGCTCAGGGTCAGCTTCCAATAGAAGCCTGCCAGGAGGGTAAGAAGCAGCAAGACGGCCAGTGGGTTCTTCCATTGATCTGTCATCGATTGGTCCGGCGCGGCAACACTGTAATAGCCCCCTAGGCTGACACAAACAGTCAGGAGTGCGCAATGGTTTGAACGGTGTATCTCGATTCTGAGAAGCTGGAATCTACGGAGTTGCCTCGCGGCCCAACTTCAGGCCAGTGGCGCGGTAAACCTCGCCCATGCCGCCTTCACCTAGCTCGGCGGTGATCTTGTAATGGGCAATGGTTTGTCCGATCATTGGTGCTATTCAGCATACACCCACTCACCCTCAGGCCTCCAACAATAGCGCTGTGGAAACGGCGGGCCCTTCTGGAGTACAGTAACGGCATGCCCACTGGAGTTCGTATCTCGATTCTGTTGGCCGCCCTGGCGTGCGCCTGGGCGCAGGAGCCAAAGCGCCCCCCTATCACTGGCGTCGCGCACGTGGCTCTCTATACCAAGGATGTGGAGGCGTCCCGGCGGTTCTACAAGGACTTTCTCGGCTATGGCGAACCGTTTGACCTCAAGAACTCAAACGGCTCTCTCGCACTCACTTTCATCAAGATCAATGACCGCCAGTACGTCGAGCTGTTTCCCGAAACCGCGCCGAACACAGACCGCTTGAACCACATCTCCATCGAGACTACGGACGCCGAGGCGATGCGGAAGTATCTGGCCTCCAAAGGCATCACAGTTCCCGCCGCCGTGCCCAAGGGCCGCATCGGAAATTCCAACTTCAACGTCAAGGATCCCGACGGCCACACGGTCGAGATTGTGCAGTATGAGTCCGCCGGGTGGAGCGCGCGGGAAAAGGGAAAGTTCATGGGGCCACAGCGGATCTCCACAAACATGATCCACGCCGGCATTCTGGTGGGCGCAACCGAAGCCGCCATGCGCTTTTATCGCGACACGCTCGGCTTTGTCGAGACCTGGCGCGGGAGCCGCGACAATGTCACCCTGAGCTGGATCAATCTGCGTGTCCCCGATGGAACCGACTACGTTGAATTCATGTTGTACTCCGAACTGCCCGAGCCCACCAAGCGCGGCACGCAACACCATATTTGCCTCGTGGTGCCAGACATGGACCGTGCGCGATCCGAGTTGATGGTGCGCCGCGAGAAGGCCGGCTACACACAGCCGCTCGAGATCCGTACCGGCATCAATCGCAAGCGCCAAATGAATCTGTATGACCCGGACGGCACACGGATCGAGCTCATGGAGCCCGACACGGTGGACCGTGTGCCCGCGCCATCCTCGAAAGCGCCGCCACCCCAGGTGCAAACCGCCACTCGCGACTGGCAGCCACCGCCGGAGGAAGTACGTCAGAAGCCGGTGTCGAGTTGCACCGGGCTCCGCCGGCTGACCGGAGTGGAATTCACTGTTATCACGGCGGTGGACTATGCGCCGACCGCCTCCGTCCCCGCCTATTGCCGCGTCACCGGACAGGTCCAGCCTGAGATCCGGTTCGAAGTGAATCTTCCGCTGGACTGGAACCGCCGTCTGTTGATGTCGGGCAACGGCGGCTACGCCGGAGACGAGGTGGACAATCCGCTGCGGCCGGGCGGGCAGACTGCGCTGCCGGCGGGATTTGTCACAGCCCGCACCAACACCGGTCACGATGCCGCGCGGGAACCGCTGGGGACATTCGCTGTGAATTCGCAGAAGCTTTTTGACTACGCCTTTCGCGCTGTGCATGTAACCGCCCAGACAGCCAAGCAGATCGCCGCCGCCTACTACGGGCGCGCGCCGGAACGTTCCTATTTCATTGGATGCTCCACCGGCGGGAGGCAGGCTTTGATGTCGGCACAGCGCTTTCCCGGTGACTTTGACGGGATCCTGGCCGGGGCGCCGGTGCTCGATTTCACCGGAACCGTCTCCAAGTACGCCTCCTGGGTACAGGCGCAGGGGAACTCCGCCTTTCCCGTAACCAAGATGAAGTTGCTTGCGGACAAGATATACGCGCAGTGCGATGCCAAGGACGGGCTGGCCGATGGCCTGATTACCGATCCCCGCGATTGCGGCTTTCAACCGGCCAGGGATCTGCCAAAATGCGCGGCCGAGAACGGCGCGGCTTGTTTCACCAGTGGCGAGATCAAGAGCCTGGAATCCATGTACGGGGATCTCCACATGGCGGGCCGGCGCGTGTTTCCCGGCTGGCCGGTGGGAGCGGAAATCGCCGGTCAAAACGCACAAAGCGGCTGGTACCGTTGGATTGTGAATGACCAGGGACCCACCATCGGGCAGGCATTTGCGGAGACCTTCTTCCGCTACGCTACCTCGCCTTTCCGAAGAAAGACGCGACCCTACAGTTGCAGCAGCTGGATCTGAATCAAGACCCGGCGAACCTGGCCTGGATCAGACAGGTGGTCGATGCCACTGATACCGATCTGACGGCCTATCAGGCGCGGGGCGGAAACCTTCTGATGTGGTTCGGCTGGGCCGACCCGGCGCTGAATCCCATGATGGGCGTGGAATACTACGAGTCCGTTGTAAAAAGGATGGGACCGGACACGAAGAATTTCTTCCGGCTTTTCATGATGCCCGGAGTGTTCCATTGTGCGGGCGGCGTTGGGTGTGACAATTTCCCGCGGCTGGAAGCCCTCATCGATTGGGTGGAGAAAGGGAAAGCGCCGGAGCGGCTGGTGGCCTCGCGCCTGGAGAAGGGAACTGTCGTGCGCACCCGGCCGCTGTGCCCGCACCCGCAAGTGGCCCGCTATTCGGGCCAAGGCAGCAAGGATGACGCTGCCAGTTTTACGTGCGAATCCAAGTAAGGAGCCTACCATGAGCTGCACCAGACGCGAGATGAGTAAGTTGGCGCTGGCTGGTCTTTCCGCCACGGGACTGCATGCGGCCAAGCCCAATTCCAATTTCGGTGGTGTGCAGGTGGGAGTCAATATTCCCTACAGTCTGCACGGCATGCCCAGCAGCGCTGATCAACTGCTGGACTACATGACGCAGGTCAATATCAGTGCCGTGGAACTGCGGTCGCAGCCGATCGAGGCGTTTCTGGGAGCGCCGGCCGCCGCGGCGCAGGGTGTGGGCGAGGGGCCGCGAGCGGCGCGCAATTCCAAGTCAGGGGAATCATTGACACCGGCAAAGGAAGCAGAGATACAGGAGTTAAAGAAGTGGCGCCTTTCCCGATCGATGAATGAATTTAAGGCATTCCGGAAAAAGTATGAGGATGCGGGCGTGCGTATCCAGATCGTCAAGTTCGACCGCATCGACACGGCGAGTGACGAAGTGCTGGACTACTGCTTTCAGATGGCCAAGGCGTTGGGAGCGAATGCGATCTCCTGCGAGATCCCCGTCAGCCGCACCAAGCATCTGGGCGCCTTTGCCGCCAAGCATCAACTAATGGTGGGCTACCATGGCCATGGCAACCTGACCAACCCGGAGGCGTTCGGACGGCTGGGCGCATGGGAGCAAGCGTTCTGGTATTCCAAGTACAACGGCGCGAACGTGGACATCGGGCACTTCTTTGCCTCGAACGGCTTCTCGCCGGCCGAGTGGATCAAGGAAAATCACACGCGCATCACGCACGTCCACCTGAAGGACCGCAAGGCGAACAACGGGCCCGGGATGCCCTGGGGTCAAGGCGACACGCCGCTCAAGGAGATCCTGCGGTTGATGAAGACGGAACAGTACAAGTTCCAGGCAACGATCGAGCTGGAGTATCCGGTCCCGGCAGGCTCCAACACACTAGCCGAGCTGGCCAAGTGCGTACAATATTGCCGCGACGTCCTGACCGCGTAGCGCGTAATAAGGATTGGCCGTGTTAGTATCGCGTCATGATTTCGCGACGCGCCATTCTCGCCGCCGGCCTCCGCCTTCCTCTCGCCCGCGCCGAAGAGTTGAAGGGCGGCATCAAGCTCACCATGCCGGCCTCCAATCTGGATGCCGGCACCTTACAATTCCTGGTGCAACTGGGCGTGGATTGGATCACCACCGGCGGACCCGGATCGCCCACTTACTCGCC
>ORMF011927369.1_pt1 | contig 13679 bp, 10 predicted proteins | sample 1779871 | NCBI WGS metagenome assembly ORMF01 (sample SAMEA104232316, study PRJEB22302) | groundwater metagenome | biome: forest; feature: aquifer; material: groundwater | place: USA | collected 2011-08-07 | depth 5.4 m | reverse complement strand
GAGAGCCCCGCCACATCGGTGGCGCGCCCCTGGAGGGGCCGCAGCACCGCAACAGCGCTGCGCCACGCCGGGTAGATCTGCGACGCCGTGATTTGTTCGGCTTCAGCCCGCAACGCTTCGCGCCTGGCAGCTGGAATCGCCGGCACGGCGGTCATTCGGTCGTTGAAAGCCGCTGCGAACGGATTCTGCGCCGCAGGAGTCCCGATGAACTGCTCCATCTGTGTGATGGTCGCCCCCAGAATGAATCGCGGCGGCAGCCTCTCTTTCTCAGCCAACTGAATCGCTTCGCCTGTCGCCTCTTCCATCCGGGTCGCGACCTGGCGTAGCCGTGCAACGTAGTTGACGGCGTCTTTCTCGGTGTTGAGCGGATGGACGATCGTCAGCGCGTTGACGAGATTGATGTTCACGCCGTTGAACTGCTCGAGTGGAAAGGCGAAGTCCTCGTACTTCTCGCCCTCCACAACGACGGCGAGCTGCCAGGCCATGAGGTCGGCCGACACGCGTTGGGCGTCGGTCAGCCCCGCGCGCTCGAACGTCTTCAACTGCTCGAGGCCGCGCCGGGCCAGCGCCACGCGCTTTTGGCGCCACTCGTGCGTGGACGGCGTCAGCTGCGTCTCGAGGGCGTCCTGTTCGGCGCCGGTGAAATAGCGGGAGGCGGTCGCCTGATTGGGGCTGAGGCGCACCCACTCGGCGGCGAAGTCTTCGAAGAAGGCACCGATGGGTCGCTGCTGCGCATGCACGTGCAGCACAACAACGGCGCACAGGATACTGCCCGCCAGAGCGGGTCGACGGAGGCAGCGAATCATCGGCCGAGTCTACCCGACAATTTGCTGGTAACCCCGGGGGTCGAATGAGACTGCCTGGCACCGCTCCACACAACACCCGGTGGTGAGGGATTGGAGCCGACGCGCGGGCTTGAACCGCGGACCTGCTGATTACGAATCAGCCGCTCTACCAACTGAGCTACGTCGGCCTGGGCGGGGCGAAACGACTGTTGATTGTAACAGTACACCCCGCGGCAAACCCCGCGGCCGCTACTTCCGCGTGCCGCTCGTCGCAACCGGCACGGCAGCCTCACTCGTCCCGCCAGGGAGCAGATCCACGCGGATGATCTGATCGTCCGGCTCCGCCATCGCCCCCTCCCACCGCAGGAACCCTGCCGGCGGCGTCGTCATCCAGATCTGCGCGTCGGGAACCTTGATGAACAGCTTTGCGATTGCCGGGATCTTGGGATGGACGATGAAGCGGTCAGCGGCAATGGTGCGCCCGGCCATTCGAATCCGATCGCGGCCGCCGTATGAAAGCTCCACCGCGGCCAATCGAGGTTTCGGCGCGAAGCCGATGCCTTTCAGCGTGATCGTCTCGCCCTTGACCATCCGCTCGCGCAGCGCCTTGATGGCGAGCGAGAAACCGAAGCCGGCAAATGTCTGCCCCTCGACAACGTCGAGCGTTTCGGACCAGTGTTTGGTCTCGCCCTTCTCCTCCTTCACCGCGGAAGCGGCGCCTGTTCTCAAATCGACCGTAAACGCGCGCGTAGGTTTCCCACCCTGCCACTCGCGGAACGACCACGACTCCTGCGCAAGCTGTGGCCGCTGACGCAAGACGACTTCCTCCTCGGCGCGCCGTCGGCCACCCAGATCCCGGAGCACGGGAAAACCGCGGACGCTCCATTCAAGGGACGTCCATTCGATAGCCGAGGTTGGCAGCGCGACCGCCAGCATCAGCATGAGCGCAGTGAGGCAGACGCACGGGAGGATCGACCTCATGTGTTTCCGGTTCTTATCCATGCCCGTGTACATGCAAGAGCCGATGCGAACGGACTCGTCCGGAGCTGATCAGAACTGCGTGGTGAGAAAAAGACAGTCAACGGGTCCGGGGCGCGTGGCCCCGGACCCGCGACAACGCCAGGAGGGAAGGCGCTCTTACGTGGTGCTACTTGGTGCCCTTGTGGGCCATCGGCACTTTCAGATCGGACAGCTTCGTGATCATGTCCTCAGCAGAGGTGTCGGGCTTCACGGTCTTCTCGATGTAGGAGATCTTCCCGGTCTTGTCGATATAGAAGGTCCAGCGGCTTGCCGTGCCGCGCTCGTTGAGCACGCCGTACGCCTTCGCGGCTTCCTTCGTCGGATCGCTCAGCAGCGGAAAGTCAGCTTCCTTCTTCGACACTTCGGTGTCGCCCAGCTTCACCGTGGTCGCCTTCGCGAATTCCTTGTTCTTCTCCAGCGGGTCGACGCTCGCCATGAAATAGCTCACATCGTACATCTTGATCTTGTCGCCGTTCTCCGCGAGCGACTTGCACTCGATCGTGCAGCCGCGCGTGAACGCCGCCGGGAACCAGGCGACAACAACGGCCTGCTTGCCCTTGAAGTCCGACAGCTGGTACGTCTTCCCGTCGGTTGCCTGCAGCTTGAAGTTGGGCGCCTGGTCGCCAACCTTGAGATCGACTGTCTGGGCCATCGCCGCCGTGGCGAGGCCGAGCACGAGACTTGCGGTCAACAATGCACGCATCACTCAACCTCCTGGGTTGAATCGCCTGCGCGCTCCACGCTACGGCGAGGTTCGCCGAAGCTGAAGGCGAAGCGAAAGGTCTGAGTATACCGCCGATTTCATGGAAGGCGGACCTAACCTTCGCCCCTACGAAATTGAGCCATCGCAAGGCGAAAAAACGTCGGGAGTGGCAGTCCGGACGTGCGAAGCTGGGCGGCAAGCGGTCGGCGGCGATCAGCCGGGCGACCTGAAAGTCCGCCTCCTCATCAGAACGGAATACGGTCGGCGCGGATGTCGATCCTCTGATCGGTGAGTTGCACGAGATCGGGCGCCGTCAATCCCCAGCTCAGTCACTGTTTGGCGTTCGGAGTTTTCCAGAACCGTTTCCGGCGATCGTCACGAGACACCACGGAGCTTGCGGTAGCCGAACCGCGGTAGTACCATTCTTCTCTTACGGTTACACGGAAATTCTCGACAGTAGGATGCTCGACGCCAAACGCCCGGCCCGCGGTCCGCTCATCGTTCGCGGCGCGCGCACGCACAACCTGAAGAACGTCGACGTCACTCTGCCGCACGGCAAGCTGGTCATCTTCACCGGCGTCAGCGGATCGGGGAAGTCGTCGCTTGCCTTCGACACGATCTACGCCGAAGGTCAGCGGCGCTACGTCGAATCGCTCTCCGCGTACGCGCGGCAGTTCCTCGAGCGGATGGAAAAGCCCGACGTCGACAAAATCGAAGGCATTTGTCCCGCCATCGCCATCAGGCAGAAGAACAGCGTCCGCAATCCGCGCTCGACCGTCGGCACGACCACGGAAATACACGACTACATGCGGCTGCTGTGGGCGCGCGTTGGCCGGACGTATTGCCGACAATGCGGCCAGGAGGTGATCCGCGAGACGGCTGAGATCGTCGCGAAGCGGCTTGCCGGCCTGCAGGTGGATACGCGCGTGATGATTGGGTTCCAGATCCCTGTCGTCAGCATGGCTGCGGCGCCCGCCAAGGATGCGGGTAACGAAGCCGAAACGGCCGACGAGCTCTTCGACAGCGACGACGCGGACGCGGCGGTCACGCGGCCGGCGCGCAACGGCTTCAATCCGATATCCGAGACGCTTGACGGCCTCCGGCGCCGCGGCTACGGCCGCGTGCTGGTCGACGGCCGGGCGGTCACGTTCGACGAAATCGATCGCGCCGCGCTCAAGGACAAGACCACGCTCGACGTCATCGTCGATCGACTGCGCATCGAAGGCGATCTGCGCACCCGTCTCACGGATTCGATCGAGACGTCATATCGCGAGGGAGGTGGAGCAGCCTTCGCGATAGTCCTCAGTAGGGATCAGGGATCGGGGATCAGGGATGACAAGCACAGGGAGCAGGGATCCGGGATCAGGGATCAAGAACCAGAACCCCCCGGTCCCCGATCCCCGATCCCCGATCCCTACAGGGTTGACAGGGTCGAGTTCTCGGAGCGTTTCGAATGCCGCGCGTGCGGCATTGCGTACGAAACGCCGCAGCCCCGCCTCTTCTCGTTCAACAATCCGTTCGGCGCCTGTCCGACGTGCCACGGATTCGGCAACATCATCGAGCTCGACATGGACCTGGTGATTCCGGATCGATCGAAGGCGATCAACCAGGGCGCGATCGAGCCGTGGAGCAAGCCGCACTACCGCGCGCAGCTGGCGGAGTTGAAGAGGGCGGCGCGGAAGTCCGGTACCCGTCTCGACGTCGCGTGGTCCGATCTCACCGACGAGGAGCGGACGTTCGTCGTCGAAGGCGACGGCGCCTACCACGGTATCCGCGGGTTCTTCCGGTGGCTGGAGCGCAAGAAGTACAAGGTGCACGTCCGCGTGTTCCTGAGCCGCTACCGCGGATATCTTGCGTGCCCGGACTGCGGCGGCGCGCGGCTCCGCCGCGAGGCGCGCGACGTGCGCGTCGGCGGTCGGACGATCGACTCCGCCTCGGCGCTGACCGTTCGCGAGGCGCAGCAGTTCTTCACGGACGTCGAGCTGAGTGAGAAGGAGACGGCCGTCGCGGACAAAGTTCTGCGCGAGATCCGGAAGCGCCTGTCTTTTCTGAGCGACGTGGGGCTCGACTACCTGTCACTGGACCGCCTGTCGTCGACGTTGTCGGGCGGCGAAGCACAGCGCATCAACCTGGCGACGTCGCTCGGTTCGGCGCTCGTCGGCACGCTCTACGTGCTCGACGAGCCCTCGATCGGGCTGCATTCGCGCGACAACCGGCGGCTCATCGACATCCTTCTGCAGTTGCGCGACCAGGGCAACACCGTCCTCGTTGTCGAGCACGACGAGGAAATGATTCGCGTGGCGGATCACATCGTCGATATCGGGCTCGGGGCCGGCGAGCAGGGTGGCAAAGTGGTCTACTCCGGTGACTACCCCGGGCTTCTGCTGGAGCCGCGATCGCTGACGGCGAAGTACCTGCGGAACGAGCTGGCGATCCCGGTGCCCTCGCCGCGTCGCAAGGGCCTTGCGCACAAGATCCGGTTGAAAGGCGCGACCGAGCACAACCTCAAGGACGTTGACATCGAGATCCCGTTGAATTCGCTCACGTGCGTGACTGGAGTCAGCGGCTCCGGCAAGTCAACGCTCGTGCACGACGTGCTGTACGCCGCGATCAAGCGCGCCAAGGGCAACTGGGATCGGCGCGTCGGCACGTTCCGTGAGCTGCAGGGGCTCGAATACATCACCGACGTCGTGCTCGTCGACCAGGCTCCGATCGGTCGCACGCCCCGATCCAATCCGGTGACATATCTCAAGGCCTTCGATCCGATCCGTGAGCTGTTCGCGTCGACCAAGGACGCGCGTGCACGTGGCCTGACCGCGAGCTACTTCTCCTTCAACGTGCCGGGCGGGCGCTGCGAAGCGTGCCAGGGCGAGGGCGAAGTGCGCGTCGAGATGCAGTTCCTTGCCGATGTCTTCGTGCCGTGCGAACAGTGCGACGGCATGCGCTTCAAGCCGGTCGTCCTCGAGGTGCACTACAAGGGGAAGACGGTGCATGAGGTGCTCAACATGACCGTCCGCGAGGCGTTGACGTTCTTCGGCACGTCGCCAAAGGTGCTGCGCCGGCTGCAGGTGCTCGACGAGATCGGTCTCGGCTACCTGCGCCTCGGCCAGCCGGCGACCACGCTGTCGGGCGGAGAGGCGCAGCGGATCAAGATCGCGGCGCACCTTGCGTCCTTCGGCGGCGAGCGGCTCCTGTACATCCTCGACGAGCCGACGACTGGTCTGCATTTCGACGACATCGCGAAGTTGCTTGCCGCGTTCAAGAAGCTCGTCGAAGCGGGGCATACGCTGGTCGTCATCGAGCACAACCTCGATGTGGTCAAGACCGCCGATTACGTCATCGACCTCGGGCCGGAGGGCGGTGACGCCGGCGGCCGCGTGATCGCCACGGGCACGCCCGAGCAGATCGTGCAGGTGGACGCGTCCTACACGGGCCGGGCGCTGCGCCAGGTGTTGGCCGCGGGCCGGACCAATGCGTACGCGACGCGATAAGGGGTCGGGAGTCATTCCGCGCCGCATAATGCCTCCCGCCCCCCTTCCACGCTCGTTCTACGAGCGACCGACCCTCACCGTCGCCGAGGAGCTGGTTGGCAAGGTGCTCGTCCATCGAACCCGACATGGCATCGCGTCGGGTGTGATCGTCGAGACCGAGGCGTACATCGGCGAAGACGATCCGGCGTGTCACGCCTCGTTCGGCCGCACGCCGCGCAACGAGCCGCTCTACGGGCCCCCGGGCCTCGCCTACGTCTATTTGAACTACGGCATTCATCACCTCGTGAACGCCGTCACCGAAGCCGAAGGACATCCGGCGGCGGTGCTCATTCGCGCGCTGCAGCCGCTCGACGGCATTGGGTTGATGCAAAGACGGCGCGTCAGCGAAGGCCGCAGCGTGGACGATCACGATCTCTGTCGTGGGCCAGGCAACCTGACTCGCGCGCTCGGAATCAGGATCGCCGACAACCGGCTCGATCTGACCGGCAGCAAGCTGTCGATCGAGGATCGCGGCGTGTCGATTGGGGCGGTGGCTCGAGGGCCACGCATCGGGATTCGCGTTGGCCTCGACCGGCCGTGGCGGTGCTGGATTGACGGCGACCCCTCGGTGTCAGGGCCGCGGCGGCGGACGTAGGTGACGGCGGCCAATCGTGAAGACGCGGATCGCCAGTCGAGCGGATCGACACTCGATCCCGGGAACGCGGAGCGCCAATGAGCACACCTGTGTCGCTCGATCTCTTCAGGCTCGACGGCAAGGTGGCGCTGGTGACCGGTGCCTCGCGGGGGATAGGCGCCGCGATGGCCGTGGCTCTCGCGGATGCGGGCGCCGACGTGGCGCTCCACGCAAGCGCGCAGCCGGCGCTGGCCACCGCGGCGGAGATTGCGAACACCAGCGGGCGACGCACGGCGTTGCTGACGGCGGACCTCACCGATCGGTCGGCTTCCGACGATCTCATCGCCAACACGCTCGCCGCGTTCGGCCGGCTCGACGTGCTGGTGAACAACGCAGGAATCATCCGACGTCAGCCCGCGGCCGAGCACAGCGACGCGTTCTGGGACGAGGTGCTGGAGGTGAACCTTTCAAGCGTGTTCCGACTCTGCCGCGCGGCGGGCCGTCACATGCTCGATCGCGGCACGGGCGGCCGCATCATCAACGTCGCGTCGGTTCTGTCCTTCCAGGGCGGACTTACCGTTCCCGGATATGCGGCCGCCAAGGGCGGGATCGCTCAGCTCACCAAGGCGCTGGCCAACGAGTGGGCGCCTCACGGGATCAACGTCAACGCGATCGCGCCGGGCTACGTCGAGACGGACGCCACGAGCGCGCTTCACGCTGACGCCGTGCGCAGCCGCCAGATCACCGAGCGGATTCCCGCAGGCCGTTGGGGCACCACGCGGGATCTGGCAGGCGCCGTGATCTTCCTGGCCTCGCCGGCCTCCGAGTACGTGCACGGACACCTGCTCGTCGTGGACGGCGGCTGGATGGGTCGCTGACGCTGCCGTGGTGAAAGAGGGGATAGTAGACTGTGGACAGTGGGTAAAACGCTTCTTCAGAAGGTGTGGGATCTCCACACGGTTCGGACGCTGCCGACGGGGCAGACACAGCTTTTCATCGGTCTCCACCTGATTCACGAAGTCACGACGCCGCAGGCGTTTGATGGGCTGCGAGAGCGCGGCTGGCGCGTGGCGCGGCCGGACCGCACGTTCGCGACCGTCGACCACATCATCCCGACGCAGCGGCGCCAGCGCCCGTTTCTCGACGTGATGGCGGAGGACATGATCGCGTCGCTCGAGCGCAACTGCCGCGACTTCGGGATCCCGCTCTACGACATTGGCGACGATCGCCAGGGCATCGTGCACGTCATCGGGCCCGAGCTCGGGCTGACGCAGCCGGGACTCACGATCGCGTGCGGCGACAGCCACACATCGACACACGGCGCCTTCGGCGCGGTGGCGTTCGGCATCGGCACGTCGCAGGTGCGCGACGTGCTGGCGTCGCAGTGCCTCGCGCTCGAACCGCTGAAGGCTCGCCGCATCCGCGTCACCGGCCGGTTACCGCGCGGCGTCTACGCGAAGGACGTCATCCTCACGATCATCCAGCGGCTGGGGGTCAGCGGCGGCAACGGGTACGCGTACGAATATGCCGGCGACACGATCGAGCGCATGTCGATGGACGAGCGGATGACGATCTGCAACATGTCGATCGAAGGAGGCGCCCGCGTCGGCTACGTGAATCCGGACGAGACCACCTTCAAATATCTGGAGGGGCGGCCGTTCGCTCCGCAGGGCGACGCGTTCGAACGCTCGAAGGCGTGGTGGCGTTCGATCGCCTCAGATCGTGACGCGGTCTACGACGATGACGTCGAGATTCGCGCGGGGGAGCTGACGCCTGTCGTGACGTGGGGTGTCAATCCCGGACAATCGATCGGGATCGACGGCAAGGTCCCGAGAGCTGCAGGAGCGGACCAGCAATCGACATCCGATGCGCTGACGTACATGGGACTTCAGGCCGGGCAACCGATTGCCGGACTGAAGATCGATGTCGCGTTCATCGGCTCCTGCACCAACGGCCGGCTTTCCGATCTCCGCGAAGCCGCGCGGATCGTCCGCGGCCATCACGTGGCTTCCCACGTGATGGCGCTCGTCGTGCCCGGATCCGCGGCTGTCCAGAAAGCTGCCGAGCGCGAAGGCCTCGACACGACGTTCCGCGCCGCCGGCTTCGACTGGCGCGACGCAGGCTGCTCGATGTGTCTCGGGATGAACCCGGACAAGCTGGAAGGCAACCAGGTCTGCGCGGCGTCCTCGAATCGCAATTTCAAAGGGCGGCAGGGAAGCCCGACCGGCCGCACGCCCCTCATGAGTCCGGCGATGGTCGCCGCCGCCGCGCTTGCCGGCCAGGTCACCGACGTGCGCGAGCTCGTCGATGACGTTCCCGCGGGGGTGCGGTAATGGGCGCCGAACGTATCGAAACGATCGAGGGACGCGCGCTGCCGATGCGCGGCGAGGACATCGACACTGACCGCATCATGCCGGCGCGGTTTCTGAAGTCGATTACGTTCGAAGGCCTCGAAGCCCACCTGTTCGAGGACGATCGGCTCGAGGCGAAGCGAAGCGGCGGCATCCTTTCCGAGCCTCACCCATTCGACTACCACGAGTATCAGGGGGCGTCGATCCTTCTCGTCAACCGCAACTTTGGATCCGGCTCGTCCCGCGAACACGCGCCGCAGGGGCTGCGGCGGTGGGGCATTCGCGCAATCATCGGCGAGTCGTTCGCGGAAATCTTCTTCGGCAACTCCCTGATGATTGGCCTGGCCTGCGTGACGGCCGCCGCCAAGGATATCCAGACGCTGATGAACCTCGTTGAGCAGGATCCGAGCGTGCATCTGCGGGTCGACATCAGGACCGGCACCTGCCACGCGGAGGAAGGTTTGAAATTCCCGATTTCCATTCCCGCACACGTCCGCGACGCGCTCATGACCGGCGCGTGGGATACGACCGGACTGCTGATGGAGCGCTACGACGAGGTCAATACCATGGCAGCAAAGCTGCCGTACCTCGCTGGTTTCTGAGACCTACGAAGTCTGTTTCTTCTTCTCTTCAACCGAGGTCAGAAATGCAGCCGAAGCGTGAGATCGCTCTCCTCCCCGTCTGAACACGAGCCGCACTTGCCGCCGGAGCCTGATTTCCGGAACCGGCAGCGCAACAAGTTCTCCCCTGGCAATCTCTGATTCCGCGCAGCGCCGCGGCAGCAGCGCAACTCCCATGTTGGTCGCGACGGCGCGCTTGATCCCTTCGAGACTCGGCAGCGACACGAGGATGTTGGCCGGGATGTGGTGCTGCTCGAACAATCGCAGCACGCGATCGCGCACATGCGACGGATCGTTGTGCGCAATCACGGGATGCCGTCCGCATTCGGCCAGCGTGACTTCCTTGTTGTCCGCGAGCGTGTGCGTCGGATGCACCAGCATCACCAGCTCGTCGTGCCCGAGGACGATGGAGCTGAGCTTCGGCTCCGAGGGCTGGAAAGTGAGAACGCCGAAGTCGAGCGTCCCCTGGGCGACCTCCGCGCCTATCTGGCGCGCCGGGATCCGGCGGACATCGACATGGACGAGTGGATGCGCCTCCCTGAACCGGGAGATGAGCGGCAGCACGACGTGGACCGAGGCTTCGTTGGCGCCGATGAGTACCCGGCCGCGGCGTAGGTCGCGCAGGTCTTTGACGGCGATTTCGGCCTCCTCGGACAGGCGGAGGAGCCGCTCGGCGAAATCGCGCAGGAGGCGCCCGGCGTCGGTCAGGGTCGCGTCCTTGGTGGCCCGGTCGAAGAGCCGCTCCCCGACGCTGTCCTCGAGCCGCTTGACCGCCTGGCTGACGGCCGGCTGCGTACGATGCAGCTTCATGGCGGCCCTGGAAAAGCTCCGTTCGGCAGCAACCTTGAGGAAAACGCGCAATTCACTCAGTTCCACTGCACAGCCTCATCATAAGGGCCGATAATGCAAACAGAATAATTATCATTTTGACATTATCGACGGGGGTCGCGTCTACTGGGATACAGGGGGAGAGGTCCCGATGACACAACACGTCCGAATCTTCGACACGACGCTGCGCGATGGCGAGCAGGCACCCGGATTTTCGCTCCGGCCGGCCGAGAAGCTCCGGCTTGCCCGTCAGCTCGACGCGCTCGGCGTGGACATCATCGAAGCGGGCTTCCCGATCGCCTCGCCGGCCGACGCGGAAGCGGTGTATCGCATCGCGCAGGAAGTGCGCCGCCCGACGATCGCGTGCCTTGCGCGCTGCCATCGGGCTGACCTCGAGAAGGCCGCCGAAGCCATCAAGCCCGCTGAGAAGGGGCGCATCCACACGTTCATCGCGACCTCTGATCTTCACCTGCAGGTGAAGCTGCGCATGACGCGCGAGCAGTGTCTCGATGCCGCCGTGGAAGCGGTGCGCTACGCGCGCCATCACACGTTCGACGTGCAGTTCTCAGCCGAGGACGCCACGCGGAGCGATCTCGACTTCCTCTGCCGCGTCGTCGAAGCGGTCATCAAGGCGGGCGCGAACACGATCAACCTGCCCGATACGGTCGGCTACGCGACGCCCGACGAAATGCAGGCGTTCTTCACGACGATCCGGACGCGCGTCCCGCACTCGGACAAGGTTGTGTTCAGCACGCACTGCCACGACGACCTCGGGCTTGCGGTGGCGAACTCGATCGCCGCGGTCCAGGGCGGCGCCCACCAGGTCGAATGCACCGTCAACGGGATCGGCGAGCGCGCGGGCAACGCGTCGCTCGAAGAAATCGTGATGATCCTGAAAGTGCGACACGAGCGGCTGCCGTTTACGACCAACGTCGACACGCGCGAGCTCTATCCGTCGAGCGAGCTCCTGACGCGTCTCACCGGCCAGGGCGTGCAGGTGAACAAGGCGATTGTCGGTCGCAATGCCTTCGCGCACGAAGCCGGGATCCACCAGGACGGCATGATGAAGGATCGCCGGACCTACGAGATCATGCGCGCCGAGGACGTGGGCGCGCCGTGGAACCCGCTGGTGCTCGGCAAGCACTCGGGTCGCCACGCGGTGCAGCAGCGGTGCAGCGAGCTTGGCCTGCAGCTGGAATCGGGCGAGCTGCTCGAGGTCTATCGCGCGCTGATGGTGATCGCAGACGAGCGGAAGATCATCGTGGACAGCGACGTCATCACCGTGGTCAGTGCGGTTCGCTTGGGACCGTCGCCGCGCACCGAGCCGGTCGATCCGTTCGATACGCCCTCGGGCGTCCCCGCCGGGCATCACGAATCCGGCTACGGTCACGGGGTGTAGGGGAATCCTCTTCGTGTTCTTTCGTGCACTTCGTGGCTCTATTTTGATTGGGTTTTGGGATTTGGGTTTTGGGATTTGGGATTTTCCAATGTCACAACCATCCTGCCCGTCGGCGGCGCAATGTCCTGCTCGGCGAACACCTTCAGCATCCGTTTTCGCAGCTCGCGTCCGACCAGCCACTGTTTCAGCGGCACGGTCTTGACGCGCGCTTTCAATACGAGCTGCCCAGGCTCGAAGGCATCGATCCCGAGGATCTCGAGCGGCGCCAGGATGTGCGGCTTGAACTCCGGATCCTCCACGAGCGTTGCCGCGGCGTCGCGCATGGCCGCCGTGACACGCTCAGGATCCTCGTCGTACCCGATGCCGAACGTGACGACGTAGTAAGAAAAATCCTTCGATTTGTTCGCGAGCGTCTTCACCTCGCCGTTGGGGAAGACGTGCACCGTGCCTTCCTCGTCGCGAAGCACGATCGTGCGCAGGTTGATTTCCTCGACGAGTCCGCCCTGGCCATTGACGACGGCGACGTCGCCGACGCGGCATTGATCCTCGAGGATCAGAAAAAAGCCCGAGATGACGTCACGCACGATCGTCTGCGCACCGAACCCGATCGCGACCCCCGCGATGCCGGCGCCTGTCAGCGCGGGCGTGATGTCAACGCGCAGCTCCCGGAGGATCATCAGCGCCGTGATGCCGATCACCAGAACCGAGAGCGCCTTCTGGAGCAGCCGTCCAAGCGTTTGCGCCCGCTTGGTCCGCTCGATGACGTTGAGGCCCGTGCCGCGGCTCATCTCGCGCTCGAAGCGGCGCGCGGCGGCGGATCCGATACGAATCACCAGGTACGCCGCGACCGCGATGATCGCGATCCGAAGGCCCGCGTCGAGCAACCACCGAATCAGCGCTTCCGGGTTGCCGCCGAACCGCGTCCGGTAGCCGGCGAGGGTCAGTGCGGGGAACGCCAGCGCCGCCGCGGTGACGAGAAAGATCGCGGCGCGCACGATGCGCCGCGGCCGGTCGACGAACAGCGCCTCGACTTCGCGATCTTCGATGATTGTGCGGAGGACTGACTGCGCGATGCGTGCGACGACGTCGGCGACGAGATAGGCGGCGAGCAGCGCCAGCCCGAGCGCCAGCGTCAGGTCGGGCCAGTTGGAAGGCATGGGTCAGCGATAGTGGACAGTAGACCGTAGACGACACAGCTCAGGTTCATTGCGCGGTGGCGCGCAGGATCGCGATCTTCAACTGCATCCGCCGCCCGTCGCGCAGGATGTCGATGGCGGCGGTGCTGCCGATTATCGAATCCTGGATGAGGCGCGACAGGATGCCGCTGTCGTTCACCGCGGTACCGTTGAACGCGATGATGATGTCCCCGGGACGCAGGCCGCCGTCGTACGCGGCGGAATCGCGGCGCATTCTTCCGACGTAGAGACCTCGTCCGCTCGGCGCGCCGAGATCGCTTGCCTGCTGCGCGGTCAGCGGCCCGTATTCCACGTACCCGATCGACCCGCGCCGCACCTCGCCGTACTTCAAGAAGTCGGCGATGACCCGACGCGCGAGGTTACTGGGAATGGCGAAGCCGATCCCTTGGTACCCCCCGCTCTGACTGAAGATCGCCGTGTTCACGCCGACGAGCTCGCCGCGCGCGTTGACCAGCGCGCCGCCGGAGTTCCCCGGATTGATCGCCGCATCCGTCTGGATGAAGTCCTCGTACCCCGAGATGCCAAGGCTGGTCCGGCCGAGCGCCGAGACGATCCCCAGAGTCACGGTCTCATTCAGCTGAAACGGATTGCCGATCGCCAGCACCCACTCGGCGACTTTCAGACGGGACGAATCACCCCACGGCATCGTCGGCAGGTTCTGCGCGTTGATCTT
>ORMF010539895.1_pt1 | contig 13679 bp, 10 predicted proteins | sample 1779871 | NCBI WGS metagenome assembly ORMF01 (sample SAMEA104232316, study PRJEB22302) | groundwater metagenome | biome: forest; feature: aquifer; material: groundwater | place: USA | collected 2011-08-07 | depth 5.4 m | reverse complement strand
GCCAGATAAAACATCGGGGCGACTATGCCGTCTGACGCGCTCTCGGCAAGCGTTTCAATCGCCGCTCGCGTCACTTCCGATTCATCCAAGTTCTGCGTGTCGCGCCCGACAATGCGCGCGACTTGCTGCCGCGCTGAAAGCAGATCACCGTTCAGGAGAAAGCGTCTTACCGCACGCGCTTCATCAAGCAGTGAGCGCGTAGCGAGCATCGATGCGGCTAGGTAGACCGATACGGCAAAAGCGAGTGTCGGATTCCAACCTCGCAACCAAAGGAGCAACCTCAAACTGCCCACGCCGAACACTCCGACCACTACAATCGTTAACAGCAATCCGGCGACGAACTCGCTGCGCGGCGTGTGCGCAAATCTTCGCAGAAGTCTTTCGCCGCTTCTTATCGTCAGTCCCATCCAGCGCACCGGATGTGGCAGCCACACGGGATCGCCGATCAGCCAATCCAATGCGTAAGCCAGCGCGAACGATGCGGGAGAGATCATCTTTGCACATCGAGTGCACGGTAAATAACATCCATTTTCAGATTGCTCCGGAAGTGGTCGGCGAGCGCGTCGTAGCGACGCTCGCGTTCAGCCACTGGATCAATGACGCCCGCCGCCGCCTGCTGCTTTCCGCAAATCTTCCGCCAGTGACTTAGCAGTAGCGCGAGGCCTTCGCCCGAGTCGAAAAGCCCGTGCAAGTAAGTCCCAAACACACGACCGTCAGCGCTGATCGCACCATCGTGGCGGCCTTCTTCATCACCCAATCGCTGCAGTTGAAAGAGCGGTTGGCTTCCATTTCCTAACAGCGTTTCGCCCAAGTGAATCTCATAGCCGCTGAATAGAGGGTCGCCGGCATTGCTGCTAAGACCCAGCGGTTTGGCAAATCGCGCCGTCGCTTGGCGAGTGACCTTTTCACGCTCCAGCACGGTGGTAAAATCCAAGAGGTTCAAGCCTGGCACGAATTCGATGTCACTCTCCGTCCGATGAGGGTCGCGTATCTCCCGTCCCAGCATTTGGAAGCCGCCGCAAATCCCGATCAGCGGCTTCCCAGCCGCCGCGTGCGATTCGATTACCGGCTCCCAGCCGTTCTGTCGGAGCCACAGGAGATCGGGGATGGTGTTCTTACTGCCGGGCAGAATCAATACGTCGGCGACGCGTCCTTCTTCGGGCCGGCGCGTGTAATAGACCACTACGTTGGGTAAGTTTTCCAACGCGGTAAAATCGGTGAAGTTGGAAAGGTACGGCAGCCCGATCACGCACACGCATAAGCAGTCTTTGCGGTCGGACGGGGGTCGGCTGGCACGACGTTCGAGCGAGACGCTGTCCTCGTCGTCAATGCCATGATCGTGAAGGTAAGGGATGACGCCGAGACACGGTTGCGACAAGCGTTCTTCCAGATAACCAATGCCAGGTGTGAAGAGACTCACGTCGCCGCGAAACTTGTTGATGAGAAAGCCACAAAAACAAGCCCGCTCTTGCGGCTCAAGCAGGGCGTAAGTGCCGACGAGCGACGCGAACACACCTCCCCGATCGATGTCCGTCACCAACAGGCACGCCGCGTCCGCGATCTCCGCCATCTTCAGGTTCACTACATCGCGGTCCTTGAGATTCATCTCGACTGGCGAGCCCGCCCCTTCCAAAACCACTATTTCGTGCTGCGCCGCCAAACGGCGGTAGGCCGCACTGACCGCTTCGAGGAGTTGCGGCTTAAGGCCGTAATAGTCAACGCCGCAATAGTTGCCCAAGACCTTGCCGTTGATGATGACTTGAGAGCCCACATCGGAAGTTGGTTTGAGCAAGATAGGGTTCATGTCAACGTGCGGCTCGACTCCGGCCGCCTCGGCCTGCATCGCTTGCGCCCGCCCGATCTCGTGACCCTCCCGAGTCGCGAAAGAATTGAGAGCCATGTTTTGCGCTTTGAAAGGCGCGACATCGAAGCCATCCTGCCGCAGGATGCGGCACAACGCTCCAACGGTGAGCGACTTGCCCGCGTCAGAAGCCGTGCCTAACACCATCAACGCCCGTGCCATCATGACTTGTCCTTCGACTCTCGACTCCTGCTGATGGAACGCAGCAACTCTCCGGCGCGGGCTTCATCAGTCGCGCCGTAGCGTTCGAAGTGAATCAGACCCGCGAGCGGCGCCCGTTGCTCCCAACCTTTGATTTCCAGGTCAGGCTCGGCGCCGAACTCCGTGACGTAACCCAGACAGAGGTAAGCAATTGGCACTACGACTTCCGGGATGCCGAGCGCTGAGCGTAGTTCGTCAACGTCAAGGATGCTGACCCAGCCGACACCGACGCCTTCTGCTCTCGCCGCCAGCCAGAGGTTCTGGACGGCGCAAACAGTCGAGTATAGGGCAGTCTCACGCATCGTCTGTCGCCCGAGTCCATGTCCGCGCGCGGTCGCCTCATCGCAGGTGACGCAAAGATTGATGGGGGCTTCAAGTATGCCCGCGAGTTTCAGCTCGTCGTACATAGCACGACGATCATCCGTATAGATCTGGGCTGCCGCGCCTCGCGCGCGATCGAAGATCTCGTAAACGGTTTGGCGGACTTGGCTGTCGCGAATGACGATGAAACCCCACGGCTGCATAAGCCCGACCGAAGGGGCGTGGTGCGCCGCGTCGAGGAGGCGCGCGAGCACATCGTCCGGTACGTCATCGGGCTTAAAGAACGAGCGCACATCTCGCCGCTCGTAGATCGCGCGATAGAGTCCGCGACGTTCTTCCTCGCCGAAGCGATGTTCGCATTCATCCATGCTTGCGTTGGGCCTTGTCATCTTTGTGCTCATTACATTGCCGAGTAGCGTTGCTGTTTTCTTAGTAACAAGAGAAACACCGGGCCGCCCAGCAATGCTGTGATCGCCCCAACAGGCAGTTCGCCCGGCGAGATCGCCACCCGTGCGAGCGTGTCAGCGAGTATCAGAAAGGCTGCGCCCAAAAGAAACGAGGCCGGCAGCAACACCCGCACATCCTGACCGAAAAGAAGTCGCGCCGCGTGCGGCACGATGAGACCAACGAAACCGATCGCGCCGCCAACCGAGACAGTCACCCCAACGATCAGGGAACTGGCTATGAAGACCATTCGTTCGGTGCGCCGCACATCTACCCCAAGGCTCGCCGCCGACTCTTCACCCGTCGCCAGCAGATGCAAGTCACGCGCATGTGCGACCAGAACTAGCCAGCCGGGAATCAGGAAGATGAGCATCTTCCAAATCAGGTCAAAGCCAACCACATCGAGGCTGCCGATCAACCACCGGAGAATCTGCAAAGCCCGACCGTATGAAGCAAGATACTGAATCACGAGAACCCCGGCGGAAGCGCAAAGATTCAACACGACACCTGCCAGGAGCAAGGCGCCGGGCAACATCACACCGCCTCCCGAATGAGCCAGCCGATAGACCAGAAAAACGGAGAGGCCGGCACCCGTAAAGGCCGCAATGAAGATCAGCGGGACGCCCGCGTAACTAAGTCCCAGGCCGAAAGCGATCGCAATGCTTGCGCCCAGCGCTGCCCCACCAGAGACACCAAGTGTGAAAGGGTCGGCAAGAGGATTGCGAAAGAGCGCTTGCAGTGCGGCTCCAACCATCGCCAGCGACGCGCCGACCAGGCCTGCCATGACGACCCTCGGTAAGCGCAGGCGGAGGAAGACGGCGCGGGCGATTCGATCACTTCTGAGTGCTGCCAGATCAAGTGGCTGGTAGCCGACATAAAGACCAATCAAGAACGCGATGATCAGGCCGACAATCAAGAGAGGCAGCGCAACCCGCAACCGGACTCCGACCCGCGCTCGGTTCGTTGGGCGAGGGGTGTCGACTATGGCACGTGACTTTGCCAATTCGGCTTCGCTTAACTCTACGCTATCGGATTCCCTTAGACCTTTGCTTGGGCTTGACGGCATCACAATTCCGACCACACAAAAGTGCGCCCCTCTCTACGCATCGTCCGCACGGGTGCGTCATAAATTTCACCCAGCACACTGTCGTTGAGTACAACTTCGGGCGCACCGCTCGCGACGACCCGCCCGCATTTCATGGCAAAGATCAAATCAGCAGCGGAATCGAGCAGCATCAAGTCATGGGTGATCATTAAAATAGCGATGCCGCGTTCATCTCTTAATCGACGCAGCGCTCGCGCCAGTTGCGTTCGATGCTTCAGATCCAGTGCGCTCGCTGGCTCATCCAGCAACATTACTTCCGGCTCCTGCGCCAGAGCGCGAGCGACTGTGACCAGTTGGCGCTCGCCACCCGACAACTCCGTAATGTGGCGCGCGGCGAGGTGCGCGGCGTCAAGCGCGTCTAGTGCTGCCAACGCTATCTGTTCATCGCGTGCGCTCTCAAAGCGAAAGCGGCCGCTGTACGGGCTGCGGCCCGTTAAGACCACCTCAAGCGCCGTGAAAGGGAAAACCGTGGCCACCGATTGCGGAACATACGCGATTCGCTTTGCTCGATCGCGTGCGTGAAAAGTTGAGAGGGGAGCACCATTGAAGATCACTTCACCGCCGGCAGGCTCAAGTAGTCCGGCCAGCAACCGAATCAGCGTTGACTTGCCAGACCCATTCGCGCCGATAAGCGCCCCCATTGCACCTCGCGGAAGCGCTAACGAAACATCAGCGACCACAGGTAAGGATGAGTACGCGAAGCTCAGTTTTTGCGCTTGTAGGAGCGGTCCGTCAGCACTGCCTAGCACACCTGGGCCAGCAGTCTGAGGCGCCCTCGCTATAGAAGGATCACTTTTCATCAGTGAAAACTCTCCGGGTGGAGCGCCCGCGCGAACACTTGCGCGGTATGTCCGACGAACTGGCTGGGATGAATTACCGATGGATCAGTCATCGAATAAATGCGTTTATCGCGCACGGCGCGTATTTCTGAAAGTTCACTCCATACCGCTACCGGGTCTTCACCAAAATTTCCCTTAGAGCCTTGTACCATATCAATGACTACTTCAGGGTCTAAGGTGAGCACTGCCTCCTTGGTTATCTTGCCGTATCCATGCTCAGCTTGCGGAGCGATTGATTCACCGCCGGCTATACTGATGAGTTCGTCGAGATAACTTCCGCGTGTCGCAGTGTAAAGGTCACGGATCGTACCCGGAACACGGTCGACGACGCACAGTACACGAGGCCGAGGGCTATTACCGACGGCCTTCCGCACGGCATCGATCTCGCCCTGTGTTTTGGCAGACAGATCTGTAGCCTCTTTCTCATGGCCGGTCGCGCGACCGATCTCTGCGATTGACGCTAAAATGTCAGCCAGACTTTGGCTCTTCACAAAGAGAGAGCGCACTCCGAGCCCAGTTAGCTTGTCTCGCAGAAAGGGCTCTTGCGCATCAACTCCGATTACGAAGTCTGGTTTAAGAGCCATCACTTGCTCGAGATTGGTTTTGTCCCAGCCGTTAACACGCGGCTTGTTCTTGACGTCATCGGGGTACGTGCAGTATTGCGAGACGGCAATGACTTGTGGCCAGGCGCCGATGCCGTAGAGGATCTCGGTCACGCTGGGACTGAGTGAAACGATACGCTGCGGGCGTGGCTCCGCGCTCGCTCGCGGTTGCTGCGCCTGCCGGCCGCCACAACCTGCGAGCAGGAGATTCAATACGATAAGCAGTGCGACTGAAATCGCTGGCTTACTTGGTCGCTTCATTGCTGTGAGCATCCCGTTGGCTGTCTATCTTTGGTGTCTCGGCATATGGGCAATGACGGCAGCCCTGGTCGCAACAATAGCCGCGACGCAGGTGATAACGGGCCGTAAGCACCATCAGCCCGTGATCCAGATAGTAGTCCTCGTTTTCAACGAGCGGGACCACTTGGCCTTTGCTGCCGCCATCCCTCATCACTCAAAAGACGAACATTGCGCCGGCGCGGCCCGTTCGTCCCGGCGTGCGAAAGCCGCTCTCGAAATACTCGCGGTCGAAAAGATTGTCCACATAACCAAAGAAGCGCAGAGAACGTGATTCATTAAGCGGCAGCGTGTAGCTGGTACCCAGATCGGCCTTGGCTAATCCACGGAAACGATACCCACGGCTGGCAAACGTCACCGGGTTAAAGATCGCCGTAAGATAATCGCTCGATGCGGAAAGATCAAAATTAATCAGGAAGCGATGACCGAAGCGCTGGGTCGCAACCAATGAAAATTGATGATTGGGAATTACGAGCGAACGAACTGTGCCCGGCACTTGAGGCGTGCGCTGCTGGGCCTTCGTATAAGTATAGGCGACGGAGAGATTCAGCGTGCGTGTCGGTGTTGCCGTCATGCCCAACTCCACGCCGCGAGCTATACCGCCATTTGTATTTCGATACCCACCAAAGCGACCAAACGGATCTGTTGCCGGATTGATGACGCCCGAGAAGTCAAAGATGATCACTTCCTGAAGACGCGTGTAGAAGTAAGTCGCCGAGGCGCGCAAGCGATTGCGGTACAGTGTTTGGTCAATGCCCGCATCAAAGGCCACCGAGCGGTCGGGCCGGAGGCGAGGATCGCCGAAAATGGAGTAGCCGAAGCCTCCAAAGGAGGTGCCAAAGCGTTCAAAGAGTGACGGAGCACGGTAGCCGTTACCGGCATGGGCGCGCACCTTCGTGCCCGCCGAGCGGAAGAGGTAGGCGATGGAACCATCGCCCGTGTAAGCCGTCGGTGGTGATTGGAAAGTGATGCCACGATAAGGTGCGGATGCGGTCGGAGTGAACAGCGGTTGTTGCAGTCGGAAGAACTGTGTGCGAAATGCGGCAGAGATTTGCAGCCGATCTTCCATGAACCGCAATTGATCCTGGACAAAGAGCGCATGGCTCCGCTGCGTCACATCCACGTTGGAGTTGTTCGCGGGATTGACTGGGAATGAAGGATTCTTGAAGTTCTCGCTTTCAAACTCGTAACCACCGGTGATGAAGTTCACGCGTCCAGCCCGCACATCGAAACGAGCACTGAGCGTATGAACCCGCCCATCGAAATCCGATCGTGTGCTGCCACCAATTGGTTGAAAACCAACTCCCAAGGGGCCGCTAAGGCTACTGCGGTTAGTCGCCAGACCTTGATAGCTGAGGGTATAGCCGAACCTCTCACTTGGCCGCTGCGTAAAGCTGACCGCGCCGGAAAAAAAGTTCGCCTTCCGCAGGTTGTCGGGATCGTTCGCCGCAGGGACGAATGTGGCCGCACCAACATTCAGCTGCGAGGTGGGAACGCCCGCTTCAAATCGACGCAACTCCGTAAGTGAGAGCGGAATGGCTTCGATGATGCCGGTCGCAGGCAGAGTGCCGATACCTTGCGGACTGTTATTCAGTTGCAAGCGGGAAGTGGCTGCGTAGATGCGGCCTGAGAGTGTTGCCGTGGGTGCCAGGCGAAAGAGAATGCGTCCTTGTCCGCTCGTGTTTCGGGCTTCATCCTGACCATCAACTCCGCGCGTGACGTTGAGATGTGAAAAGCCGGCGCTGTAGACGATGCTGTTGTTGCGCGCGCCACCAGCCACCTGGCCGCGACCACGAAACATTCCCAGCCCGCCACCTTCGGCTAGCACATTGCCGTGGAACGGGCCCCCGCCTTGGTCGGTTACAACATTGATGACGCCGCCGATGGCATTCGAGCCATAGAGCGACGAGCCGGAGCCGCGAAGAACCTCAACCCGGCTAACATCAGTGACAATCAAATCCTCCAGGAAACCGGAGGCATCACCCTGCGTTGCGGCAGCATCGCGAAAACGGAGACCGTCAATCAACACCGCCGTGTCTTCGTTGCGTAGGCCGCGTGTTTTGATCGAGGTGAACGAGCCTGGTCCGCCAAGTTGCTGCACGCGCAAACCGGGCACTGTACGCAGGGATTCTGCAATCGCCGACTCGTCCCGTTCGTCTATGTCTTGCCGATCCACGACCGTGACGGCTTTTGAGACTTCATCCACTGATTGCGAAGTGTCGGAAGCAGTGACCACAACCGTACTGCGCACGCCTGACAACTCCAAAGGAATATCGAGCGTTACCGCCTGCCCTCGCTCGACGACCACTTGCTGCGCACTTGCGGACGCAAATCCTTCCGCCTCCGCTTCCACCAAATACTCTCCTGGCGCAAGCCTCTCAAAGCGATAATTACCAGTCGAATCCGCGGTTGTGCTAAGGCGAAAAGTGCGCTCACGCGCATAGAGCGTTACGGTCGCGCCAGGCAGACTCGCACCTTGTGGATCTTTTACATGGCCGGTGATGGTTGTACTGCTATTGCCTGTTGTCTGTGCAAACGCCGGCGCTGACTGTGTGAGCGCGAACGCGAGCGCCAATACGATCACAACCAAACTTCCGTTGTTAATTCTGTTCATGATTCAAGTGTCTCCTTCTCCTCCCCTTCGGAAGAGTGGCAAAGACGCGCGTTAAGAGGCCGGTCTCCTGACTCACGGCCAAAATACAAACCTACTCTCCGCGCCTTCCCATCCGATGTGGGACAGTGGCTTTTTCGTCGCGGATTTCGTTGCCGTTCACAGTTGCGAGGGCAGTGGCGGCATTACACCGCTCTTCCCGCTCACCTCTAGCGCATCATGGTTTATCAAAGAAGAGATCGGCGAAGAACGCAGCACGCTCTTGCTATCTCCCACCAATCGGAAAGCTACTAACTCCCCGCGCAAGCTGCAACGAAACGCGCAGCAAATCGCGGGCACGATCCGAAATGCAAATGTACATAACTCGCCAGCACGCTGCCGACGGCAAATCCTTCTTGGCGTTCCCCTGCCATTGTGCTCACGCGATAACGCCGCCCAATGTGTTTAGGCATTTCATCAATCACTGAGTAACGAAACTCATGTCCGCGCGCCCGTTCGTCTGTCCGCAACCATCCTGCGTTGTTCGTACCTTCAACTTCCGCATAGCCCAGTGCGGCAAGCTGTGGCTGCATTCGCGCGCACGTCGGGAAAACGCCTACCATCGGAAATGCATGGCTTTCTTGGTCAACGATAGCTTCTGTCAGGTACATGAAGCCGCCACATTCGCCATAGACGGGCTTGCCACTTTGCGTGAAACGAGCAACGTCGGCGCGCATCGTTTCGTTCGCGGCGAGCGCTGCTGCGTGCAACTCCGGATAGCCGCCGCCCAGGTAGAGCCCGTCCACGCTTTCCGCCAGTCTTTCCTGTTGAATTGGACTGAACTCGACAATCTCCGCGCCAGCGTTGACGAGCAGATCAAGATTGTCCTGGTAGTAGAAACAGAACGCGTTATCGCGAGCGACCCCGATTCTCGGTCGGCGCCGGAACGATTGGCCCTCTTGCAGAGCTGTGTTTTCTATCTCGACTCGGTGTGAGTCGCCTTCGGGCATAGACCGCTGTGCGTCGGTGACAGCTTCGCTTTGTGAACGCTTTCGCGCGAGACGTATCAGCTCGTCGATATCGACTCCCGTCTCAATCCAAGAGACAAGCGCATCGATCCGCGCATCGTTCAAGACTTCATCCGCCATGAACAATCCGAGATGGCGTTCGGGCAGCGTGACGGACTCGTCTGGCGCTAGCCACCCGAGCGCGCGCGCACGACAAGAGGCCCCCAGAGACTCGCGCAAGTAAGCGAAATGGCCCGCGCTTGCTACACGGTTGAAGATGATGCCTGCCACATCAAGCTTTTGGTCGAAGCTCTCATAGCCGTGTACGAGCGCTGCCGCGGAGCGCGCCATCGCCGAAGCATCCACTACCAATAGGACTGGCAGAGCTAGCAACTTCGACATTTCCGCAGTGGAACCTGCGTCGGTTAATGCGTCGCGCCCATCGAAGAGGCCCATCACGCCTTCAACCACACTGAAGTCAGCATCAATTGAATACCGACCGAAGGTTAGGAGATTGGCTGCGGGTTCAAGCATCCAACCGTCAAGGTTCCGGCTGATCTGTCCCGCTGCCCGCGTATGCAGCGTCGGATCGATGAAATCAGGTCCCACCTTAAACGGCTGCACACGAAGGCCGCGCCGCCTCAAAGCAGCCATCAGAGCAATTGAAATTGTCGTTTTCCCGACACCGCTATGAGTGCCGGCGACAACTAGGGCAGGCGGTAACATGCCGCAGCCTCCAATTTCATCCGATTTCAAGCAGATGGAAAGGCGACCAGTTTACGAAGGAAATTGAGGGAATGGACAGGAGCGTTGAGTGTGTACAGCCGAAATAAAGACGCCCTCGATCTCCAAATTCAGAAGATCGAGGGCGTCATAAATTCTCTGTTTGCTGCTCAGGTAATTGCTGCACCATTGAAACTGGGCGGAGCCATTACGCTGATTTCAGCAGCTCGACGCCACTCGCCCTTTCCCGGAGCGTAAGTGGTCGCTTCCATCTAACAGCAGGCAAGGTTTCCTGACTCCCGGCTCGAGCGCGTCGCTTCGCGGCCTTCCCAATCTCCGAATGAGATCAGTGACCATATTGTTGGAAGCTACGCAATCGCCGGTACACAGTGGCGGGAACCGTGCGGGCTTTACACCCGCTTCCCTTGTCACCCTCTATGGGCACCTGTGACGGTCAACCCAGATCCTCTCGGATACCAAGTTGAAATTGCGATCTAACTATTAAAGTTTCCAAAGATCCATGCGCCATCTTCTTCTAGCGCGAGCGACGGCACTCTATACTCCTTGCCGCCAGGCCGTCAAGCGGTCGAATTGCCTCACGCAAAACCTTCTCGAAAGTGAATCGTTGCCTCAACTGAGAAATCTTCTCGAAAAAAGTTTCACAATTGCCTCCTTTGCGGGTGCGGAAGGAGGAGAAGGAGTTGAGGTTAACGATGGGGGAGCGGAGGGCAGTAGCGACGAAGACGGCGCAACAGTATCAGCGAGCGACGAAGAAGGAGAAGGGCAAGATTCTGGACGAGTTCGTGGAGCTGACGGGCTACCATCGGGTGCATGCGCGAGCGGTCTTACGGAGGTCGACGCATGGCTCACGAAAGAAACGGAGAAGAACTCCGCGGGCGTCGGGCCAGAATCGGAAGCATTACGATCAGAAAGTGTTGGAGGCGCTGCGGGGCATCTGGATGATCCTGGACTTCATATGTGGGAAACGACTAGCGGCGATCATGCCGGAGGTGCTGAAGCGCTTGGAGTACTTCGGGGAGTTCAAGTGTGATCGTCACACCAGAGAGAAGCTGCTGAAGATCAGTGCGGCGACCGTCGATCGGCTGTTGGCTCCCGAGCGGCGCAAACATCAGTTGCGCGGACGCGCGAGAACTAAGCCGGGGACGCTCTTGAAGAAACAGATTCCGCTGCGCACTTTCAGTGAATGGAACGAGCAGCGGCCAGGTTTTGTGGAGATCGACCTGGTGGCTCATGACGGCGGGCTGGCGGCCGGAGAGTATCTCTACACGCTTGATATGACGGACGTTTACAGTGGTTGGACGGAAGTGCAGGCGGTCCAGAACAAGGCCCAGGTGTACAGCGCCAAGTGGCCCTCCGGCAGCCACTCTCGCAAATCCGGCGGTAACAATAACTGCTGCTCCGGATCGTAGCTCAGGTAGATTCTGCTCATACCGCGAACTATAATCCCTCACCCTCTTTCTTGAGTAGAAAATTGTGTGGGTTATTCCGACAGACTCCTAGCGGCTAGAGAAGTCGACCTACGTTGCTAAGACTGCGTAAGCGTCAGGCACGTTCCGGCAAAATTCCGCAAGAATAATTCGCCGTGGCGATAGCAAACGATTCTGGTTTGGCATCAAGAATTCTTTTGGCAAGGACGGTGTTCCTGGGGAAGGCACCTTTATGTGCATGTCTTTCCAACTCACACTTCGCGCTAACCGTAGGTCTTGCTGCGGGACTAGTCGTCCCGATGCCGACGTTGTCGGCGGAACGGTACAGCGGCCAGTCCCACGGCTTTGACCACTGGCGCGACGTGAAATTTCGTCTAGAATGATAAGCTTGCAAGATCAAGTACTCGCTTGATCCAACACCTCGCGCGCCTTGGTGGCCAGGGCGTCGGGTGAAAACGGCTTTTGAAGGAAGAACACCGTTTCGTCGAGGACACCATGATGCCCTATTGCGTCATCGGTAAAGCCGGACATGAAAAGGACTCGAGCGTCCGGGCGAATCGTTCTCAGACCCGCCGCCATTTCTTTGCCGCCCATTAGCGGCATGATTACATCCGTAATCACCAGGTCGATCTGTCCCTGGAATTCCTTGCCGACGCTGAGCCCCTCTCGGCCATTTGCCGCGACTAGTACGGAGTATCCGTAAGTCTCGAGAATCTCTTTGGACAGATTCCGCACCACATCTTCATCTTCGACCAGCAGGACGGTTTCTTGTCCACGAGGAACAGTAGCCGCTTCACCTTCAATCTCGTCGCCGTCAATGATCTCGTCAACTCTGGGCAGGTAAACCTTGAAGATCGTTCCATTCCCCACTTCACTGTAAACCCACAGACTGCCGCCGCTCTGCTTTACAATGCCATAGACCGTGGACAAACCCATTCCAGTGCCTTCGCCCACTCCTTTGGTAGTGAAGAAGGGCTCGAAGATGTGCGATTGCGTTTCGGCATCCATTCCCAGACCAGTATCCGAGACCGCCATCATCACGTAGTGCCCGGGCTCGATCGACAAATCAGAGCGGCGAAACTTTCCAGTCATGTGGACGTTTTCGGTCTTAACGGTCAGACAGCCACCTTGGGGCATGGCATCACGAGCGTTGACCGCAAGATTCATTAGTACTTGTTCGATCTGACTGGGGTCTGCTTTGATTTGACCCAGTGAATCGCCCAGCTGGAAGCGAAGATCAATGTGCTCGCCGATCACCCGCGGTAGCATTTGCGCCATGCCGGTAACCACGCTGTTAAGGTCAAGCACTTTTGGCTGCAGCACTTGTTTGCGGCTGAAAGCCAGCAATTGGCGCGTCAAGGAGGCGGCGCGTTCACCCGCGCTCTTGATCACCTCAATCTTCGGACGAAGTGCATCGTCTGAGCTGAGCGACCTCAAGGCCAACTCGCTATAACCCGTGACAGCGGTCATCAGATTGTTGAAGTCATGAGCGATTCCGCCGGCCAGCGTGCCGATGCTTTCCATTCTTTGGGCCTGACGCAATTGCCCTTCTTTCTCCAACTCGCGCTCAATCAGGCTGACATTTTCGACCGCATTTGCAGCCAGGTTAGCGGCCATGCGAATCGCCGTGGCGTGTTCTTGCGTATATGCGTTGATCTGGTGAGACTGCACCTCGACACATCCAACGGTTCGGCCCATTACCGTCATGGGGGCAATCAAAGCTGAGCGGGGAATGCCGTCGTCAGCGCGTTCACCGAGCAACACCGGCCTTCCCCTGGTGCCCACCAATGGCTTGAAGTTGTTGTCGATGATTACCGTTCCCGACTTAATCGCCTTCCCGGTGATTCCCTCTCCCACCGGCACTTCAACTACGTTCTCGAGGTTCAGCTCTTCGCCTTCAGTCCAGCAATGAACGACTCTGCGAGCTTGTTTCTCTCGATCATACAGAGAGACCACTAATCCATCACAAGGCACTGATGCCCCCGCAAAATCTCGCAAGGCGCGGAAGATCATTGTCAGGTCGCGGGCGTTGCCAAATGTCTGGCCCAGGGAGGCGATTCTTTCAATCAATCGCTCGTACTCGGTCAAGGCCCGTTTGTTTGCCTCCTGCAACGCCCGCTCAGCCTGCTTGCGCTCGATCGCGAGAGCAATCTGACTCCCAACCGAGGTTAGAAATTCCAGATCACTCTGGGTGTAGATATGCTCGTCTTCGTAGTGCTGGACCACGAGTACACCGATAGT
>ORMF011534825.1_pt1 | contig 13683 bp, 9 predicted proteins | sample 1779871 | NCBI WGS metagenome assembly ORMF01 (sample SAMEA104232316, study PRJEB22302) | groundwater metagenome | biome: forest; feature: aquifer; material: groundwater | place: USA | collected 2011-08-07 | depth 5.4 m | reverse complement strand
CGCTCCAAGGCCGGATCTTTTTCCACTCGCTTGCGGTATTCGTCTAGCGTAGTTGCGCCGACACAGCGCAGCTCGCCGCGCGCCAGCGCCGGCTTCAACATATTCGATGCGTCCATGGCGCCTTCGGCGGCGCCGGCACCGACCAGAGTGTGCAGCTCGTCAATAAACAAAATGATCCGGCCGCTCGCTTCGGTGACTTCTTTCAAGAGCGCTTTCAAGCGGTCTTCGAACTCGCCGCGAAATTTCGCGCCGGCGACCATGGCCGCCAAATCGAGCGACAGCAGCCGTTTATCCTTCAGACCTTCCGGCACGTCGCCGTTGACGATGCGCAGCGCCAAGCCTTCGACAATCGCGGTTTTGCCGACGCCCGGCTCGCCGATCAGCACCGGATTATTTTTTGTCCGGCGCGACAGCACTTGAATCACCCGGCGGATTTCGTCATCGCGACCGATCACCGGATCGAGTTTGCCCTTGCGCGCCAGATCGGTGAGGTCGCGCGCGTATTTCTCCAAGGCTTGATATTTTTCCTCGGGATTCGGGTCGGTAATTCGCTGGGAGCCTCTGATGGCGACCAGCGCGCTGAGAATTTTATCTTTGCTGGCGCCCAGCTCCTTGAGCATCTTGCCCGCTTCGCCGCTTTCTTGAACCATGGCGAGGAGCAAATGCTCGGTGGAAACGTACTCGTCTTTCAACGCGTCGGCTTCCGCTTCAGCGCTCTCGACGAGTTTCTTTAAGCGTGGCGTGATGTAACTTTGGCCGGTGGCGCCGGTCACCTGAGGCAATTGGTCAAGTGCTTTTTGTAGCTTTTCGGTTAACGGATTGAGCGGCACGCCAAGTTTTTGCAGGAGTGAAAGGACCACTCCTTCTTTTTGTCCGAGCAGCGCGAACAAAAGGTGTTCGACATCGATCGCCTGATGATTGCGCTTGTGGGCAAGCCCTTGGGCTTGCTGCATCGCCTCTTGTGATTTGGTTGCAAGTTTTTCTATGCGCATTCGCATCCCCCATGTGTGCAGGGAAGTTAAGCATCGTATTCAGGCGTGTCAAGAAAGCCTTTGAAGCGGCCGGATTGAGAACGAATGGGGCTGCTTCAATAGGCGAGATTGCAGTGCCGTTGGATCACTTGCTTGGCAGTTCGAAATACTCGAACATCGGCGCCGCGGCCGGCTTGAGGTTGACGTCCGAATCGGTGGCCCGGCTTTGCAGCACGATGCCGGCGTCGGCGCTGATCGCAAAGCGATATTCCGCCGGCAACACCGGCGTGCCGCGCATTTTACGAATCGTCAGGCTGCGCTCAATTGTCGCGCCGGTACGGGTTACGGTTAGCGCAAAGACACCCGAGGCCAAAAACTCTTCGATGCCGAAAGTTTGGTCTTGGTTGGCGCGGCTGGAAAAGTGCGCGGTCAAAATATTCGTCGTGCTGAGCTGGGTCTGAACCAGATTGATCAGCGCGCGCGCTTGGTCTTGCGCCGGGCTATTGGCCTCAGAAGGTAGGATGAAAGGTGTCACCGGATCGATGATCAGCATCGTCGCGCCCAACCGTCTTATATAATTGCTCAGATCGGCGACGATTTTCTGCGGGTCGATGCCTTTTTCGCCGGCATTGCCCGAGCGGCCGCTAAAATAAGGCGAAGCATCCAAGATCGCCAGATTCTTATCCTGGATATGCTGTTGTAAGTTCCAGGAAAACGACAATGCCGAGTCGGTGATCTCGGATGGCCGTTCGTCGACGGTGACGTAAACCGCCTTTTCACCTTGGTTGAGCGCGCCCTGGACCAGCTGCAAGCAGGCGATGGTTTTGCCGGTACCGGTGTCGCCGGTGAAAAGATACGAGCGCCCCTTGACCAAGCCGCCGTGGAGCAGCAAGTCGAGTTCGTTAATACCTGTGGGGATACGTTGATCGTTCATTGAATATTGGGTTCCTGAAGTTAATCCGCCGCGGCGATCACGAGCCCTGCGCCTTTGACGATATCGAATTCCAATTGTTTCGGTTTGACGTCGGTGAAGCGCATTTTCTCGACGATCAGACTGCGCCCGAGGGCGCCGCCTTTCCAAATCATTTCCAGCACGATGGCGCCGGCAACCAGATACTCTTCGACGCCACGCATGGAGCGCTCGCCGGCGCGCGGCACGGCGTAGGAAGTCAACAGGTTGGTGGTCGGCATGGAGGCGCGCAGTAGCTGAATGAGTTGGCGGGTCTGGTCTTGAATGCGTGTGGCGCTGTCGTGCGACAAAATGAAGGGACCGAGCGGATCGAAGACCAACCTTTGCGCGCCGATCTGTTTGACGAAGCCGGCCAAAGCGCCGACCGCTTTGTGCAGATCGATGCGCCGTTCGGCGCCAGCGCCCGGCAGTGAGCTCAGATAACTGCCGGCGTTTAAAATCGCCAGGTCTTTGTTCTGTATCAGCGGTTCGAAATCCCAGCCCAGCGAGGCTGCTTGCGCGATGACATCCATCGGCTCTTCGTCCGCCGTCACCCACACGCCTTTTTCTCCCCGCTTGAGCCCCTCATAGAGAAATTGCAGCGCGAAAATGGTCTTGCCCGTGCCCGGTTCGCCGGTGACGAGAATCGAGCGGCCTTTGGGCAATCCTCCCTCGATGAGCGGATCGAGCCCGACGATACCGGTTGGCACTCGTTCGATCTGAATCATGTGGCTGCCTTTCTAAGCATGTTTGCTCAAACCTTCCAGCGCCGCTTGCTGGCGAACCCACCCTGCCAGCGCCGCTCGTGCGCTTGGGCCGCGAGGTTCGCCATGTCGATCGCGACTGCGCCGATGCTCGGATCGCTCGGCGCGGATTTTTCGCTCAGCTGGCGGCGCAGGGATTCAACTTCCTGGCGATGCTCTTGTGCCAATCCTTCCGCCGTCGCGTGTCGTTCATCGAGCGTCCAGTCCTTTTGGCTCAACTCGGCCTGGAGCAACGCCAGTTGGGCTTGAAACTCGCTGCGCATGCTGTCGATTTCACTGCTCGCGGTGTTTTCGGCGCGAGCGACTGCGGCGGCCATTTGGTTGAGCCGATCCTGATACGCATCGAGATCGGCCTTGACGCGCACCAGTTCATCGTTGCGATTTTGTAGAATCTGATTGCGCTCTTCGACTTCACGCAACAACCGCTCTACTTGATGGCGCAGCGACTGTTCCAAGCTCGCTTGCGCTTTGCCCTGGACCTCGAAGTCGAGCAACTTTTGCTTGAGCGCGGCATCAAGCGCGGCGATTTGGCCGGCGGATTCTTGGCGAATTTGCTCGGCCCGGCTCACCGCGGTCAACTCGGCATGTTGCAGTTCGAGCTCTAACTCCTCGATGCGCTGCTCCAGTTTGCGTGCCAGCTCCTGTTGTTTTCTTAGGTTCTCATCGCCCGGACTGCCGCCCAGCTCGGCCAACTTGGCTTCGAGCTCACCGAGCTGCGCCCGGTGTGCCGATGCCAGTTCCTCGGCGCTCGCTTGTTCTTGCGCGCTGGCCCAGCTCTTTTGCTGAAGTTCCTGGCGCAGGGCGTCGAGCTCGGCTGCCAAAGCGGCGCGCGCCCGATCGGCGGCCTGCGCGTCGGCTTGCTCGCTCTCACGTTGACTCGCCAAATCGCGCAGGCGCGCTTGGAGCGCGGCTCGTTCTGCGTTCGCCGCGGCGACATCGTCACCGAGCGCTTTGAGAGCGCTTTCCAACTGCGCCGAGCGCTGCGCCAATTCCATATTTTGACCATGCGCGAGATGCGCCGCAGCGCGTTCTTGGTTTAGTTGGTTTTCCAGCCGCTGTAGTTCGGCCCCATGGGCTTCGGTGAGCGCGGTAATTTCCTTGTCCTGTGCAGCGCGACTTTGTTCGCTTACTTGCTGTCGGTGAGTTGACTGGTTTTGCGCCGACTCCAGGTCCGCCAGTTGCGCCAGTAATCGGTTGTGCTGCTCTTTGAGATCGGCGATCTCCGCGCCGCGGCTTTCGACCAGTAGCTGTTTCTCGGCCAACTGCAGTTGCAACTCGTTGATCTTTGCGCCCGACTGACCGGTTAATTCGTTGACGCTGTTGCGGGCGGCGTTCAACTCTTCGGTTTTTGTTTGCAGGCGCGCGTACAGCTCGTTCTGAATGACGCCCGAGCGCTGCCAATTCTCTTCGGCTTCTTGGCGCGCCTGCTCGGCGGCGCTTTGGCGCTCGCTTAAGGTAACGATCTCAGCCTGGGCGTTTGCCAACTCTTGGTCTCGGCGGGCGAGTTCTTGCTGGCTGTAGGCCAGCTCCTGTTGCAGCCCTTGAATTCTGCCGTGCAGGGCGAGCTCGACCCCAGTGACCGCTTCGTAGCGCTGAGTGATCTCCCGTTCTTTTACCGAAATATGATGGTGTAATTGGGTGAGTTCATTTTCGAGGGCAACGCGCTGGTTTTCTAGCGCCGCTTTCTCGCTCGCCGCTTGTTGCTGGGCCGCTTCCAACTCAACGACGCTTTGGCGCAGGCCGGCGATCTCGCTCTGCACCTCATGCCAGGCACCGTGGCGCGACTCGATCTGTTGGTGTTTGTCGTCGAGCTCCCGGCGCAGTCGGTCGATCTCGGCTTTAAGATCTTCGTCGATGGCCGCCAGCGTCGATCGATCTTGTTGGTGTTCCTGCTCGCGGGAAACTAGCGCGGTTTGGAGCCGCGCGATCTCGGCGTTTAAATGAGCACGGGTTTGTTCCAACTCGTTGGCCGCTTCGGTCTCGGCTCGCCGGCGGCTTGCTTGCAGTTGCAAAATATCATTCCGCAGCGCAAGGATTTCATCTCGGTCTTTTTTGATCTCGTCGTCGGCGTTCTGTTGCCAAGCTTGTTTTTCCGCCAGCTCAATCTGCAGCTGCGCCAGCTGGGCGCGCAACTCTCGATCTAGTTGGTGCGCGTCGAGCTGTTGTTGGCGAAAGTTCTGTTGGTCGTGCTCGAACTGCCGGCGCAGCTCGCTCAGCTCGCGCTGCAGACTTTTGCTGCTAGTCGTGGCTGCGAGCGCCGCGGCTTGAGATTGCCGGTGCGCCGTTTCCAGCTCGACAACTTGTCGTTGCAGGGCGCCGAGTTCGGCTCGCGCCGCTTCGAGGTCGCCTTCGCGGCTGTCGAGCAGGCTTTGTTTGGTGTCAAGTAGATCTTCTAATTGATCGATGCGCTCGGCGAAATTTTCCTGTCGCGCCGCGCTCATGGCTTGCTGGAGCGCGGCCTGTTCCTTTTCAACTAATGCGGCGCGTAGCGAGCTTAACTCGGCTTGATGCTGCTGGTTGACGCGCGCCGCTTGGTTGGCGCCGTCGGCCTGGGCTTGTTTAAGATAGAGCTCCATCAGGCGCGTCTGTGCCAGCAGGATATCGATCTCGTTGAGCAACAGAATCGCCGGATCGCTCGGTGTAGTATTAGTTCCATCCATGGTGAAAACCTGTGATCTTGCGGTTTCGAAAGCGGATCCCCTGGCTACGAATCGAAACCCTGCGGGGGAAACTATAGCTAATTACATGCCATGACGAAAAGCCAGAGCGCTGCAAAATCAGCTGATTAACAAGCGGCCTCAAGTCAATTTACGCGGCAGAATCCGCCAAAAGGGGGATTTTTGGACAATAGCGAAAAATCTTGGACAAAAATGTCTCAGTGCTGACTAAAGTGGTTTCCTTTCCTGTGGCCGGAAATTGCGGCGTATTTCCATCCGCTAATTGAAAAGCCGCCTGACCACCGCTAGAATCCAGGGCAATGTCAAAATATTTCCGCTCGAATATTGACGCTATGACCGGCTACCTGCCGGGCGAGCAGCCGCGTGATCCAGGCGTGATCAAGCTCAATACCAATGAGAATCCCTATCCTCCTTCGCGGCAAGTTTATGCGGCTTTGAGAAATGCGCTTAATTCTTCGCTACGGCTGTATCCCGAACCGCTGAGCGATAGCTTGCGCTCGACGGCGGCCGTCGTCTACGGGGTTAAGCCGGAGAATGTCATCGCCGGCAATGGTTCGGACGAACTGCTGTCGCTCTTGCTCGGTTGTTTTGTCGGCGCCCAGGATCGCGTCGCCTTTCCGGTGCCGACCTACTCGCTCTATGACACTTTGGTCGAGATCGCCGACGCTGTCGCGGTGCGTGTGAATTTTCCCGAAGATTTTTCCCTGCCGGAAGCCTTGGCCCAGCAAAACGCCGCGCTGACGTTTCTTTGTAATCCCAATGCGCCATCGGGAACATTGGTGTCGTTGGCCGAGATCGCCAAGCTCGCCGGCGCGGTTGCCGGGATTCTTGTCGTCGATGAAGCCTACGTCGATTTCGCTGCAACGGAAGGTGCATCGGCGCTGCCGCTGATTCGCCAGCTTCCCAATTTGATCGTGCTGCGGACTTTTTCTAAATCGTTTTCGCTGGCCGGTATGCGCATCGGGCTCGGCTTCGCTTGCGAAGAGATCATCGCCGGCATGATGAAGGTAAAGGATTCTTACAACTTGAATCGTTTGAGTTCGGTTGCGGCAACCGCAGCACTGGAAGATATGGCATGGATGCAGCGCAACTGTGAGCGCATTCGGCGCAGCCGCAAACAGCTTAGCGCTGGATTGACGCGATTGGGCTACCGAGTCTATCCGTCGCACGCCAATTTCGTCCTGGCGCGCAAGAGCGGACAGAATTTAAAGCTGGTTTATGAAGAGCTTAAGCGGCGAAACATTCTCGTGCGCTATTTCGACACGCCCGGCTTGCAAGATTGCCTGCGCATCACGGTGGGGACACCGAAAGAAGTGAAGGCGTTGGTCAAAGAGTTGGCGGCCATCGGCGCGTAGGGGATCAGAACACCATTCACCGTCGAAGGACATGGTTCGACTACACTCACCACGGGCTACGGGCACGAAGAAAAGAGATTCACCACAGAGGCATAGAGTTCGCATGGTGCGACAGGCTCACCATGAACGGAGAAAAGCCGCTCACCCTGAGCGTGTCGAAGGGCGCGCCCTCGGCGTCTTCGCGGTGAGTTTCTTCTTGATCCAAGATTCGTAGGATGGGTTGAGTCCTCGATACCCATCGATTCTTATTCATCACGAAGGGACATGGTTCGACGGAGTCTATCCTGAGCGCAGCCGAAGGGCTCACCACCGACGAGCACGAAGGAAGAACGGATCGGTGCGTAAGCGCACCCTACGGCACTTTCCTTGCCCATTGGCAGAGAACACGGAGCGGCGCCCGCCGCGGAATTGTTGAGGTGCGTACATGATTCACAATGACCAAGAGCCCGCTGTGACCCAAGATCGCCTAGCGTATTTTCAGCGGCTCCTTGCCGAACTGCGAGTGACGGCGAGACCAGAGGAATTTCCAGCGGTCGCAAGCGGCTACAGAACCGAAATTGTCCGCATGCAAGACGAGGTCTTGGCGTATCTAACACGGCATGCAAGCGTCCCAACACCTTGAGGCGCGATCGCTACCGGCACGGGCAACCGGATCGATGGGTATCGACACGGAGTGCCTCCACCCATCCTACCAACTGATGTAATTCGTTCCGGGTTTAGAGTTTCGGTTTATGGGTTTTCGAACTCGAAACACAAAACGCGGAACCCGAAACTCGCGGCGCCTCCACCCAACCTACGAACTTCCAACCGGGACAGATCGTGACAGAACCGGACAATTGAAATCCGAAGCTCCACATCCCCCACAAATCATCATAGATTGAATCCTTCCTTTGGTTGTTGACACGATTACGGCGAATTCGATATTTGACGTTCCTGCTAGATCGTTAGCAATAGTTCTTAGAGGCGTAGAAAATAGCGGGCGAAAATATTAACCGAACGGAAAGGGAAGGAGCAACGGACATGAAAAAGATATTTCTCACAACGGTGGCGCTGGCGGTGATGGCGATATTTATATCGCTAGCTCCAAGCACAGTATACGCGCAGGCTACTATTACCGCCTGTCAGAACACCAGCGACGGCACACTGCGGATCGTCTCAGCAAGCACAACCTGCAAGAAGAACGAAACGAAGATCAGCTGGCCGAGCGTGGACACCAATACCCTCGGCGCGCTAAGTTGTACGGCCGGACAAATCGCTAAATTTCTTTCGGGGACTTGGCAGTGCGCCGCCGACAAGGATACTGACACCGATACCCTCGGCGCTCTCACCTGCACAGCGGGACAGACCGTCAAGTTTAATGGCACCGCGTGGGTCTGCGATCCGCCACGCTTCGTGGACAACGGCGACGGCACGATTTCGGATAACCAGACAGGGCTGATGTGGGAGAAGAAGACGGCATGCACTGGCGCTAGTGCCACTGACATCCACTGTGTGAACAACACTTACCAGTGGTCGTCTTCAGGAACGGCGGCCGACGGGGCGCTCTTCACAGACTTTTTGGCGCGGCTCAATACCAAGCTGAGCACATCGTCTGACGGCGGCAGCACAGTCGCTGACGTGTGTTTTGCCGGACACTGCGACTGGCGTATACCGAACATCGCCGAACTGCGGACGATCCTGCTCGCGTCTTGTAGCTCGAGTCCCTGCATCGACGCGATCTTCGGACCCACCGCTGCGTCGTTCTACTGGTCGTCTACTACGCCTGCGAAATTCTCGGACTTCGCGTTTTTCGTCTACTTCGTTGATGGCTTCGTGGGTTTCGACGATAAGACCGACTTCTTCGACTTCGCGCGCGCGGTGCGTGGTGGCCGGTGATCGGCCCTGACATCTATTCCTTCCGAGCGTTGTGGCGGCACTATCGCCAGTGCCGCCGCAACAAGCGCAATACAGTAAATGCCCTGCCCTTTGAAGTGAACGCAGAGGCAAACTTGCTCGCGCTGCAAGAGGAGCTGCGCGCTCACACCTACAAGCCTGGGCGCTCGATCTGTTTCATCACCGACGGTCCGAAGCCGCGTGAAGTTTTCGCTGCCGACTTTCGCGACCGCGTCGTGCATCATCTTTTGGTCTCGCACCAGGAGCGAATCTTCGAGCCGATCTTCATTCACGATTCTTATGCGTGCCGAAAAGGAAAGGGCACTCTGGCCGCGAGCGACCGGCTGATGTCGTTTCTGCGCCAGGCGACGGCGAATGGCCGGTGCCCGGCGTGGGGGTTGAAGCTCGACGTGGCGAGTTTTTTTCCGTCGATCGACAAGCAGATACTGTTCGGGATCATCGATCGGAAGATCAAGAATCCAGAGTTGCTGTGGCTCACGCGCACGCTGTTGTTTCACGACCCAACAACGAATTACTACTTTCGCTCCCGCAACCGAGGCGCTCCTAGGCCTGAAACCCCGGCGTATCCGATACCGCCGCAGAAGAGTCTATTCGGCAAGGGTAATGAACGGGGCCTGCCCATCGGTAACTTGACCAGCCAGTTCTGGGGCAACGTGTATCTCAACGAGCCGGACCAGTTCATCAAGCGCGAACTCAAGTGCCGATATTACGTGCGTTACGTCGACGACTTGGTTTTGCTGGCAAACGACGGTGAGACTTTGGCAGCGTCGTGTGAAGCGATTCAAGAGTTTCTGCGTGAACAATTGAAATTGTCGCTGCGGCCGGAGATGACGACAGCGTTCGCCGTGAAAAGAGGAATTGACTTTGTCGGATGGAAAACCTGGTGGAATTATCGCCTGCCGCGCCGACGGACACTCGACACTGTGGCGAGAAAGTTAGACGATTTCGAGCCAAGGGCGGTGCGACCTGCGCTTGGCGGCTTGGCGCAGCGCGTTGATCTCAATCGCTTGGAGCAGAATGGCGGTAGCCAAAGGTTTCATTCGATGCTCGCGTCCTACGCGGGTCATTTAAAACACGGCGCGGCAATGGGAGCTTGGCAAGAGTTGTGGGCAAAGCATCGTTGGCTGGAGGCGCTATTCGACCGGCGGGCTTGGTCGTTTGCCGCGCGCTGGTCGCGCCGCGGCTTGCTGCGAGCGCGGACTTTTCATGCGCAGTATTGGCGGCTGGCGCGCCACGCGGGACACGACAGCCTGGTTTTCTTTCGGGTTGGTCGGTTTATTGAGTTTTACGGGCCGCAGCGGTTACTGGCATCGCGCATTCTCGGGCTCCGCGCCGCACGCATGGTTCGTGGGAGATTTGCGCTCGCCTCCGGGTTCCCCACGAGCCTTTGTGAAATTTATCTTCTACGGGCGATCCGTTGGGGTGTGGCAGTCGTTGTAGTTCGCCAAGAAGCTGCGCGGGACAGCCGTGCCGTTGCAACACGCCTTGCGTCGAGCTTGTTGATCCCTTTGAAAAGAGAAAAGAGTTTTTAACGGGCGCGTCGACTTTGCCCAGCTTGTAGGATGGGTGGAAGCGCCGCGCCGATACCCATCGTGCTAATTCGCCGGGAAGCGCACGACGGAAGAGCGGATCGGTGCGCAAGCGCACCTTACGGCGCTACGTGCCGGCATTCGGCGCTAACGGAGGGCGGGTGTTCTAACCCGCCAGGCGGACAGGAATGTCCGCCCTCCTTTGGATTCGCTTGGTGTCTTGGCGCGAGCGTGATAAGAGCCTGTGCGTGAAGCGGTGCTGACGGTCAGACAATTCATTCAAGCGGACAAAGGAGTTCAGCCATGGGAAAAATTAAAATCATCGGACTGGACCACATCGTGCTCAACGTCGGCGACATCGACCGGTCTCTGACGTTCTACACTGAAGTGCTGGGTTTGACCGGCGAGCGGGTCGAGCAGTTCAGGGCTGGCAAAGTCAGTTTCCCTTCGGTGCGGATCAACGCTTCAACGATCATCGATTTGTTTCCTCGCAAAGATGGTGCGGACAAAACAACCGCGGAAAAAGTCGACGGCAATCTCAATCATTTCTGTCTAGTGGTTGGCGCTGAGAGTTTCGCTGCCGTGCTCGACCTCTTGCAACAGCACAAAATTGCGATACGCGAAGGCCCGGTGTCACGCTGGGGGGCCCAGGGGCAAGCGACTTCGGTTTATTTTCTCGATCCCGATGGCAATGAGATTGAGATTCGTTGTTATTGATCTTACTATCGAATTTACGATACCGCTGTTTTTTCCACTTTGATCTTGACGATACGCCGCCCTTCCATGTCGACGATGGTGAGTTTGTAGCCGGTTTCTTCAACCCATTCGCCGCCGCGCGGGATGCGCTTTAGTCGCTCCAGCATGAAGCCGGCCAGGGTGTGGTAGTCCGGCGACTCTTCAAAGGGTAATTGAAAATCGGCTCTGAGATCTTTGAGCATAGCCGAGCCTTGAATGACCATGGAACCGTCCGGCAGACGTTCGACGGGGCCGCGCTCCTCGCGATCGTACTCGTCGCGGATTTCGCCGACGATCTCTTCGACCAAGTCTTCGAGTGTGACCACGCCTTCGACTTCGCCGAACTCGTTTACCACCATGGCCATTGCCAAGTGGCGGCGCTGGAGTTGTTTCAACAACTCGCTGGTCGGCAAGGTGCTGGGAACGAAGAACGCCTGATGCAAATGATCCCGGATGTGAAACTCGCTGCGCTCTTGCAACGCCTTAAAGACATCTTTGTTGTAAAGAATGCCGATCACCTTGTCTAATTCGCCTTCATAAACCGGGATGCGCGAGAAACCGCAGTCGACAAAATTCTTGGCGACCTCGGCGAACGAAGCGTGGACTTCGATGGCGTGAATTTCCGTGCGCGGCTTCATCACCGCTTTGACCGGTGTATCGGTAAATTCAAAAACGCTATGAATCAATTCCCTTTCAGTCTCGTTGAAGATGCCTTGGGCCGCGCCCTCGCGGATTAACGATTTGACCTCGTCGACCGAGATGAAACTGGCGCTGCCAGTGTCTTTGCCGCCGAAGATGCGCAGCACGAAATTGCTCGACGCCATGAGAATTCTGACGAAAAACGAGCTTAAGCGCGCCAGCAGTTCGATCGGGCGGGCGACGGCGCAAGCGATCTGCTCGGAAAATCTGAGCGCGAGCGACTTGGGCACCAACTCGCCCAACACCAGCGACAGGTAGGATATCGGCAGCACGACGATTAACAGCGCGATGGCCCCGGCCCAATGGGCGACGAGCGGAATCTGGATCTCGGCGATCTGCGGTTTTAAATAGTCGATGGCCGCCGCGCCGCCCAGAGCGGAAGCGAAGGAGCTGACGATGGTGACGCCGATCTGCACGGTGGCAAGGAATCGATCTGGGTCGTTTTTCAGCCGCGCCACGGCGGCGGCGGAGCGCACGCCTTTTTCCACCAGCGCGTCGATGCGGCTCTTGCGCATGGCGATCATGGCGATCTCCGAGGCGGCGAAAAAGCCGTTGGCAAGAATTAAAACTAGAATTAGGATGGACTCAAACCAAAAACTATCCAACGTCATTGACGGGGTCTCCTATGTCGCTCAGCCCGATAAACCGAATGAAATGACGGCGCTTGTTTCGCTTCACCGAGTAAAATTGCTAGAGCGGGCCCAGCGCCGCGTTTGCGTGATTGGAAATATCAGAATGGAAAAATTCTAGCTGCCCACCCGCAAAAGGCAAGGGCTATCGTTTACCCGCCCACGGCTTTCAAGTAGGATGCGCCCGAGGAGTTGTCATTGGCCGAGAAACCCGCAGAAATCTCGTCGCTTCAAGGGACCATCAGCCGGATCACCTACCAGCATCCCGAAACCCATTATACCGTCGCGCGGCTAGACGAAGACGGCGGGCCGAGCACCGTCGTGGTGGGCACGATCTTTCCGGTCTCCGAGGGTGAAGAGATCAAAGTCAGCGGCGCGTGGAAACGCCATCCGCGCTACGGTCTGCAATTTCAAGTCGATCATTGGGAGAAAATCGATCCCAGCACCATCGAAGGCATCGAAAAATATCTCGGTTCCGGTTTGATCAAAGGCATCGGTCCGGCCTACGCCAAGCGCTTGGTCGCGGCTTTTGGCATCGATACCTTGCGCGTGTTGTCCGATGAGCCGCTGCGGATTCTCGACGTCGACGGCATCGGCGAAGTGCGCGCGCGCCGCATCATGCAAGCGTGGCAGGAGCAGCGCGGCATGCAGGACGTGATGGTGTTTCTCCAAGGCCACGGCGTCGGTGCGTCGTTGGCGTTAAGAATTTACCGTATGTTCGGTGCCGACACTGTCGCCCAGGTGCGGGAAAATCCCTATGCGCTGGCGCAGCAAGTGCACGGCATCGGCTTTCTCATTGCCGACCGGCTGGCCAATCACATCGGTATCCGCGGCGATTTTCCCCTACGCGTGCAGGCCGGTGTGCTCCATGTGCTGCGCGAAATGGCCGACCGCGGCCACTGCTACGCGCACTTGGTTTCATTAAAGCGCGATGCCGCGGCGCTATTGAGCATCGACGAAGATCCGGTCGACGCGGCGATCGCCAAGCTGGCGGCCAAGGGCGACTTGGTTTTAGAAGAAAGCGCCAACGGCGAGGTAACGCGAGTTTATTTGACCGATCTCTATCATGCCGAGCGGCGCGTCGCGGCGGCATTTCAAAGTTTATTGTCGACGCCGTCTCACTTGCAAGGTGAACTGGGCAGCAGCCTTTGGGAGCGTACCGGGCGCGCGGCGCGCGGCGCGCGAGGTGCAATTGACTTGATCAGTCCGGAACTGTTTGGAGCGTCGGCGCTGACTTTGGACGAGGACCAGGCGCGCGCCACCGAGCAAGCGCTGCGCGACAAAGTATTGGTCATCACCGGCGGTCCGGGCACCGGCAAAACCACTTTGCTCACGGCCCTGCTGACGATCTTGCGGCGCGCCAAGGTCAGTTTTGTTTTGGCGGCGCCCACCGGCCGGGCGGCCAAGCGCATGAGCGAGAGCGCCGGCGAGGAAGCGGTGACGATTCATCGCCTGCTCGAATACAATCCGCGCGAAGGCGG
>ORMF011297026.1_pt1 | contig 13684 bp, 13 predicted proteins | sample 1779871 | NCBI WGS metagenome assembly ORMF01 (sample SAMEA104232316, study PRJEB22302) | groundwater metagenome | biome: forest; feature: aquifer; material: groundwater | place: USA | collected 2011-08-07 | depth 5.4 m | reverse complement strand
TTTTGCCGTGGTCAACGTGGGCAATAATAGCAATGTTTCGGATGTTACTCATAAATTATATTATATAACAAAAAAGCACCAGTGTAAATAGTGCTTTTTTGAGTGAGGTTATTCTACCGTGATTTTACCGAATTTTGTGGAGTTTGAGTGGTTGTGGTAGCCCCAGATTCCGGTTTTAGTGAAGGTGAAACTCCATGAGGTTCCCGGACCTTCATTTTTACATTGGTCAAAGTCATTATTTTCCAGATCCGGGCAGTGAGCTTGTAAATTAATGCCACTGTAATCAGCGTGCAATGGGTGCATAGCTGAAGCAATCCACATTTGTCCGGAACTTTTATTGGTCCAAACAACTTCATCCCCCGCCTTAATAGTTAAGTTTTGCGGAGAAAATCCCGAATCAGTATAAGTAACATTATGTATTTGGCTGATAGTCAAACTAGCTTCCACAACATTTTTTTTGGCTGGCTGGATTTGGTTTTGCTGGTTTTGATTTTCGGTGCTTACTATCGTTTCAGAGGGAGTATTCATGTTCTGGTTGTAGAGCCACCAGCCCCCCAACGCTAAAACGATAACTACGATTGCCCCAATGACAATTTTTTTCATGGTATAATACGTTAATAATTTTATGAATAACAAATTTATTACTTATTGTATCACAGTATTTGCCTGGTTGGCGGTGCTTTACCCGCTATGGGTGGCGCGTGGCGGGGCTATATTCCCCTTATTTGGTATCACGGCTTTCACTCTACTTTGGTTACACGCTCTTAGTGGGGCGTTTGAACCGTGGCTGCGCCAGCACATTAATTTTGACCGTTTTGTGCGGATAACATCAACCATTATTTTAGTTTGTATTTTGGCTCATCCCCTGTTACTGCTTGCTATGTTTGGCTTTGATGTTTTTGGGATTTTGGAAACTTATGGCGCATTTTATATTGAGCTTGGGGTTTTAGGCTGGCTATTGCTTATCACCTATGATATTGGTAAGTTTTTCAAAAAACATAATGATTTTTTCGTAACGCACTGGAATAAAATCCTCATCATTAGTAACATTGGGTTTTTAATAACGTTTTTTCATTCACTGCAACTGGGCAGCGATTTGCAAACGGGGCCACTACGGCTCATGTGGATTTTTTACGGGATAACGGCGGCTGCCGCCATCTTCTATACCTACGTACTAAAAAACCACCCTCAATAAGGGTGATTTTTTAGTTGTTAATTGACTTGCAAAAGTTCAACCTCAAAATTCAATGTTGCGTTCGGTGGAATCACTCCCATAAAGCCGGATGGCCCATAAGCTAAATCCGGAGGGATGGTTAATTTCCTCTTCTCCCCCACTTTCATACCGACAATTCCCAAATCCCAACCTTTAATAACTCTGCCCTGTCCTACGGGAAAGGTGAACGGAGCGTTTCGGTCATAACTTGAGTCAAATGTAGTCCCGTCAGCTAATGTTCCAACGTAGTTTACGGTTACACTGTCGTCATTCTTGGCAACGGTTCCCGAGCCCTGCGCTACAATCTCCACTTTCATTCCCTGCACTTCAAAATTATTGGAAGAATTGTTTTCCTGGTCATTTTGGGATACTGCGCCTTTGTTGGAATTCATAAATAAGAAGTATCCTCCAATGAATATTGCCACAATGACCAATACGATAATAATTACTAATGTGAGTCTTTGCATGCTGGTTGTTAATGTTAGTTTATAATTCCGACCTTTTGAATATTACTCATTATTTCTAGAAACTCTCCCGCCGGCGCAATTCGAGACTTGGAATACGACCACCCGTCTGGGTTTCTTCTGAATCCGGATCTTTGGGCGGCGGTGGCGGAGGATTTGACCCGCTCACGGTAAATGGCAGCGCAGAAGAATTTCCCTTTCCACATTTACCTCCGTTTTGCCCAGGATCAAACATGGATATATTAAAGACGCCAGCTACTTTCATGTCAGAATCTGGGATTTGAGCGATTAATTCGGTGGAAGAAATAAAGGTTGTCTGCCGGTCAGTATTTTCAAATTTTACCATTGATTTATCGGTAAAGTTACTGCCGGTAACGGTCATGGAAAATGCCGATTCATTGAGCTGTGTGGTGTCAGGGTCTATTCTTTCAAGGGTTGGTGGAGTGCCGGAACTTGGGTCAATAGTGAATTTCACTTGATTTGAAGTGCCTCCGTTGGGATAGGGATTAACCACGGTTAGGTAATAATCTCCGGGGCCGGGGAGAGAAGGAATGTATAATGTCATACTGGTGCTGCCTTGCACCGAAGTTGGTGTCAAGGTTTGTTGTCCGAATCTTACTAATGAGTCCTGCCGGTATCCTGTTCCGGTAATTATCATGGTGAATGGCTGGTCGCACTCAGATTTTTTTACTGGGTCAATGTTGATAATGGTAAGTTGCCCTGGCGGAGGTGAAGTGCTGGCTACCGTCAGAACCTCTGAAGTGCACGGACTGGTTACCGCATTATTTTTAGAATCTCCAGAATAGGTAGCCTGATAATAATAGGTTCCTGGAAGAATGAATGTTAAGGCGGGAGAATTTGGAACCGACCCATTAGCTATTGGTTGTGCTGGCCATGCTTGGGCTACGGCGGTGCAGCCAGTATCCCGATAAATTGTGTATTGTATGGTTGAAGTAGGAGTTCCACCGGAAGTAACTCCCGTTAACCAGGCTGCATCAGTCACCGATTGACCAACCGCAACACTAGTAGCAGAAAGAATAGTTTGGATTCGCGGGGTGGTTTTTGTGTCAGTCGCTTTGAGCGTATTCGTAAACGTGCAGGTGGTGATGTTACCGGCCAGAACCGTAGTTCCCATAGTTACACTGGTGATATTATCTGTTACGCGGGAAATTGGCTGGTCGCATGAAACAGACCCGAATTTCCAATCAGTTGGAAGCGCCTCGGTAATAGTGTAGTTTGCAGGGCTCACCGATAAGGTGTTTTCTCCCTCGCCATTGGTGGCCGTTGTAACACTTAACGTTGAAGGTGTGGGAAAAATATAGTAATCAAATTTAGTAGGTATGGTATTGCCCGGTGTTTTTTTTATAATTCTAATTCCAGTTGTCGCAGTAGGCGGGACATACGTATTCGTAATCGTGCAGGTAATGTTTTTTCCAGCCGGTGGCGTAACGGTGTTGTTGGTTTGAGGTACGCCCTGATCGCAATACCAGTCGAGTTGATTAATTGCGGGCTTAATAAAGTAGTTGGCAATAGAAGATTCAGACAAGTTGTAAGTAACGCCAGCAGTTACTGGGTGAAATGTTGTAGAATTTCCTAGATCCTTAAAACTTTTAGAATCACCTGCTGAAAGTGCAGATAATGTCCAATCACTAGCAGTACCGCTTCCACCCCCAGTGTTGTCTACTACTTTAACTAATTTCAGGGTTGCGCTTAATGGCGGCGGTGGAGGGGTTTTGGTGTTGGTAAACGTGCAGGTAGTGGTTTGATTGGCATTTACGGTAATAGCTACCACGCTTTCTCCCATGGGTGTGCCAGTTGCGGCACCGCTTTGGAGTTTGCATCCAGCAGAAGTAAACGACCAGCCTGCGGGTACTTGGTTTTCAGAAATACTGAAATCAGACCCGGGGGTAAGATTGGTAATATCTTGGCTGGCTTCGCCGGTGGTGGTGGTTTTCGCGGCGGTGGTCAAAGGATTCTGGTTCAAGGAAAATCCGCCGGTTATGTAGCTGAAAGTTCCTACTGGACTTCCGACGGTCTTTTTAATGAAGCGGAGGGTGCCCTTACCGCTTGTTGGCGACCCAACATACACCGCGGTCACTCCTTTGCTACTATCCATGGTTACATTGCAGGTGGTGCCTGTTGAGGTAATTTTGCATCCGACCCAGTTTGAAAAGGTAAAAGTTCCAACAGTAGCGGGGGCGGAAAGGGAGACCAAGGTTCCGGTTGTAATGTTCGGTTTTTGATAGTTAGTAGTTCCCGCAAAGGCGTTATTGTCGGAGCTGTTGATGGGAACGCCGGCAACGCCCGAAGAATTAACCGAAAGGGTCTGAAGGGGTGGTGGGGGGGGAGCAGACTTCGTGTTAGTGAAGGTACAAGTGATGTTGTCTCCCGGTTTTAGCTTGTATTTGGTGACGCAGTCCGGACTACCCGAACAAATGTTAGCGCCACCGGCATCTTCGCACACTGCCGAATCCAGCTTCCATCCATCGCCCAGCTCTTTTTCTTGGATCCAGGGGAAAGTGGTTCCTGCCGGGAGTTCCAAGGGGTCGGCGAAGCCCTGGTATTGGCCGGCCTTTCCTGTAACTGGCTGTTGGGCGGTGATGTTTCGAGTGTAATCAGGAGATTTTGCCACCAGGTTCTGGTAGATATTGTATTGGAATGTCTCTTTGCCGGTTCCACCCTTGGCGATTTTCTTGATGGTAATGGTGGCCGGGGAGGGCGGAGAAGGAGCATAGGTATTGGTAATGGTGCAGGTGACATTTGTGCCGGCAGTTAATGTAACATTAGATATGGTGGAACCGTTGCCGCCAAATGGCGCAACGCCATTATCGCAAGTAATCGCCGTAGTGTAATTCAACATATTGGCGCCACCACCAGCGGGACCACTATATGTCGTTTCTTTTATTTCGTGCCTGCCAGCACTTACGGTCATAGGATTAACAGTGTAACCACAAGGAGTAAAGGTGGTAAGGGGGTCTATATTTCCGGTACTGCCATCTAGTTGTAAAACAAATTTATCGGGATTCTGGGCTGCAGTTTGGGTCGCCCCATTTGAATCTTTGCAAACTTTTTTTAATCTTAAGGTAGTGGTTTTGGGTGGCGGGGTAAAGTTGCTTACCGTTACGGTTTCTAAATTGCAAATGCTTACCGCGGGGTTATAGGCTGAATTAGCGGCAGGGTAATAGTAGGCTTTCCAATAATAGGTACCAATCTTGGTAAAAAGTAAGGCATCGGATTGCACCGTTGCGCCGGAAACAACTTTTGTTAAACCTATCTTTTCGCCTCCCGTAGCGCAATTATTACCAGAGGTAACTGGAGCGTATACATAAAAATCCATCGCTCCGCCAGGGCTTATAGGCTGGCCATTTACCGTTAATGTAGCCGTATCAAAAACAGATGTTCCAACCGGAACCGTGGCTCCGTTGCCAACAGAAAGGTTGGTGGTGATCGTTGGAGTGATTTTGGTTGGCGGGTTTTGTAGATAAATCGCCACCACCGTTCTGTTGCTGGTAAGGGTTACATTGCAGGTCCTACCATTATTAATAATACTGTTACATGCATTCGGCGCTGACTGATCCCAGTTTGAGAAATAGAAATTACCAAACGTGGGGGGGGCGGTAAGGTTAACTGGAGTTCCTTGGGCAATAACTCTAGAATAGTTGGTGTTACCAGACCACTCAATCCGAGAGCTATTGATTGTAACTCCCGCAACGCCCATTGATTGGACCGAGAGGGTGTAGGCTTGCGGAGGTAGCGTATTGGTAAAGGTGCAGGCCATGTTCCCGCCGGCTACGATGGTGATAGATACGCCACTGGCAATGGGATTATGAATGCCTCCACTGCAGATTACAGCCAACGCCCATCCACTAGGAACGACCTCGGTAAGCGAATATGTTCCCGTGGTCAAGGTTAAGGTTTTTGAGTCAGCGTGATTATTGGCTACGGTTGTAGTGAGATTGAAATTGGTGGGAGTCGGAAATACTGAAAAGTTAAAAGTGCCATCTCCGTTAAGAGTTCTTTTGGTTACTGTAAGTTTGCCGGTAGTAACAATAGGGTTGACAGTGAATGTTTTTGAGTTTGAGGTTCCCCCTCCCGGTGTCGGATTAAAAACAGTAACGGTGTATGATCCGGGAGTGGCGATATTTCCCATACTGACAGTTGCTTGCAATATAGTTGCAGAAGTAAAAATAGTAATCCGGTCTTGGCCGTTCCACCGTACTTTTGATGTTGAAGTAAATCCGGTTCCATTAACAATAAGATTGAAACCAGGGCCTCCAGCAGTGGTAAAAGTCGGTCCGATTGAGCTGATAACTGGCACCGGATTATTGCCGGTGTCAGGGCCTACTATAACAAGAGCATTGGTATACATTACAGGAATGGCAAGAATTAAAAGGACGCTTACGATAAAAAACTTTTGAAAAGAAATTTTCATTACAATAAAAATAATATTAAAAACTATTTAGTCATTTTACCACAAAAAATTAATGTCAATACTGTGTATAACTTTGCTGGAAACAAAAAGAGCGGCCGTAAGCCGCTCTGTATTGGTTTTAAATCCTTAACTTTTTCGTAGTTTCTTAAAAACCGAATATCCTACGACTACCCCCATGAGAAGTACCAACGGCAGGAAGAATGAATCAACCAAAGGATTGTTAGTCAGACCCGTTGAGACATCCGTTGCTCCCAGCACCGTGCTTCTGCTGGCAATAATGGAAGCGCTGGCGGTGCCACTGGCTTCAACGCTGGTAACATTCACGCTATTAGTAATGGTGCTTGTGCCATAGGGAAGGTTGGAACTGACTTGTGCCTGATACAATAGAGTTTTTATCTGTCCGGCTTGCATATCCCCAAGTAAAATCGGCCAAGACATAATGTTACCCGAATTGGTAACACCATCAACTGTCAAGTTATTATAATATGTTACATTTGACGGTGAGTAATCGCGAACCGTGACATTATGGAGCATCTGATTATTCGGCGCCTGAATGGTTATCATGAATTGGACGATATCATTCATGGTAGCCCCCACCGAACTTGCAAATACCAACTGACCCGAAGACAGGTTTCTTACTTGTTTGGTAACGGTCATAGTGCCGGTTACTGCTGTTGTGGTAACATTTGTTTGGACCCAAAAAGTACCTGTTTGCTGGCCGGAATTGATAAAAATAGTCACGCTGTCGTAGTTGGTTACGCCTTGTTGGTTGGTGACGGTCAGGGTGCAGGTGGCCGAAGTTGGGTTGCCAAAGCTAAGCGGCGTGTACACGGGTTGGGCAATGGTGGGGTTTGAAACCGTCCCGGATGTACAAAACCATGAATAGGCTATTGAGGAACCACTTGGGTCTGAAGCAGAAGCTTGCAACGTCACGGTCTGGCCACTATTAATATATTGGTCTGGTCCCGCGTTGACTGCGGGCGTGGCCGCTTGCACAAGAGACCCGTAAATACCAAAAACCACTACTGCCCCAAGAAGTAAATATATTTTTGTATTCATATGCGTTCTCATACTATGTTGTCGGACTAGTGCTTTGGTTTCTTATCCACCACCAGTACAGAAGTGCTGGGATGGTAAGTATCGGTAATAACCAAGGCCAATTTGTTTCTACCCAGTTTAAGAATGCGGCCCAGCCTGATGCTCCTGAAACGGCCGCTGGCTGGAAGTTATTTATATCTTCTGGGGTAGGATTTTCAACAGGCGCAGCTTCAGTTGGAGTTTCGGTGCCAGTCCCCTCTACCGTGCTGGTTTCGCCGCCCACTAAATGGGTCTCAGTTCATAGTCTGAAGCGTTTGTTTTGCCTAATTTTAAGTTGCCAATTTATTCAGCCCAAGTGACAAAGGTGAAAACTTTTTCATTGTTGCCTAAGTCTTTTCCGTATAGCGAATTTTTCCCCTTGCCGTCTTTGCGCAGGCTCTTGCCCCAGTCAGACGGGTTGTCTGAATCAACTTGCGATCCGTTCCCCTTTGGAAGTACGGTGTTGCCAAGAGTGGTAGTGCTGTCTGTATGAGTGTATATTGCCACTAGCTGGTCATAATCATGTTGATTGGGGCGTTGGTTATCAGAAGGATTATTAGTGTAATCCATACAAGTGCCCAAGTTTGGGTTATCAAAAATTTCATCCTGATGGTCAAGACCCAGAGTATGTCCTACCTCCTGGCACATAACCAAGTTTTTCCAAGCGGGGGTGTTGTAGGTTGCAGTGTTAAAATAGGTGTCATTCACTTTAACCACGCCCTGGGTGATATGCCCACTGCCATTTATCCAAATTTGAGCTATCCCCAGCCAGCCGTTATTGCCATACGTTTTATTGCAAACTTCCACCCGTCCTTTGGTTGCCCGGCAATTTGTCCGCCCCTGGCCGGTGACAACGGTTGTATTAAGTACTGTGGAGGCGCTCCAGTCCAAAGAAGTAGTGGTAAGATAAGAATCCCAAGTAGAAGAAACATTATCCCCCACTTTTAAGGTAAAGGGGTTGGCGGTTCTAGCCCAGTGATACCCGCCCCACGAATGATTAGCAAAGGCCACACCTCCGACAAGAGAAAGTGATAAGGCCGCAACCACTGAACCCGCGATAATAAACTTTTTCATGTGTTTATGTTTTTTTAATTGTAATGGTCTTTTTAATTGTATCATACATAACTGGCAATTCAAGGTAGTCAATAGAAATGGCAATCCAGGCTAGCCACAAGGGAATGGCCACAACCGCCTGACCCATGAAATTTTCCATCACCACTTCATCAGTAATCCAGAATAAGTGAAGCCATTGGCTATTGAGCAGCAGTAAAAAGAGCCAGGTTTTTTTAGTAGCCTTGCCTAAGAATATCTCGTTAATATATATAAAAGATACGCTGATAAGCGCGGGAATTTCAGTATAATCTACCGCGGCCACCACCCAATCAAGCTCTGGTGGAAACCAATGTGCTCCAGAAAGTCTGAATGCCACCACATTTGAAGTAAGCCAAATAAGGTGGACTATTTGTAAAATAAAAAGAAGCGTTGCCAGGCGCAAATTAAGTTCGTAGTTATTGTTGTACCAACCAAAAAACTTTTTAACGATATACATACGTGAGTTTCTATTTTACAATGCTTCCAGCTGGAATTTCTTTGTCTGGGTGCATTAAAACCGGCCGCCCTTGGCGAGCCTCGCCTTCGGCGGGACCCTCACCGCCATCGGCGCAGAGCATCATCCCTTGGCTTTCTAATTCACCTTTATACTGAGCCGTGTCGAAGTGCATCATTTTTGGCGCCAAATTAAAAGCAAACGGACACAATTTGCCAATTAATTGTTCTGGTGTGTAAAACTTGGCAATTCCGGCTAAGATTTGTCTTTTTTCTGTCATAAAATCCACTTCCAATTTAAGAAGTTTATTGGAATCAGCTACTTTTTCTGCCGCCAAAATTTTCCCAATCCTAATATCTATTTTATTAAAATCATCAAAACTGATGCTTTCCATATATTGTATTATAAACCAAATTAAATGATAAAAAAAGGCCGCGGGGGATGGCTATCCGGCGCGGCTTGGGTGGCTCAGGAAGATTGCTTGGCAGCGTTCTTTGCTTCCAGAGCAACGAGAATTTCTTGGCGGAGCGCCACGAAATCCGTTACGAAGCGCTTCAAGACTATGTAGCCCCGTGCTTGTTCAACCTCCATGATCCCGAACAACAGGTCTGAGGGGCACATGTGCTCATGATTGAATTGCTGAGCCGAGTCTTGTGCATGTTTCAGGGCGATACTAAGATGTGGCGCGTATGGTATGGTTTGCCATGTTGGCGTTTCCCGTCCCGTCGGAGAAACGTCGTCGACAGCCGCCCGAACTTTTTCCAGAGTAATTCCGTGGCTTGACAGCACCTGGAAAGTTGCACTTGTGGCTTCCAGTAACAAGCCAACAAGTAGATGCTCGGTTCCAATAAAGTAGTGTTTCCTCAGCCTAGCTTCCTGGTCGGCATGAGACATGACCCGCTTACTGGTCCCACTGAGTGCGTCTTCATTCATGCTAATACTCCCTAGAAATGGTGTTCAATGGACGATACGCTGTGATTAAATTACCATTTACATGAGTTGATGTCAATCCATGTAAGAATTATGCAGGAATGCAACTTCTTAACTTTGGATGATTTCCAATACAATTATCGCAACAAACAACTTTTCTAGATGGTCTCGCAGAGTCATCGTTGTAGAACTTTTCGCACTTCCTATGGCAGAAGTTGCACTTGGCTACAATCTCGCGGTTTTTTACATTCACCACGGGCGTGACAATCCGGTTATCAAACACAAATAGTGTCCCCTTGAATCGCTTGCCCGGATACTTTTTCATATAGGTGTGAATGCCGTCTTTCAGTTGGTAAACGTTCTCAAATCCTTCTTTTTTCAGCAAGCATGTCCCCTTTTCGCATCGAATGTCCCCCGTGCAAACGGTAACGATCTTTTTAGATCGCCCTGAGGCGTCTCGAAGGGTCTTCAAATGCTGTAAATCTTTTATTTTTTCTGGCAATTCGCGGAAAAATCGCAGGCCAGGGTTTACGGTTTTTTCAAAATATCCGGCATTAATTTCATAATCATTACGCAAATCTAAAACCACAAAATCTTCGTCCTTCTCATACATTTTTTGAAGCTGCGCGGCCGTAACCATCTTACTGGTATTCTTTTTCACATTCAAATCCCCCACTCCCAGCGTCACCGTTTCGGGCCGGGTTTTCACCATTAATTTGGTAAAGGCCTTGCCATGTCCCGCGCTTTTTTTAAATACAATATCTTTCCAAAACTTGTCGGTCCGCTGATGGCGGATATAGGCTTTAATATTCTTTTCAGTTCCTTCAAAAGTGCCATTAATCCCCTCGGGTGCCACCAGTAACCTGCCCAGTAACCCAAAATCAGCGGCAATTTTCCGTTGCTGGTCTCTAAAATGTTCCGGATTTTTAATCTTCGCAAATTTATAAAAAAGGATAACAACAAACTTCTCTTTTCTCATGATCATTTACCTATGGGGTTTTGGCGGCCACCGCGTCAAGAACGGTCCTAATTTCTTCGCTCACAAAGCTGGTGTCCAATAAATGTTTTAAGGCGTTAAGCTGTTTGGGTAAAATTTCCTGGTCGCATAATTGTTCAACCCTATCAGCCACTTTGCCCATGTCGTCAAATGAAATGACCATGTTCCCCAATCCCACCTTTTTTAACACCTCCGCGCAGCCCATGGTTTCACTGACCAGCACTGGCACTCCCAAGCAAGCCGCTTCCATGGGCACATTGCCAAAGGTTTCAAAGGTTGAGGGACAGATAATGAGCCCCTGTTTTAAGTAAAACTGCTTTAAATCGTGGGGTTTCATGGAGGGCAATACCTGAATGGTTTTGGGCATTCTTTCCAAATTCGCATCCGGATTAGTTACAAAAGAAGAAGTGTGCCGCCAATTGCGTTTTTGCAGTTCACGTTCCAGTTCAAAAAACTTGTCAAAATTCTTGATTTTAGAATCCCTGCCCACGGCGGCAATGGTTCTATCTTCTGAATCGTCCACCACACTGGGGTCGGTAAAGATGCTGGCCATGGGGTTTGGGATGACCCGGCCATTTTTGATTTTCCTTTTGGTAACCATTTCTTCAACAGTTTTCTTGCAAAGTTCAGAAGGGAAAATCATGGTGGTGGCGTTTTTGACGATGGCCTTTTCCACCCACGAAAATATCCGGCGGGCTTTGGGAGCCATATGTTCGGTTTCTTTGGTTAACACTCCCGAATACCATAGCACCACGGGAATTTTTTCCAACTTGGCGGCTACAGAAATAATCCAAGGCAAATAATAGGTGCCAGACAGTAAAACTACATCTGGCTTGGCTTCCCGAAAAATGTTCCGGATGATTTTTATCGGTTCGCGATAGCCCTTTTTCACGTCTTGTAAAGAAGTACTGCGCCGCATAATATTTTTTAAGGGCAGGTGATGGGTGCTGATGATGTGATGGTCAAATACTTCGGGGGCTAAAGACCTGAAAAGCGCCGGCCCTTCCATGTGCACCCGGCTGACTAATTCTATGCCGGTAAACTCATAATTTAACTTATACAAATAATTTATCAAATTGATATTTGAAGAAGTGATTCCCCCCACCTTTTCTCTGGTTAAATTAATAGCAACCTTCATGTTGGTTTGTATGTTTAAATTATTCCGTTACTTTAATATACAGTAATGTCCCGATTGATGCAAAGCATCAATACGGAATCCCGTATTAAAATTTATCATAATAAATTTTTATCGGGGCAAAAAAAATGGAAGCCCGCATGTGGCTTCCTTGGATCAATTTGGTTTTGGGCGCTGGAGGCAATTTTCAGGAACATCAAACCAAATAGTTTTTGGCTGGTTGGGGTTGAAAGTAATCCACTGAAACGGATCACCGATAATTTCCCCCTGTGATTTGCAGCGGCGGCGGAGGAAGTCTTCAAGAGGGTCGTCTTTAATAAAATCTACAACGTCCCAGCCCAACCACGCCCAGCCCCACCCGTTTACGTATTGGATGATTTCCTCTGCCTTGGAACTCCGAATGCGCTGAGTTTCTTGCTCAATCAATCTGCTCTCAATGAAAATCTCCAGTCTCCAGCCACCATAGACGCTTTCGCGCATGGCAGAGACAGCCGTGGTGGCCGCCAAGGTGAAGAGGGCTATCGTCAGATATGACAATTGCTTTTCTACGGCTTCAATGAGAGTTTCCTGCTTGATGAACGAAATGGCAAGGCCTGCCACCGCCAGCAAGAGTGCCACGATACCGACTGCGTAGAATATCTTTCGCATCGCAAACTCCTTGTGAAATGAACCCGAAATTTCCAAGATAACTATACCATATTTCGCTGTTTTTGCAACTTAAAACCCCAAAAATACATCAGGAGTTTTAAGTTAAAAAACTTCTTATTTTTACTCCGTCTTGGCGGCTGCGTTTACTGAAATATCGTGACGAGCTTTCAAAATGTTGGAGATTTGCACGAATATCAACCCTTGCGCGGCGGCGGGGTCCTGTTTTTTGACCATTTCAAGGTCGGTTTGGTTATTTTGGAAAATACTATTCATTTCTTCGGCAATCTTAGAAAAATCAGTTTTGAATAAGAATCTATACCATGGAAATTTCACCTTAATCCTTCCGTCAACATCCGCTACCACATTAATATTCATGGGTCTGTTGAATAGTCCCAAGAACTTTGCTGGCGCCAAATAATTGACCATCACCGAGTCTTGAGTGATGGCCGCGTATTTTAATTCGGGGTTAGTATCCAGCGCATATTGGATGTTAGTGGTAATTTTTTGCTTAGCATCATCATCAAAATCACTAATAGTCACTGATGCCGTTGATTTTTTATTTACGGTGGGTAGCAGTCTTGCTGAATCTGTATTTGTATTTATATCTGTTTTGCTATCTACCTTTACATCCACGGGAACAGGAGTAATTTCTAATGCCCCCACCAAACCCGCGACTGCCAGCATCCCGGTTGCCACCAACGAAACAATATATTTTTTTGTCATAGTATTGTATGTTAATTTTTTATTACATTAATTTTATCATATTGCTTTCAAAGCACAAGTTATTTAATCAGGAGGTAATCAATTATTTCTTTCGAAGTGGCCATAAAGTTTACTCAACATCCTTAATTAATTTTTCTAACAAATGAATTGGCATTCCCATGATGCTTTCTCTTGTTCCCTTGATTTCCTTAATATATGGCTGAAGGATTGGTGACTGGATTCCAAATCCGCCAGCTTTGCTAAATGGGTCGCCTTCTTTAATAAAATCTTCAATTGCCTTCGGCGGTATAACGTTAAAATGCACACTCGTCATGTCTACGCCTTCGGCTTGCTTGCCATTGGCAGTATTGGTCACCACCAAAGCGGCGGCAACTTCTGCGGGTGCGCCACCACTGTATACTTTTAAAAATCTTCTTGCCTCCTCTACGTCTCTTGGTTTTTCATACAAAGCGCCATCGCAAACTACCACCACATCGGCTGTTACCACAATTGATGGTTCGGAAATTTTAGATAAAAGTG
>ORMF010735707.1_pt1 | contig 13687 bp, 11 predicted proteins | sample 1779871 | NCBI WGS metagenome assembly ORMF01 (sample SAMEA104232316, study PRJEB22302) | groundwater metagenome | biome: forest; feature: aquifer; material: groundwater | place: USA | collected 2011-08-07 | depth 5.4 m | reverse complement strand
TTGCCGGACGGGAGTGCTGCCAAATCGCAATATATCCGAGTCGTCGACAACGAGGGCGAGGATTATTTGTATCCCGCCGCCTACTTTCTGTTTGTAGATTTTCCACCAGCAGTCGAGCAGGCGCTGTTACAAGCATCGTGATGTTCGCGCGCTGCCGCGCCTAATTTACCGCATCACACGGCGCTCTTTTCTCACGCACCTATTATTAGAGGACTGCTGCGATAATCGGGCCGCCTGTAGCCGGCGAAGGCTGACATACGTGCGGTGTTTATCGGAAAAGGCCTTTTGTTGTTAAGTGCCGAAAACAATTATAGGATTAGCCGTAAATATGAAATCGTCGATGGGGATAGACTGACCGATTAATTTACTAGTTCGGCGTCGAGATCCCAGAGGGACCTGGAGGCGACAGCGTTGAGAGAGTGGGCATTTTTAGAGGAGGAAACCATGCCGTCTGTCGTGACGCAGCCCCGCTACACCCCCGAGGAATACCTCGCTTTGGAGCGGAAAGCAGACTACAAAAGCGAGTACGTGAACGGTCAGATCATCGCGATGGCGGGGGCGAGCCGGCAGCACAACCTGATTGCCGGCAATCTCTATCGTGAGGTCAGCCAGCAAGTGCGAGGACGGCCGTGCGAAGCATATATCAGCGACATGCGCGTCAAAGTTGGCAGCACCGGCCTCTACACGTACGCACATGTCGTGGTGGTCTGCGGCGACATCCGCTTCGAAGACGCGAGCCACGACACGCTGCTCAACCCGGTGGTGATTGTGGAAGTCCTCTCCGCCTCGACCGAAGCCTATGATCGTGGCGAAAAATTCGCCCATTACCGGCGGCTGGAGTCCCTGCAAGAATACCTCCTCGTGGCCCAGGACAAAGTCCGTCTAGAGCATTACGTGCGGCAAGGATCCCAGTGGGTGCTCTCAGAGGTCAGCGATCTCAATGACACGGTGCATCTGGCCGCGATTGGCTGTGAGGTCGTACTGCAGGAGGTCTACGACAAGGTCCAGTTTGTGACAAGCGACGAGGCAACCCCCGCGTTCGGCTCGGAAGGTTGATGCGAGTGTCGAGGCCGAGCGTTTTGAGATGGGGCATGCTCGGCAAGCCAGTGATAATCAGAAACGGGTGGGAGACAAAATCATTTTGGTGATAACGGACTATTCGGACCTACGTCCCGCTCGTTCGTCCCCAAACTCCGGCTTCTGCGCGCTGTGCGGACACCGCGCGACGAAAACAAAAATGATGGCTCACGTGGAGACCTGCGCCGCTGCGCACAACGAAATCGGCCAGCCACAACCGCTGGTCGTCCTCCGTTTCGGCCCAGTGGGCGCGCCCCGCTACTGGCTCATCATCGAGGCCAAGGCGGACGCGCAATTGGGTCACGTGGATACCTTGCTGCGCCGACTGTGGTTGGAATGCTGTGGACATATGAGCGCGTTCCGCCTCGGGAGACGCGAGCTGGCGATGACCACCGCGACGGCCATCGCGTTCGCCCGCGCGGCGAGTAAGATTGAATACGAGTACGACTTCGGGAGCACGACTGCGTTGACGGGGGAACTGATAGGCAAGCGACATGGTTCGATCGGCCGCGCATCCGTTCGGCTGCTCGCGCGCAATGAACCGCTCGTGTGGCCATGTGTCGATTGTGAAGCCCCCGCGACAGTGGTCTGTCCATACTGCATCAATTCCAACGACGGGTTCTTCTGCGATGCACACGCCGATGTGCACGAACACGCCGGCGAGGAAGTCTACCTTCCGGTGGTTAATTCACCGCGAATGGGCGTTTGCGCTTACACCGGCTGAGCGGCCCCAGACGTATGAGCGAGTGACGCCTAACGAGTGATTGCTGCTGCCAAGCGCGAATGATTTCGGTAACGGCGCCGCGTTTCATTGGGGCGTTCGCTGCAAAAGCGCATTCCGTTCGCAGGCATCAAGAAGGGAGCTTTCGTGAAACGCACGACTTCGAACAATTTTGCGGGTTACTCGTGGTTCGGGGTGCTCGTTCTTACGGCGGCGTGCGAATCAATTGCGCCTCATCGTCGGCTGTTTGCCGGATGATCTCTGTTCCTACCGTCGGCACCTTACGTCGTGGTAATCATGTACAGAAGTTATCTCAGTTGAGTTTGCGAAGAATAGGAGAGGCTAATGTTTGGATGGCTGGCAAGCCCCGAGGCATGGTTAGCGTTGGGCACGTTAACTGCGCTAGAAATTGTATTGGGTATCGATAACATAATTTTTATCTCGATTCTGGTCGGTCGTCTTCCCCCGAATCGGCGCGCTTTCGCGAGAAAATTCGGCCTGGGTCTCGCCATGATTGCGCGCTTGGCTTTGTTGTTCTCTATTTCCTGGGTGATGGGATTGACCGAACCGTGGTTTACGGTATTGAATCAGGCGATTTCCGGGCGTGATGTCGTGCTGATTGGGGGCGGCCTGTTTCTTCTGGCTAAAGCGACTCATGAAATTCATAACAGCCTGGAAGGGATAGAAGATCGCGGCACAGCGGTTGTCGCCACCAGCTTGGGAATGGTGCTGACGCAGATTGCGGTTCTGGATATTGTTTTTTCACTGGATTCGGTGATCACGGCTGTCGGACTGGTCGAGCATGTTTCCATCATGGCGATCGCCATTATCCTCGCGGTCGCGGTTATGTTGATGGCGGCAAAATCCATAGGGGATTTTGTCGATGAGCATCCTACGATCAAGATACTGGCGCTATCGTTTCTGATCTTGGTGGGCGTCACACTTATGGTTGAAGGTTTCGATGTGCATGTTCCAAAGGGCTATATCTATTTTGCGATGGCATTTTCCGTCGCCGTGGAGATGCTCAATATTCGAATGCGCAAAATACAGGCAGCGCCGGTCAAACTGCACAAGCAGCTACGCGACGCAGACGGCTGAGGAGAAAAAAGGGGATAAGTCCAATTATTGGCACCGTCGTCTAACCTCCGATTAAGCCGGGGCCGATCTTAGAACGGACGGGCAGGCGGTACCACCCGCGACGATGACTCTTCCCTGCCGCGGTTACTTTGTTGTATATTCCTCCCGACCAAGAGGACGGCCAAAACGGCCGCTACCAAGAGAGGGAGGATGAAAATCATGTTGAGTCATTGGCTGCGCTATGTTGCGCCAATCTTCGTCGCCGCGTTCGCATCGTCCTGCGCCGCTACCCTTGAAGCCCCCGTTGTCAACGCGCGCTACGCGCCCGGTACCGGCCCCGCCGATCAACTTCAATTACCTGCCCCGCTCGCGACGCCTTCGGTGCGCAACACTTCGAAGGTCGTCGGCTGGCCCAAAGACAAGATGCCGACCGCGGCACCGGGGTTCGAGGTGAGCATGTTCGCCGAGAATCTGGACAACCCGCGGGAAACCTACGTGCTGCCGAATAAAGATATCCTCGTCGTGGAAGCCATCCGCGAATGGGTCGGCCGTCCCGATCGGCCGGAAAAGTCAGCCAACCGGATTACGCTGTTCCGCGACACCAATGGCGACGGCAAACCCGACCTACGCGAGACCTTCCTAACGGGGCTGAATATGCCCCATGGCATGTCGCTCATTGGCGACTGGTTCTACGTCGGCAATACCGACGGGGTCGTTCGCTATCCCTATCGCACCGGACAAACCAGGATCGAAGGCAAGGGCGAAAAAATTCTCGACCTGCCCGCCGGCGGCCATTACACACGCCACCTCTTAGCCGATTCCTCACGCAAGAAACTTTATATCGCAGTGGGCTCCGCATCGAACGTGGATGAAGAAAACGGCTGGGAGAAGGATCAGCGGCGCGCCGGGATATTGGAAATGAATTCCGACGGCAGCGGCATGCGGATTTTCGCCAACGGGCTGCGCAATCCCGTCGGCATGGACTGGGAGCCGCGGACGAGAATGTTATGGACCGTCGTCAACGAGCGCGACCTGCTCGGCGACGATCTAGTGCCGGACTATTTGACCAGCGTCAAAGACGGCGCGTTCTATGGCTGGCCCTTCTCTTACTTCGGCCAGATCGAAGATCCCCGAAAAAAAGGGCAGCGGCCGGATTTGGTGGCGAAAGCAATCAAGCCGGATTACGCGCTCGGCTCCCATACCGCTGCGTTGGGTTTGGCGTTTTATCAAGGCAAAACATTTCCGGCGCGTTACCAAGGCGGCGCATTCATCGGCATGCATGGCTCGTGGAACCGGTCGAAAATGGTCGGCTATAAAGTAGCGTTCGTTCCCTTCAAAGATGGCAAGCCGGCCGGTCCGCTCGAAGATATCTTGACCGGCTTCATCGTCGACGAGACTAAATTCGAAGCCTACGGGCGCCCGGTGGGCGTGACGGTGGCGCCGGACGGCTCCTTGCTCGTCGCCGACGATAGCGGCGGAAAGGTCTGGCGGGTGAGCGCGAAGCGCTGAAACATGGGTTCTTCCGGCACTACCTTGGAAAAGTATTCACCGCGGAGACGCAGGACGTGAGAAAAAATCGATTTTCGCCGGGATTGGCACTCGCAAGTGATCGATTTTGTTCATGCCATTTTTGCGAATTTTGTTATTTTTCGATTTTTTCTCATGACCGCAGAGTTCGCAGAGAGTTTTTTTCCACCGCTCTTTCTCGGCGTTCTCGGCGCCTCTGCGGTGAGTTGCCTTTTTCGTTGATACGGCAGGAAAAGCCACCAGAACATTTGCCCAACCTAAGCAATCTTTAAAATTTCCTAGCATGGTAGATAACCAAAAAGTCGCGGCCGGCACTGGGGCAACCCCATGATCATCGATACTCACTTTCACGCTTTCCCCAAAAATTTTCTCAAGCTCATGCCCGAGGCCCGGCAAGACGTGCGCGGCGTGGGTTTCCACTCCTTTAACCACCAGGAATACCTCGACACCATGGACAAGTATGGCATCGACGTCGGCGTGCTCTCCAACACGGGCGGAAGAATTGAAAAGACCGGCGACCGGGCCAGGGCGTTGGAGTTGTGCGAAGTCCTCAACGATTCATTTGCCGAGGCCCACGCCAAGTATCCACGGCGCTTCAAAGCCTTTGCCCGGCTGCCGATGATCGACATGGACGATTGCGTGAGAGAATTGCAGCGCTGTTACAGAGATCTCGGCATGCATGGGGTGATGATGCCGACCAACCTGGCGGGAAAATATCTCGATGAGCCCGATTTCAAGCCGTTCTGGGACGCGCTGGCGGCGGGCGGCAAACCTCTGTTTCTCCATCCCGCCAACGCCCCCTGCCAATCGAACTGGAACCAGTATTCGCTGCACCAGAAAATTCTCTGGCCCACCGACAGCACGCTCGCGCTCTCGCGCATCGTCTACAGCGGCGTCCTCGACCGCTACCCCAATCTCAATCTCATCGCATCGCATCTGGGCGGGATGATTTTACTCTACCTCGACCGGCTCAACTGGCGGGAAGGGAGTCCGGAGTGCAAAGAGGAGCCGGAAGATTATTTTAAAAAGATGTACTACGACACCGCCGGCCCGATCCGCGCGGCGTTCATCAAGCTCGTCTACGATACCGTAGGCGCCGGGCAAATCCTCTTCGGCGCGGACTATCCCCATGGCCGGGGCGGCAGAGACGATCAGTTCTATCCGATGACGCTTAAAGCGATGGAAGAACTCGACGTTCCCAAAGAGGATAAAGATAAGATCTACTACAAGAACGCCCAGGGGCTGGGGTTCTGAAGCGGATTCCAAGCCATTTGAACCTTATCGTTTCTATTCTGATGCGTTTCCTTCGTAATGGTGGGATTGCGCTCGAACTGACAGGTAACCGAAGACCCGATGTCTAAACCCACGGCGCTAAATTTCCTCGGCATTCTCCTTGCTGCCGCTTTACTCGTTTACTCAGAGACCCATGCGGCTGAGAAAAGCGGCCGACCTGTGGTCGAAACCGGCCCGTCGGAAAATCTCGTCCTGCCGCCGCCGTACGCGACCCGTTCCGTGGCCAATGCGTCCACGCTGATCGGATGGCCGAGCGGCAAGAACCCGGTGGCCCCGCCCGGGTTTCATGTGAACCTCTTCGCCGATGAACTCGACAACCCACGATCCATTCTCGTTCTATCCAACGGCGACGTTTTAGCAATGGAATCTCTTCGTCAGGTTAGTGGGAGTCGCGTGATGTTGCTACGCGACTCCCAGGGAAAAGGTCAGGCGAATTATCGCAGGGGATTTTTAAGCAGACTCAACGCGGCCTTCGGCATGGCTCTACTCGGTGAGCGGCTATACATCGGTAACACCGATTCGATCATGGTCTTCGCCTACCGTCTCGGCGACACCCACATTTCACGGAGCGCGCAAAAAGTTCTCGATCTCCCGACGGGAGGTCATTACACCCGCAATGTCCTTCTTGACGAAACCGCCCGCAAACTATACGTCGCCGTGGGCTCGAGGTCGAATGTCGACGAGGACCGGCGCGACGCCAAGGACCCGAGGCGAGCCGCTATTTTGCAGGCCGATCTGGACGGCCGTAACATGCGCGTCTTCGCCAGCGGCCTGCGCAATCCCATCGGTATGGACTGGGAGCCGACGACCCATCAGTTATGGACGGTGGTCAACGAGCGGGATGGGTTGGGTGACGAGTTGGTGCCTGATTTTCTCACCAGCGTGCGCGATGGCGCTTTTTATGGCTGGCCGTATTCGTATTTCGGCCAGAACGAAGACCCGCGCAAGAAAGGCGAACGCCCCAACCTCGTGGCCAAGGCGATCAAGCCGGATTACGCGCTCGGCTCCCATGTCGCTCCCATCGGCATGACCTTTTACGGTGGCAAGTCATTTCCTGCGCGCTACAATGGGGGCGCATTCATCGGCATGCACGGATCCTGGAACCGCTCAAACCCCGTCGGCTACAAAGTCGCCTTCGTGCCGTTCAAGAACGGCAAGCCCAGCGGCATGATCGAGGATTTTCTCACGGGATTCTTGGCCGACGCGAGACTGAATAGAGTTTACGGCCGGCCGGCCGGAGTTGCCGTCTGGACCGACGGCTCATTGCTGGTCGCCGATGACGCGGCCGGAAAGATCTGGCGGGTCAGCGCGAAGCGCTAAATGCGATTTCGCGTCGCGGCAGGGCCGCAACTGAACCGGAGTATCTCGCGCAAAGGCGCAAAGGCCGCCAAGGAAAACTAATGCGAGAATTGGAAAATAGAGTCTTACCTTTGCGAGCTTGGCGCCTTGGCGGGAGAAAATCCGAATCCCTTGTCGTCCGAGAGTCGCACACCGGCTTCGCCGCGCTAATCCCAAACGCGTTCGGGCAAGGGTAGGCCGGCGAGATCATCGGCGCTCAGACGTCCGTCCGGCTCGATGCCCAAGCGCTCCAGAATGGCGATCATTTGACGGGTGTGCTGGGCCGAATGCCAAGTCGAGCGTTCGAACAACTGGTGCATCGGCGGCGTGCCGTAAAATGTCTTCACCTTTTGCCGGCAGGACTTATCTTCGAGACGGGACCACCAGTTCTCCAACCGTTCGATCACGCCGTCGCCGTAGCGGATGATCTCCTCGGCGGTCGTGCAAGTGCCTTCCGCGGGCGGTACGTTGGCGTTGTCGGTCCGATATTCAATATCGTCGATGGCGGTTTCCAGGAAAGCTGCACCGATGCGGAAGATATGGTGGCTCAGAAGCCGGATCGAGCGGTCGCGGTTGTCGATAGCGCGCTCCCGGAGCCGGTCATCGGGAATCTGGCGGATGTAACGACGGGCCGCCCGCAGCACGACGAGCCACTTGGCAATCAGCGCCGGCGGCGCGAGCGGCGTATGCCCGGTGCCTTGCAAGCCGACGAACTCGGCGACGTCATCTAGGTTCTGACAATAAATATACTGATCGCCATTTGCCAGCACCGGCACCGTGCGCACGCCGAGAGCGAGCAGTCGCTTCTTCGCTGCGGGATCGTTCAATACGTCGAGCGCGGTAAAGCCAATGCCTTTTTTCGAAAGAAACTCTTTCGTTCGCAGGCAACTGCTTCAACCAGGTTGCGTGAACAAAACGAATGTGCCGGTGTCACTTTGCATTGTCCCAACAGGTATAACGAAGCGCCGCGCTGAGCGCAAACCCATGAGGCGTTGGATCTGCTATTTCAAAAGCCTCAGCATCACGGCAATAATCGCCGCCACCGTCACCACCCCAGCCGCGACAGCCCAAAGGGTTCCGTAAGGTAAGACAAAGACCACGATAATCACTCCCGCGCAGAGCGTGATGAAGGCAGCGAGGAACAGCATCAGCCACATCTCCCCGGTCAGCATCTTGCGCCGGCGCAGCGCAAACAAAAAATTCCAATTTTGCCGCGCAAAAATCGATTGGCCGTTGGCTTTGTCTCTAATCGCCACCACGACCATGGCCGCGATCAAGACGACGGCAACCGTCGCATACCCGAAAACAAGTTCAGCAAGGCTCATAGCGTAAAACCGAGATCACCCCTAAGCTCAACGTTTTGATGGATCACTGACGGTCGCCACTTTTGGCGACGAAACAATTTTAAGCTTTTTGCCCCGGCCATTCCAGAACCCGGTTCGAGGCTCGTCGCCACACTCCAGCCCGAAGCTCCATGGCATGGCGCGTTTGGGCAACTGGACGGATAAGAAGAAGCGTATGGGAGCGGCAACTGTGGTGGCCTCCCAGCAAGCCCGTGGGGCGGAATCCTGAGCGAGCGCCCAAAACAAAGGCCGAGGCTCGAGCCGACGGGTCGGTATCCGTCCATTTCTCCGATTTTCACTTTCATTCCCTCATCCTACATACACGCTATTTTCGCAAGCGCTCCTTGACAGGCTTCCACACCGGGAAATATGATCCAAGAGTAGCTAGCCGACTGTCCGAATTCAGAAAGGCATCGAACATGGAAGCAGTCTCTGAAGCAACCAGCAGCCGAACTTTGGACGAACTGGAAAGTTACTTCGCGGGCTATGGCGATTTGCCGCGAGAAATTATTCTCAAGCACGATCTTCTGCGCGTGGGCCATTGGTTTACCGACGCGGCGCTGGAGCTGGCGTCGCAAGCGCTGGTCAAATCCTACCGGCTCTTTTCCTACGATCTGATGCCGATGAAGGACATGAAGCGCAAAGAGCACCGCAAGACTCCCGAGTGGTTCACCGTTCGCCGCGGCATGTATGGTCTCCGACCGGTAAGCATACAGACGACCCTGGACTCCAGCTCGCCCTATGTCATCGACGTGGTGGATAGCCAACCGAAGTTGTTTCTGAACGGCCAAGAGATTTGCGAGGTCTATTTTCCCAAGCCGATGAAATACTACACGCGGAAATTTCCCGACGGGACCGCCTATCATGAGATCATCGCCTTCGGCTATTTCGTCACGGTGTTTCGCAACTGCCAGTATTGGGGACCGGACGAGGAGTGCCGGTTCTGCGATATCAACATCAATGCGCGCCAGATGAAGGAATCGAAAGACTTTACCTTTAACGCGCCGGTGAAACCGGTGGAGTACATGGTCGAGGTGGCCCGCTCCATTGAGCAGGACGCGACCGAAGAAGTCGGCTTCACGCCGCCGATCGATTTTCTCATCACCGGCGGGACGATTCTCAAGACGCTGCACGGCAAAGATGAGCTGGCCTTTTACTCGGAATATGTATCGGCACTCAAGTGGGGCGGGCGGCGGCGCTTCATCAATCTGCAGACGAATGGCCAGGACAAAGAAACCATGAAGCGTTACCGAGCGGCCGGGGTGGACTGCCACCACTCGAACATGGAGGTGTGGGACAAGCGGCTGTTCGAATGGATCAACCCCGGAAAAAACCGCCGCGTCGGCTGGGACGGTTGGGTGAAAAGCATGATCGACGAGGTGGATGTGTTCGGCGAAGGCAACGTGCGGCCGAACTTCGTCGGCGGCGTCGAGATGGCGAAGCCCTATGGCTTTGAAACCGTAGACGAAGCGGTGAAGTCGACCTCGGACGGCGTCGACTTCATGATGCGCCACGGCATCATCCCGCGCTTCAACCAGTGGCGCCGCGAGCCCGGCTCCAACCTGGGATCGCAACACCAACAGCCGGCGATTCCGCTGGAGTATTACCTCCAATTGATGGGCAACTACTATAAGAGTTGGAAGAAATATAACTTGCCGATGCCCCGGCGCGAATGCGTGCACCCCGAACGGCGCATCGGTTCCGGCCACGGCACCTACGACGACATCCTTTTGCTCAACGAATTGCCCGACTACGAGGAAGCGTGGGACCGGGGATTGAACGAGGGACTGAAGGGGTGCGTAACGCGTTAGCAATGTCCAACCGTTCAAACAGTTAAAAACGTTCAAGTCGTTGCACCCGGAGATGATGTCCAAGATAGACGGCTTGAACGATTGGAACGTTGACCGAGGTAACCCGGGCCATGCCATGAGCCGACTCATCTTACTGTTGCTCGTTTTGATTTTTACTTATCCAGAAGCCGCCACTGGGGCCGACAAGCTGCGCATCGGCTACGGCGCGCCGTCGGTCACGATGTCGATCCTTTGGATTACCAAAGAAGGAAAGCTTTTCGAGAAGAACGGCCTCGACGTCGAGGTGCTTTACTTGGAGAGCGCCTTGGTGCAGCGGGCGCTGATCGCGGGCAACGTCGCCTTCGGCGAGATGACCGGTTCCTTGATGTCAGCGCCGAAGCTGCAAGGGGCCGATCTGGTCATGATCGCGGGTTTTCTCAACCATCTCCAATATCGCCTGGTCGCACGCCCGGAAATCAAGAGCGCGGCCGATTTGAAAGGCAAACGGGTCGGGGTGTCGCGCTTCGGCGCCGGCGCCGACCGAGCGACGCGACTTTTGCTGTCGAAGCTCGGACTTCATCCCGAAAAGGACGTCCTGCTTCTCCAGATCGGCGGCGCGCCGACGCGGTTGGCGGCGTTGTCGGCGAACTCGATTGACGCGACCATCGTCGACCCGCCGGACCACAAAAAGGCCCAGGAGGCCGGCATGCGAGTTTTGGCCAACATGGAAGAAATGAACATTCCCTTTCAGCATACGGGCTTGGTAACAAGCCGCGCGCAGTTGGCGAAAGCACCGGACATCGCCCGGCGGGTTATAAAATCCTTCGTCGAAGGCATTCACCTCGCGAGCGTCAACTCGGAGGTGGCGAAGAAAGCCTTCCGCAAATATATGCGCTTGCAACAGGAACGCGAGCTTGACGACGCCTATCAGGTCCTGCGCGGCTTCATGCAGCGCAAGCCCTACCCCACTCTGGACGGATTCAAAGCGGTGTTCGCCGAGCTTGCCGAGCAAATCCCGGCCGCCAAAAACGCCGACCCGAAAGATTTTGTCGATACGCGATTTCTCGAAGAGCTCGACCGCAGCGGCTATATCGACGGGCTGTACCGGTAACCCGCATGAATTCTAACTTTCTAAGTTATGAAGGGAACGTATTACGCCACGACTCCGGCCAAACACGAATGAAAATCCGAAATCCGAATATCGAAAGAAGCCCCGCGGACCGAAACAAACACAAAGAGTTAAATCCCAATTACGAAATCCGAAACGGGCCTGTTTGGAACATTGAAGAGTTAGTTTTGGTCATTCGGATTTGTTTCGGATTTCGAGTTTCGAGGTGTTTCTCCCCTTCCCATTCCTTGACGTCCTTTGCGACTTTGCGCGTGTGATTTTTATTTAACTCTATGAACGTAGTGTCAACCGTCCCATAAGTCTGCGTAGAATTATTTTGGAGAACCGCCCATGATCTATCTCAGCAACCAGGACATCGCGCAACTTCTAACGCCCAAGGATTGCATCGAGGCGCTCGACGAAGCCTTTCATGCGCTGGCGCGCGGCGCGGCGATGTCGCGGCCCAGGACCGATGTCTGGGTTCCCTGCGGGCGCGACAACGGCTATTACCGCTGGGGCAGCATGGAGGGCGCCATCGAGCCCTGGGGCGTCTTTTGCACGCGCATGAAGTCGGACATCGTCACCTGGACCGCCCAAGGAACGGACGAGCTGCACTGCGTCGAGCCCGGCACCTTCAGCGGCTTTCTGATGCTTTTCAGCACGCGCAACGGCGCGCCGCTGGCGATAATGAACGACGGCATCCTGCACCACCTGCGCGTCGCCGCCGGCGCGGCCCTGGGACTGCGCTACCTGGCGCGCGAGGATTCGTCCGTCGTCGGCATGCTTGGGTCGGGCGGCATGGCGCGCGCCTATCTTCCGGCCTTTTGCGCGGTGAGAAACATTTCCAAAGTCAAAGTGCATAGTCCGACGAAAAGCCATAGAGACGCATTTGCCGAAGAGATGGGCCGAGAACTGGGCATCCCCGTGGAACCTTTCGATCGACCGGAGCCGGTCGTGCGCGGCTCGGACATCGTCGCGACTTGCACCGATTCGAATAAACTGGTGGTCACCGATCCGGGCTGGATCGAGAAAGGCATGCACTTGGCGAACTGCAGCTCAAAGGAGTTCAGCTGGGAGATCGTCAAGCGGTGCGACCTCGTCGTGCAAGTCGGCACCGAAACCTTCGGCGCCAAAGGCGGGATGGCGGAGTCCGAGCGGCACCATGGCTGGGCATCTTGGGTCGTCGGCCGCCCCGAGCAGCAAGCGCGCATTCCAAAAAGGCCGGTAAGCAACCTCGACTTTATAAACTACCCCGCGCTGACCGATCTTTTGAACGATCCATCAAAGCGGCGCAGCTCGCCCGACCAGATCACCTTCTTTCACAACCTCGGCCTGCTCGGTTTTCAGTTCGCCGCCGTGGCCGCCAAGGCCTACGAGTTGGCGCGGCAAAAAGGCCTGGGCTTGGAAATGTCGACCGACCCGTTCTTGCAGGATATTAGAGATTAGATCGTACGAAAGCGACGGTCTAAATTATCTATGATCAGTCAAAATCAGCGGAATAGTCTCGCTTGGCGCCTTCCTTAGAAACGTATCCCAACGCTACGTCGCGATTCACAGCGGCGGGCTCGCGCTTGGCGGGATCGCCGTAGCCGCCGCCGCCGGCCGTAAGAATGGTGACGGTCTCGCCGGGATGCACCGGGACCCGGCTGAATTTTCCAGGGAGTTCTTCTTCTTTCCCGTTGCGCCGGATCAATGTCCGATTCGTTTGCCCCTCCCTGCCGCCCAGGAATCCCCAGGGCGGGCACTTGATCCGGTCAGTGTTGCGGCTTAAATAAAACTCCTCAAGCGGCCTTACTTTGACTTCGACACCGGTGCCGCCGCGGAATTTACCGGCGCCGCCGCTGTCCATCCTCAAAGCATGGCATTCGTAGAGCAGAGGATAGTAAAGCTCTTGCAGCTCGATGGGGGTGTTCTTCACGTCGCCCTGGCACATCGATACAGCGGACGACGCGCCGTCCTCAAACGGCCGGCCACCCCAGCCGCCGCCGATGATATTTTGGCAGACATAACGCCGGCCGGTTTTGGCGTTGGCGCCGAAGATCGCGTAGCCGCCCATATCCCCTTTGTGCGCCGCGGGGATGCGCTCAGGCAGCGCCGGCGCGAGCGCGCGAAAAATGGTGTCGAGCACCGTTGGCAAAGACAAACTCCAGCCGCCGATAGGCGCGGGCCGCCGCGCGCTCAGCAGCTTACCCGGAGGGAGAATCACTTTGAGGGCGCGGAAAGAACCTTCGTTCACCTCGCGCTGAGGCGAAGTGAGCGCCTTGAACGCGACCCGCGCCGCCGCCATGCCGCCTGAGGAGCCGCAGTTGATGAAGCCGGGAACCTGGTCGGCCACTTCGGAAAAATCGATGATCAATTCGTCGCCTCGCACTTCCACTTTCACTTTGATCGGTATCGTCTTGGTAAAATCCCG
>ORMF010126155.1_pt1 | contig 13696 bp, 13 predicted proteins | sample 1779871 | NCBI WGS metagenome assembly ORMF01 (sample SAMEA104232316, study PRJEB22302) | groundwater metagenome | biome: forest; feature: aquifer; material: groundwater | place: USA | collected 2011-08-07 | depth 5.4 m | reverse complement strand
CTGGTCGAGGAACTGCGCGCTCTGAGGCAGCGTTACCAACTGCATCCTGATCTGCCCTCGATGCGCTGCGTCGGCTACCGCCAGGCGTGGGAACACATCGAGGGCGCCTATGACCGCGCCACGCTGCGCGAGCGGGGTATCTACGCCACGCGCCAACTCGCCAAGCGCCAGCTCACTTGGCTGCGGGCAATGAATGAGCCAAAAGTTTTCGACTGCGTTGCGCCCGACCTAAGTGTGCAGTTGCTGCGCTACCTCGAAGGGCAGGCCTTGCTTCACGATTAAAGCCTATCGCAAGATTTATTCGGCGACAAACCGCTCCAGCTTCGGCGCCCGACTCGCCTCCGCACGACTCACGTCAGCACCCTCACATTCAGTCCGCCCACGCGCTTGAATGCACGGTCCCCGCTCAGAAACACGTGATCGGCGCCCAACTGCAAACAACTAGCTGCTTGCAGAGCATCCGGCGTCCTAAGGCCATGCTTGGCTCGGATCGCCACTGCCAACTCAACCACATCTATTGTCAACTCCACCCATGCCAGATCAGGCCGAGCGAAGAACGCATCGAACGAGGCCAATGTCGCACTGTCGTTGGCCCTCATCGGTCCCCCCCTGCACTCCAACCATGTCAGCCGGCTTACTGCAGACCCCAAATCGGGGTACTTCTTTGCGACTCCCTTTAGTTCCTTGCGTACCCTGTCGGCAAACGGCTCTCTTCCCTCAATCAGGTAGATCAATGCGCTCGCGTCGAAGAAGGCGATCACCAGTCGCGCTCGGCTTTGAGATCGGCGTCGATCTTCGCTTTGCTGCGCTTGCCGGTGGCAGGCCGTGACAGCAGCCACTGCATGGCAGTCAAGCCACTTGGCGCCGCCACCTTGCCCTGCGCCAGGCGCTGATAGTCGTCCTCGGATAGCCCCACTGCCGCCGGCCGGTTACGCTTGACGATGTGCACCGGACCGCGGCGCAGACCCTCCTCTATCGCGGCCATGCCACGGCGCTTGAGTTCGGCAACGGTAAGAGTGTTCATGGCTGGATCCTATAAGTACTGGTTACGGTACTGATTATAGAGCAATTGGTACTACACCGCCAGAAGGTTTCAGCACAAACGGGTATTTCCCCACGATTACTGGTATGGCTTGATCGTGGTAAGCATTTTACGCATAATGCTTACCACTCCGCAACAAGGGAAATGCCATGGATACCGTCATCTCGACCAAAGGTCAGATCGTCATTCCGAAACGGCTGCGCGATCAGTGGGGCCTCGGCAGCGGCTCACGGGTAAAAATCGAAAGCACCTCTACGGGTATTCAAATCACGCCGGTGGCCGCGCGCAACGCCAAGGCGGTTCTCAAGGGCCTTGGTCTCGCCGGTTACAAGGGCAAGACCATCGCGATTGAAGACATGGACCCGCTCAGCGCACTCAAGGTGTCGCGTTGATTGCGCTCGACACCAACGTGCTGGTTCGGTTCTACCTGAACGATGAGCCGGGGCAAGCGCAGATCGCAGCCAGGCTGCTGATGGAAGAGGACGTTTTCATTCCGAAAACCGTCCTGCTCGAATTGGAGTGGGTGATGCGCGGCGTAGCCCGCGTGCCGCCTGCGGGAATTGCGCGGTCGTTGGCCCACTTGCTCAGCCTCGAAAACGTGCGCATTGAAGATGAGGCGGTCGTCCGCATCGCGCTCAAGGCCTTTGAAAAAGGCGTCGACTTCGCCGACGCGCTGCATGCTGCGACCAGCGCCGGAACCAGCCGCTTCGTCACCTTCGACAGCCGACTGGCAAAGCACGCGGCGCGCGCCCTGCGGCGCCCGCCGGTGGTGCTTGCGCAATAACGACGGATAGGAAAATCAATCCGGCCGGGGTGACGCGCTACAGCGTGCCAACATCAGTCCGGCCATCTGCCGGCGCGATAACGGCCGGGTTCCAGGTTACGACAACGCGCACGACGACCATTACCGGCATTGCATCGGCAACGTAGAACAGGTGGATCTTCGGAATGACGAGTAACGGGAAATCTGGTGGAAAAGCGCCTTCGGATACGGCTTCGATTTCCTCACGGAGTCGGAAGCCCGCTACCTCGAGCGTGCGGACAGCGCTGAGCTCATCCGAGATCGTGTACTTGCGGCAAGATAAGCGCATGACAATCGAAAAGACGCGCGCGGCCAAGCGCTGATCCGGAACCAAACGGGGGCATGCGTCCTCCCGGGTAAGCCGACTTTACCGTGCAAATCGGCCGGAGAGCCAAGCGGGGCACGCTTCTTCGGCTTATTACCTCGATCTACGAAGAGCGACGAATTATTGGTTTTGCTCGACGACGATTACAGGCAGAAGCCGAAACCCGGCTAATCCCCCTTCGCTACGCCCTCGCGCCGTGGGTCGGCGCCGCCGCTCCAGCCTGAGCGCGTGCGCTGGATGCCATGCACGCCGCTGGTCATGTCGATCAGGCGCACCTCGTGGCCGAGCGCTCTTAGTGGCTCCGCCCATCCGGCGGCGGCGGTGCCGCGTTCGAGTTCTGTGGGGCCGTTGCGGCTGCCGAAATTCGGCAGGTTGATCGCTTGCTGCAGGTCCATGTTCCAGTCGAGCGTGGCGACCAGGGTCTTGACCACGTGGTTGATGATCGCGCTGCCGCCGGCCGAGCCCAGGGCCAGTACCAGTTTGCCATCGAGGTCGAACACCATGGTCGGCGCCATGGCGCTGCGTGGGCGTTTGCCGGGTTCGATGCGGTTGGCCACCGGCTTTCCCTGCTGTTCGGCGACGAAGGAGAAATCCGTGAGCTGATTGTTGAGCAGGAATCCACGCACCATCTGCTGGCTGCCGAAGCCGAATTCGATCGAAGAGGTCATGGCCACCGCGTTGCCCTCGGCGTCGACGATGGACAGATGGCTGGTGGAGGCGAGCTCCGGCGAGGCGTCGTCGGCGCGCCCGGCAAGAGGTGCGCCGGCCGGAGAACCAGGCGGGGCGCGGCTGAGCGACTGATCCGGTCGGACCAGCGCGGCGCGCGCGGCCAGATACTCTGGCGCGATTAATCCTGCGACTGGAACCGGAACAAAATCAGCGTCGGCGAGATAGCGCTCGCGGTCGGCATAAGCGAGCCGTTCGGCTTCGGTGACGAGATGCGCGGCGCGGACCTGGTCCGCAGGCAGCGCGACCGGCGCCAGCTGCTGCAGTATGCCTAGTACCTGCAGTACGGCGACGCCGGCGGAACTGGGCGGCGGCATGCCGCAGACTTTCCATTGCCGGTATGGAGCGCAGACCGGCTCGCGCGATTTCGCCTGGTAGTGCGCCAGGTCGCTTGCGCTCAGGTCGCCGGGGTTGGGCGCGTGTTTGACCGCGCTCGCGATGTCGCGTGCGATTTGGCCGTCGTAGAAAGCGTTCGCGCCCCCGGCCGCGATTTTTCGCAGCGTGTCGGCAAGCTCAGGGTTCTTGAGCAGCGTGCCCACCGGCTTGGGCGTGTCGTCCTCCAGGTAGTACATGCGCCGCATTGCCTGATCGCGCCCAGGCAGGCGCACTGCGCCGAGCAGGCGGTGAAGTCGCGGTGACAGGGGAAAACCTTCCGCAGCGAGCCGGATGGCGGGCTGGAACAATTCCGCCCAAGGCAGCTTGCCGTATTTGGCATGCGCGAGTTCGAGCGCGCGCAGCACTCCCGGCGTGCCCACCGATTTCCCGCCGACGACCGCGTCCAAGAACCTGAGCGGTTTGCCGTCGGCACCGATGAAGCGGTCTGCGCGCGCCGCTGCCGGCGCGGTCTCGCGCCCATCGTAGGCAGCAAGCCTGGCTTCGGCCGCAGAGTAATGCAGAATAAAAGCGCCGCCGCCTATGCCAGAGGACTGGGGTTCGACCAGATTGAGCACCATCTGCACGGCCACGGCGGCGTCGATCGCCGATCCGCCGCGCCGCAAAATGGCATAGCCCGCCTCGACTGCCAGCGGGTGCGCAGCCGCGAGCAGGAAATGTTTTGCGTCGATCGCATGCTTTTGGCTGAAACCGGAAGCCGGTTCGGGCGCAGGCTGCGCAAGCGCCAATCCTGACCAGAGCAAGGCAGTGGCCAATGCCGGCCGGGAAAACAAAAAGGGCAGCCGAGCGGCTGCCCTTAGCGCCAAGCGCATACTGAAATCAGAGCAGTGGCACGACCAGCAGCGCCACGATGTTGATGATCTTGATCAGCGGGTTGATCGCCGGGCCCGCCGTGTCCTTGTAGGGGTCGCCCACGGTGTCGCCGGTCACGGCCGCCTTGTGCGTCTCCGATCCTTTGCCGCCAAGGTTGCCGTCCTCGATGTATTTCTTGGCGTTGTCCCAGGCGCCGCCGCCGGTGGTCATGGAAATCGCCACGAAAAGGCCGGTAACGATGGAGCCCATGAGTACGCCGCCCAGGGCCTGCGGGCCGAGCACGATGCCGACGATGATCGGCACCAGCACCGGCAGCAAGGAAGGCACCATCATTTCCTTGATAGCGGCAGTGGTGAGCATGCCCACCGCCTTTGAGTAATCAGGCTTGGCCGTGCCTTCCATGATGCCCGCAATCTCCTTGAACTGGCGGCGCACTTCCACCACCACCGAACCGGCGGCGCGGCCTACCGCCTCCATTGCCATGGCGCCGAACAGGTAAGGCACCAGACCGCCGATAAACAGGCCGATGATCACCATGTGGTTCGACAGGTCGAAGCTGACGACCTTGCCCGCGTGCCCGAGCGCGTGGGTGTAATCGGCGAACAGCACCAGCGCGGCGAGGCCGGCGGAACCGATGGCGTAGCCCTTGGTCACCGCCTTGGTGGTGTTGCCCACGGCATCCAGCGGATCGGTGATGGCGCGCACCGAATCGGGCAGGTTGCTCATTTCGGCGATGCCGCCGGCGTTGTCGGTGATCGGGCCGTAGGCGTCCAGGGCGACGATGATGCCGGTCATGGATAGCATGGAAGTCGCGGCGATGGCGATACCGTACAGTCCGGCCCAGGCATAGGCGAGGTAGATAGAGGCGCACACCGCCAGCACCGGCAGCGCGCAGGCGCGCATCGACACGCCCAGGCCGGCGATAATGTTGGTGCCGTGGCCGGTGGTCGAGGCTTGCGCGATGTGCCGCACCGGGGCGAACTCGGTTGCGGTGTAATACTCGGTGATCATCACCAGCAGTGCCGTGAGCACCAGGCCGACCACCGTGCTGCCATACAGGTGTAAAACGGTGATGTTTCTTGCCACGCCATTGATTTCGAAGGTGGCGTTCTTGACGATGTCGCCCATCATCCAGTCGGTGAGCGGGTAGAAGGCGATCAGGGCCAGCACGCCGGCGACGATCAAGCCCCTGTACAAGGCCGCCATGATCTTCTTGCCCGGTATGGCTTTGACGAACATGCAGCCGATGACCGAGGCGATGATGGAGAAGCCGCCCAGCACCAACGGGTAGATCACCGCGTTGGCCGATGTGGTCTTGATCGTCAGCGCACCCAGCAGCATGGTGGCGATGATGGTTACGGCATAGGTCTCGAACAGATCGGCCGCCATGCCGGCGCAGTCGCCGACGTTGTCGCCGACGTTGTCCGCGATCACTGCCGGGTTGCGCGGGTCGTCCTCGGGGATGCCGGCCTCGACCTTGCCCACCAGGTCGGCACCGACGTCGGCGCCCTTGGTAAAAATGCCGCCGCCCAGACGGGCGAAGATGGAGATGAGCGAACCGCCGAAGCCGAAACCGATCAGGGGCTTGATCACGTCGCTCAAGGGCATGCCGCTGCCGGCGGCATTGGCGGTCAGAAATGCATAGAAACCGGTTACGCCGAGCAGACCCAGGCCGACGACCAGCAGGCCGGTGATGGCGCCGCCGCGGAAGGCGAGGGTGAGCGCTTCGTTCAGACCGGTGCGCGCGGCTTCTGCGGTACGCACGTTGGCGCGCACCGATACGTTCATGCCGATGAAGCCGGTCGCACCCGACAACACCGCGCCTATGACGAAGCCCGTTGCCGTCGTTGCGCCGAGAAAGATCGCGATCAGTATTGCGAGGATGACGCCGACGATGGCGATGGTGGTGTACTGCTTGTTCAGGTAGGCGGAAGCGCCTTCCTGAATTGCAGCGGCGATTTCGCGCATGCGCTCGTTGCCGGTAGGCTGCGCGAGTATCCATTGGATCGACCAGCCGCCGTAGAGCAGCGCGAACACGCCGCACGCAAGTGCAAACCAGAGTCCTGCATTCATAATGATTCTCCTCGAGAAAGGCTAGCCGCGATAGCGGTACAGCTGGTTTTTTTTAAATCCTTGGAATTGTAACAGGCCGTGCCTATCCGGGAACAGGGCCGGCTTGGGCTAAATTTTTGAATTCGGGCCTATGCTTTTTTGATCGTCTCCGTTCTCACGCGTGTCTGCGATCCTCCGCCAATGGCAAGCGCGCCCGGAGCCGCGCAAGACGGGCGCGCACGATGGCGAATATAATGGATACCGGGCTGCGGACGGTCATGGATGTCGCTTTTCGGGCGGGATATTGAAAGCGAATTCGCATGCGTCCCGAACGGTCAATGCAATCTCATCAAATCAAGGGAGCCGCCGGATCATGCCGCAGGGGAAGGTTTTAGTCGCGCAGGGAGGCGGTCCGACCGCTGTCATCAATCAATCGATGGCGGGAGTGGTGCTGGAAGCGCGCAAGTTTCGCAATGTCGAGCTGGTCTACGGCGCCTATCACGGGGTATCGGGAATCATCAAGGAGGATTTCCTCGACCTCACCCAGGAAACCAGCCACAACATCGAGATGGTGGCCAGCACGCCGGCCTCCGCGCTCGGCTCGACACGCGACAAACCCGACCTGCGCTACTGCCAGGAGATCTTCAAGGTTCTCAAGGCGCATGGGATCGGTTATTTTTTCTACATCGGCGGCAATGACTCCTCGGACACCGTTCGCATCGTCAGCGAAGAAGCCAGGCGCGCCGACTACCAGCTGCGCTGCATCCACATACCCAAGACCATAGACAACGACCTCGTCGGCAATGACCATACGCCGGGCTTTCCATCGGCCGCCCGCTTTGTGGTGCAGGCGTTCATGGGCGCCAACCTGGACAACGCCGCGCTGCCCGGGGTATACCTGGCCGTAGTGATGGGCAGGCACGCCGGTTTTCTGACGGCGGCATCGGCGCTGGGAAAAAAGTTTCCGGACGACGGCCCGCACCTGATCTACATCCCGGAACGCACCTTCAGCCTCGAAAAATTCATTGCGGATGTCAAGGCTACCTACGACAGGTACGGCCGCTGCGTGATCGCCGCCTCGGAGGGCATCCATGACAGCCAGGGCAATCCCATCATTACCCACCTGACGCGCCAGGTGGAGCGCGATGCGCATGGAAATGTCCAGCTTTCCGGCACCGGAGCCCTGGCGGACCTGCTATGCGATGAAATCAAAAACAAACTGGGCATCAAGCGTGTGCGCGGAGACACTTTCGGCTATGTCCAGCGTTCGTTCGTGGGCTGTGTGTCCGATGTCGATCAGCGCGAGGCGCGCGAGGTCGGCGAAAAAGCGGTGCAATACGCCATGTGGGGTGATCGCGACGGCTCGGTGGCGATCAAGCGCACCGGTTTTTACTCGGTCGACTATCAGCTGGTTCCGCTTGAGTCCGTGGCGGGAAAAACGCGGGTAATGGAAGACGAATTTATCGCCCCCGGCGGAACCGACGTTACCGATGCGTACCGGCTTTACCTGCGCCCGCTGCTGGGCTCCGGCCTGCCGGATGTCTACCGCCTGCGCCTGAACCGGGTGGACAAGATTCTTAAACCCGGGAAATAGGACAAAGCGCCTCAGCGTTGCGAGCCGCATCGATCGGGCTTGCGCGGACGGCGTCCCGTCCGCGCGGATCGTTGATCGCGCACGGATAAAAAGCACATCCGTGCGCGATCAACGATCTTGTATAAAGGCAACCCAGACCCCCTCCTCTTTTTATCCATAACCCTGATTTTGGTACGGATGCGCTTTTTATCCGTACCAAAATCAGGGTTGGCGCGCGGAGCGCGCAATGGCCGTTTTTGGCATGCGGCGGCATTTGTGGCGCCGTAGGTAAATCGGCTTAGCCAATGCCTGTTTCGGTAGTGCGGCTCAGTCCCCGAACGAGATTCCCATGTCCCTTCCGGTCTGCAGGGTGTCGCTGTCCAGGGGGACGCCCTTCATGCGGCCGGCGACTTCCTCGAGCGCCACGTAGTTTACGTTGGGGAAGGCCAGCGCCACCATGACGCCGGAACGGCCCTCGGCCAGACCGCGCACGGCAGCGGTGCCGAAGCGCATGGCCGCCAGGCGATCGAACGACGTCGGGCTGCCTCCGCGCAGCAGATGCCCCAGCACCACCACCCGCGCGTCCTTGCCGGTGCGATCCTGTAGCGCCTTCGTGATGCGTTCTCCTATGCCACCCAGTCGCTCGGCGTGGCCTATCTCGGCGGGTTCCACAACGGCGCGCTGACCGTGGGCGGGTTCGGCGCCCTCGGCAACCACGACGATGGAATACATGCGTCCCTCGATATCCCGGGCGCGGATCTTGGCGGCGACCTTGTCCAGATCGAAAGGAATTTCCGGAATCAGAATCGCGTGTGCGCTGCCGGCGATCCCCGCGTGCAGCGCGATCCAGCCTGCATAGCGCCCCATGACCTCCACCACCATCACGCGCTGATGGCTTTCGGCGGTGCTGTGCAGGCGGTCCAGGCACTCGGTGGCGAAACCCACTGCCGAGTCGAAGCCAAAAGTGGTGAAGGTCTTGTCCAGATCGTTGTCGATGGTCTTGGGCACGCCGACGACGCGCAGGCCCTTCAGATGCAGGGCGTTGGCGATGGTGAGCGAACCGTCGCCGCCGATGGATACGAGCGCATCCAGTTCCTTTTTGGCGAAGAACTCCAGAATCTCGTCCGTCCGATCCACGTCCTTCGTCGTCCCATCCGGCATTTTCATCGGGAAATGCAGTGGATTGCCTTTGTTGGTGGTGCCCAGGACGGTGCCTCCGAGGTGGCCGATGCCGCGCACCCTTTCCCGCGTCAGGCGGAACACGCCGCCCTCGGGATAGCGCTCCGGGAAAAGTATCCCGTTGAATCCCTCGCGGATGCCATAGGACTCCCAGCCGCGGTTCGCGGCCGCGATGACCGCCGAGCGGATGACCGCGTTGAGGCCCGGGGCGTCGCCACCGCCGGTACAGATGGCAATGCGTCGGATGTGGCTGGACACGAGAATTCCTCCGTTAAGATGTGAGGGGGAGGAGCGGGTTGGGCGGGCGAACTCGGGATTCGTCGGCGTGCCGCCTACTCCCGGCGTCCGCCTCGTCTCACGTCACTTGAGCGCGGCGAAAACGCGGTCGCGGATCTGCTCGACCGTGCCGGTGCCGGAAACCCTGCAATGGCGCGGCGCGTCCTTGTCCCCGCTTGCCTCCCAATCCATGTAGTACTGGATGAGAGGCTGCGTCTGCGCGTGATACACGTGCAGGCGCTCCTTGACGGTGTCGGCTTGATCATCCTGGCGAATGATCAAAGGCTCGCCGGTAAGGTCGTCTTTGTCCGCGACCTTGGGCGGGTTGAACTTGATGTGATAGGTGCGTCCTGAGGCAGTGTGCACTCGCCGGCCGCTCATGCGCAGGATGATTTCCTCGTCGGGCACGGCGATCTCGATCACATAGTCGATGTGCACATGCGCGCTTTTCATGGCCTCTGCCTGCGCCAGGGTGCGCGGAAAACCGTCGAACAGATAGCCGCCGGCGCAATCAGGCGCCTCGATCCGGTGCTTCACCAGATCGAGGATGACTTCGTCCGAAACCAGTTGGCCGGCGTCCATGAGCTTTTTTGCTTTCATTCCGAGTTCGCTGCCCGCTTTGATCGCCGCGCGCAGCATGTCGCCGGTGGAGATCTGCGGGATGCCGTATTTCTTGGTGACAAAACTCGCCTGCGTGCCCTTGCCCGCGCCGGGAGGTCCCAACAGTATGAATCGCATTTTAAGCTCCTTGTAATGGCAGAAATCTGTCGCGTCCGGGCGTTCGCCCTAGACGGGGTGCGGCTCGGCGCTGAAGATCCGGCGCACGCGCTCCAGGTCTTCGGTGGTATCGACGCCTGCTTCCGGCGCGTGGGCGGTCACCGCGACGGCGATGCGATGGCCGTGCCAGAGCGCGCGCAACTGTTCCAGCGCCTCGAAGCGTTCTATCGCCGCCGGCTCCATTCGGCTGTAAAGCCGCAGGAACTGCGCGCGATAGGCATAGATGCCGATATGGCGGTAGCTTGGCAGCCCAGCGGGAAGCGCGCTTTGACTTAGCGCAAGACTGTCTCGCGGATAGGGAATCGGCGCCCGGCTGAAATAGAGCGCGTGGCCGGAATGGTCGAACACCACTTTGACCACGTTGGGATTGAGCAGCGACGCGGTGTCGGTGAACGGATGGCAGGCGGTGGCGATGCCCGCCTCGGCGTGTTCGGCCAGGGACTGCGCCACCTCGCGGATCAGTTCGGGCGCGATCAGCGGCTCGTCGCCCTGCACGTTCACCACGATTTCGCCGTCGGAGAGGCTCAATTGCTGCGCCACTTCGGCGATGCGGTCGGTGCCGGAGGCATGATCGGTCCGCGTCATCATGGCCTGATGGCCGTGGCGTTTCACTGCGTCGAATACATTCTGGTCATCGGTCGCAACCCATACCGCCTCGGCGCCGCTTGCCCGGGCGCGTTCGGCCACACGCACCACCATGGGCTTGCCGCCGATGTCGGCCAGCGGCTTGCCGTGCAGGCGGCTGGAGGCAAAGCGCGCGGGGATGACCACCAGGAAGGCACCGGGACGGCTCATGGTTGGGGACGAAATAAAAGGAGCGCCTACCTATAAAGGCATCATCTTAGCTGATTGAATTGGCAAGGGCCATATTTCCCTGGACCACAGGTCCCCGGACGATAGGCAAGCGCGCATGACGTGACAAGCCTATAATTGCGCCTTCTTTCTCCATCATGGCCGCCTCGCCCGGCAGGGCCGCCAAACTTGGTAATTCGTGGACATATCAAAGCATTTTTCCAGCGCTGACGCCGTTTCGCCCCCGCACCTCAGTTTGCAGGGTTTATGACCGCTCCCGTTCCGTCCTTTTCCGAACTCGGCCTGCTGCCGGAGCTGCTGCAGGCAGTCGCCGAGAAGGGCTACACCGAGCCGACCCCGATCCAGGCGCAGGCCATCCCCGTGATCCTGCAGGGCCTCGACGTCATGGGCGGCGCGCAGACCGGCACCGGCAAGACCGCTGGTTTTACATTGCCGCTGTTGCAGCGGCTGGCGCCGCATGCCAATACCAGCGCTTCGCCGGCGCGCCATCCGGTGCGCGCCCTGATCCTTACGCCGACGCGCGAGCTGGCGGCCCAGGTCGAGGAGAGCGTGCGCGGCTACGGCAAGCATCTGGGGCTGCGCCCTGCCGTTGTGTTCGGCGGCGTCGACATCGTTCCGCAGATCCAGGCTTTGCGCGCCGGCGTGGAAATCCTGGTGGCCACGCCCGGCCGGCTGCTTGACCACGTGCAGCAGAAAACCGTCATGCTGGGCCAGGTCGAAATTCTGGTGCTGGACGAAGCGGACCGCATGCTGGACATGGGCTTCATGCCCGACATCCGCCGCATCCTCGCCTTATTGCCGGCAAAGAGGCAGAACCTGCTGTTTTCGGCCACGCTCTCCGAAGAAATCAAGAGACTCGCCGACAATCTGCTGCACCAGCCGGTGCTGATCGAAGTCGCGCGGCGCAATGCCATGACCGAGTTGGTGAGTCACGAAGTGCACCCGGTCAGGCGCGAGAGAAAGCGCGACCTGCTCGCCCACCTCGTGCGCACGCAAAACCTGACCCAGGTGCTGGTGTTCGGCGGCACGCGCCTGGGCGTCAACCGCCTGGCCTATCAATTGCAGCGCGATGGCGTCCATGCGGCCGCCATCCATGGCGACAAGTCGCAGGTGGAACGTATGCAGGCGCTGGCCGATTTCAAGTCCGGCAAGACGCCGGTGCTGGTGGCGACCGACGTCGCCGCGCGCGGCCTGGATATCCAGGAGCTGCCTGCGGTGATCAATTTCGAGTTGCCCGGGGCGCCCGAAGATTACGTGCACCGCATCGGCCGCACCGGCCGCGCCGGCTCCACCGGCCGCGCCATTTCCCTGGTATGCGCTGATGAGCACGAGAAACTCGCGGCGATCGAGAAATTCATCAAGCAACGCATTCCGCAGATCATCATTCCCGGTTTCGAACCGGACGCTTCGGGCGTGTCGGCACTGATGCATACCGAACGCGAGCGGCCGGATCGCCGGCCCGAGCGCGGCAGCAGCCTCACGCGCGGTGGCGGGCGTTCGCATGCGGGGAAAGCGCCAGCGAAGCCGGCGGATGCGATTTTTTCCGCGCCCTACGTTCCGAGCAGTGCTGTGCCGGCCGCCGCCGAACCGGTGGGGACCGGAGCGCAAAAACCGGGGCGCCAGCTAGCCGCGCTGCTGGGCGGCGTGCGCAAGTCGGGCTGATACGCTGTAATCAATTTAAAAGCTGTGTTCCGGCCCGGGGAAAGAGCCGTCTTTCACCGCGCGCACATAGTTCTCCACCGCCTGCTGGATACTCGCGGCGCCGTCCATGAAATTTCTCACGAACTTTGCCTTTTTGCCGGGGAACACGCCCAACAGGTCGTGCAATACCAGAACCTGGCCGGAGCAGTCCGGTCCCGCGCCTATGCCTATTGTCGGTATTGACAGATTGGCCGTGACCTCCGCGGCGAGTTTGGCCGGGATCGCTTCGAGCACGATCAGGCCGGCGCCTGAGCGCTCCAGCGCGAGCGCGTCCTCGATCAACTGCCTGGCCGCGTTCTCGGTCTTGCCCTGCACGCGGAAACCGCCGAGCTGATGCACTGATTGCGGCGTGAGGCCGAGATGCGCGCACACCGGGATGCCGCGCCTGACCAGGAATTCGGTCGTTGGCGCGAACGTCGTGCCCCCCTCGATTTTGACCATGTGCGCGCCGGCGGCCATGAGTTGCGCGGCGCTGCGAAATGCCTGCTCGGGGTTTTCCTGGTAGCTTCCGAAAGACATATCACCGATCAGAAACGCGCGCTTTGCGCCGCGGGCAACGCAGCCCACGTGATAGACCATGTCGGCGAGCGTGACCGGCAGCGTGGTGTCGTGGCCCTGCAGCACATTGCCGAGCGAATCGCCCACCAGGATGCTCTCGACGCCGGCGTTCTCCAGCAGCGCGGCAAAGCTCGCGTCGTAGCCAGTGAGCACGGCTATCTTGCTGCCGTCGCGGCGCAGTTTGTGCAGATCGGTAAGCGTGATGCGGTTCGGGTTCATGGGACCGTCCGGAAAAATAAGAGTTCAAATGCGGCGCCCGCGGTCCGCCTCGAGGCGGGTTCCGCGCACACGACCTGTATATTACCGCCTTCGGCGCGACTGTTCCCGGCGCGCAGTTGTTTGTCCGGACTGTGGTTCACTCGCCATTCTCCGTCTTGAACGGGCTGTGCTCGTTCAATTCGTCGACATAGCGATCGATACCCTGATGTTCGCGCTCGAGGAAACGCTCCACGGCATCGGAAAACTCGGGATGCGCGAGCCAGTGCGCCGATAGCGTTTTCACCGGCAGGAAGCCGCGCGCGAGCTTGTGCTCGCCCTGGGCGCCGCCTTCGAACACCTTGATGTTCTGCTCGATGCAGAATTCCAGCGCCTGGTAGTAGCAGGTTTCGAAATGCAGGCAGGGCAGGTATTGCAACGTCCCCCAGTAGCGGCCGTACAGGGTTTCCT
>ORMF010121844.1_pt1 | contig 13696 bp, 10 predicted proteins | sample 1779871 | NCBI WGS metagenome assembly ORMF01 (sample SAMEA104232316, study PRJEB22302) | groundwater metagenome | biome: forest; feature: aquifer; material: groundwater | place: USA | collected 2011-08-07 | depth 5.4 m | reverse complement strand
TGTGCGCGGAACTGGGCGTGAAGATCATGCCCATGTTTTGGGGCGTGGCGTTTGGCTGGGAACTGGCCACCGGTTATCCGTGGGGGTTCTGGAAGGGGGGCGATTACGACTTGCTCAAGGAAGGTCAGGATCGCTTCGTGAAAAAAACCGGCAAGCTCCGCACGCACGCGCGCAAGCTCGGCCTCTACCTCGCGCACGAAATCCATCCCGGCACGGCGGCGGCGTGCGCCGATGAATTTAATATGCTGGTGCAAATTTGCGGCGGCGACAAATGCCTCACCGTGAATGCCGACCCGTCGCATTGCTGGGAAGGGGAAGATTGGGAAACGCGCTTCCGCAAGGTTGGCCCGCGCATTTACGCATGTCATGTGAAGAACTTCACCATCCGCTCCGGCCTGCCGTTGCGCCTGATGGCCCCGAACTGGCCGGACCGCGCCATGCAATTCGTGGACATCCCGTCGGGGGATTTGAACATGACGCGCTACGTCGAGTTGCTCATCAACGTGGGCTATCCGCAGCGTTATTGTGAGGTGATGGGCACCAAGACCGCGCCACTGATCGTCGAAGCCGAGAGCGCGTATCGTGATCTCGACGCGACAAGCGCCAACGGCATCCAATATGTGCGCGACAATCTCTGCTTCCCGATCGCGGCGGGGTCGTTTGAGGACGGGATGGGGGCTTAACACTCAAAGAGGGTGAAGCCCAATTGATTAGTTGTTTTTGAGTCGAGTAACACCAACCGCCCCGCAGTTTCCTGCGGGGCGGTTGGTTTTTCAGATCAACTCAAGAACCGACGTTCGCGAGTTCCGCAGGCAATATAACCGGCGGGCAGCGGACAGCCCACCCTACCTGTCGCCTTACGCCGGTTGCGGCGCCGGGGCCGGCGTGGGCGTGTCATTCGTCTTGCGGCTGCCGCGGAGGTCCACGATGGAACGCGCCGTTTGGTACGCATTGAAAAAGTCCGGCGCGCTTTCCTTGAACTGATACACCAGCTTGTCCAGACGCTTGTTCAGAATCGTATCCGCCTCGGCAAACTGCGCCTGCAACGTCTGCGTGGCCGCACTGCTCTCCGCAATCTGTTGCCGGGGCTTGGCGAGCGACGCTTCAAACGCATCAATCTTCTTCTTGAGCGCCGTGAGCTTGGTTTGGGTGATGCCGTAAACCGTCCCCACAAATTCATCAACACTGAAGGCATTGCATCCAATCCGCCGCCACCCCGCCACAACTCCTCCAGAGTTGTTTTCATTTTGCCCGCTCACCCAGCGTAGCCCGACTGCGTCGGTCAACGCTGGGCTGAATGCTGCAACCGTGTTGCGGTTGGAGCGCGGCTCTGTGAGCCGCAGCACGCCGCCACTGTTCACGTCATCGGATTATCCAAACGCCTCCGAATCTTTGAAGCCGCTGCGGGTCGCAGACCCGCACTCCACAGCTCCGTCAGGAACGAAATTTTTGTAGCCACCCACGCCACCAAATTCTCCAGCCCCGTCCCGCCTTCATTGTGTTTCGGCGCGGCGGGCGGGGCGTCATATTCTGCTCCTAACGGAGCTTGAATTCATTTCCATCGCGGATTCTACAAGATGTCGCCCCGCTGGGGCTGGCTTGCATCCGGTCACCTGCGTTTTGAAAATGGTTGTATCTGTGAGGCGACTTTGCTGCGACACTTGGTCGTCGGTTTTTCATCGTGAACATTTCATCCGCCATTTTTGACCGCAGCGCGCCGGACCTGGATTCGTGTCCGGATGAGTCGTTGCCCGAATTCGCCTTCATCGGTCGCTCGAACGTCGGCAAGTCTTCCTTGCTGAACCTGCTGGCGGGCAAGCAGGGGTTGGCCCGCGTCTCGCCCACGCCGGGGTTCACCAAGCTCATCAACATCTTCACGATAAACAAGACCTGGCGGCTGGTGGATTTGCCGGGCTACGGTTTCGCCCAAGTGGCGCGGGAGGACAGGACGCTGTTCAACCGGGCGGTGAACGATTACCTGACGCATCGCCCGAATCTCTGCTGCGTCTTCGCACTGCTCGACTCCGCCCTTGCTCCGCAAAAGATTGATCTGGAGTTCGTGGAATGGCTCACCCGCAACTCCATCCCGTTTGTGCTCGTCTTCACCAAGACCGACTGGGGAACGCCCGAAGCAGTGCAGGCAAACATCGCGGCGTTCACGGCGATCATCGCCGGATGGTTCGAGAAGTTGCCGGAGATTTTCCAGTGTTCATCAACGACGGGACAGGGCCGCAGCGAATTACTCGGCGTCATCGGGGCGACTTTGGCCGCCGGCCCGGCGGAATCAGAACCATCGCCGCTGACTGCGCCGCTCCCGCCCGAAGTCGAGCCGCCGTTCAGTCTGCGAGTGCGAGCCGGAAATGTGCAGGAGAAAAACCCGCGAGAAAAAAGGCGTCTCAAAGGCGCACGCCCTTGGTGAGGTGCTTGCGCGCAGCCACCCGCCCGCGCCGGCCGCGCTCAACCTTCCCCCCCGTCTCCCGTTTTCCCCGTGGTGCGCCCGAGAATCCCAACGGGATGGACTCACTCGCGCCCGCTCGTTCGGCCCTCGCGGGCCTTTGGCTTCGCCCAATTCCTTTCGCCGTTCTCCCAAACGGCTCAAGTCAAATCCATCAGCCCAAGGGTTGGCGCAACGCGCCTACCTTGGGTAACGAAAAACGCCCCGACATTGCTGCCGGGGCGTTGTTGATTCAAGCCAGACTCAAGAACCGACGCTGGCGAGTTCTTCGTTCGTGACCACGTTCTGGATCTTGAACTGTTCGGCGTGCATGCCGGGGTCGGCGCGGAAGGAGAGCTTGCCGAAGTAACGTTTTTCCATCTCGATGAGGTGTTTCTCGTCTTCGCTGCGCAGCCGTTCCAGCACGGTCGGATTGACGACGATCCGAAGTTGGAAGTCGGATTCGTCGCGCGTGCGTTTCTTGAGGATTTCCTGCAGCTTGCGCTGGATTTCCACGCTCATCGTTTCGGTGCTCTTGACCTTGCCCTTGCCTTTGCAATACGGGCAATCGTCGTACACCGCCGAGCGCACGCTTTCGCTGTGGCGTTGCCGGGTCATTTCCATTAGGCCGAGCTGGGAGATCGGCAGGATGTGGGTTTTGGCCTTGTCGCGGCGCAACCCGTCTTTCACGCGCTGATAAACCGCCTGCTGATCGCGGCGGGATTTCATGTCAATGAAGTCGAGCACGATCAGGCCGCCCATGTTGCGCAGCCGCAGTTGCCGGCAGATCTCGTCCGCCGACTCGAGGTTGACCTTGAGGATGGTAGTTTCCTGGTCCTTGCCGCCCTTGTGGCGACCGGTGTTCACGTCAATCGCCACGAGGGCCTCGGTTTCATCAATGACGATGTAGCCGCCGCCTTTGAGATGCACCTGGCGGGAGAAGGCATTCTCCAGTTGCTTGCTGATGTTGAACCGGTCGAACACCGGTTGCGCATCGGCATACAAAATCACCTTGCTGGCAGAGCGCCGGGAGATTTTTGAAATCATCTCCTTCATGCGGTCGCACGCTTTGGGGTTGTCAATGATGATGCGTTCGACGTCTTCGGTCAGGAAGTCGCGCACGGTGCGCTCGATCAAGTCCGGCTCCTGGAACACGCACGAGGCGGGCGGGCGGCTCTTGATGTTCGCCTGAATGGTTTGCCATTCCTCCAGCAGCAACGCGAGATCGCGCACGAAGTAACGCTTCTGCTGGTCTTCGCCGGCCGTGCGCATGATGACGCCCATGCCGTCCGGGATGGCCAGTTCCCGCAGGATTTTCTTCAAGCGCTGGCGTTCCGGCTGGTTCTCGATCTTGCGCGAGATGCCGCTTTGATCGGAGTTGGGGAGCAGCACCAGATAGCGACCGGGCAACACGAGGTTCGTGGTAATGCGCGGACCTTTGGTGCCGATGGGGCCTTTCGTGACCTGCACGATAATTTCCGAGCCGGGGGAATAAAGGCGCGGGATGTCCTTCTGCGTGATGCGCGGCCGGTCGCGCTTCTTGGTCGGGCGCTCGACAATTTCCACCCCGCTGTCGAATTGATTCGGCACGATGTCCCAGTAGTGGAGGAAGGCGTTCTTCTCGAAACCAATGTCCACGAACGCGGCTTTCAATCCGTCTTCGAGGTTGCGCACCTTGCCCTTGAAGATGCTGCCGACCAGCCGTTCCTCCGTGGTGCGCTCGATGTTGAACTCTTCAAGCTTGCCGTCTTCCGACACCGCGACGCGCGTTTCGAGCGTCTCGGCGTTGATGATGACTTCCTTGTGGATTTTCTTCTGGGGCCGGATCAAGCGTTGAACCTTCTTGACGAGATTCGAAGCCGCGACCTTGATGGTTTCGACGAGGCCCTTGGGCTGCTCTTTGATCTTGACTGGTTCAAAGGCTTTTTCCTCCTCGACGATTGCAGGCGTTCCCAGGTTCGGCTCGCGGTATTCGCCTTTGCCGTGTTCATGCTTGGGCGCCGCGGGGGGCCCGCCCTGGGGCGGCACCCCCGCCGCAACGTTTTCCGCGCGTTCGATTTCGCTTTGATGCCGTTTCTCAAACAGCCGGTCCTGGCCCCCGGCGGTTTCGGCAACCACTTCCGCGCGGGCCTGCGTGGCTTCGCGGTCATTTTTTTGCGGGCCCTGGCCCATGCCGCCACTGGGGCGGAATCTCATGCCGCGCCGACGGCGGCCGGAATTTCTGTCACTCATAGTTAATATCCTCTTCGATAGATGTGAACATTTTGGAGCAAGCCCATCGCGATCAACGAGCCGAGCACTGAAGACCCGCCGTAAGACAACAGCGGCAGTGGAATACCCGTCACAGGCATCAATCGGATGTTCATTCCGATGTTGATGAATACGTGGCTGAACAGGAGCGTTACCACTCCCGCCGCCAACACTTTGCCCAGGCGATCGCGTGCCTGGCCGGCGATCCTCAATCCCGTGAAGAGGAGTACCGCGTACAGCGTGAGTACAATCACGCTCCCGACAAAACCTTTCTCCTCCGCAATGACGGAGAAAATAAAATCCGTGTGCGCCGCGCCCGGCGGCAGAAAGCCCCCCGCAGTCTGATCGCCTTGGCGCCAGCCTTTGCCGGTGAAGCCGCCGGAGCCGACGGAAATCAATGCCTGTTTGCCTTGATAGGACTTTTCCTGCTGCAACCGGTGCGCGCGTTTTTTTTCTTCCGGGGTGGCGTTCGGCGGCGCAAAATCCTGGCCGAAGTAAACGAGCAGGCGCTGCCGCTGATATTCCTCCAGTTTGATCTGCCAACTGGGCGGGGCGAACAGCACGTCCACCAATATCAATGACGCCAGCACGCCCACGATCCCAATTAACCGCAGCAGATAACGCCGCGGCACCCCGGCCACGAGCATCATGGCAAAGCCGGACGGAATGAAGACGAGCGCCGAACCGAGGTCCGGCTCCTTCAGGACCAGGACAAACGGAAGCGCCAGCAGTCCCATCGCCTTCCAGAAATTCATCGGTGCGCGCAATTCGTCCAGGGGCCGGCTCAGAAAATGGGCCATCGCCAGGATGAAGGCGAGCTTGGCGAACTCGGAAGGTTGCAGGCTGAAGAAGCCGAGGTCGAACCAGCGCCGGGCGCCGCCGCGCATCGTTCCGAAAATGGGAACGGCGGCCAGCAGGAAAATCGTGCCCCAGTAGCCGATGAAGGACCAGCGGGCCAGCGTGTGATAATCCACGAGGCATAACGCCACAGCGGCCCCGACGCCGAGGCCGTACCAAACAATCTGGCGAAACCAGAGTTGTTTGATGAACGGCAAACTGGCGGCGGTCTCATTGACCATCGTCGCGCTAAAAACGAACGCCACGCCCACGAGCATCAGCCCGACGATGGCGGCAATTTGCAACCGGTCGAGACGGGGCGCGCTTTCGTTGAGGGCGATGGGGTTCATCGAGTAGCGGCGGTCAGAGTGTTTGAGGCGACCGGCTTATCGAGGTTTTGCAGCGCGAGATAAACGTCGCGGGCGATGGGAGCGCAGGTCGAACCGCCGGAAGCGCCGTTCTCCACCATGACGACGACGGCATAACGCGGTTTTTCGTAAGGCGCGAAGGAAATGAACCAGGTCGTGTTCCTTTTAACACCTTGATCCTTCCGTTCGGCCGTGCCGGTCTTGCCACAAATGCGCAGACCTTCCACATGCACATGCCGGCCCGTGCCTTCGACGGCGTCTTCAGTTTCGGCCAGCATCGCCTCGCGGACGATTGTCAAACTGCGTTCGCTTACACCCAGTTCATCGCGGATGCGGTTTTTCGGGAAAACGGTCGGCGCTTCGAGATTCGTCGGGTCGGGGGATTCCAGGCGGTCAACGAGGCGCGGCCACAAAACTTTTCCGCCGTTCGCCAGCGCACAGGTCATCACGGCCATTTGCAACGGCGTCACATCCATCTCGCCCTGGCCGATGCAGATGTTGGCGGTATTGCCGGCTGACCATTTGCGGGTTTGGTTGGGCTTCGGAAAATGTCCGGCGGCTTCCTGCATCAGTGGCAGTCCGATGCGCTCACCCAAGTGCAGTCGCCGACCGAGTTCCACCACTCTTCCGAAGACGCCGGGTCGTAATCCGTTGGTGATGAAATAGCAATTGCTGGAGCGAACGATGGCGCGGCGAAGGTCGTAGGGGCCGGGGGAAACAGTGTCATGGAAGGCTTGTCGGCCGACGTAGATCATGCCCTTCGCTGGATTGGCCGGATTCGGCTCGACCCGGTAAATCTCATTTGGGTTCAAACCATTTTCGAGCGCCGCCAGGGCGACCATCGTTTTGAAAATCGAGCCAGCCTGATATTGCTCGCCCGTGGCGCGGTTTTTTTGCACCCCGAGTTCCTCGTCGTGCCAGCGTTCGAGTTCCGGCTTGGAGAAGCCCCGGATAAAATTGTTTGGATCTGAGCTGGGCGACGAAGCGAGCGCCAGCAGGTCGCCGGACTCAACGTCCATGACGACGACGGCGGCATGGGCATCCGCGCCGAGAGATTTGCGGACGGAGGCTTCGGCGGCCTGCTGGATTTTCAGGTCGAGCGTGAGCACGACGTTTTGCCCGGGTTCGACCGCGCTCCAAATGTTCTCGGTCTGGCGATAGCCCAGGTTGTTCACTTGAACGGATTTCGCGCCCGCGCGGCCGCGCAGTTGTTGGTCGAAGCCGCCTTCAATGCCCACCAGCCCGCGATAGTCCGGCATGCGGTACCAGAAAAAGGCCTCCTCGCCCTCGGCCGAGCTGTCGTCTTTACGCAAGTAACCAAGGACGTGCGCGGCCGTCGTGCCGAAGGGGTACACCCGCGTGGGTTGCACCTCCAGATCCAGCCCGCGCGAGTTGAACGGCTGCTCCTCGAACCGGGCGAGATGAAGGCTGGAGATATTGCTGACGACGGGATAAGGCAGGGAAAGTCGCGTTTCGTAGTGCCGGTAGAAGTTCGTGTAGTCCAACGGGAGCGGCGTTTTCAGCACGTCGGCGACCTGGCTCACGACGGCGCTGGCGACGCGGTAACGCGCGTTGCGCGTGACGGTCTGTGCCTGGTCGTCCTGGAGCCGGATGTATTGGGGGGTGACGGTGGTGAAACCGAGCCAGTCCTTCCAAAACGGCAGATCGTTGGTCACGACGCGGCGCGGGCGGGAGCGGGTGTATTCCTTCTTGAATGCGCCGCTGAGTTCTTCGAGGTAAAGGTTGATGTTGTAGCTGGGGCGATTGTCGGCGAGAACCGCTCCGTTGCGATCCAGAATTTTTCCGCGCACAGCGGGCAGGCGGACGGAACGGAAGGACTGGATTTCGAGACTTTCCCGGTAGCGTCCGGCGTTGACAATCTGCACCCACCAAAGACCGGCAAACAACACCGCCAGCCCGCCGCAAAGCAGGAGCGTCAGCAACTGAAGTTGCGGGTCGTTCTTTTTGAGTTGGTCGAAAACTAACATCGCGTTCCGTCCAAAGTCCAAAGTCTGAAGTCTAAAGTCATCGGGATGCCGGGCATTGTCGGCAACTTTGGACTTTGGGCTTTGGACTTTGGACTCATGGTTAATTTCTTCGCCGTCGGATTTCGCGGTCGGGCCGGAAACTGGTTTCGATGATGCGTTGGTAGCCGAGGGCGTGGTTCAACCAGCCAAACGTGATGAAAAAGATCGGTGTGGCCACGGCCCCACCGACGCTCATCACCGTCCATTGCCAGAGCGAACCCCAACCGAGTAATGGCGACTGGCCGAGAGTCAACAGAATCAGAATGGCCATTGCCGGCGCAACGGTGCTGGCGAACAGGCCAAGAACGAACTGGGCGTAAATTTGTTCGCGCAAAATCAGATCACGGCGCAGTTGAACCAAAAAACCGACAATTAAGAGCGGCAGCACGCTCGTGCCGAGCGGATTCGCGGAGAGGGTGTCGAAGAATAATCCCCCCACGACCGCGAGCGTGATCATCATGGCTGGGCCGGAACTCAACGCGGTATAGACCATCAGCGCCGGAAGCAAATCCACCCGCGCGCCGAGCAGTTGGTGGACGCCCGTGACCGCGCTCTGGCCAAACACCGCAAGCAGCGCGGTCAGCAGGATTAAAATGTTGGACAGCGTGGTCATGGAAACAACACCCACACTTCTTCCAGCGAGTTTAGGTTGGCCGCCAGCTTCACCTGCGCTTCGGTGTAGAGGCCGGATTCGACCGGGCGGGCGTCGGCGACGGTGCCGATAGGAATACCCTTGGGATAAATGGCGCTGAGTCCGCTGGTGACGACGCTTTGTCCGGGCTTGAGATTCGCGTGGTTGGCGAGATAGGTCAGGTTGACGAACGAACCGTCGAACAGACCTGCGCTGGTGATAATGCCGGACTCAGCCGCGTCGCCCAAGATGGCGGCGGGAACTTTGCAGTTTGCGTCACCAATCAGGACGACGCGCGCACTCGTCAAACCCACCGCCGACACCCGACCAATGAGGCCATCCGTGGTGAGGACGGGCAGGTTCTCCCGCAGATCGTCGAGGCTGCCGCGGTCAATCTGCACGGTGCGCCACCAGTTCGCCGGGTCGCGCGCGGTGACGCGGGCAAGTTTGAGTTTCCAAGGGGATTTCTCCTTCCAGCCGACGAGTTGCCGCAGGCGGGTGTTCTCGCGGGTGGTTTCACCGGCTTGCATCGCTTGGACCCGCAACTCCTGATTCTGGTGGCGCAAGGCTTCGTTGGCGCGAATCAATTCGCTCTTGGGCAATAAGGTGTCGCCGGCTTTGGCAGCGACTTGTTGCGCGCCACCCGTCACGCCGAAGAGCGGCAGGAAGATGCTGCCGATGGCGAGCTTGAGGCGCGCGGTCGTACTCCCCGGCAGGTTCAAAACCAGCAAAGTGAGCAAGGCCACGAAGGCCACAGTGATATAGTACGACCGCTTAAACATCTGTCCGCGTCATGCACCGGAAAACTCCGGCATTGTCGCATGGCGAACGCTTGAGGAATTACTTGGAGTTGGTCGTGACCCGCTTAAGAAATTGGAGTTCCTCCAGGACCCGGCCCGTGCCCAAGGCTACGGCCGAGAGCGGGTCGTCGGCAATGTGGACGGGCAGGCCGGTTTCTTCGGCCACCAGTCGGTCAATGCCGCGCAACAACGCCCCGCCGCCGGCCATCACAATACCGCGATCTATGAGATCGGCGGCGAGTTCTGGGGGACAACGTTCGAGGGTCAGGCGGATGGATTCCAATATGCTTGAAAGCGGCTCCTGCAAGGCCTCGCGAATTTCTTCCGAGCGAATGGTCAGCGTTTTCGGCAGACCCGAGCTCAGATCGCGGCCCTTCACTTCCATGGTTAATTCCTGCTCCTGCGGAAAGGCAGAGCCTATGCGTATCTTGACTTCTTCCGCAGTGCGTTCACCGATCATTAAGTTGTAGGCCCGCTTCATGTGCGCCACAATCGTGTCGTCAAATTCGTCCCCGCCCACCCGCAGGCTGCGGCAGAAGACGATGCCGGCCAGGGAAATAATTGCGATCTCGCAAGTCCCGCCGCCAATATCCACGATCATGTTGCCCGCCGGTTCATGCACCGGCAGACCGACCCCGATGGCCGAGGCCATCGGTTGTTCGATCAAATAGACTTCCCGCGCTCCAGCGTGAGTGGCGGAGTCTTTAACCGCCCGCTTTTCCACTTCAGTAATTCCCGAGGGCACCGCCACCACGACGCGTGGGGCAATCAATTTTCGGTGATGCACCTTATGGATGAAGTGGCGCAACATGGCTTCGGTGATTTCGAAGTCGGCAATCACGCCGTCCTTCATGGGTCGAATCGCCACGATGTTTCCGGGCGTCCGGCCCAACATCCGTTTGGCTTCCTCACCGACCGCCAGCACGTTGGTGGTGCCGGCCTGAATGGCCACGACGGAGGGTTCGCGCAGCACAATGCCCCGGTCTCGTACATAGACGAGCGAGTTGGCAGTGCCAAGGTCTATCCCAATGTCGTTGGAAAACAGGCTTTTAACTTGCGTCCACATGAATTGAACCTAACACCCGCAAGTAAAGAGACGCCCGGGCGGCTGGTCAAGTGTATTCACCAACGGTTAATTTTCAGCGACGACCTCGAAATGAACGGATGAGTGGTTTCGTGGCGGCGGAGTTGGACGCCTGCATGTGACCGGGGCGGTTGAACAAGTCGCGCCAAACTTTTTCTTTGACGATTTCATGCGCAAAACGGGTTGACTTGTAATTTACGAAAAGCTGGCTGGGCCGCACTTTGCCGAAACCAAACGCACTAATCCATCGGATATATCAACCCCCATTGGGCGCGGATGGCGTCGAGGGTCCTCATGATCGAAAGCGTTTCGTCGAGCGGCATCAAGCGGCTTTCCAATTTTCCTGCGCGCAGGCAACGCATGACTTCCGCCGCTTCAAACTGGTAGCCGTTGCCCGCGAACGGGAATTCCATTGTCTCGTCGCGGCGGCCTTCGCGGGAAATCGTCATCGCCGAGGGTCGCCACCAGGGGCTGTGAATACGGATGCGCCCCGCCGTGCCCATGATGATTGCTTCCTGCGCGGTGTCCATGCGGATCGCCGCCGACAAGACGGCCAGTTGACCTTGGGCGTGCGACAAAATCATCGCCGCCTCCTCGTCCACGCCGGTCTTGCCCAACTGCGCGTGGCTGACAATCCGTGTCGGCGGACCGAAGATCATGGAAGCCAGCGAGACCGGATAAATACCCACATCCAACAATGCACCGCCGCCCGCCGCCAGATTAAACAATCGCTCTTCCTCGTGATACTCCGCCCGAAAACCAAAATCCGCCGTCAACATCCGCGCTTCGCCGATGGCTTTTGCGGCCAGCAACTCCCGCAGCTTTTCCATCAGAGGGAAGCAGCGCGTCCACATCGCCTCCATCAGGAACAACTTTTTCGTCCGCGCGAACGCGATCACCTCCTGCGCTTCACGGGCATTGATCGTGAACGGCTTCTCGCACAGCACCGCTTTGCCGGCAGCCAACGCAAGCAAGGTGTTTTCCCGGTGGCAGGAATGTGGCGTGGCCACGTAGATCGCTTCCACGTCCGGATCACTCACGAGCGCTTCGTAACTGGCATGCTGATGCGGAACTTCAAATTGTTTTCCAAACGCCTCCGCCGATTCGGCGGTGCGCGAGCCGACCGCCACCAGCTTGGCGTCCGGCAAATTCTTCAGTCCGGCGGCGAATTGCCGGGCGATCTTGCCGGCACCTAGGATGCCCCAACGAATCGTGTCTTTCATGGCAGGTTATTATTCAAAATCTATCATAGGCGGCTTGTCCAACAGCTTCAACTTGTTCTTGGACTCGCGCCAGCGTCCGACCTATTTGTCTTTCCTCCCCGGCCCGCTTCTGGTTTCCTTTGCTCCGCTGGAAGCGCCGGCCTCCGAACCGGCGGGATCATCAACAAAGCCCGAGCGGAGTTCGGCTCTCAATCCAACTGTTTACAAACTATGGAATCGTTACCAACTATCTTGTTAAAACCCGGCGAGGCCGACCGCATCGTGGCGGGACATCCGTGGGTTTATCACGGCTCCATCCTGCGCATGACCGCCCAGGCCGGAGATGGCGAAATGGTCCAGGTCAAAGACCACCGCCAGCGTTTGTTGGGCGTGGGGTACTACAATTCGAAATCCCGGATCAACGTCCGCGTGCTCGCGCCGGACCGGGTGGAGGTGGATCAAAACTTTTTCGAGGAACGCATCCGTACCGCCCTGGCCCTGCGCCAAAAACATCTGGCCGATGCCACGTCGTTCCGCGTCGTGAACGCCGAGAGCGATTTCCTTAGCGGCCTGATCGTGGACAAATACGAGGATGTGCTCGCGCTCCAGATTTCCGCGCTCGGCATGGAGAAGCGGAAGGAGAAGATCGTCGCCGCGCTGCAAAAGATTTTCTCCCCGCGCGCCATTGTCGAACGCAGCGACGTAGCTTCGCGCAAGTTCGAGGGCATGACCGAAGCAAACGGGGTCATCGCGGGCGAACTTGGCGGGCCCGTGTCGGTGAATCTCAACGGACTGAAATTTGAAACCGACCTCATCGGCGGCCACAAGACCGGGATGTATCTGGATCAACAGGCGAATTATCAAGCCGTGGCGCAATTCGCGAAGGGCGCGCAAGTGCTGGACTGCTTCAGCTTCCTCGGGGGATTCGGACTGCACGCGGCGCGCGCGGGCGCCGCGAAAGTTCTCCTGCTGGATCAAAGCGCCGATGCGGTCGCCGCTTCCAAGCGCAATGCCCAAGCCAATGGGCTGGCGAACAAATGCAACGCCGAAGCCGTCAACGTGTTCGACTGGCTCAAGGCGCAGACCGCCGTGAAGCCCCATGAAAAAGTAATCCCGCGTTTCGATCTCGTGGTGCTGGACCCGCCCTCGTTTACCCGCACACGCGCAACCGTGCCGGATGCCTTGCGTGGGTATAAGGAAATTCACATCCGCGCGCTCAAACTCCTCAAGCCGGGCGGCACGCTGGCGACGTTTTGCTGCTCGCATCACGTGGACGCGGTGACGTTCCAGGATGTGATCCTCTCGGCCGCCTACGACACGCGCCACGTTTTGCGCCGCATCGCCACCTACTCGCAATCGCTCGACCATCCGATCATCCCGATGATTCCCGAAACGGAATACTTGAAGGGCTTTGCGTTTGAATTGGTGCGCTGACGGTTTGACCCATTAAACAAACGATACACCACACGGCCGCTGCCGCTTCGTCGCCGGTTTGTGGCGGGAACTCTGACCGCGCACAAGTTTCGCCCACGACCTTTCTGCTCGACTTGTCATGGGCGATTCCAAGAATGTCCCGCACGTGCGCGCTTGCGTCATCTTCAACCCCGCTGCCAAAGGCCAGAAGGCCGAGCGCTTTCGTCGCTGCCTCGCCGCCATCGCCACCGGATGCGAACTCAAACGAACCGCCGCGCCCGGCGATGCCCGCCGTCTGGCCGCCGCCGCTATCGCCGAAGGTTTTGAAACCATCATCGCCGCCGGTGGCGACGGCACGTTGAACGAAGTGCTCAATGGCATGGGCGATGTGACGGACGGTTTTGAGCGGGCGCGGCTTGGCGTGTTGCCGCTGGGCACCATCAATGTCTTCGCTCGCGAAATCGGCCTGCCCACGAATCCCGATGCCGCCTGGCCCATTCTGCAACGGGGCAACGAACGGCGCATTGACCTGCCCAGAATTGAAACGGGCGGCCCGGAAAACCGGTCGCGGACCTATTTCGCCCAACTCGCGGGGGCGGGCCTCGACGCCCGCGCGATTCAACTCGTGGATTGGCCATTGAAGAAAAAGA
>ORMF012554775.1_pt1 | contig 13700 bp, 13 predicted proteins | sample 1779871 | NCBI WGS metagenome assembly ORMF01 (sample SAMEA104232316, study PRJEB22302) | groundwater metagenome | biome: forest; feature: aquifer; material: groundwater | place: USA | collected 2011-08-07 | depth 5.4 m | reverse complement strand
TATGTCCTGCCGGGTCCCGGTCCTCCTTACCGAAGAACCAGTAGCCTTTGGCGAATGGCTTGGCCCTCAAGTCGGGGCGCTCTCCCTCTCCCACGAGATACCAAGCCCATTCTTTTACGGTCCCTGTATCGTTGGCTTCTTCGTATACTTCCCAGACCATGATTTATTTGCCGTCAGGCCAATTCGGTCCCCAAGAAACGACTGGACTGAATAAGCAAATCAAAATTGTTTGACGGCATCCCTAAGGAACGCTTTCCAAGTGGTGGACTTCAACAAATTGCCGCACCCGAACTAGCAGTGACGAGATCTCATCGTGTTTAAGCGATTGCGTTACATGTCGACAGTAGGCGTGGTGCTCCTCACTCAATGCTGCGCCGAGCTGTTCCGCAATCAGGTAGCGGTATATCGCAAGCTTCTTGTGCTTAAACCGAATACTTCGGTTGAGCAGGTCTAACGCCGCCAACGTGCTTCCTCGCCCGACCTCTTGCTTGAGTTCTGAGATGAATTCGCGCGCCATTGTCACCTGCCACGCTTAGCTCTGAGCCGGCACATTGGCTCGGGTAACCTCATCATCCCGGCGAGCGTCAGGATGTCTCAGCGGTCAGCTGCTGGTATTTCTTTAGCAATTCATCCTTGGTTTCCCGAAACTTTGGATCCACTATGATGCTTTCCACAGGACACACTAGGACGCACTGCGATTCATCATAGTGCCCAACGCACTCGGTACACTTGTTAGGGTCGATAACGTACAGCCCATCGAGCTCGGAGATCGCGCTGTTTGGGCACTCCGGTTCGCATGCTGAACATCCATTGCAGTCATCTGTGATTATCAAAGCCATTTCGCATTCTCCTTGTTGATTATTTAGTTAATGGTCCACGTGTCACCGCTGTTGAACAGTTTCTCTAATGTGCCTCGACCTTTGCGCGCTCGCGTATCGTCGGCGAGTTGCTGCGACAGGTGCTCGTAGGTAGGCGCCCGCACCGCACGGAACACGCCGAGCGGAACAGGGCAGTTCGGCGCATCGAATTGTGAGAGGAAAAATGCCAGGCCGCTGCTTGGTACGGCCTCGTCATGTACTACCAAGTCGGCTTCCGTGACGCCGTTCTCGCCTACGGTCACTACTTCGGGCTCAAGGCCGCGCAGTCGAACGCCTTTGTTGTTCTCCTTACCGAACAGAAGCGGTTTGCCATGCTCGAGCATAATGCGCATGTCGGCGCGAGTCGCCTTGTCGGTCACCGCATCGTAAGCGCCGTCGTTGAAGACGACGCAGTTCTGCAACACTTCGACAAAGGCTGTGCCTTCATGCTCTGCGGCACGTTTCAGGATCTGCGCCATGTGCTGCGGGTCCGTGTCAAGCGTGCGCGCGACGAAGGTCGCGCCGGCACCCAGTGCTACCGAGAGCGGGTTGAACGGCCGGTCTATGCTACCAAGCGGCGTAGTCTTGGTTTTCTTGCCGAACTCGGAAGTGGGCGAATATTGGCCCTTGGTCAGACCATAGATGCGGTTATTGAGCAGAATGATCTTGAGACCAATATTGCGTCGCATGGCGTGGATGAAATGATTGCCACCGATCGCCAGCGCATCGCCGTCGCCGGTCACTACCCAGACCGAAAGCTCGGGCCGGGCGATTTTGAGGCCGCTAGCGATCGCCGGGGCGCGGCCGTGGATGCTGTGCATGCCGTAGGTTTCCATGTAGTAGGGAAACCGGCTTGAACAACCGATGCCGGAGATAAAGGCAATATTCTCGCGTGGAATGCCCAAGGTCGGCATCAGTTTTTGTACCTGTCCCAGCACGGCGTAATCGCCGCAACCCGGGCACCAACGTACGTCCTGGTCCGATTCGAAGTCCTTCTTAGTGAGCGGCTTGATTTCTGTCATCTGGTTCATGGTCGATTCCTCAGGACAGTTCCATGATGCGATCGTAGAGTTCGGATACCTTGAACGGCTTGCCCTGCACCTTGCACTGAGACTTCACGTCGATCAGGTAATGCTCCCGCAGCAGGCGCGAGAGCTGACCGAGGTTGAGTTCAGGTACCAGCACCGTTTTGTAGCGCTTGAGGATGTCGCCCAGATCGGACGGCATTGGGTTCAGGTGGCGCAGATGGACGTGGGCCACGGATTTGCCATTGGCGGCTGCCTGTTCTCGCGCTTGGGCGATCGAGCCGTAGGTACTGCCCCAGCCGACCACCAGCAGGTCGCCGCTTTGCGGACCTTCGACCTTCAGCGGTGGAATGTCCTTGGCGATGCCGGCGACCTTGGCTGCCCTCACTTCCACCATGCGCTGGTGGTTCATCGGATCGTGAGAAATATTGCCGGTCAGGAAATCTTTTTCCAAACCGCCGACACGGTGCTCCATGCCTGGGGTGCCGGGACGCACCCAAGCGCGGGCTAAATTCTCGTCGCGCTCGAAGGGTAGGAAGTTGTTCGGATCGGTGCGGTAGGTGACCTTTATCTGTGGCAGAGATTCCGGATCCGGAATGCGCCATGGCTCAGCAGCGTTACCAATACCGCCGTCGGAAAGCAGAATTACCGGGGTCATGTACTTCACAGCTAACCGGAAGGCTTCGATGGCGCAGTCGAAACAGTCCGCAGGAGAGTAGGAGGCGATCACCGGCACCGGACATTCGCCGTTGCGGCCATAGACAGCCTGTAGCAGGTCTGACTGCTCGATTTTGGTCGGCAGGCCGGTCGACGGACCGGCGCGCTGCACGTTCACAATCACCAACGGCAGCTCCAGCATCACGGCTAAGCCCAAGGCTTCCGTCTTTAACGCCATGCCAGGGCCCGATGTCGTGGTAAGGCCGAGTGAGCCGGCGTACGCAGCTCCGATTGTTGAGCAGATACCGGCGATCTCGTCCTCAGCCTGGAATGTCGTCACGTTATAGTTCTTGAGCGCCGACAGTTCGTGCAAGATATCAGTGGCAGGAGTGATTGGGTAGGATCCGAGGAAGAGCGGCACGCCTGAGATTTCGGACGCGGCGACGAAGCCTAGTGCTGCGGCGTGATTGCCAGTCATACTGCGGTACTTGCCGGGTGCGATGTCGGCCGAACGTACCTCGTAGGTAGTGACGAACATTTCCGTCGATTCAGCGTAGGCGTAGCCTGCACGCAATGCCAAGATGTTGCCCTCGGCGATTTCAGGCTTCTTGGCGAACTTGGCGCGGATGTCCTCCAGTTCCTTGTCCATCGGGCGACTGTAAAGACACAGCATCAGGCCCAAGGCATAGTAGTTCTTGCAGCGGCCTATATCTTTTTTGGACAGGCCAGAGTCTCGTAGCGCCTGTGCGGTGAGTTTGGTGATGTCGATCTTATACAGTCGAAAGTCACCAAGGCTGCCGTCGTCGAGTGGATTGCTCTTGTAGCCCGCCTTGACGAGATTGGCATCAACAAACGCTCCGCTGTTGGCAATGATCATTCCGCCGTGCTTGACGTCAGACAGGTTTGTTTTGAGCGCTGCCGGATTCATCGCGACCAATACGTCGGGGGCGTCGCCCGAGGTAAACACCTGGCCCGACGAGAACTGTATCTGGTAACCCGATACACCGAACAAGGTCCCGGTTGGAGCACGGATTTCCGACGGATAGTCTGGATGGGTGGCGAAATCGTGGCCCGCCTTGGCGATGGCTTTGGAAAACTCATTGCCCGTTAGCTGCATACCATCGCCGGAATCGCCAACAAAGCGGATTACGACACTGTCCAATTCCTCTATTGGGCGGGTTGCTAAGTCGCCATCCCCTTGGGGCCGATCGACGATTCCGATTCCATCGCGCATCGTGGTTGATCCAGCGGCTTGCGAGCTTTGATCCATGCGGGGGCTCTCCAAATTAGGACAGGGCAACTACCTGCAAGGCCAGTACGGACTGACCAGTCAGTCCGTACTGTAGCCGAGAGATCTTGGAATGTCAAGCTACGGTGATTCGAGGAGATTGGCAGCAGGTAGATTCCGCTCAGCTTTCCTAGAAATGCATCGTCTGCCTACCTCTGAAACAAGAGAGGGGGTACTGTCTGCATTGTGTCGGAGATGCTCATCTGTCGAATTGGAGAACCCGGTGCGTTGAACTGCACCAAGAGTTGATCTAATTGGACATTAGTACCGGAACGGTCATATGCCGGAGGATGTGCCGGGTGCCGCCGCCACGACTGACAAAAGGAAAGCCGATGTGGTCATGGGCGCCCATTACGAGCAAGTCGGCTCCCAGGTCGGTGACCCTGTTAAGCAGCAAATCCATGATGCCAAAGTCTTGCACAACCATCACCTCCGCTTTGGCATTAATTCCATGGGTTGCAAGGTGGCGTGCTACTTCGGCGCAGGATGACTCGCCCTCGTCATGATGTGCGGAGAAAGATAAGACCATAGCTTCATCGCAACCCCCTATAAGGGGCAGGGCGTCGTTTAGGGCATGGGCAGCCTCGCGGGCGTTGTTCCAGGCGATCAACGGATGCTTGCCTACTTCGGCGAAGCTCCCGGCATAGGGCACAACCAGCACTGGGCGGCCGCACTCGAGAATCACCTCCATAACCAGCTCTTCCGGCACATGGGATTTGTGGCGCTCGTCGTGCTGGCCGAGAACGACCAAGTCGGCGTGACGGGCGAGGGTGACAATGTGGCTCACAACTTCGGCATCGCTGCCACGATTAATGTCGTGCCATTCTGCCCGGGACAAGCCGGAGGTTGCCTTCTCGAACGCAAGTTTGCTGGCATCGCGGGCCACGACGTACTCTTGGCTGGGCCAGGACGCTACCACGCCCACTTTCTGCGGTTGGGCACGTTGTCCGAATACGCCAACCAGTCTTGCCTGATGCATTTTGGCAAGTGAGACCGCTAGGTTGAGTCTGGCGGCGGTTCGCTCGCCTTGATCCAAATGAACAATCAAGTTCTTTAAAAACATTGCTGTAACCCTCTCTTTGGAAACTGAACAAGAATTTCGGCTGGCTTTTGCAAGACTCCGCACTTATACATGAGACAAGAGCAGAGCTTGGTTTAGGCGCTGCAACAAACAGATAGGTAGCGCGACAACCGTGTCTTTCTCAGATGGGGGCAATTGAGTGCTTTCCGATCTGATACTGAAGTGGGTTGGGATGCTAATTGGCTGCTCGTAGAGTTTCAAATTCACGGCTGATTCCACAGCGAAAAAGAACAAGCAAGTACAAGTTTGTAAAAACCGACGCGGCGGTTTATTATAACTGCTTGAATTCAATTGGTGCAGTCTTTCACTTGGAGAATTGTTGACCCGCAGGAGGGGCGTCATTGCTAAAGGCGAGTCCTCGCGGTCGCGTTCGTAACGCCGCCAAGGTCAATTTATTTTCGGCTACAAAATATGGAACTTGTAATTGACATTGCTAATACTTTGGGGTTAAAGTACTTAAGCAGACTGACTGGTCAGTCTATTAAAGTTAACTTGATTTTGCCGGCTTCCAACGAAACGACTAAGGAGTGGTGATGGGTGCGATGGAGAAGCCTTTCAACTGGGCTGAATTGATTCGGCCGGAGCATGTGCATGGCTCGGTCTATGAGGACGCGGCGATCTTTCAAGCAGAACTCGAAAAGATCTGGTATCGGACTTGGGTATATGTCGGGCACGAGAGTGAGATTCCGCAGCCGAACGATTTCGTAATGAAGTCGATTGGACCTCAACCCATAATTATGACGCGCGATGAGGAAGGCAAAATACACCTGCTGCAAAATAGATGTAGCCATCGGGGCAACGAGGTCTGCCTAAAGCGCAAGGGGAATGCTAGCTCGTTCACGTGCCAGTATCACGGCTGGAATTTTGGCACCAAAGGTGAATTGCGCAGCATGCCATTTGCCGCAGGGTATGAAGGGGTCGATAGAACCAGTCTTGGACTCGGGTGTGTACCTCGCGTCGATTCGTACAAGGGATTTGTGTTCGGCTCACTTGCCAAGGATGGACCCACCCTAGATGAACATTTGGGTGCTGGCAGAGAAGCGATCGATAGGTTGGTGCGAAACTCGCCGGATGGCGAGGTCGAAATTACGGCCGGCTTCCTCCAGCACAAGGTGAAAGCGAACTGGAAGTTCCTGGTCGAGAACGAAACCGATGGGTACCACCCCCAATTCGTTCATGCATCCATTTTTAAAGTGGCAGAAAGCGGAATCGGCAGCCTGTACGGTCCCGCCTCCACGGCTGTGACCCGCTACCTCGGAAATGGCCATTCGGAAAACGATCTGCGTCCGGAATTCCGGCGGCGCGCTCAGCCGCTTGGTTGGTTTGGCACATCGGCGGACAAGTTCCCGGCGTATGTTTCGCGCATGCAGGCAGCGTATGGTGCCGAGAAAGCAAGTGAGATCCTGATTGACGGAACGCCACACGTCATGATCTTCCCAAATCTGTTCATCGCCGAGATTCAGATCTTCGTGCTGCAAGCGCTGGCGGTTGACGAAACCGTTCAGCATGTGACGGCGCTTCAGTTTAAGGGAGCTCCTGAACTCAACCGTCGACTGCGCCAGCAGACCATGGGGTCGGTGGGTTCCGCTGGCTTTTTGCTGGCCGATGATGCCGAAATGTATGAGCGCACCCAGCGAGGCGTTCACTCGCGTGATCCGGAATGGGTCTATTTGGGGCGTGGCAAGCATCGCGAGCGGCGAGACGAGCAGGGCTTTTTAGTTGGAGACGCGACTGACGAGGTTGCGTCGCGCGGGATGTGGGAGCACTACCGTTCTCTGATGGAGGCAATTTGATGGCTGAACTTGGGTTGCAAGACGATGCGCTGCTGCTTGAGGTGACGCGGTTCATTTACCGCGAGGCACGCTTTCAGGATGACCACGAGTACGATGCGTGGGAGGCGCTATGGGCAGACGATGGCATCTACTGGATTCCCGCGAATGGCCAAGGCGGCGATCCTGAACAAGAAATGTCACTAATCTATGACAATCGTTCCCGTATCGCCCTGAGGATCAGGCAACTTCACACCGGAAAGCGACATACTCAGTCACCCCAGTCGCGTTTGCGACGGCTAGTTTCAAATATCGAGTTGCTTGGATGCGAGGGTGACACGATTCGCGTCACGGCGAATGCGGTTGTGTACGAATCCAATTCGCGAGGAGAGACGGTATGGCCGTCGCGAAATGAGTACGTCCTGCGGCGCGTGGCCGGCGAACTCCGCATGTCGCTCAAGAAGGTGATCCTGGTCAACAACGACAAGCCGTTGTACACCTTGTCGTTCCTGATCTAATTCAGTCATGGTTTGTCGCGAAAGGTGAGTATATGAACGTGTCGAACGACACGGATGTCGAGAAGTTGGTGCCTGCAGGGCCTGTCCTTCTCGATCTGTATCCGAACGGAATTGCTCATATCCGCCTCAATTGTCCAGCGACCTCCAATGGGCTGGATGTTGAATCACTTAGGGCATTGCACGATGTAGTGATGCTTTGTCACGGAGACCGGCGGGTGCGGGTGGTACTGCTTAGCGGGGAAGGCAAGAACTTTTGCGCAGGAGGCGATGTTCGCCTTTTTGCTTCGAAGGGTGAGGGATTGCCATATTACCTGCGACAGGCTACGTCGTATCTGCAAATCGCAGTTGGTGCATTGATGCGGCTTAACCCCCCTGTTATTGCTGCTGTGCACGGTTTTGCCGCGGGCGGTGGCGGACTGGGATTGGTCTGCTCAAGTGATCTTGTGGTCGCGACGAAGTCCGCAAAATTCATGGCGGGGGCGACGCGCGCCGGCATGGCGCCGGATGCGGGTGCATCCGTCAGCCTTGCGCGCATCATCGGGTTGCGAAGAGCAATGGATCTACTGCTTACCAATCGGATTATCGATGCCCAGGAAGCGCTGGCACTCGGTCTGGTGAATCGAGTAGTGCCGGACGATCAGCTCTTCGCTGAGTCCATGGCGTTTGCCCAGGAATTGGCAGCCGGCGCCCCGATGGCCCTGGCGGCAACCAAGCGATTGCTTTGGAACGGAGTCGGCCTTGGTGTAGAGGCAGCGATGCCGGAGGAAGCTCGCACGGTTTCGGAGCTATCCGGTACGGAGGATGTTCGAGAAGGTCTGGCGGCGGTCATCGAGAAGCGACAGCCGAAATTCACCGGTCGTTGAACGATGGATACAAGCAGACTGGATGGGCGTCGTGCCTTTGTGACTGGAGGCTCCAAGGGAATTGGCGCGGCCATTGTCCGTCGTTTCGTTGCGGAGGGCGCGACCGTGGTCATGGCAGCTCAGGATATGGTGTCTGCCAGAGAGTTGGCCCATGAGACCGGGGCCACGGTGGTGCAGCTCGACGTAACTGACCTTCAGGCAACTCACAAGGCGGTTGCTGAGACTGGACCGTTCGACATTCTGGTTAACAATGCCGGCGTCGATCAGCATGCCTACTTCACCAAGACCACATTTGAAGAGTGGCGCTATTTGCTTGCCGTAAATCTCGAGGCCGTGTTTGCTACGACGCATGCAGCCCTTCCGGCAATGCAAGCCGCAGGCTATGGGCGAATCATCAACATTTCGTCTGAAGCCGGTCGAATGGGTTCGCGCGGCGGGTCAGTCTATGCCGCCGCCAAAGGTGGCGTAAACGCATTTACCCGGTCGATCGCGCGCGAGAACGGCGGTAAGGGAATAACGGCCAATGTTATTGCTCCAGGTCCGGTCGATACACCGTTGCTGCGTAAGGCGGTAGAGCAATACGGCGACAAGCTGCTGGGTGCGATGAAGGAGGCGACGTTGCTAGGCCGCCTTGGTACTCCTGACGAGGTAGCTGCGGCAGTGGCATTTCTGGCCTCTCAGGAAGCGGCATTCATTACCGGTGAGATTTTGGGCGTTTCTGGCGGAATGGGGTGCGGCCAGTGAACGGCGAAGTTTCTGAAATGCGGCCTTCGGGGAAGCTGCAAATCGCGGCGGTTATTGATCGTGTCAAGAACGTATATGGCAGTTGGACGCGTACGACCGGTGTTGAGCAAATGCGTCGCGACTGGGACGAACTGTTCTGGACAGATGCCTTCCCGGCGAAGTCTGTACCGGTGTCGGCTAATGGCGTGGACGCAAGCTGGGTTGATGCTCCTGATGTCGACCTTCAGAAGGTATTACTGTACTTCCATGGCGGTGGATTCCAGGTGGGGTCCATCCGTTCGCATCGTGACATCATTGCGCGTCTGTCCGCTGCTGCGGGTTGCCGTGCCTTGGGGATCAATTACCGGCTCGCTCCCGACTACCGCTTTCCGGCACCCATTGAAGATGCCACCACTGCGTATCGATGGCTGCTCGGACAGGGTTTTGAGCCGAAGAATATTGCTCTCGTCGGCGACTCCGCTGGTGGTGGTTTGGCTCTGTCTACCCTGCTCGCGCTTCGTGAGCAGGCCATGCCGTTGCCAGCGGCCGTCGCCGTAATGTCTGTGTGGACCGATCTGACGGCAAGTGGTGAGAGTTACGACACACGAGCCAAAGCCGACCCCATCCACCAACGACGCATGATCTTGGCCATGGCCAGAAATTATCTTGGCGACACGGCTGACGCTCGTGATCCCATGGCCTCCCCTCTATTTGCGGACTTGCACGGGCTGCCTCCGATGTTGTTACAGGTTGGCGACAGAGAAACCGTCCTTGACGATTCCAGAAATTTCGCTACGAACGCACGTGCTGCCGGCGTGGAGGTGCAGTTGGAAGTATGGGACGACATGATTCACGTATTCCAGCAATTCACCGCTGACCTGCCGGAAGCGGGCCTAGCGATTGACTCTATAGGTCGCTTCCTGAAAGGACATTGGTCGTAGTCCGTTAGCTGCTACCTAGTCGTATTCAATACAAACTGAGAGAACTACTTATCATGATTGGAATCGTCGGATATGGTGCTTATGTGCCGCGGCTAAGGTTGAGCCGGAAGGCAGTGGTCGATGCAAATGCTTGGTTCGCGCCCCACTTTGCTGGCAAGTCCAAGGGGGCACGCGCTATGGCCAACTGGGACGAAGACAGCATCACCATGGCGGTGGCCGCTGCGCGCGATTGTCTTGGCACAGACGACGACAGAAGCCACGTCAAGGGGCTCTATCTGGCTTCGAGCACGCTGCCGTTCGCGGAACGGCTGAATGCGGGCGTGATCCGTGAGGCGCTGACGCTTGACCGCAGGATCGACGCACTTGATGTCACGGGCTCGCAGCGCGCTGGCTTGTCTGCTTTGTCGGAAGCCGTTGCGAAGGCAAAAGCTGGCGACGGCAATATGCTGGTACTGGCTGCTGACAACAGGAAGACACGCGCGGCCAGTGCGGCCGAACTTGATTTCGGCGACGGCGCTGCAGCCATATTGATAGGTTCTGGCAAAGTGTTGGCCGAGTATCTCGGGTCCGCGACCGTGTCTGTCGACTTTGTTGACCACTTTCGTCTTGCCGGAGAGGATATCGACTATGGCTGGGAAGAGCGCTGGATACGCGACGAGGGCATAGGCAAACTGGTCCCGGAAGCCATCGTTGCGGCGCTAAAGAATAGCGGCCTGGCAGCGGACAAAGTGGATCATTTCATTTTTCCATCCACCTTCCAGAAGATGGATGGTCAGCTTGCGAAGGCTTGCGGGATCAACCCTGAAGCGGTGGTCGACAATCTGGCTCAGCAGATTGGGGACACAGGCGTGGCACACCCAATGCTGATGCTCGCGCAAGTGCTTGAAACAGCGCAGCCTGGCCAGCATATTTTGCTCGCCCAATTCGGTAGTGGGGGCCAGGCGTTCGTCTTTCGAGTCACCGATGCGATCAAGGGCTTCCGTCCCCAAACCGGTGTTGCAAGATGGCTCGTGCGTGGTGTTGAGGAAACCAGCTACACCAAGTTCCTCTCTTTCAAGGGGCAGCTAAGGCTGGAACGTGGCATGCGTGGCGAGCAGGACCGCAAGACCGCGCTGACCACACTGTATCGTCACCGCGAGGCCATTCTCGGCCTGGTCGGCGGCCGTTGCGAAAAGACCGGCCAAGTTCATTTCCCGCCGTCGCACCTTTCCTATACGCAGGGAGCACCGGCGCTTGACACGCAGAAGCCCTACAAACTGGCTGAAAGAAGGGGCGAGGTTCTGAGTTGGTCGGCGGAATACCTTTCGTTCAACATGGCGCCGCCGCACCACTATGGGCAGATTGATTTCGAAGGTGGCGGCCGCATTCTGATGGAGTTCACCGACGTATCTCGTGGCGATGTCGAGTCCGGCACGGCAATGGAGATGGTTTTCCGTATCAAGGACGTCGACGAACTGCGCGGATTCAACCGCTATTTCTGGAAGGCAACGCCAGTGCGCCCGCAGCCATCCACAACCCCAAAGAGCATTTCGGAGTAGATCATGGCCAAAGGTATCAAGGACAAGGTAGCCATTCTCGGAATGGGTTGCAGCAAGTTCGGCGAACGCTGGAATGCGAGCCCCGAGGATCTGATGGTAGAGGCCTACAAAGAGGCCATGGCCGATGCTGGAATCGGGCCAGAACAGCTTGACGCGGCCTGGTTCTCTACTCACATGGAGGATGTGGGGACTGGTCGCGGCGGTACCCCGATGAGCATTGCGCTGCGTTTGCCGAATATCGGCGTCACACGGGTCGAAAATTTTTGCGCCGGCGGATCGGAGGCCATTCGCGCTGCGGCTTATGCGGTCGCTGCTGGCGCCTGCGACATCGCACTTGCTCTCGGCGTCGAGAAACTCAAGGACACTGGCTACGGCGGATTGCCGGTGGCAACGGTTGGCACCTACATCCCGCAGTGGTATCCGAACGCCGTGGCGCCGGCCAACTTTGCCCAACTTGCGACAGCCTACCGGCGTAAGCACGGCGTTGACGCTGCGCTACTGAAGCGCGCGATGGCTCACGTGTCGGTGAAGAGCCATGCCAATGGCGCTAAAAACCCCAAAGCTCACTTGCAGAAGGCGATAACTGAAGAGCAAGTGCTCAAGGCGCAGATCATCGCCGAGCCCCTGGGCCTATTCGATTGCTGCGGCGTCTCTGACGGCGCAGCCGCCGTGATCGTGACGCGACCCGACATTGCGCGTTCCATGGGCAAGAAGGATCTGATCACTTTCAAGGCGTTGCAGGTGTCGGCGTCGAACGGCTGGGAGATGCATTCCAGCGAATGGGACGGTAGTTATGTCCACACGGCACGAATTGCCGCAAAGCGCGCTTATGAGGAAGCCGGAATCCGCAATCCTCGTGAGGAAATCAGCATGCTCGAAGTTCATGATTGCTTTTCCATCACTGAATTGGTGACGATGGAGGACCTCTTCCTCTCTGCGGAGGGCGGTGCGGTCAAGGACGTGATGGACGGATTCTACGACGCGGACGGCAAGGTGCCGTGCCAGATCGACGGCGGTCTCAAATGCTTTGGTCACCCGATCGGCGCGAGCGGGATACGAATGCTATATGAGATGTACCTGCAACTACAGGGCCGCGCCGGTCCTCGCCAGTTGTCCAATCCAAAAATCGGCCTGACACACAATCTCGGTGGTCAGCCTTCGCAGAACGTTTGCTCGGTTTCGATTGTCGGGCTGGAAGGCGCTTGAGGCTACTCCTCTAGTTCCAATACCAAAATCCATTATGCAAAAGCTACCGGTAGTACTCGTCGACCGTCCGCAGCCGCACGTCGTTCGGTTGCGTATCAACCGTCCGAATAAGCGAAACGCCATTGATTACGACGTACGCCAGTTCCTGATCAAGTCACTCCAGGAAATCTTCGCCAATCCGGACGACCGGGCCATTGTTTTCGGAGGCGTCGAACGTGTTTTCTCGGCAGGTGGCGACGTGACCACCATGGTGGGCATTACCGAGGTTGAGGCGCGGAACCGCATGCGCCACATTCACGACCTGTGTCACACGGTTGCCGACGCCCGCTTGCCAGTTGTGACAGCCATCGAAGGTATTGGAGCGGGAGCTGCAATTGGTCTCGCACTTCTTGGCGACCACATTGTTGTCGGCGAGGGAGCTCGGATATTGTTTCCGTTTATGAAACTTGGTCTGACGCCGGATTGGGGGCTATTGCATACCTTGCCGCGCCGCGTTGGCCTGCCAACTGCGAGACGAATATTGACGCAGTCGCAGCCGATTGGCGGACCCGAGGCACTACGCATCGGTCTCGCCGATGAACTTGTTGGCGACGACCAAGTCATGGATGCTGCAATCGCCAAGGCCGTCGAGCTTTCGCAGCTTCCATTGGGCGCGTTCGGTAGGATGAAAAGGCGTTTGAACAAAAACGCAAGTTCGTTCATTGAGGAGCTATCCCGTGAGCAGGACGACCAAGCAGCTTGTCTGCTCGGACCAGAGTTCACCGAAGGATTTTCGGCGTTCAAAGAAAAGCGCGCCCCCAATTTCATTAAGCGTTGATCTCGACCAAAAAAAGTGCCAGTCGCCGAATGAAAAGAGGATTTTGCAACAATGGACGAAGCAATAGTTGCCGTAATGGTTCCTCCTGTACTCGTTGAGCGAGACGGTGCGATTGGAGTCATCGTGCTTAATCGCCCAGAAAAGCGCAACGCGCTTGATCTGGAGATGCGCCGCGCCTTTGCGGATGCGGTGACGTTGCTTGAAAAGGATGCGAGCGTACGCGCAATTGTGATTGCCGGAAGCGGTGGAGTTTTTGCTGCAGGGGCCGATCTGAACCTGCTGGTAGACAAGGGAGCGCCGCAGGTGGCCGATATAGATTTCGGTCAGTACTGGATGCCGCTGGCTACCAGCACTAAGCCCCTGGTTGCAGCGGTCGAGGGATTCGCCTTGGGGGCGGGCTGCGAACTGGCCATGATG
>ORMF011255014.1_pt1 | contig 13702 bp, 35 predicted proteins | sample 1779871 | NCBI WGS metagenome assembly ORMF01 (sample SAMEA104232316, study PRJEB22302) | groundwater metagenome | biome: forest; feature: aquifer; material: groundwater | place: USA | collected 2011-08-07 | depth 5.4 m | reverse complement strand
GGTGTTTTTATGTCCCCAACCCTAGAGGAGTCTGAGAAGGAAAACCACATTGGTTCGTCCGCCGATGATGACGCCACCTGCAGCCAACTTCCCTCCCATCGATCTGGCGAAGCTGGGTGTTATCGCCAAGACCCTCTCCGACAATGAAGTGGATGCTCTCATGGTCCACCTCCAGCGTCGTCGGGAGCTGTCTCGTCTCAAGGACGAGATCCAGAAGACCTTGTACCTCTCCGGTGCTGACCGAAACGCTTTAGTCGATGCCATCGAGAAACTGGCTCACAGCTAACAACCATCTTGACTCTCCCTGTGTTGAGAGCACGGGGAGAGTATGAGAGTGTTGTTTCTCAAACAAAGGAGGTTATGCGATGTTAGAAAACTGGGTGAAGGGCAGTTTCCTTGCATACTACCAAGTGGCTTGCGAAGAGGGGCATGGAGAGAATGCCTCCAAAGTCGCATGGGAATGAACCAAAGAGAAATTGATTCGAGCATTCCATCGAACCAAAGATCAGATGGAATCTCGACACCAGGATGGCGTCAACAAAGTGTTCTTTGGGTAAGAACAACGAATTCTCTAACACATGGAAGGATTGAGAGATGTCAAAGACCACCAAAGTAGTGTCAGAAACGGAGAAATCTGACTGGGAAGTCTACCACGACATGGCCCAAGTGGTAATTGGAATGCCCACCAATCAACTGTTGACTCTGGCAAGGGAAGCTATGAGTCAACCTGTAGCAATGGCTGCCTCGGATGAACTGGCTCGACGAAGGCCAAGTATTAGGTAGTTCTCTAACCAAAAGGAAGGTGGGAGTGATGAGAGTGCAACTCAAAAAGTATGTGGCTGCTGATGTTGGTCACAAAGAAGGCTACAAATTCCTCAAGGTTCTACCAACAAGGGATTCAACTCATCTCTGTTGGAGTGACAAAGAAGAGGATGCTATACTCTTCAACGACGCTGTGGAATCATGTTACCAAGCGGCAATGGCGCACGCTTTCCAGCCTCATTCTATCGCTGTAACTATTGAGTTCTAAACAACCAAAGATTTGGTAACGTCTTTTACCAAGGAGGATGGGATGAAACTGTTTCAGACAAGAGAAGAGGCTCTGAACTTTGTGATTGCCCTTTATATGGATGGTTGGTATTCCATCCACATCACACCAGACAATTCTGTAGCTTATTACAAGTACAGAGTTTGGGGTGGGAGTAATCACCTTTACTACTAACAACCATCATGACTTCCCTGTCCGGAACACAGGGAAGTATGTGAGTGTTGTTATCTCTTAGACATAGGAGGTGAGAAATGGCTTACCACTGTCATGCTCCGTTAGATCCTTCTTGTCCTGTGATAGAAGGTTACTACAAAGAGCAAAACGAACATCCCATGTTTGCTCCCATGGAGATCGACGAAGATTGGAGCAAGGAACACGTTCGGAAGTGTAAGAGGTGCCAAGAGTTTGGAGCTGCAAACTCCAACAAGGAAATGGCTGACATTGATCAACCAGATCGAAACGTCAGTCAGTGGAACGCCAACTGGCCACCATTCCAGTTCTAGTTCTACCTCGAAGAGGTAGGCCTGTAAATCGGTAATCAAAACTTTCAAGTGGGACAACCGTCTAATTATTAAGCGGTGAAACCTCAACCCCATCAAAGGAGAAAGACCATGGAAACGAAACACTTCAAACTCAGCCTCAAGAAATCCACCAACACCAAGGGATTTCTCCCACACTTCAAGGAAGTGTGGGAGACCGTAGTGGAAACACCCGAAGGGAAATCCGTAGTGGAACTACGGGACTCACGCTATGGGCGAAGCGTTGAGCATATCAACTGGCTGAGGAATCACATCTCCAGCCACTACAAGAACCACAGCGCCGAGATCCTCAAAATAGAGGAGAAATCCTAATCACATCTTCTACCCGGATGGGATCAACCACTTCCCATCCGGGTATTTTTACATTTATAGATTGTCAAAGAACAGAGCATTAGCACAGCTGCAGAGCAGCTAACGATCCCAACCTACCTTTTCTACTTCCCAACGCGTCCTGAGAGCTCCTAGAGCGTGCAACACAGGTGTAAAGAATCCTCTCCTAGAAGGAATAATCTAGGAGAGGATTGTCCACAAACCTGGACTCCTTGTTTCTTACAGATTGGTGTTTTCGACTTCGTGCCAAGGACTTAATGTCTCGGGATATGGGGGACCAAATCCTTCAGCATGAAGATCCTTATTTGGGGGTGAGCTTGCCGCTCTCTTTGGTAACAAAAACGAAACCATCCTTTTCCACTTCCTTGATCTCACTCTCAGTGCCAAACCTCAGCACTGCTTCTGTCATGTCGTGGACTTCTTCCACGAACATACGACCTGGATTTATGGGGTGACGGATTGAAACGAGCATGAAAGAATCTCCTGAGATCAATATTGAGAAACGATAATTTATGAAGGAGCGATCAATATTGATACTCCCCTAAATTACTGCTCCGATCAATATTGAGAAGACAAATGAAATCCAGATGCGTTGGATGCACCATTCTAACTAAAAACACTTACAATATCTTTGGCGTTGGAGAGCCATATCTTGTTCCCATGTGCCGCAAATGCCTTCTTCGGACAGTTCCTGAGATCAAGAGTGAACAAAGAAGACAGATAATGGCAAAAGCCAGAGCAGCACGATGGAAAAACAGGAAAATCAATATTGATTGAAAACTAACCGATCAATATTGATGACACCCTGAAATCCTGTCTAAAACGTCTTCTTCTCTCCCGTATTTGGGTGATCTTGAAATGGCACAAGTTTGATTGTACTTCTGAGCCAGATAGTGGCATCTGGATGAAGTCTAAACATTCCAAGAAGTTCATTATCCTTTCCTTGGATGATGAACACTTTGTCCTCTCCAATCCCTGAGGGAGTGATGACGTAATCGTTCATCTCAAATCTTCTCCACCAAGAAAGTTTCCCACACAGACTCTCCCAAACCTTCGTGGTCTCGAATCACAACACGTCCGAGGGATGGGAGGATCCTTACAATGTTTCCCTCGACCACATATCCATCCCATCCCTCGGCTACCACAGGATCCCCAACCTTCAATTCGACACCAGCACAATCACGTAGCATGGAATTTACTCCTTGAGAATCAACAGGATTGCCCAGCTTCGCCACTTGTCAGATACGCTCTGGCAACCAGTATCTGCTCTTTTCTGTCGATTACCCATGGCCATAGTAGCGGTTGACGTAATTCATCAGATCCTGTCCTTCGAGACCACCACTCTCAATCTTGCAGTATTCCATCAGGCTTATGGGGTGATCTGCCTTCTTCGTTTGCTCTGCCATGCATCGATCACAGACATTCCCGTGGCATCCCAGCTTCTTGGCCAGCTCGCTGCCATGATCCACCCAGGTGTATTTCCCGATGCATACATGAGCACCTTTCTGACACACCCATTGTTCGTTTCCGTTGGCGTCCCAGTGAGGCATTTTCTTCTCCTTTTTGGTATGTTCGTAGTATTTAGTTTCCTGAGATGGCAGCTTGTGCTTCATTCCGACATGCATAAGCCTGCCCACGCATTTGAGTCCACCTACGATATTGTCTCTGGGTGAACTGCAAACTGCCATTCTTCTCTTTGGCAATGGCAAATGCCTTGAGAAACAATGGATCACCACTATGGCACTTCTTCATCTTCTCAGACATGGGTACAACTCCTATCAGGATTGGGTTTACAAACTTCCCGCTAATAATTAGACGTTTGAAACACTGGAAAGTTTTAATGGTAATCACTTGTTTGATCACTACTACAATCTTCCACTTTGGCAAGTGTAATATTTCTCCACTCTTGAGTCTCTGAGCTATTTTTCTCAGTTAATCCATTGTAAGAAATCATAGCACATTCAAAAGATGTAAATTTCAACACATACCAGTTCCAGTTATGTGGAACCCCTCTTACAATATCTTTAACTCTCGATTCCCACACCACGATCCAATTGGACATGATACACCTGTTTTGGTTTGGGTAAACTATAGGCTTTATTAGCCTAATAGTTAGACGTTTGTCACACCTAGAAGTTTTATCTTTTACAGCCCAAATACTTCTTCTTCCTCAGTATCTTCATCAGTAAAAGTTTTGTCCCACCCTTCCTTGCTTATTCCGGAGATCAGGAACTCTCGATCATCCTTGGACATATTAGGAAAAGCATCTTGGATCAGAGCACCTTGCCGATAGGCAAACAATTCCTCAGCGGGCACTTTCACAACCACTTCTTTCTTGGTTATGACACATTTACCAGTGTAAATGTACATCTGCTCACCATTCTCCATTACCTTTTGGCAAGAACAGTAGTTGTCGGCATAACGCATGGAATGCATCCTTTGGATTTGGGAAACCCTTTAACGTCTAACTTCCGCTAATAGTTGGACGTTTGGGGAATTGAAAAGTTTTATGGTTTCAATCATCCAACATGGAATCAGCATCCACTTCTCGTTGGGGGTCATAGGTCCCATCCCATTCTGGGAGAATACCAGGATGGAACTCATTTTCTCCACCATCTGGTGCAGCAGTCCAATGAGGCAAACAGCTACCACCCTGCCAGATAGGTTGACCAAACAGTCGAATCATAAAGGCACCCAAATCGTATGGGTCGCCATGGAGGACCATCCAATTGGAAGAAGGAGAGGAAACATCGTAGACGCCATCATAGTCAGCATCACCAGTTTCGTCTTTGCCCTCTTGATTGAACTGTTTCACATAGTCCAGAAGCTTTTCCGCATCTCCCTCACGGACTTTCACTCCCACTTCCAGTGTGTAACTCATTTTCTTCTCCCTCGTGGTCTAAAAAAACCGCGTTATTTAACGCCTAATAATTAGACGTTTGAGATAAATGAAAGTTTTTCTGAAAAGTAGGGCCACCTGGAATCGCACCAGGGACTTCTCTTTAGAAGAGAGAGATGATATCTACTTCACCATAGCCCCTTAGAAAGAGAAAAAGGCAGGCCAAGGACTCGAACCTTGGTACCACAGGTTGATTAGACCAGTGGCAAGTGGTTATCATGAGTGATCATCTCACAATCCCACAAATTCCATACCTGCCCAGAGTAGAAGAAAAAGTGGGGAGGAGCCACGAGCTCTGAAACTCCCCACTCCCCAAACATGATTTAACAGATGCAGGCGGTGTCCTACGGACAGGATTTTCTATCACCCTTTTTTATTGTCCGATTCCTGCATCTAAATAGAGATTCTTATGGTAGTTCCTTGGAACCTACGAGAGTAATCAACACATTCACTTGGGCCCTACATGGAACACCACCCACCATGATCTCCGTCTTCCCAGAGGTATGGAAGCCAAGAGAGTTGGTAGAGAACGTCTTGGGAGGAGCCGAGAAGGGCTTACCTTCCACAGTAACAACTGCCACATTGGCCATCCGACGAAAATCACTTCGGGAAACTGGACATTCGTGAGCCATGACAGAACTCCTTCATTGGGTTTGGAAAACCGTTTAGGCGGCTTTAACCGCCTAATAACTAGACGTTTGACAGAGTGAAAAGTTTTGTGAAAACAATACCCCATGGTTGGATTCGAACCAACGACCTCTCGATACTTACATCTCTCAACATAAGAATCGAGCGCTCTTGTCCACTGAAGCTACATGAGGAAAGAGATGTGAATCTCCTATGCTACTTTAGGAAGAGATGCCAATCGTCGTGGATGACATCTCTGACACCCAGCATTTCCACAATCTGCCATCACATGGGCATGTTTGTGAATACTAGAGATCTGAGACTTGTTACCCTGGCGCTTCGCTTTCTTGGACGTCCCAACCAGAGCAGCAAACTTTGCCTTCTTAGCTGCTTTGGCAGCTCGTTTCTTTTGCATCTTCGTATTGTGCTTACGCTTCTTGGCCATCTTACTCATCTGAGATATCTCCTAAGTAAGTTTGGAAAATCTTACACATGATCAATCAAAAAATTATTCTACATTCAGCTCGATGATCCACACTTTCCAATACCATGTTGTGTTTCAGGAACCCAAAGAATCTTTGTAGATCCATCTGAGGACCACACCACTTCAATCAGAAGACCACATTTTCTACACCATGAAAAATTACTTTCCATAGATGCAGGAAGGTCTTTTAGTTCGTGAATACATTCCATAAATCACCAAATTTGTTTGAGGAATATGATACTACACTCCCACCACTTCTCTATTTGCTGGACGATCAGCCAACCACATGGCACCACCAACCACCACAGCATTCAATTCAGCCTGGAGGATACAGGCCCATTTGTAATTGCTTCCTGCATCAAACACAATCTCACCAGTCTCATCATTCCTAATTTGACACACTTTGTGATCATGCACTTCCACCACCGCCCTCCTACCAAACGTGAATCGCTTGGCATCCTCTGGGTGGGAGATGAGGAGAGTGAAAATCTTCTTTTCCATCTGAGATACTCCTGTGTTTGGGACTTATTAGGCAGTTTTTACCGCCTAATAATAGGACGTTTTGGTAATTGAAAAGTTTTGAAAACAGTATGCTTTACTATTTTTCACCATACTTAGCAAATCCTAGAGCAACTGAGTTTTGGTACTGTAACCAATCAAGAAGAACCTCATGTAGTGATATTGGCTCATCATATTGAGAATTTATGATGTTCTCATGAACCAAACTATCCTCTTTCAAAATCTCAATTTCCCATTCAGTAGAGAAGAATCCATTTGAATCTTCTTCTGTTTTATTCACTGGCTTGGCAGTGAATAACCCAATAATACCTAGAACTATCCTTGTACTTCCAAGTTTGGGTAGTCAAGAAATCAGCGTAAGCAAGCATTGCACATACTCCTGCGTTTGGGAAGGGTTTATAAGGGCCTTTTCCCTTATAAAAGTTAGACGTTTGGGAGAGTGTTTAGTTTTGGTCTATTCAAATGAAGTAACGGTATCAAGTTCTTCTATGGTATTGTCAGGAACTACAACCACATGATGACCATGAAAGCCATTGACAAATGGATAAATTTTCTGTGCAATTGCTATTGCCTTCCCATTTGCTTCAAACAAATTATATGCTCTTACCATAAATGCAGTGTGGCGAACAGATATGGTAGAATGAATATTTCTTGAGGCAACCACACTCACTGCAAAAAGACCATTGCGCAAGTTCATCAGTCTTACTCATTGTTCCACTCTAGTCAATTCTGGATACTCTGGGTAGCAATATTTTTCCAGGAGAGTATAAGCATATTTACGACCTTCTCGAGATCTCAAATACTCTTCCAGACGATGCTCTACTTCCCAACAGTTGTTACAAGTAAATGTGTCTACAGATTCTTTCTTACAAGTGTTACAGTTCATTTGCGACTCCTTCATCCAATCCCACATTCATAAGTGTATCTCCAACATCATATACATCACCTTCAATTTCAATATAATCACTACTAAACCACACTTGGAGAAACACACCATATTCATCATGAACAAGCGACATATCAGTATCATTCTCACGGATGAGAAGTGATTCACCAGTATCATCAATGTACAATTCCATAGCTTCTTTCACTTTTTGTCGAATACTACTTCTCATATCTTCAGGCACATTCACACGAGTTTTCAGAGTGTACGACATTCTTTCATCTCCTTATCCTAAGTATTGATTTCATAATCTCTTGCAACATCTTTAGGAATTTCATGGTTGATGGACGATTTTAGCATCTCATTCACACAAAACGCTAAGACGTTACAAGAGAAGGGTTTACGATTTATTCTCTTTGTGTTTACATATTGTATTGTGCTCCTTAATTAAGGAGTCCTTTTCTTTCCTCGATAATTGAATGATTTCTGATTCATACCAGAACTTATATACATGTCCTTCTGCTGAGCAAGTAATTGGTGATTTCTTCAATGGAGCAGTATATCTAGTAGACATACATTTGTGGCAGTATAACTTTATCCATGAGTACTGTTTATTTTCAGAAGTACCATGTTGGACAACCTGTCCAAATGAATTATCTGTTCAGGCAAATGCTGCCACTAAGCTACATGATATGGGTGTCCTTTTTACCCATGATCTTATTTTGATCATTTTGATCTACCTCTCAATCCTTCATCAGTCTGTTATCTTCCACAACAACTGTTTCAATTTGGGGATTGGCAATGTCAATCATGGTGGTGCTTCATCATTGCACCACCATACATTTACGAGAATACTTCTCTCCCTTGGCAATGTTCGCTCCACACCAGTGGCACGGGTGGTTTATGATGTAATCGGCGAGTTCGTCATAGCCGGACTTGCCGTCTTTCTTTTCAGACGGTTTGTCAGCCGGCTTCCCTTTCTTTTGGGCTTTCATCGTCGAGCCTCCTTACCAAAATTTGTGGCGTTTGAGTTTTGGGTTGGAATGTCACGTACATTTTGGCACCTACACTGGTTCAATTTCATTAAACTTACGTTGGTAAATTGGCAGTTCACCAAGCTTGTCGATCCATACTCTGTCAATCAAATCTACAAACTTGTCTGAATAATCCCAATCAAAAATTAGGAATTCTTCTCCAGTTATTTTGTCCTTAACCTTTTGATTGATACAGAAACCATTTACTTCTTTGGGAGTATCCTTATGAGATTTGATCAACTCTCCAAGCATCATAAGAAACTCGGCCAGATCGTCGGTCTCCAACTTCCGGGAATCTTCCGACACTGCACCATCTTCGTACTCGAAAACCGAGTACACATTGTACGTGTATTTGCGCTCAGGATTTTTTACATCTAAGATTAGTTTCATTTTATACTCCTTAAGATAGTTTAGTTTTCCCGCCTAATTATTAGACGTTTGGAAGAGTGTTTAGTTTTGGTGGTTTTATACTTTCTTTACATCAGAGAAACAATTTAGGTTGTTGATCTTAGAAATAAAACTCTGAGGATCCCATTTAGTAGAAATTGTTGATACGTCATGAACTTTTTGACAATCTCTAATATCCAGAATAGTCATACCGTCTGGTACTTTGACAACACGTGCAACGTCTACCTGTTCAATAGATCTTCCTTCAAAACCTATTGAATATTCCTCATCAGGAATGAGCAAACCACCAGCACATTTACTGCCAGGTTTTTCACCTCGGTATCTACAACTTATAGTTGAATTACTATGCCGTGACACAGATGGAAATGTTCCATCGTAAGCAGAACTTATCAGTAAATCATAGTACTCTTGTTTGGTCATTGGTCATTTACCTTTCTCTTTTAGATTCGATCTAATCTTTCAATCTTAGATTCAACTGCTTCTGCCACAACTTCTACGAGCGTATATTTACCCGACTTATCTCCAATAGTAGAATTGACATCAACTCCTAATTCTTTCTTACACCAGGAAGCCAACCATATAAGTTGGTCTTCGTAAGACCGTAAAGTCTTTTGAAGCTGTGATATCTTAGTTTCTAGATCTGAAATACGAACACCAACACCTTCTTTCATGGCTTCGTACAATTCAATTGATTCTTCCAGCTCTTTGATCCGAGCATTGGTGTCAACCATTTTAGATTTTCCCTTTTAAGAACTTTTGAAATGCCTCACTGCATTGGGCAATTTTAGACTGGGTAATCTTTTCGTAACTGTACTCAGGAACTTTCTCCTCTTCGTAATTTACGAACCAGAGAAATGGCTGCTCATTCCATTCTTTGGCAAAATGTATGTATGGAGACAGGTCAATGCTCATTAGACGATAAAACATAGCACCACGACCATCTAGACTAGCATGGGTTTGTCTGGTTCCTACCATCAACGTAGCAGTTTCACCATAACCATCTTCACGATGGTAAAAAGCACCATGAGACATCTGTAGAAGATGGGGCATAACCTCGTTATTATAATGTAAATCTTGTTCTTCTCTGGTATTTCCTTTTGGAGTATATTCCAAAGCAAAATATACTTTGAGTGAGCTGTGATTACCACAATGAGAATTGATGTAAATCACAATACCTTTTTCTTCGCTCCAGTAGATTCTCTCTTCTTCTTTGAGAGGGTTGTAGATATTGTTGAACTGATTCTTGTACTCTAGTTTGAAATTGAACACTGAGGACTCAATTAGTCTAGTAGTTCTCTCAAACTTGTCAGAGAAGAGAGTGTCGTCCATTTTGGAGAGTATTTCATCCATCATCTGGGACTTTGCCATCTGAAGTACAAAGGCATCCCCAGTTGTACCACCCATCTTTTCAGCTGCATCAATTGGGTCGAACGAGAGGAGCTCATCAAGAGTATTCACAGATGTCTCCGAGTTTGGGTTTAGGACGCTGCTTGAGAGGTTCTGGCGCTGACAAATAGGACTCTAGGATTCTCTTTACATCCGCAGTAGTTGGCTAAACCACTCCGAAGCAGATGTGACAACCAGATAGACAATCGGAGAAGCCATTCCGAACACAATGCAGTACATGGGGAGGTGTTTCATGGTTCTAACTCCTGTTAGGGTTTCAAGTTCCGTTTAACCGCTAAAAGTTAGACGCCTGTTAGATTCTGAAGTTTTGATGTTTTCACACACTAGCTTTCTTTACCAACTTACGAATGTCAGCGATAGTACAGTTACTTCTATCGTTATATGTAACGAGACCATAATTATTATCTCCAATGACTTCGTAAAGCTTCTCCTGTATCATTATCATATTGGAGATTCCATAGACCTTTTCAATTCCTCCAATAAGACACCAACTTACAGCATGTGGACTTTTTACTTCTATTGGCTTTCCACTCTTAGAAAGAGCAAGGTCTCCTTGACACCAACGTTTCCGATCAGAAAAAAGTTCCTGGAGGGACTTGAACTTTTTGGTAGCCATCGTAGATCCTCCTCTTAGGTAGTTTCTATACTGTAGAATGCTTTTTTGAATGTTTTGATTTCTTAGTTATTGGCTGCTCTTGTACAAACCTTACGGCAGTCTTCCATCCATTTAGAAAATCAGAAGCAGAATTTCTCATATTGTTTAATGTTATGGAAAATTGCTTCCAATAGTCCCCATTAGACGGAAACTCTATAATCCAGTTGTTTTCACCTTGAGGGTAGAAACTTGGGTCTTCTGAGGTTGTTTGTCGTGCAACGATTTTTCCGTCTTCAGCTAACATATACTGTTTGGTGAGGTAAACACAAATTTGTTCAGCAGCATTCTTTGAGCAGCCACCACACAACAGAACTAATGAATCTGACATATTTTATTCCTTAATAAGTTGCCAGGAGTCATTTGGAATGCCAAAATAACAAGTGGTCTCACTTATCAAATCGATGCTGGTAGTAGGCTTACCTTCCCAGTTGAAGCACATTTTGATGTTACCCTTTAGAATTGAGTCTTTAATCAACCGAATGTCAGTTGGCTCAGACCAATCCACTTCTTGGAAGCAACATTCGCAAGTTTTAATAATTCTAATTTTGTCTTTCATTTTAACTCCTTGGAAGAAAAACGAGGGAGGAGCAGCCGTCTAATACCGCTCAACTCCCTCGCCCCAAACGCAACTTCAAATAACAGAGAATAGTGGCTAGTTGTCCCAAACTCCCACTTCTGGTACCTAGCCCTTACCGGGAGACCACGACTATTCTCTAGTTTTCCTTTGGCAGTCTTTCAAGTTGAGATAAGCACGTTCGAGCTCTTCAACTTCGATTCCTGCCTCGTGAAAGCTTTCAGTCAGACTTGAATCACCCAAAATTAGTTTGATTAGTTCTTGACACACTCGCCGAGTGTCATCAGTAATTACTCGCGTTTCCATTGTTGGCTTCTAGTTTCAAAAGCCCCAGGTAGAATTTTCACCTACATCTTTGGCTTAATGTTTTAATTAAACTACTGGGGCAAAGTATTTTTAGGACAACCTCCTACCACTCTTGTTGAAGACCAACGGAGCTCGGCAGCCAAGAATATGTACGTGAATGCGGGAAGTTTCCTTCCCGAACACATTCACGTAAACACGTTCGATAGAAGTTATATCTTCCTTGTTCAGTTGCTCCTGGATCTCAGGTTCCAGATCTCGCCATCGCGGGTTTGGGATCTTTTTGGCATATTCGTACAGCTCACATGTGACACCCATTTTCTTTACTCCTTGTTTTGGGAACTGCTTAACGGTTAATTCCGTTAAAAGTTAGACGTTTGGACGAAGTGAAAGTTTTTGTAAGCTTTACAAAGCAAGGAGTTTATTTTCCAACTCTTGAGCTGGTTTTAGCTCTTGGAAGTAAGGTCCAATGATTCTGCCTTCCAAAACTTGGACCCAATCAATTGTTCCCCAATCGGGGGTGTAGCGGATGAAATCAGGATGGGAATAAATATCGAAGCTCTTGATGATTTTCCCATCCATTTCTCCATCTTGAATTTTGATGGCACTCGGGAAATCTTTGATTACTAGGTCAAATTTGAGTGGGCCATGTGTAGCAACTCCAATGTTGTAGCCAAACATTTCTGACCTCTTGGTTGGGATAATATCTAAACGTTTTTACTCGCTAAAAGTTAGACGCCTGTTAGTGCGTTTAGTTTTATGGTTTCAATCAATCTTTGATAGCAAGACGGAAGCATGGCCATCTCTTCGCCAATGAATATCTTCCACTGTATGCATATTATCTCCAACCCAAACATATTCACCTTTGGCAGGCACTCTGTCCATAGTGCGTTCTTCAAGAATTGTGACTCCAACGAGCAACCGCACAAAGACCTGATTCATTATGGCTCCTTAGTTTGGGTTTGGGAAACCGTTTAGGCGTTTTTAACCGCCTAATAATTAGACGTTTGACGGACTTGGAAGTTTTGTATTTCACTTTACCTTTTCAATGGAGATGTCTTTACCACCCTTCTTCTTTGCTTCTTCGGCGAGTTCTTTGGCATCTTTCTTGTAGAAAAGCTTCCTTGGGAAGAAATCACTCCGGAAATCCCAGCCGGTGTTAGAAAGCGCACTTTGGGCTTTGACATTAACTTGATACATAAAACGTGTCCTTTTTAGACTTGGAAGATTTGGTAACTTTTACTATTTCTTTGTGGTGTATAAGTTGTGTCCGTTGCCCACCAATGGGCAATCTAGTGCCAATTCTACAACACCAACTCCATCTTAGCATTCCCTTGCATCTCACGATATTTGATCTTGTTGACATGATTTCTCATATCACAGTGGATGGAACAGAATAGGTACTTACGACGTTGTTTGGCGGAGCCACTCTTCTTATCTGCTCGCCGATGTAGTATACAACCATTGATTCGACACTTCCAATCAGGGAGAGGACTTTCGAGGATGTTCACACGCATCTTAGGACTCCTTTAGGTTAAAGGTTTTTTCGCTTAATAAATGGACGTTTGCGGGATTGAAAGGTTTTTATGGTATATAAAATTCATCTCTTACAGAAAAAACTACCCATTCCCCAAACAAATCTCTGGGAGATGGCATCACACAAACGGCCCCACCACAATCGTTAGGAATTTCAGTGAATCCACCCTTGAATTCGTCATACGAAATACCAATACCTCTTGGCCAGTTTAGAGATCGACAACATTTTGCACCATTTGATTCTTTGACTTCCACCATAGCTTGGAGAAAATTCATTTGAAAACCCCAGTAGGCTTGGGTAATTTAACTTTTCCGTTAAAAGTTAGACGGTTGAAGTAATAAAAAGTTTTGATGAAAATAAAAATGCTCTCGGTTGGGATTGAACTCATTTTAATTTCCTACGACAGATTGGGACTGGAGGGACTCGAACCCTCAATCTCAGCGATTAAAAGTCGC
>ORMF011175024.1_pt1 | contig 13704 bp, 16 predicted proteins | sample 1779871 | NCBI WGS metagenome assembly ORMF01 (sample SAMEA104232316, study PRJEB22302) | groundwater metagenome | biome: forest; feature: aquifer; material: groundwater | place: USA | collected 2011-08-07 | depth 5.4 m | reverse complement strand
CAGAAAGGCCCGCGCTTACTGCACTTTGTACTTCTACGTTGCTCTCATCTGCTACGGGCTCCGGGCTCTTGGCCTGGGCCTCGCCGGTATATTTCCCTGCTATCAATTCTTTCAGTATTGCCTTGTGCTGCTCCTTCATTAACTCCCTGACGGATTCTTTGATGTCTTTGCTGCCGATGAGGTGGGAATAATTGATTTTCTTTGAAGCAAGGATAGGGCCTTTATAGTACAGGAGCGTGACTATGATAGGATTTTTCAATCCGCTGTCCTCTGTCTGGGCATGATAAACCTTCCCCTTATAGGTTACGTTATTGTTATAACCAACAAGCATAACTATGACACATTCTTATAGAATCTTAAATGGAGCAAATCCAAATTATTATATTACAGCAGCATGAGAAAATGAAAGGGGGCTAACCTGCATCAACAGCAATGAATTATAAAAGTTAAAAAATATCCATCCATACCTTTATTGCTGTTGCAGAAATTATAAATGCTAAAAGCCATCTGAGAAATTCTGTTTTGGTCCTTTTACCGGCAAAACTGCCTAATTGTGCCGAAAGGATTGCCCCCAATACCAGAGGCGCTGCCATGCGAAAAGGGACCTGGCCTGTTGCCGCCTTTCCGATTAACCCGGCTGTGGCAGAAAAAAGCCCTATTGCAAGTGTGCTTCCAAGAGCAACCCTTAGAGGAATTTTAAGAATGTAAAGAAGTGTCGGAATCATTATAAAAGCGCCTCCCTGCCCCACAAGGCCGATAAGAAAACCGAGAAAGATGCCTATTATTATTGCTGTTGCTTTGTGGAAGCTGACCTTGTCTTCTGTAAGTTCATCTTTTAAATAACTTCTCGGGATAAACATCATAATTGATGCAACCAGAGCCAATGCGCCGAATACGAAAAGCAGGGGCTTGTCAGGCACTGCCTTTGAGACAAATGCTCCTGTAAGAGACGATATAAATAAAGATAAGCCGAGTGTAAGCACAAGGGATTTATTGACAAGATTATGCTTATTATAAAAAAGCATGGCTGCGCATGATGCAAAAAACCCCTGTATCATGGTCAGACCGGTAATGCTCTTTACTGCAATCCCCTCAAAGCCAAGCAATGGCGGCACATAGAGCAATAGCGGGAACATGATAATGCCGCCGCCGATTCCCAATAGCCCTGACAGAAATCCGACTGATGCGCCTACAGAAAAGAGAAAAATAAAAAAAGCTAAAGACATTTATTTTTCCACAAATATCTTTTTGTCGCTTTTTACATGCCCTTCAAGTACATCGCCTATATGAGCAGCTAATATATTCTCTTTCTGCAAGGCTGAAACAAGCTTATCCTTTCTATCCTGAGGAACGAAAATAAGAAGGCCGCCTGATGTCTGTGCATCATTCATCATAACCTGTTCAGAATCAGTTACACCCTTTGACCATTCGATTATCGGGTTATAAATTTTAAGATTACCAAGCGTTCCACCCGGAGCAATATCCCTTTCAGCAAGCCTTACAGCTTCATCAAAATAAGGCACACGGCTTGAATAAAGCCGGGACTGACACTTGCTTGCATTGAGCACTTCACTCAGATGCCCTATAAGGCCAAAACCTGTTATGTCTGTAGCAGTGCTTACGCCGATCTCAAGCATTATCTCGCTTGCTCTTTTATTCAGCGCTGCCATTGATGAAGTGAGTTCTTCGATTACAGCATTACTGCACATCCCTGCCTTAATGCCTGTAGAAACAATCCCTGTGCCTATCTTTTTTGTGAGGACCAGGGCATCTCTGGGCTTTGCCTTTGCATTGTCGAGTATCCTGCCAGGGTGTATTAGCCCGATGACAGCATATCCGAATTTAGGTTCCTTGTCTTTGACTGTATGCCCGCCTATGACCGAGACTCCGGCTTCTGTCATCTTGTCTATGCCGCCCTGCATTATCTGCTTGATATACGGAAAGAATTTCGAATCACTGGGCAACATTGCCATGTTTAAAGATGCTATTGCCCTGCCTCCCATTGCATAAACATCTGACAATGAGTTCGCAGCAGCAATTGCTCCGAATGAATAAGGGTCATCAACTATCGGCGTAAAAAAATCAGTTGTAAACACAACAGCGATATCATTCGTGATCTTATACACACCTGCATCATCGGAGTTGGATGAACCCACTAAAACATTAGGGTCTGTTAAAGCTGGCAGCTGCCCCAGAACCTGGGACAGGTCCGAAGGACTGAATTTTGCCGCTCAACCCGCGCAGCTTGAAAGGCTTGTTAATTTTATCTCTTCCATCGTTACACCTCCCCTTTCCTCGTCATTCCGCACTTGTATACGGCTCGTAGAGCTACTGAATCCATGAATTTAGAGAACAGATGTAATTCCACTGAGCAATAATACCAGCATCCCCAGGCAAAAATTTACTCTCACCAAATTCAGAGAGAATTTCTGTAAAGATGTTTTCCCGGCAACGGATTCTGTTCTCGCAATCTTAGTCGCCAGTATTAGCCCTCTATAAAAATGAATAACAATCATTCCTAAAACTAAAAGATGCTTCAAGGTTAGAGTCAAAGTCCAATTGTTTCCAAAATTTCCAATTCCTATAAATTGTTTATTTAATCCTGTTAATGCAATCCCTGTAACAATCAAGAGAATTATACTATAGTTCACCGAGGGAGTAAATCTTCTGGAAATCTCCGCCATGAGCTTGCCTGCCTCTCCCCCTAAAACTTGCTTGGCTGATGGTATTGCAATAAAAAGTATAAAAGCGATTCCTCCAATCCATACAACCGTTGCTGTAAGATGAAGCCAGTAAGCCGCCGCCAATATTACCTCTTTCATTTTATCCTCCATATGCTTTTTTAAAAGCAGGGGCAGATTGATTTTGTCAATCCACCCCTCAAAAAAAATTTGCCTATTTTGTCTTCATAGGCGGAATACAACCGCAGCCGCAGGAGCACTTTGTCCCGCTTTTAACTTCGGTTTTCTTTTCGTCAGGCTGCTCTTTGGTCTCTTTTGTGTCTTTTGCCATCGTGATCACCTCCTTTTTATTTAAGTTATTGCTTATTTACTTAAATAGGTGGGTAAAAAAATTTCCCCTATTTCGCTTTTGAACTGTCTCTTTGTCTTCTTTCCAAAGTTACCTGTCCACCTAAACAACCGCAGGTGCAAATACGATTGAGTCTTTGACGGCATTTTTCAAGGGCATCTTTATTCAAAGAATAGTAAATCCAGTATCCTTGCCTTTCGTCTTTCACAAGGCCGGCGCCTTTGAGTACCCGCAAGTGCTGGGATACGGCTGATTGTGTTATCCCCAAAGCCGCGGCTAATGAGTTAACGCTCATAGGCTCTTTTTTTAAGCGTTCAACAATTTCGATTCTCTTATCAACCGAAAGAATTTTAAATAAGTCCGCTGATTCCTTCACGGCAGTTTCCCTCTTTTTCTTATAAGTTTATTAGCATAGACTAATATTACATTCCCTCAGCAATGTTGTCAAGTAATTTTTCGTTATGTTTCAGAATTCATACCTTAATTGCAGATAAACATTGTCATTCTTATCCAGCTGCCCGAACTGGCTCCATTTCTCGCCGCCGCCGAAGATGTTGCTTCCGAGCGCAGCCCAGATATGGTCAGAGAAGTTATATTTGATTTCAGGGTTTACCAGATAATCTCCTTCGGATGTGCTGTAAAAAGAAACAAGGGAGAGCTTTAAGGTCTGGTGCATTAACATCTGGGTCAGCCTCACCGTGACAAGCTGTCCGATTTTCCTGTCCTTTGGAAGCCCTCCTGGCTGCGCTCTTTTATATTCGGAATAGTTATGCATATATTCGGTAAAATACTGCACCCCTATTGTAAAGTCCTCCCACAATTGCCGCTGATAGCCGATGAGGGCTTTTGTCTGGGAATTAGGCACTGTGTAGTCGTCTCCTTTTCTGTCCTGCCTTGAATCATAATGCCCTGCCTCAAAGCTCACAACTCCGTCCAATGCCCTCCCCTGAAGGCTTGCGCCGTAAACAGAAAGCTTCGGATAATGGAAAGTGATTTTTGTTGTGTTATTCAGGTCATCGGGTATCATATACGGCTTGCGGTAAAAGCCGCGATAGAAATATACCGAGGCATCAGAACCTGCTATATCTCTATAAGCCCTTGCAGCAAATTCCGTATTCTCAAAATTTGACGCCGGGTCTTTTTCTTCTCTGTTTGCAACATTCGGCATGGGGTCGAACATATAGAACCTTTTTGAATCAGGATAGTTGTTGGGCTCAAAAATCGGTATGGCAATAAATTCAAACGAGGCAAATTCAGGATATGCCCCGATCTTTACTCCGTCAACTCCCTTTTTCAGATACTCCATCGGCCTGCCTGAAAAGAACGCTTCATAGTCTTTCGGGAAAACATCGTTTATAAATATGAGGTCACCGACTCCCCATGTTATAACCTGCCTGCCAGCCCTGATATCCCATTTCGAGGCAGTGGAATCAATATAACCTTCTCTTAATTCCATGTCGGCTTTTCTATCAATGTGATCATAGAAGGCATCCGTCTTTAGAAAGAGGCGGAACGGCTCTTTATTAGCATCAAACTTTAACTGCACCCTCTCCTCTGCCCACTTGAAATCCCCGCCGTCGGGATTTGATGAATCGGCGCCGAGAGAATAATTCCCCTGAAAGAAGCCGTGAAGGGAAACATCAGCTGCGTATGAAAAGGACGGTAGACAGAAAACAGAAAAAAATAATAACAAAAAATAAACGCAAAGCTGGGCTGGATTGAGCCGAAATTCACGGGTCTCGCCGCATGAGGCTGAAGACGTAGCAGAAGCCTCGCAATGACGTTTATAAAAAGATCTGTTCATGGCAATAAGCCTTGCATTAACATCAAAGTCAGCTTAATTCCGGCGAAAGACAGCCCAGCTTTGCGTAATTATGCCTTACTCTATCCATTTCTTCAGCGGCTGTTTGAGGAATCTCTCTGAAAACAGGCTGTCTTCAATGCCAATGTTGTAATCAGTTTTTGAATATGATACCTCCGTGGTATGGCCGCTCTGAAGATTCTTCATGCTCCTCCTGGTGATAGTTGGGAAGCCTTTAACATCCTTGATTTCATCTGCGCTAAAGACCTTGTAAAGTTCTCCCTTTTTGTCATAATATTCTTCCTTCAGGGGCAGATTGTTCGCCTTATCTATCCATGAAAGTTTATAACTGTAATCAACGTCAGCCGCCTTTGGGGTACTCTTTATAACATAAGAGTCTTTTCCTCCAAGTTTTTCTTCTTTCATAAGGGAGTGCATATCATCCTCAATATCCCTTCCCGAAACATCCTCGTATGTAAAATCAGAGCCTACAAAACTTGATCGTTTGTCCTGTGCTGCAATCCTTCTTACCATATTTATTGCCGGGATAAACAACCATCTGTCATCGTCCTTTGCAGGATATTTATAGACCATAAAGGTCATGTCTTTAACATTGGCAGGCTGGAAGAAGTACATGAAATATTTCTGGTTTCCGCCAACCTCCCCGAAATTCTTCCTGAGCATTGTCATTTCCCTTATCCGCTCCTGACCTCCCTTGCTCACAAGCTTCATCATGACACGAGCCTTGAAGTCCTTCCCTTGATATAGAAAGGCCGCCTGTGACTTTTTCATGATTTCATCGGCGGTAGCGGCAAATGCGCTGCCAAACAAGGCAAAAGATACTATGACTGCTATAGCAATTATCAAGAACCTTTTCATATTTTTTCTCCTTTCATCAGCCAGCCCTGCATCAATGTAATCAAAGCCGGAAGATAGATTATAGTCATTACTGCGCTCAGAAGCATCATGCTGACGATGAATGCGCCGACCGTGATGTACGGCCGGAGCGGAGCAAAGAGCATTACCGAAAAAGCAGACGCAAAAAGCACGGCATTGCGCATTATCCCTTTCCCGGGTCTTGCCGCAGTCCAGAGAAGGGCATCAGCAATTGATTCTTTGCCTTGATATTCAGTCATCCTTTGTTTAAACCGGCTCACAAAATGTATGGCAAAATCTACGGCCATGCCGAGCGAAAGACATGAAAGAACCGATATAGGCATATCAAAGTCTTTGCCCGTATATCCTACTATTCCATAAAGGAGAAGTATCGTGAATAGGAGCGGGACATAACTTATTATGGCCCATTTGACAGAACGGAAATTGAAGACAAGTATGATGAAAACAATGATCAAGGCTGCCATGAAGCCCTTTACCATATCCCATAAGACCTCATCATTCCAGACGAGATTGAAATAGGCGATGCCGGAGGGCTTTAATTCTATTTTCATGGGATTTGCTTTTGCGTAATCATTCATGGCTTTGATGACATCCCTCATGGCCTGCGCATCCCATGTCTTGAGCTGAACCCATATATTTGCCCTTCTGAAAGGATAGTCAACAACATTATCAAGGTCGGAGGGCTTTGCGGACATGGAGAACAAAAATATATACTGCCCTATCATTTCCTTCGTCTCCGGAACTGCATCGTATACCGGGTCGTCGTCATGGAGCACCCGGTTAATTCTTTTTACATAGTCCACAACAGAAGTTGTTTTGCCGACAACGTGAAGTTTTTCAAAATGCCTCTGGAGACCTTCTATGTATCGCATGGCCTCAGGGGTCTTCGTGAAGTTATCTTCCTCCGCAGTCGCCACAAGATACGCAAGGGATGTGCCGCCGAGGGACTCATTCAAGACCCTGTCCGATGTCCTAATATCGCTGCGGTATTTGAACCATTCGACGAAATTATTATTGACATTTATCCTGCTCACGCCGATAACAGCCGCAATAAACAATATCAAGCTCGCTGCAACTGTTGCCTTTGGCCTGTATACTCCGATGCTCCCCAGTCTTCTTAAAAATAGGGACGTTCTGCTTGTTGCAGTATCTTCCCTTGTAGACGCCTTCTCAAGTTTTTCGATTCTAACAAAGGTGAGTACAGCCGGTATAAGGCTGAAGCTCAGAAGCAACAGGAGAAGCGTTCCGCACGCAACACCAAGGCCAAAGACCCGCACAGGTATTATGTTTGCAAGGAGGAGAGAAGCAAAACCCACTGCGGTTGTTATATCGGTATAAATCAACGGCTTCCCAACAGCCTTCATTGTATCTAATATCGCTGCCTTTTTATCCCTCTTCTCCCTGAACCTGAAATAGAATTCGTTGAATATGTGGATGCTGTCGGTTGCGATTGCCATAAGGAATACCGGGCTCATCGAACTCATGATATGGATAGGGAAACCCAGCCCGATAACCAACCCCATGCTGCATATAATGATTATCATTGCAGGAGCCATAATGGATATCGAAAGAAAGAGACTCCTGAACATGAAGTAGGAGACTGCGAACATTATCATGCCGGCAATGGGAGAGAAGATGCCCATAAGTTTGAACATTTCGGCGCCGAACGTGTCCCTTGCTACGGGGTCGCCGGCGATGTAATACTTTTCGTCTCCCTTTTCCTTTTTTATTATTTCGCGTATCCTGTCTGCTATCTCTTTGCCGTTTGCGCCCTTTTCCAGCGGCACGTATATGGCTGTTATCTTTCCATCCTTTGAGATAATGCGGTTAATGAACAGAGGATTTTCATAGAGCATTTTCCTGAGATACTCGATGCCCTTTTCATCTTCAGGCACTTTCTGCATCAAGGGGGCAACCTTCAAAGTTGCATTTTCGGCTGTTACATTATCTATCGTTGTAAAACTCGACACATCCCTTGCTGCAACGCCTTTAATCTTCAGTATTTCGTCAGTTATTCTCTGAATCTTCCCAAGTGTGTCCTTGTTAAGAATGCCCTTTTCGTTCACGATTCCCAGGGCGATCATGTCTTCATAGAGGCTGAATGTTTTTTCAACCTCATCGTTCCAGACCCTCACCTCGGATGTTGCAGGAAGCATGTTCTTGGGGTTTGTGTCTGTTTTCATTTTAGGGAACTGCGTCATGAAAAGAAGGGTGACAAGTATTGAAAGCACCACAACCAATTTCGGGTGATTTACCGAAAATTCAACAAGGGAAAATTTACGCACTCAGACCTCCTAATGATAATGATATTTTCAATGTCGCTTTCTAAAAAGTCAGATTCATGTCAGCCTGGATAACGATTTCCTTGTAATACGTTCCGGGATTGGCAAATTCCACCCCGTCAACAAAATCATTTTTTGACATTCCAAACAGAGGGACATTGAGCGGGCATGCAAGCATCGTTGCGCCCTCTTTCCACAGCATGAAGAGCAGCTCCTCGGCAGAGGGCAACTCCATCTCTTCCATCCTCTTCATCACAGCGTCTCCCATCTCCTTTGGCTGGTCCGGCAGGCATTTAAGCTCCTTAACCTTCTCTTTATGGATTGCATTTACGCCCCTTGAGCCGAAGAAAAGAGTCACCTTAGATCCTTCCCTGAGCAGGCTTAGTGCGGTCATTAGGGCATTATATACCTGGCACAATTCATCATGGAAACACATTACAGATACATTCTTGGTTATTTTCGTCATTATATCTCTCCTTCTCAGGCTGAAAAAGCCTGCGGCTACGTTTATTTATGGCAGGTTGCTCAATCCATTTTTAATTTTCCAAAGGAAATATTTCTCAAAAGCTACCTTGAGCCATTTTGCCCACACTCCCTTTTTGGTAACCGACTCTTGCCTCGGGGGAAGTACAGGAACCGCCTTCATGTACGCAGCGGTGTTTCCCATGTCCATAATGCATATGACATCCAGATCATTTGCAGGAGGAGGGGGTGATCCCTTGATGTCTGCGAAGATTGTCGCAGCTGCTGTCTTTGCCATCTTGACCGTCATAAAACCTGTCTTTGGAACTCCTGTCGGCACTGGCGTCGCTTCAGGCGGTGCGATGGCGACTGCTACGCCGATTGTGAAGATATTCTTATGCTTTGTATGCCGATAGTTTTTATCGACCGGGATAAAGCCGCGTGGATTGCCCAATGGAGCTACGGCTGGCACGCCTTTGAAAGGTGGAGCAACCATGGCCATCTTGAAGGGTATCTTTGTGCCGTCCTTCAGTTTGATTTCTCCGGGCGTCACTTCTTCAATCGCCTGACTGACGACAGATTTAATATCTCTGACTGCAAATTCATCCTCAAAGAACCTCTTGGAATTGCCAAGCCCGCCGACTCCCATATGGCCGAGATAAGGTTCTGAGGTAAGATAGATGATCGGCACTTTATGCCGCATCTTCCTTCGCCTGAGCTCCGCATCTATTTCAAATGCCAGTTCATATGACGGGCCAAAACAGCTCACCATCTGTGATGAACCAAGCACTACCGGGCCAGGGGATTCGAATACCTTTTCTAAGCTCTCATGTGTTTTTGTTCCGTGATCGAGTGTAAACGTACAGTCGGTGTACCCTTTGTCAGGGCCGAGACCCGGGATCTCGTCGAAAGATAAATATGGGCCGGTAGAGATAACAAGATAATCGTATGATATTTCTTTCGTTGCGGTCCGCACCTTCGAGGAATCAGCATCGACATTTATCACCGCTTCATGGACAAATTGAATTCCTTTGGATTTAAGAATCTCGGGAACACTCAATGTTATATCAGACGGCTTTCTCCAGCCCATTATCAGCCAAGGCAGTGAAGGCAGGAATACAAACCTGTCATCATCACTGACGACACTCACCTCAGCTTTCTTTCCAAGCAGCCTTTTCAGTTCAAAGGCTGCTGTCAGCCCTCCGAACGACCCCCCTAAAATAACTATTCTTGTCATGTTTACCTCCAATGGGTCTTATAGGTCATATATGACCTATTTTTTTTAAAACATACCTACAACTTTATCACTTCCAGCCATTAAGTCAACAAGGCTGTTGTAATTGATATTTTTTATATTTTTATAGTTACCGTTATCTTTCAGCCCTCTCAATCTCCTGTCATCTTCAAGCACATATACCGTTCTGTAAAAACTCAGGTCTTCGAGCTTCTCCTTCTGTATAAAATAAACCCCGTTCTGTAAAAGAACTATGTCTGCAGACATATGCCGCGCAAGCTTTACACCCCGCCTTCCTTCAGGTGTATCGGGCGCACTCTTTATAATTACAAGCATTGTAACCTCCCCACTAAAATATCATTGTTTTTTCTGCTTCTTTCAATAGTGTGGCTATAGCGTCTTCATCTGCCACTTTCACGCCATCCACTACATCTTCCTCCTTAAGGCCATGCTCAACCAGAGAAAGGTTATCTGCAACAACTTCGACTCCCATTTCCTTACAATCCTTCAAAATCGTCTCAAGATTGGTGAAGCCGGTACCTGTGTCATCCTGTCCTTTCCTCGCAAGCAATACACCGCCGTCAACGAGGATAAGTGAAACCTCCATGTCGTCTGAAACAGCGCCAAGGGCATGTCTTACAGCTTCAGCAGCGTTTATGTCTCCGTAGGGTGGTTTCCTGAGTATCATTGCTATCGTTCCCATATAGTCCTCCTATGCTCCAACATTAAGCCAGACATCGCTTTCCTTCATAGTCTTAAAAAGACCTTTGAGTGAACCGACCTCTGCGCCATCAAGATAGTCATCTTGCGCCGCACGGCGAAAGTTCAGACACCCTCCTCAGAGATAGACCTTCAAGCCTTTTTGTATAAGCCTTGAGAATTCCTCTTCTGCGTTTGTAATTCCTTTTGCTTTTTGCTTTTTCAGAAAGCAATAGATCCCGTCGGCAGAGGCTATTAAATTGACGGAATGCCCTTTATTCAGTGAAGCTTCCGCAATCCTTATAGTCGAGAGAGTATTCTCGGAAGAATATGGAGATGTTGATAAGTATAGGGTAAATGTCTTTGCCATAATTTAATCCTCCTTTTTGAGATATGCTCTTTACAATAATCAATGTTTCCTTGCGCCCGGATAAATCCCCTTTTTTGTTACAGGGCAGCATGCAGGCGCAGGGAGTTCCTCTATATAGTCTTTTTTAAGTATCTCAATGATGTCCGGTATTACAGGGTCAACCAGAAAATAGCATTTGAGCCTTCCGTCAACGTAGAAATCAATAATGCCGTGTCTTCTCAAAAGTGTGAGGTGCTGGGAAACATTCGGCTGGCTAATTTCAAGGAACTCCTCAAAGTCGCTTACGCATTTCACGCCCTTTAACAGCTCTTCGAGTATCTTAATCCTTACCGGATGTGCTATGACTTTTAACAGTTCAATCCTTTTTCCCAATGACCTCATCTCTTTACCTCCATTTATATGCAAATATAACAATATTTGCATGCATTGTCAAGGGGAAAAATGCAGGGGCTATAATGTATTGAAAATAAAGAGTTTTTAGATTGCTCTTTGCCGGATAATCTCTAAGACTTAAGCCTTTCCAGCAGAGTGACTGATAACTTAAATCCCGGATGTTCCTCTTGTTTTACAGCCCTGTAAAAATCGCATATCTCGCAATTTTTATATTTCTGTCCGAAGGTCCCCTGCACCTGTCCTTTGCAGAGGGTGCCTGCCACAACCCAGCAGGACCTTCCGGCATTCTTTCCTCCATGAGTTCCGTGAAGCCTTGTTTCCACCGAAGAAGGGCATATGCCGAGGTCGCGCACATGCTCCCCGCCTTCATGCCTCCCGCAATTTTTGAATTCCCAGCAATTGATTTTCATGCTTTTCCTTCCTTTAATTTTATTAAAATTATTATTTATCTGCGCCTAATCACTGAAATAATCGCCATAAGACTTAACTATTACTCCCTTATAGAAGTCACATTCGCGGCAGCTATTAATTTTTAGTGAATATGACCCTTGCACCTTTTTCTCACACATAGTCCCCTCCAGTAAATAACAGACACTGCCGCCTCTGGGATATGCAGGGCAATCAGCGGTTTTATCCTTGCCGCATTTTTTGAATTCCCAGCAATTAAGTTTTACCATCCTGCTTAAATATTAAGGCAGGGCAAATACTGAAGTAAATCGCCTTTTGAGGGTATTTTCAGGGTATGTTAAATGAGGCCTTTTCTCCTTGCGGTTATAAGGGCTTCCTGACGATTTTTTGCGTGAAGCTTTTCGTATGTCTTTTTAATATGTGAATGCACAGTGTGGCTGCTGATGTTCAGCTTCGAGGCTATCTCTTTATAGCTCAGCCCGTTCTCTATTTCCCGCAGTATCTCCTTTTCCCTGTTGCTTAGGATATACTGCTCGCTTATGCCTTCATCCTGAAACTCCATTATCACCTTTCTCGCTATTCTGGGACTCATGGGAGCGCCGCCATGATGCAATATATGAATCGCCTCAACAATCTCCCTCGGACTGCTTCCTTTTATAAGGTAACCTGATGCGCCTGCCTTTATCGCTGAAAAGACATTCTCCTTGTCTTCGAAAATAGTATGAGCCATAATTTCCACCTCAGGCATCTTCTCCTTTACCCTCTTTATAAGTTCAACGCCTGACATGCCCGGCAACCCCAGATCCACAAGCATTATGTCAGGGCTGGATTTCCCTATGCCCTTCAGCGCGTCTTCTGCTGAACCGAATGCCCCTGCAACGGTAATATCAGGCTCTCCATCCAAAAGAAGCTTCAGGCTTCCAAGAAGGGTTTCATTGTCTTCGACTATTGCAATTTTCATATGCCACAGTTTAGCACAATAAGTCTTACTTATTAACAGCCCTATCGGGGTATTTTAAGGGCATAGGAACTTCAAGGCAGACTGTTGTGCCGTTTTTGAAGGTGACATTGAGATCGCCCCCTATTTCTTCGGCCCTGACCTTCATGTTTGAGATTCCCCTGCCTTTTCCTCTTTTCTCACCCATACCATTGTCTTTTATGGCGAGAGTGAGCTTATCAGAGGTCAGTCCCAGCGCAACATTCACGGTTTTTGCCTCGGAGTGTTTGATGATATTTGTAATAGCCTCCTTGAATATCCTGAAAAGGTTTATGTAAATGAGGCTCCCCGGCTGTTCTTCGGCGTTTTCAAGAGAAAGCGCCATATCGAATGCTATTCCATGCGGCTCAAGCATTGATATGCCCTGTTTTCTAAGTTCTGCCCCGAGGGTATGCCAGTCTGTCCCTTTGCTGTCAAGGCCCTGCATAAAGGTCCTCACCTCGGAGTGCCCCTCTTTCGACAGAGCGGCTATTGTTTCAATCAGTTTTTTCATTTCCTCCGTACGTGATAAATTGCTTGCCAGCTCTGCAAGCAGGCTTATGTTTGTGGTTATCCCTCCTAAGCCGTCATGGAGTTCCATCAGTATTCTTTCTTTTTCGAGAAGGTTTCGTTTTTCATCCTCAAGCCGCGCTTTTTCTCTCAATGTTTCTTCTGCCTTTTTCCTTTCAGTGATATCCATGAAAGTGCCGATGATTGAGGGGCGCCCCCTGAAGTCCATCCTCGAACCGAAAACCTCGCCATATATAATCCTGCCGCTTTTTCTTTTTAACCTGACCTTATAATTTACGGAGTCACCCTCTCCTGAAAAGCGTCTTCTAAAATTTTCTTCTGCTATATGCAAGTCTTCATCAAAAACAATGTCTTTGACAGGCATCTTCCCGGTAATCTCGTCAACGCTGTATCCTATAATCTCCGCGGCCTTAGCATTGACATACTGGAAGATGTTGTCCTGAATAAGATATACGCCGACAAGCGATTTTTCTGTCAATATCTTGAATTTCTCATCGCCCTCGGCAAGCTCCTTGGTGCGCTCCTCGACCAGCCTCTCCAACTCGTTATGAGACTTTTGCAGCTGCTCCATCTGCAAGTCTATCCTGTTTCTCATATCTTTAAGGACCGTAACAAACGGCT
>ORMF010836000.1_pt1 | contig 13704 bp, 12 predicted proteins | sample 1779871 | NCBI WGS metagenome assembly ORMF01 (sample SAMEA104232316, study PRJEB22302) | groundwater metagenome | biome: forest; feature: aquifer; material: groundwater | place: USA | collected 2011-08-07 | depth 5.4 m | reverse complement strand
GCCGGCAAGGCCAAGTCGCTGGAGTTTCTGGTCGGTCAATTCTTGCGCCAGAATTTGGGCCTGCATCCGAACGAGGTGCGGGAACGGTTCATCAAAGAAATCGAAAGGCAAGCAGCCATTGAATCCGGCTTTGGGATGGCAAAAGGCGCGGCTCCGTTCAACAAAGAACTGGACCGATGACGCTCCTGCACAAAAGCGAACCCCCACAACCCTTAAAATCCCCATTTGTCACTACCGAAAAGTAGTATGGGCGCGGTTGATTGGTTTTATGAAGCGAAGGACGAGTCGCTGTGGCTTTTGGGCCTGGCCGTGGCCACGTTCGTTTTCTTGACCATGGGCTCAGCCGGCACTGGAACGGGCGCGTCGTTCAACGCCTGGGGCGCCTTTCTGGACGTGTTCAAGGTCGTCATCGGCATCCAAGTCGTCGTCGCCGCCATCGTCTTTTTGCTCAGCCTGCTGCCCCTCATCGTCGTGGTGCTCATCGGCCTGTTGGGCGCGTTATTGTTCAACCGCCTCATCGGACCCGTCAGCATCACAGAAGGCATGGCCGCGCTGACCGGTGGCACCAGCCTGCAAAGTATCGTCGTGTTTGCGCTCATCGTGCTGCTACTCGTCTAGTACCAGAGCACAAGGGCGGCCTCTACTCGCACGCAATCAGTCCTTTGTTCTCGGCCAGATTCACCAACCATTTCGTATCGGGCTGCGCCACGACGGTTTCGGCCAGTGGAGCAACGCGCTCTTGCGCGCTCGGCGGGCGGCTAACGGAACCGTTCGAGTAGACCAAAAAGTTCACCTGGTCAATTCCCGACGCACAATGCCCAGGAAAGGTATCAAACAAATTCACGACAAAGCCGCCGGCAGTGGGTTCCGCGTGCGTGCCGTGGACCTCGGGCACAAAATATTGATATTCATTATATTGCGCATGCTCGCGAACAAAATCGCCCTTGGGGTCCGCCAGCAGCCGGCTTATACCCCAGTGATGCAGCAAGTCAGCAAACGCGATGGCTTCCGCCGGGGAATCCACCGGGCCAAAGACCTCGCGGAACTGGGATTCGTTAGCCAAAAGCTTGGGCTGACCGTTTTGCAATACGACGTAACGTTCATCCCAGTGCATTAGTCCTCCACCGCTTCGTATAGCTCCGCCCTGCGCAGTGAATTCAGCGTAGAGCTGAGCCGATTTTTCCCGATAGCACGAGGAATGCTCGGCGGTACCGGGTTGACTGCCGTCACATAACAAATAGATTTTGCGCTCAAGTTCGTAGGTGCAGCTGGCCAGGGGAAGTCTGGGTTCGAGCCAGCGGGAACTGTCCAAGTCGAATCGTACGTTGTCGCATCCGAACATTCCGGAAAGATTGAATGCCCGAAGTGGTGCGGAATCCGGCAATTCGGCAGGGTAATCGTACGGGACAACCACGGGCGTAGCAATCGGACTAGCGGTCGGAGTGGGACGGGTCGTCGCCAGGTTTTCCGGTTTTTGGCAAACGGCAGCGATTTCGCCGGGCTGCAAAGACGGCGTAAGTCCAGGGCAACACTCCAAGTAATCCGTCGGGCCGTCCGGGGTGACCGCGTCATTCAGAGCACGGCCTTCGGGCGCGCATTTTCCTTTGGGCATGGACAAGGCGGGTTTCGAGCAGCAAACGACTGTGTTTCCGGTCGCGATGGCCATCTCGTCCTTGGGGCAAAACGCGTTTTTGATTTCTCGGCTACCCTCTGAACAAGGCCAGTTGGAAGCCGCGTCAATGATGGGATCTCCTTTGAAAGTACATACTCCGCCCAAATCGTCGCAAGAACGTGTTTGCGAGGGTTTTTTCATGCACGTGGCGCTTTCGTGTCCGGACTGGAGGAAGGGTTGCAAACCAGGACAGCAAGACGTTGAAGCCTGTCCGTTAACGCCGATGTCGGTTAGGTCTTGGCCTTCCGGGATGCAGTACCCGGATTGAGGCTTAACCTCGCCGGGCGTTTTTTCAACGGGTTGTGCAGAATTAATCGGGGGGTACACCGGTTCTGCACGAGGGTCAACACGGGGCGACGCCCCGGATTGCGACAAGATACTGCACAACGGCTGCTGCGTCACGCTGACGAACGCCACGGCCGACGTATCGCCGTCCTTGAACGTGATGAAATACGCCGGCTGCGGATCGACGTTGCTGCAATCCGGATATTGTTTCAACGTCTCAGACAATTTTTGGGCAGTCAAATACTGCGTCACGATCTTTGCATTTGGATGCGTTTCCAAAAACGCCTGCACGCCCTCGATCGACTGGGCCGTAGAAACCGCGTCAACACCTTGATTCAAACCCGTACAACCCAAAAGCAAAACGGAAGTCAACAGCAAAACGAAAACGAAAGACGAATTCATAACACAAGAAAAGCGACAAAGCATATATAGGCCGAATAAACCGAGGGAAAAAAACACGCCGGCGGCGACCGGGAGTGTTCGCTACATGTCAGGACCGGAGTGGCCGGCAACAACGCTTAAAAACCTTCAACCCGTTAATCATTGCAGGCACGAATTTTGCGCCCGTTTTTGGTCTAGAGTCCTCCATTTGTCTTAGGGAGTCTAGACGGTATGAAGGTCAACTGACATGACGCCGAAAAAACCGGAATCCGAACAGGAAGCGCTCATCAAAAGCTTGGCCAAAAAGACGGACGAGCACGAATTCTACACGCCCATTCCGAAGAACTATCAGTTCGGCAGGACCAAGTACGTCATCGTCACCGGCTCCGTCATCTCCGGCGTGGGCAAAGGCATTTTCTCCGCAAGTTTGGCCAAGCTGCTCAAAGACCAGGGCTTGCATGTGGAGGCCATGAAGTTCGACGGCTACCTCAACGTCGACGCCGGTACCTTGAACCCGTACCGCCACGGCGAAGTGTTTGTGCTGGACGACGGCACGGAATGCGACATGGACCTCGGCACGTACGAACGGTTCCTGGACCAGGACATTTCCAAGGACAACTACTTGACGGCCGGAAAACTGTTCTCGCAGATCATCGCGAAAGAGCGCGCCGGAGGGTACTTGGGCCGCGACGTGCAGTTCGTCCCCCACGTCACCGGTGAAATCAAGGCGTTCATCCGCCACCTCGCGCTCAAGACCGAGGCCGACGTAGTCGTCATCGAAGTGGGCGGCACGGCCGGCGACATCGAATCGGCGTACTTTCTCGAGGCGTTGCGCGAACTGGCGTACGAGGAAGGCGCCGGCAACAGCTGCTTCGTCAACGTCACCTACATCCTCAAGCCGTCGTCGTTGGGCGAACACAAGAGCAAAGCCGCGCAGTTGGGCATGCGGACCTTGATGAGCTTGGGGATCCAGCCGCAGCTCATCGTGTGCCGCTCGCGCGAACCGATCCCTGAAAAAATCCGGGAAAAACTATCCATCTTTTCGAACGTGCCAGTGGACCGCGTCATCGGCCTTGAAGACTTGCAGAGCATCTACCAAGTCCCCTTGCGCCTCAAAGAGACCAAGGCGGATGAAATCGTCACCGACATCCTGCAACTCAAAGGCAAACTCAAGTCACAGGAAAAAGCGCTGGCACTTTGGGAAGACTTCGAAAAGAAAATGCGCGAACCCAAAGCGGAAGTCAACGTGGCCATCACCGGCAAATACACCGGACTTCACGACGCGTACGCCTCCATCCTCAACGCGTTGGAGCATGCCGGCGAAGCCAACCGGGCCCACGTCAACGTGCACTGGGTGGATACGACCAAGATTGAAAACGTCAAGGACGCCGCATCCGCCCTCAAAGGCATGGACGGCGTCATCGTGCCGGGCGGCTTTGGCGCCCGCGGCGTGGAAGGCAAGATCCTCGTGGTCCAGCACTGCCGCGAAAACAACGTGCCCTACTTTGGCCTATGCTACGGATTCCAGATGGCCGTGATCGAATACGCGCGCAACGTCTGCGGCATCCCAGGCGCGCACACGACGGAAGTCGAACCGGAATGCAAGGACGACGTCATCGACATCCTGCCGGAACAAAAGGAAAAAGAAGGACTGGGCGGCAACATGCGCTTAGGGGGGCACAAAGTCGACGTCCGCAAAGGCACGCTTGCCGAAAAACTGTACGGCGACACGGCGGCGCACGAACGCTTCCGCCACCGCTACGAATGCAACCCCAAGTACATCGACGTCTTGGAGAAAGCCGGGTTGGTCTTTTCAGGCAAAGCCCCGCACCACCCCATCATGCAGATCCTGGAATTGCCGACGAGCCAACACCCGTTCTTCGTGGGCGTGCAGTTCCACCCCGAATTCACGTCCCGCCCCTTGCGGCCGCAGCCGCTGTTCAAAGGATTCGTCGCAGCGGCTTTGGGCCAAAAGACCAAGAAATAATCACGGAAGCAAAAAACCAATAAAGTCCAGCGGAGCAAAAGCCCAACGATGGAATTGAGAAACAAAATCGTCCTGATCACCGGTTCCAGCCGCGGCATCGGCGCTGCTTGTGCGAAAGCCTTCGCCGAAAAGGGCGCCCGCGTGGTCGTGCATTACAAGTCGCACAAATCCAAGAAGGAAGCGGAAAAAGTCGCCACGGCGTGCAAAGCGGAGCTTTGCCTGAAGGCGGACGTTTCGTCGTTGGACCAGTGCCGCGGGTTGATTGATGCCGTGGTGAAGGAATTCGGTCGCATCGACGTGTTGGTCAACAACGCGGGCATCAGCCTTCCGGTGGAAGCCGGCGAATCGATGGAAGAGCGCTGGCAGAAACACATGGACGTCAACTTGCGGGCGCCGTTCTTCCTCAGCCAGTACGCCAAAGACCACATGCCCAAAGGCGGAAGCGTCATCAACGTGTCGTCTATCCGCGCGTTCCGCCCCAGCAAGACGAACGCCAAACTCAGCGTATACGGCATGACCAAAGCCGGCTTGACGTACATGACGAAAAGCTTGGCGTTGTTCTGGGCGAAGGACGGCATCCGCGTCAACGCCGTGGCCCCCGGATACGTTGACACCGACATGCTGAACGCGTTCTACAAGGACAAGATTCCGGAGTTGGTGCGTCAAGTGCCCATGAACCGCCTGATCCGGCCGGATGAAATCGCGCATGCGGTCGTGTTTTTGGCGGAAAACGACGCCGTCACCGGCCACACGCTGGTCGTGGACGGCGGCTACCTCATCCAATAACCGTCCAAAAAGCAGTCACCGGCCATTTGGTCCAACTATTTTTATGCGGCTTGGGGCACCGATACACCATGCTCATCGTCCGCCACCACTACACCGCCGACTTCGTCCCCGTATTGCAAGCCGAAGGCCGCGACATCGTGCTATCCAAAGGGCAAACGATCAACCTGGCCTTGTCACCGGAAACCCATTGCTTGGGATACACGCGCAACGGCGTGCGGCATGCCTGTCCCAAGAAAGCCACGGGAAAAAAACAGTGCGGTTTTTGCGCAAAAGAAGACGATTTCTTGGTGTGCCTGCGGTGCGACGGCGCCACCTGCCTCCAGTTCACGGACGGCTTGAAGGATGACTGTTTCGGCAAGGACTACTCCGTCTACCTGGCCAGTTTCGGCACGCAAGTCAAGGCGGGCGTGAGCAAGACCGAACGGTTGCAGAAACGATGGGTCGAACAAGGCGCCGACTACGCGGCACGCGTGTTCGGCGGCGTCAACGGACAGGACGCGCGCGTCATCGAGTCGGCCTTGGTGCGTTCCGGCCTCCTGGCGCGCCTCACGCTGGGCCAGAAGATGGAGTTGCCGCAAGCCGACGCCACCGTGATTGACGAGGAGCTGCAAAGCGATTCGTTCCGCCGCGTGGCGCAAACGTTCGAGAAAAACGCGATGAAGGGCCCGACTGTTGAAAGCTTGCAGCCCCATTATCCCGGCATTGCCGCGGCCCGGCCCACGGAGTACTTACAGGGCACGGTCTTGGGGGCCAAAGGGCCCGTGTTGTTCCTGGAGCAGAACGGCTCGGTCCGCGCGTTCGGCCTGCCCAATGCCGTGGGCCGCAAAATTTTGACCAACACGTTGGCGGCATTTGCCTGAAGGAACCCCCGTCGGCGGAACTAGCGCCGTGTGCGGGAGGCGCAGGGATTATTAATTTCGAGGCACTAGCCAAACCTGCCATGAACGTGCTTATTGTATACGACAGCCCGGCGGTCAAGCCGTTGGGCGACGCCATCGCGCAAGGCGCCAAGGAACTGCAGGCAAACGTGACCGTCAAAACCACGGCGGAAAAACCGTCGTTTGCCGGTTTTGACTTCGTCTTCGCCGGCGGCACGTTGGACAAAGGCTTCTCCATCCAGAAGTACTTGGAAGCGCAGGACGTCTCCAAATGCAAGATGGCGCTTTTCTGCGTCAAGAAAGGCACCGGCAACCTGGACTTGGCGGTCCAGACGCTGCAGCAGAAAGGGGCACAGGTGGAGAAAAACGCGTTCTCGGCCCAGCTGCAAGGCCCTTTGGCGTTCGCGGGCATGGGAAAACTAAAGGAAGCCGACTTGATCCGGGCCCGTGGGTTTGGAGAACGCACGCTCAACGTCGCGTTCGATTTGAGGATCGGCAAAGACACGGAAAAGGCCGACAAGATCAAAGGCTACGTCAAGTAAAGTGGAAATCCGCAGGGGCCTCGAACCACGGCAGAGAAAGGAAAATACGGCTGGAAAAAGCAAAAAAAAATTGAAGCAAAAAAAAACTTGTTTTCTACTTCAAAGCCGGTTTTCGCTTCAAACCATCCGGAGAGGCGGCAGCAATCGGCCCTCGAGGGTGTGCCGCTCGACGCGCATGTTCAACTCGTGGAATTTACGGTTCAGGTATTTTCTCACCCGGAATTCCCACTCCGGGTGGATGCAGAATACGCCGTTGTCGGACAACTTGACCAGGCTGATATTGAGGCGGTACTCGTTGTCCTTGTATTCGGAAAACCGTTTGGCGTTCTGGTGGAAAAACTTTTCAATATGTTCCTGAGTGAAAAGGCTTCGGTCGTTGGAAGAGTCCGGGAAAAAAGAAAACGGTGCCAACAACGCGTTTCCGGCTTGTTGAGCCATAATGGCGGACTCGGCCGCTTCGTCCACATTGCGTAGGCGCCCGAGGCCGGAAGATTTGAGAGACTCCACCAAAGCGTCCAACTCTTTGGATTCCTTCTTGCCATGCACCGCGCCTTGCACGTACAGGTAAACATCTTCCGGGGATTCCGGGCCGTTGACGAGGCAATACAACGCCAGCAAATGCAGCCTTGAAATGCGGTTCCAGCGGTACGCGTCGTCCAGGATGTTGAGGAGTTCTTTCTGCAACATAAGCCGTTGCAGGTAAAACGCACTCCCGATTTAAGAGCCTTGGGCCGATGGGCGATCAGTGGAGGAGGTCATGTTCGTAAAGCTTCCGCGGATTGAATTAATGGATGTGAAAAGCCAATGGGCGTCAGACCATAAAGCATTCGGCCGGCATAAAACCCATCATGGAACGCAACGTCTTGTTTGCCGGGTTCTTGCTGGCCGTCTTGTCCGGCAGCGTGGCGGCATGGGCCGCAAGCGTCAGCTTTGGCGCGTCGGTTTCGGCTGAGGCATCCGCCGCCGCTGACGGGTCCAGGATTGGACCCTGGTTCGGCAACGTGCCGTTTGAGACCGTGCACCGAGGCCAGTACGATTACTTCGGATTCCAAGAGCCCACGCACCGGGTGGCGCGCAACGCGACGGCTTGGAAAGAGTTATGGATGATGGGCCAGAACGTGCAGGACCAGCCGGCGCCGGACGTCGATTTTTCCAAACGCATCGTGGTGGCGGTCTTTTCCGGGTTCAAGCCCACGGGCGGATACGACTTGGAAGTCCGTCGGGTCATCCGGACACCGTGGGCGATGCATGTGTTCGTGGAGGAAACGTCGCCGGGTAAGGGTTGCTTCGTGACGCAGGCGTTGACGGATCCGAACCACATGGTGTCCGTTCCCACGTCGGGACTGCCGGTGAAGGTCATCCGCAGCCACCGCGTCCAGGACTGCAACTAGACAAGCGGCGGCAAACATAGCGAATGAAGGAACAAAGGCGCCGGGAAACCAAAAACGGCTGCAACGGAAAGAAAACGTGACGTGCGCCAAAAGAAAAAGCCGAGTGCTCGCAAATCAAAACGAAGAAATTATTCATAGCGAATCGTCGCCGGCGGCTTCTGACTGATGTCGTAAAAAACGCGGTTGACGCCTTCGACTTCGCCCAGGATGCGGGAAGCGACTTTTTGGAGGAGTTCGGGCGGCAGGCGGACCCAGTCGGCCGTCATGACGTCTTTGCTTTCCACGGCGCGCAGCACGATGGGGTATTCGTATGACCGCTCGTCGCCTTTGACGCCCACCGTCCTACAAGGCAAGATGGCGGCGAAGGCTTCGAACATCTTGTCGTACCAACCGGCCTTGCGCAGTTCCTCGATGAAGATGAAGTCGGCCTCGCGAACGGCCTTGAGGCGGTCCGGCGTGACTTCGCCCACGATGTTGATGGCCAAGCCCGGTCCGGGGAACGGGTGTCGTTTGAGAATCGCTTCGGGAACGCCCAACTGCTTGCCGAGTTTTCGGACTTCGTCCTTGTACAACTCGGACAGCGGTTCCAACACCTTCCACTTCATTTTCTCAGGCAACGTCAGGTTGTGGTGGCTCTTGATTTTTGAAGTCGCCTTGCCGCCGGTCGCCGCCGACTCGACGCGGTCGGAAAAAATGGGGCCTTGAGCCAGGTAGCCGACGTCCGGCACGCTTTGGGCCGCCGTTTCGAACACCTCGATGAACAAATGACCGATGATCTTGCGTTTGTGTTCGGGGTCGGACACGCCTTTGAGCGCGTAGAGGAACTCTTTGGACGCGTCGACGAAGACGAAGTGGTCGAAGTCCTTGAAGAATTCCTGGATTTCTTCCGTCTCGTTCTTTCGCATCAAGCCGGTATCGACGTAAATCGGGTACAGTTTCTTGCCAAGGGCCTCGCGCAGCAGGAACGCGGCGACGGTCGAATCGACGCCGCCGGACACGCCGATGACAGCGTTTTGGCTGCCCACGCGTTGGCGCATCTCGGTGATGAGCGCGTCCTTGGAAAAGGTGCCAGCCGTCTTTTGGACCTTGCAGACGGAAAAGGCGAAGTTCTCCAAAACCTTGTTGCCGCACGGCGTGTGGTGGACTTCCGGGTGGAACTGTAATCCGAACAGGTTGCCGTTGCGGTAGGCGGCGATGCTTTCGCCGCTTTTGGCCAACGCCTCAAAGCCCGATGGAAGAGACAGCACGCTGTCGCCATGCGAATACCACACGTTTTCCGTGGAATGCACGCCTTGAAGGACGCCTTCTTTCTTAAGTACGGTCAGTTCGCGTTCGCCGTATTCACGCGTGGCGCGCTCGACTTTGCCGCCGAAATGGTGGACGATGAACTGGTGGCCGTAGCACAGGCCCAGGATAGGAATGCCCAATTCGAAGACGGCGGAGTCGGGGTTGGGCGCATTCGGCGCATAGACGCTGGACGGCCCGCCGGAGAACACGATGCCATCCATCCCGTTCAAGGAAGAAGCGGGCGTGTCGTGCGGAAACAAGGTGACCGGCACGTGCAGGTCGCGCAAGCGGCGCGCGATCAAGTGCGTATATTGGCCTCCGAAATCCAGTACGGCAATCATGGCGGGGTTTCACACAAGATGGAAAAGAAAAACGGACGGAAAAGAAAAAAAACGTCGTATAAAAACCATTTCTCCGTCTCCACGTTTTCCATTGCATTTTTTCCTTAAGGTTTTATCGTTTGGAATAATTGAGCGTGTCATCCATATCCATCAACGAATGCGGGTGGCTCTCAGTGAAACCCGACGACGTGATGCGAACGAAGCGCACCTTCTTCTGGAATTCCGCCAGGTTCTTGGCCCCTACGTACACCATGGCCTTGCGCAGGCCGCCTTCGAACTGCGTGATGACGTCCTCGACCGAACCACGGTACTTCGTCAAGCCCGAGACGCCTTCCGGCACCAGGCTCTTCTTGAACGCGTCGTACCGGTTGGCATAATTGGCCTTGAGCGACTCGACGGAGCCCATGCCGCGGTACTTCTTGAATTTCTGGCCGTCGACTTCGATGGTCTCGCCCGGCGACTCGTCCGTGCCGGCAAAGATGTTGCCCAACATGCCGCACGACGCGCCGGCGGCGATGGCTTTGGCCAAGTCACCGGAATACTTGATGCCGCCGTCGGCAATGACGGGCACCTTGTGCGGCGCCGCCACATCGGCCACGTCGCTGACGGCCGTGAGTTGCGGAACCCCAATGCCGGTGATGATTCTAGTCGTGCATATGCTGCCAGGCCCAAGCCCAACGCGCAGGCCGTCGGCGCCCGCGGAAATCATCTGCTCGGCCGCTTCACTCGAGACGATGTTGCCGGCCACTACGTCGGCGCCTAGTTTTTTGTAACGCTTGACGGCGTCGATGACGACTTTGCGGAATCCGTGCGCGGTGTCAATCACCAGAAAATCGGCGTCTTTTGAAAGCAGGGCCGACACGCGTTCGTCGTCGTGCGGGCCCACCGCCGCGCCGACGGGTAGTTTCAGTTGTTTGACGTAGGCGACGTGTTCGACCTGTTTGGCGATGGGGATGTTGTAGTGCACCACGCCCACGCCGCCGCGTTGGGCCATTGCCGCGGCGAGCTTGCCTTCGGTGACGGTGTCCATGGGCGAAGAGACGATGGGCACGGCAATCTTGAGGTTGCGCGTCACGTAAGTGGATACGTCGATGTCGGCGATGGCCACTTCCGAATAGCCGGGTTGCAGCAAGACGTCGTCAAACGTGATGGCTTCGGGCGCGTCGGTCAGTTTCTTGGTAAATCCAGCCATGTATGCTTCACCCTGATCGTGGTTGGGAAAAACCAATCCGGCTGGACGGGAAAAAAAGTCAAAGCGCTAAAATCGCTTTCTTTTTTAGTTGGGCGAAACGGGTTAAAAAACGTTTTGAAAGCTGTAAAAAAAACCGGCAGAAACAATGGACAAACCAAAACCTTGGGGAAACAAAAAAACAGATGGATGTCAAAAAAGATTCAAAAACCATTTAACCGACCCCAGGCCATGTAAGTCTGTGACCGAGCTTTTTGAAAAGGCGAAGCGGGGGTTGGCACTCCATTTGTTCGAAACCCACATGCGTGCGGAAGATGAACGGCCGTGGGCCAGGAAGTTGAAACGGGTCATTGCGCGTCCAAAAAACCGGTTTGTACGAAAGGCTCCGACGGAAAACGAACGGGATAGAACGACCATAGAAATAGGTAGCACACCCATGCAAGTGCTACGCGGGTGGTTGACTGGCGAGACATACGGCGGATACATATTGCGGGAGCCGCTTCGGGAAAGGATACGCCGGTGGATGGGTATCGAAAGTGCCGAATCGGATTACATGGATGGCAACCTGCTGAAGTGGTTCCACAGGCAAGAACAGCCGACTGCGTTGGACGAATATGCCCAGACGCTTGAAAAAGAGCCAGGAGTGCAAGAGCATGCAGATAGATTGCATAGGCAAGTGACATTCGGCAGGGAGTACGACAGCATCGCCAAGTCGGATGACCCCAATATGGAAGGCCTTTTGGAAGTGCTAAAGCGAAAAAGAGTGGCACTTGAACGACCGCAAAACAGACCCGGAGAAAAAGATGAAACAAAAGGACATCCGGAAGTCAATCCATTGGACTATCCGCTGAAAGTGGCCAGCTGGATTGAAGCTAGGAACCGAATCCTGGATTCGCTGCACCAAGCCGGACTGGTCGGAAGAAGTGAAAAACACCGAGCCATCCTGACGCCGGCCCATGCGGACCGGTTAGCGGAATTCCTAGACCGGCCGCGCACGCGCGAGGAATACGGGCGATTCGAAAGCCAGGGAAAAATGGGCGAACCCTGGCGATTCGATGAAAAACTCTGGACGCGTTACCGCACCTGGGATCCGAAGACAAAGACCTGGCATTTGGATGGGGAAAGCCACTGGAAGGACAGGATTCGGAGGATGTTCAAGGAAAAATTCGGATGGCGGATACATGGCCTCGACACCGATCCCAAAACTAGCAAAGCGGTAATCCGCCTTTCCATTCCCTTGAGCCGGTTGAAGAAAAAATTACGCGAAACGGCAGAGAAACTATCGGAAGAGTATGCACAATATGCCCCCTATAGAGAAAAAGATGGCCAATACTGGCGCGGGCGTAAGCCAATCTATGCGGGAAAGTCGGAGAAAGAAATGTTCAAACCCGGTGACAAGCCTAGGCTTACGCCGGAAGTCAAATATGATTTGAAGCGAGCCATGCTGGGAGGAATGCTCGCATTGGACCTATCATTGGGAGGAAAGAAAACGGTTGCGACCCGAATCCGGACCGTCAAAGGAAAGCCTCACGTCCAAATGCGAATCCAGTTTCCCGGATGGATAAAGCGCCGTTAGACGACTACCCGTTTTCTGAGCGGATAGCATCTAAATTTTTCGCACGATTCCTTCATCCGCGTTGACTTCCACTTGGTCACCGTCTTTCAGCACCGCCGTGGCATTCTTGGTCCCAATCGGATCCCCGGGAACCCAGGTTCCCTGGAGATCCGTCCTCCTCGCCCTCCTGCTAGAGCTTGCGAACAACGCCATCATCTGCAAGAACTTCAACCACGTCCCCGTCCTTCAACACGACCGTGGCATTCTTCGTGCCAATCACGCACGGGATGTTGAGTTCGCGCGACACGATGGCCGCATGGCACGTCAAGCCGCCCATGTCCGTAACGATCGCGGCGGCTTTGCGCATGGCGGACACGAGTTCGGGATTTGTCGCGTAGGAGACGAGGATGTCGCCGGGTAGGCCCTTGTCGGCTTCCTCGACGGTGTTGACGACCTTGACCGTTCCTGACGCGGTGCCGGGACAGGCGCAGTTGCCCTTGATTTGGTCGGTTTGCGGAGCCTGCGGGCGGCGGATTTTTTGGGCAAGTTTGGCGGCAGCCGGGCCGTCGACGACCTGGATTTTTCCGTGGTACGTGGAGAAGAAGCATTGCTTGAATCGGGAGTTGGCGCGCGCGGCGTCGGTTTCTGCTTCACCGCGGAGGATGGCCAGCAATTCGGAAGACGTGTGAAAGCGCGCCTGCGTCGGGGACATGCCGAATTGGCGGGCCACGTGCTTGAAGAACGAGTCCAAATAGTAGTAGGTGTGGACTTGCGCGTCTTTGCGCATGGCCTTGAGGTACGCCAACTGGCGCGCGGCGTAGAAATACGCGTCATCGGCAACGCGTTTTTCCGCCTTCTTGCGGGCGGTCAGGATTTGCTTGGGCTGGTCTTGCAAGCGTTTCAGTTCAGCGGCCAAGTCTTCGTTGCTTTTGGCGGCGTGAACCAGGAGGCCGTAGAAGTAGCTTTCTGTCCATTTGGGCGGGCCGACGAATAGAAACGACAACCACGACCATCTTTCGTGGTGGGCCTTGACGCGGGCGGCAAGCGTGGGAAGCTGAGCGGCGAAAGCGGTCGGCAGAGAAGCGGCGTCGTTTTGCTTCAAGGCGGCTTTGGCTTTTTTGTCTGAAAAGACGTCGATGGCCAATTGGAGGAACTCTTGATGTTCCGAGTTGGGGTACGTCGTTTGTTCCGGCGTGGTGAGGGCCACGAGCGTCTCGATGGCCGTGCGTTTGTCGGCGACGTTGGAAAAGACGCGGCGTTCAAGTTGTGCGACCAAGATGTTGTCGACGTCGTCCGAGGCGTAGTCCAACAAATTTCCCAAGTAACCGTAGCCCATGGATTTGCCGAGGAGGGCCACGTATTTTTCGTAGCGGTCAGCCAAGTCCGCGTTGGAAAATTCAGATGATCGGG
>ORMF011239471.1_pt1 | contig 13716 bp, 10 predicted proteins | sample 1779871 | NCBI WGS metagenome assembly ORMF01 (sample SAMEA104232316, study PRJEB22302) | groundwater metagenome | biome: forest; feature: aquifer; material: groundwater | place: USA | collected 2011-08-07 | depth 5.4 m | reverse complement strand
CCTCCTCCTGAGCGTGACGTGGACGGTCGGTTTCGGTCTGGCCGCGCTGTTCCTGCCGATCTCCTTCGGGGTCGTCATCACGATCTACCTGATCGGAACCATCGCGTACTCCATCCGCCTCAAGAGGGAACCCGTTCTGGACGTGCTTGTGCTCGCCGGCCTGTACGTCGTTCGCGTCGTGGCTGGGGGCGTGGCGGGTGCCATTTCCATTTCCACCTGGCTGTTGGCGTTCACGCTCTTCGTCAGCTTGAGCCTGGCGTTTCTGAAGCGCTTCATCGAGGTGCGCGAGTACAAGGGGCAGGGGTTTGCGGAAGTGCCAGGTCGCGGCTATCGAGCGGACGACGCCGTGTGGCTGCACTCGGTCGGACTGTCGTCGGCATACCTGGCGGCCGTTGTTCTCGCCATCTACGCAAACAGCGCCGACGTGGTCCGGCTCTACTCTCGTCCCGAACGGCTGCTCTTCATCTGCCCCTTGCTGCTGTACTGGGCGACGAGAGCGTGGCTGCGCGCGCACCGTGGCGAAATGCACGACGATCCAGTTGTCGCCGTCGCCCTCGATCCCACAACGTACGTGATCGCCGCAATCTCGGTCGCCGTGGTCGTGTCGGCCGTATGAGTGCGACGTCCGCCACACTGTCGGGATGGGGCCGGGTGCCGGTTGTGCCGGGACACGAGATTCGTTCAGAGGATCTCGAACGAATCACGATGAATGTCCCTTTGACACGCGGACTGGGACGAGCGTACGGCGATGCCGCACTACCGGCTCCTGGCGATTCAACCGTCGCCGGCACAATGCTCGGCAATCGGATTCAATCTTTCGACCAGGACACCGGGATTCTCAAGGCTGAGGCTGGGCTCTCGCTCGACGATCTCTATCGAGTGTTTCTTCCGCGCGGCTACTTCACGCCGGTCTCGCCCGGCACGAGATTCGTGACGCTCGGCGGTATGGTGGCGAGCGACGTGCACGGGAAGAATCATCATGTCGAAGGGTGCTTTGGCCGGCATGTCGTGACGCTCACGGTCCGTGTCGCTGACGGATCAATCGTCACATGTTCGCCCACGGAACACTCCGATCTCTTCCGGGCGACGATCGGGGGCATGGGGCTCACGGGTCATATTCTTGATGTCACCGTGCGCCTCGCTCGTGTGCCCTCGCCCTGGATTCTCCAGGAAACGGAGCGCGTCACCGACATCGACACCTTCAGTGATGGACTCAAGACCGCCTCCACCAACTGGCCGATGACGGTCGGTTGGATCGACTGTATGTCGCAGGGGAGTCGGCTGGGACGTGGCATTCTCTACCGGGGACGATGGGCAAAGCCGAGTGAAGCGCCGAAGGCGTTTCCTGCGATTCGTTCTCCGCTGACCGTACCCTTCACGATGCCCGGTTGGCTGCTGGGACGACTGGCGGTTCGCGCGTTCAACGCTGCTAACTTCAGGAAGCACCCCCGTCGGGTGAAACGCCGAATCGTTCACCCCAGCGCCTTCTTCTATCCGCTCGACTCTTTTGGCGAGTGGTATCGGCTGTACGGGCGCAGAGGATTCACGCAACACCAATCGGTGCTTCCAGAGTCGGGCCGACGTGGTGCAGCGCGCCGATTTCTCGAACTGGTGACACAGAACGGCGGCACGTCATTCCTTTGTGTCATCAAGGACTGCGGCGCCGAAGGAGAGGGCATGCTATCGTTCCCGAAACCGGGCATTTCGATTGCCCTCGACATTCCGATGCGTGCCGACACTCCCGCGCTGGTCGATAGATTGAACGAGTTCGTGTGTGCTGAAGGCGGTCGTGTCTATCTCGCGAAGGACGCACTCACCCGCCCCGAACACTTTCGAGCCATGGAGCCGCGTCTCGATGAGTTTCTTCGGGTCCGCCGCAAATGGGATCCCGACGGCAGGATCCGCAGCGCACAGTCGATCCGCCTCTTCGGGTGGTGAGTCCGGACGTGAAGGTCGTCTTCCTCGGCGCGACAAAAGGGATGGGCCGCGCGCTGGCCCGGAGAATGGCTCAACGCGGGGATTGTCTGTGCCTGCTTGGACGAGATGGCGACGATCTCCGGAAAAGCGCGGTCGACCTCGATGCGCGCGGGCCGTCAGGGTTCGCCACCGGCTACACGATTTGCGATCTCGAACAGCCGAACAGTTTTTCGGGCGCCCTCGATGAGGCCGCGAGACAGCTTGGCGGCTTCGATACGGTTGTGGTCACTGCCGGGCTCTTTGCCACACAAGACCGTCTCGAACAAGACCTCGAACTGACGCGACGACTGCTGGTCGCCAACTTTGCTCACACCGTGCTGTTCTGCGAACGGGCGCGAGCCCGGTTGCTCGCCAACGGCGGCGGAACGCTATGCGTGTTCAGCTCCGTGGCAGGTGAGCGCGGGCGCAAGCCGGTCATTCTCTATGGCGCAGCCAAGGCCGGGCTCACGCGATACCTCGAGGGCTTGGATCACAAGTTCAGAAATCAGGGTCTGCGAGTCATCTGCGTCAAACCCGGCTTTGTGCGGACGTCGATGACTCAGGGACTGCCCGAGCCACCGTTCGCGGGTAATCCCGATGACGTGGCAGCCGACGTGCTCGCGGCCATCGACCGCGGCTCTCCAGTTGTCTACGAGCCGAAGGTGTGGGCGCTCGTGATGCTGGTTGTGCGGTGGCTGCCGCGGTTCGTCATGCGCCGCGTCGGCTTCTAGTCGGAAAAGCACCAAGCCGCGAGCTTGCCGCTGTGGGCTGGAGCTCTCGCGACTGGATGCGGAGCTGCGCGAGGACGCCACGCCTGCGAGCAACGCTAGGTCCGACGGACTGGGCATACCGCGACGCTTTCCGTGGAAAAAAAGCCGCAGATCTGCGCGCGGAGCTGCTCGAGCGAGTCGGCTGAATTGACCGCGGCTCGGAGATGAGATCCGTTGTCGAGCCCCTTGGTATACCAAGATGCAAGCGCGCGGACCTTGTTCACCACCCACCGGTCGTGGGATGGGGTGACGGAATGACGGAGTGATGGGGTGACAGAGCGATGGAGTGAGGCGAGCGTGCGCGGACCGGAATCGTGAACGCGCTCATCTACCAGCAACTCGATGTACTCGAGGAGAAACCGTCCCCGAGCGGCGAGCGTGACTTCGCGCAGCGGTCGCCCGGCGGCAAGATCGGCCGCCTGTGCCAGAATCCAGGGGTTCCGCAGCACACCGCGCCCAACAAGTACGCCATCCACGCCCTTTCCGAGATGTTCGACGACCTGATCCGGATCGATGCAGTCACCGCTGCCGAACACAGGGATCGACAGCGTATCGGCGATGTGAGCGACCAGATCCCAATCCGCGGCGCCGCTGTAGCTTTGCGCGGCCGTCCGACCGTGAACCGCCACGGCTGCCGCTCCGGCATCCTCCACCATTTGGGCAAGTACCAGCGCATTGCGCTCCGTGTCGTTCCACCCGGCTCGCATCTTCACGGTGACAGGAATCGTCACGCTTCTCGTCATGGCCGCGATCACCGTGGCCGCATGCGCCGGTTCGCGCATCAGACTGCACCCGGCGTTGTGCTTGGCGATTTTTGGTACCGGACATCCCATGTTCACGTCCACGATGTCGGCGCCCAAGCCTTCAACGATCTGTGCGGCGGCCGCCATCGTGGCGGGGTCACCGCCGAATATCTGTACCGAAACCGGTCGCTCTTCGTCCGTGAACTCAGCGTATTCGAGGGTACGGTCAATCCCGCGCACCAGTCCCTCGGCGCTCACCATCTCAGTGACAACGAGACCACAGCCGCCATGGCGCTTGACGAGGCGACGGAACGCCGTGTCGGTCATGCCCGCCATGGGCGCGACCGCGAAAGGAGAGGCAAGATCTACCGAGCCGATCTTCATAGACAGTGACATTGACTGGTGCTTGGTCCCGCGCTTGGTCCTTACGTCCTTAGCGCGTTCGTTCTACACCAGTCAGTAGGGTTTCACGTCAGCCGCGTCCACTTCAACTGAAACGGCCTGACCGATGAGATTCACCGACAAGACGAGCCGTGCCTTCTGCGCGTCCTTGCGCACCAGCCGTCCAACGACGCCCCGGAGCACCCCGTGAACCACTTCGACCATCATGCCTTCATGGACCATGGGACAGGGATCGTACTGTAACTCGCTGTTCACGAGCTGCCTGATACTGTCCAGCTCATATGCCGGGATGGGAACCGCTTTTCCATCGAATGACACGATGCTGACAACGCCCGTGCACTTCAAGACCGGCAATGAGTCGTCCGAATCGAAGCGGGCGAAACAATAGCCGGGGAACAGCGGCCAATCAATCTTCTTCTTCCGATCTTTCCAGCGGCTCCAGCGTGTGACAGTGGGGAGGAAGGCTTCAATTCGCCTTGTCTCGAGCTGCTCCCGCACCACCTGCTCGTGGCGCGAGCGCGTCCAGACCGCGAACCATTCGAGCGAAGGGCTCACTGAGAGGTGGTACTCGCCTTGGCTTTTTCCAAGCCCGCTTCGAACGCCTTTTGAAGATCGGAGCTCTTCCACTCGATGATCGATTGCTGGCGAAGCTTCTCGAGGTGTTTCCTGGACTCCACGCGTTCCTTCTCTGCATAGACGCGTTCCGAAACCGCTTCCCGCGCCTGCTCGAAAGGCTTCGTGTCTCTCGGCGTGGATGATTCCAGCTTGAGCAACTGATAGCCCGTGGAGGTCCGGAGCACCGCCGTGACTTCGCCGACCTTGAGGGGCTCAATCGTCTGGCGCACCTGAGAGGCCAGGTCGTCGAGGCTGAGGGGACCAATCAGCCCGCCGTTGGCGCGTGACGGCGAATCAGACAGCTCGGCCGCCAGCTTTTCGAAGCTTTCGCCTGCCACTGTGCGCGCTCGAATGGCCTCGGCTCTTGCCTTCGCGTCAGCCTCGGCAGGTGTTCCACTGCTGCTGGAAGGCACTGCGATCATGACTTCGCGCAATGTTACCGAGGGAGATGTGGTGAAGTCCTTCAGATGCGCATTGTAGTACCGCCGTGACTCCTCTTCCGAGACGGCAATCTTGCTCTGCACTTCATTGCGCGTCACATTGGTCACGAGCATCTGCCGTTCGAGGTTCCTTCTGAGCTCCACCATCGTCATGTTTTCCTGCTTGAGCGCGGACTGAAAGGCCTCCTCTGTTTCGATCTTGTTCTCCTTCTTGATGTTCTCGACGATACTCTTGAACTGTTCGTCGCCAAGCGTGTAGCCCAGCTCCTTGCCGCGTTGAACCAGCAGCATCTCGTCGATGATGCTCACCATGAGTTGCGGCGTCAGGTCGTCGAGCATTTTGCGAAGCGACGCGTCGTTCGGCCTGTTCGCCGCCTCGGACTGGCCAAGCGCGCGAAGCGCCGAGACCTGGCGCGCTTCCAGGTCGGTTTTGGTGAAGATTTCCCCGTTCACCTTTACAAGAACCTGTTCGATGATCTCGGCCCGGGCGCCAACGACCCATGCCATCAGGGCGAGCGCCAGCACACCAAGAGTCCGCCGGGCGACGAGAGACATGCGTTGCATCATGAGAACTCTTTACGTGTGAACATGTTATACCCAACCCAGCAGCTCGCTCAATAGTCCCCCGACTCGTTCGAAGATACCCCCTTCCGCTCGGGGGTCGTCCTTCTTGGGCCGAAGGATTTCCTCCTTCGTGAAACCTGGCTTGACCTCGCCCGTTCGGGCCCGTGCAGTCCACCAGGATGGAGCGGCTGAGGGCCGCGAGCCTTTCTTGAGGCCGGCCCCTGGAGGCCGGACGTTCGGACTCTCACCTTCTTCAAGCGACAGCCTGAGGGCCGCAGGAGGGACGAGCGTGAGTTCGGAACGCTGCCGCACCAGCGCGACGAGCCTCTCGGGATCGACCCTCGCCTGCGGTCTGAACTTTATGACGACGGTACGCGCTTCCCGGTCGATGGCTTCGACACCCAACCGATCCGCCATGACCCGAATCCGGCCGTAGTCGGCGAGATTGAGCAGGGACGGCGGCAGTGGTCCGTACCGATCCACGGCTTCCTCGAGAACGCGGTCGATATCGTCCGCCTGTCGGGCGGCGGCGACCTTGCGGTAGAGCATCAGCCGCTGGTTCATGTCCGGGACGTACGCTTCATCAATACGAAGATCCACCCTCAGATTCACGGTTGCCCGTACGTCGTCCTCCAGATCTTCGCCCTTCAGCTCTCGAACGGTCTGCTCGAGCAACTTCATGTACATTTCGAAGCCGATCACTTCGATATGACCGCTCTGTTCGCCGCCAAGCAAGTTGCCCGCACCGCGGATTTCCAGGTCCAGCGCCGCGACGCGGAACCCGCTGCCGAGGTCGCTGAACTCCTTGATCGCGGCCAGCCGCTTCTTCGCAACGGGCGGCAGGTTGTCCTCCGGTGGGATCAGCAGGTACGCATAGGCCGGACGATCGGAACGCCCGACACGTCCTCGCAATTGATAGAGCTGCGACAAGCCGTATCGATCGGCCCGGTTGATCACAATCGTATTGGCGTTCGGGATGTCGAGGCCGTTCTCCACGATCGTCGTGGCGAGCAGCACATCGAACTTGCGGCTCATGAAGTCGAGCATCGCCGTCTCGAGCGTGTCTTCGTCCATCTGCCCGTGCCCCACCACCACCTTCGCTTCCGGCACAAGTCGCTGGATCAAGGCGCCAATCGAGAAGATTGATTCCACCCGGTTGTGGACGAAGTAGACCTGCCCTCCCCGATCCAACTCGTGACGAATCGCGCGGGCAATGATCTGCTGATCGAATCTCACGACGTTTGTTTGAATCGATAGTCGATCCTTCGGCGGGGTCTCGATAATGGACATGTCGCGAATGCCAATGAGCGACATGTTCAACGTTCGTGGAATCGGCGTCGCCGTCATGGTCAGCACATCGACCTTCTTTTTGAGCTGCTTGATCCGCTCCTTGTGCGTCACACCGAAGCGCTGTTCTTCGTCGACGACGAGCAGCCCAAGGTCACGGAATTCCACGTCTTTCGACAACAGGCGGTGCGTCCCGACAATCACATCGACTTTGCCGGCGGCGAGGTCGGCGAGTGTCTCCTTCTGCTCCGCCTTGCTGCGAAAGCGGCTAATCATCTCGATGCGTACAGGAAAACCCGTAAAGCGATCTCGGAGCGTCCTTTCGTGCTGAAAGGCCAGGATCGTGGTCGGGGCGAGAAAGGCCACCTGCTTACCGTCCATCACCGCCTTGAACGCGGCCCGCATGGCGACTTCGGTCTTCCCGTAACCCACGTCGCCGCATAGGAGTCGATCCATCGGCGTGGGCGATTCCATATCACGTTTGATCTCGACGATCGCCGACCGCTGGTCCGGCGTGAGCTCGTACTCAAACGCGTCCTCGAATTCCTTCTGCCAGTGCGTATCGGGCCCGAACGCGTGGCCGGCCACCGCCTTGCGCGCCGCGTAGAGCTTGAGAAGCTCCTCGGCCATGTCGCGCATGGCCTTCTTGACTCTCGTTTTCGTTCGATCCCACGATGTGCCGCCAAGTCGGTCCAGGGGCGGTCGTGGAGCGCCGGTGTACTTCTGGACCAGATCGAGACGCTCGACTGGTACGAACAGTTTGTCCTCACCCGCATAGCGGAGTTCGAGAAACTCCTGCGAGCTGTCGCCGACGCCGATCTGCTTCAGGCCGACGAAGGCGCCGATGCCATGGTCAACATGCACGACGAGATCGCCCACTTTGAGGTCGCGAAGGTCCGACAGAAACGCCTTCGTTGCCGATCGGCGGCGCTCCGGTGCGCGACGCTCCTCCTCGAAAACGTCGGCCTCCGCGTAGATGGTGAGCGCACCGTCCGGCAAGCGAACGCCTCGAGAGAGTCTGCCAATTGCCACGAGCACGGCGGCATACCGAGCGTCCTCGGCGTGTTCAACCGGTACGGCGAGCACGTCGTACTCCTTGAGGACCTCGATGGTGCGCTCGGCTCGCCCCGACGTTGCTGCGACGAACAGCATCGTCTCTCCCAGCTCGCGCCGGCGGCGGATTTCACCAACCCAATCGCCGACCCGGCTGTGGAATTCTTGCGTCGGCTGGCAGCGCACGCTCACGCTTCCGGCGCCCATCCTCGGTGTTACGGCGTCGTGTTCGCCCGACCTGAAGGTCGGGCCTACAGGGGAAACGTGTTCGCCCAACCTCAAGGTCGGGCCTACAGGGGAAACGGGTTCGCCCGACCTCAAGGTCGGGCCTACAGGGGAAACGGGCTCGCCCGACCTCAAGGTCGGGCCTACGGGCGGAGCCGGCGCCCCGGCGTCGACGTCGAGCCCCAACTCCGCCACGGTCGTCGCGTGGGCGAACCGCGCTCTCACGTCGGGTGAGTTCAGAAGAATCTTCTCCGGGTGAGGAATGTCCGGTGCCAGAACGACTGCCTCTTCGTATGACCGATGAAACTGCTCGGTCAGCACGGTGATGTTGGCCTCCACCTCGTCTGGTTCTGACACGATGATTCGGGAGCTGCTTGCCAAAGCAAGGTAGTCGAAGAGGGTCGCCTCATGGTCCAGGAATGCATCCCGCAGCGGCACGATCGAGATCTGATCGATCGGTCGAATCGATCGCTGTGTCGCCGGGTCGAACGTCCGGAGCGTTTCGATGGTGTCGCCCACGAACTCCAGCCTGACCGGACTCGGCTCTCCTGGCGGAAAGACATCGAGGATGCCGCCCCGAATCGCGAACTCGCCATGCTCGTCGACCGGATCCTCACGGGTGAATCCTCCGTCGACAAGGATCTCGCCAAGTTGGGTTGGCCCGATGTCCTGTCCCGGCCTCAAATCGATTGCCGCTCGCAGAAGACGGTCGGGGGCGCTGGTCTTTGGGAGCAAGGCCGCCGCCGACGCCACGATGATGCGGGCCGTGCCTGTTGCAAGCCCGTGAAGCGCGCGCGCCCGCGCGGACGTTACGCCAGAATGGGGGGCCATGCCGCGGTAGGGGTCGACCTCGTGCGATGGCAACGGCAGGACGACGCGATCGACGGCCGCATCGGACAGGCCCTCCAGGGCCGAAACAAAGAAGCGGATATTCGTCGTGACCTCTTCGAGGTCGCCATCGCCGGGAACGACGTACAAGATGGCGCCGTGCGGCATGGCCTGTGAGGCGGCCGCAACGAAGAGGGCTTTGGCGATTGGCGTGAGACCGGACACCGTGCGCGCTGGTGCATCCAGGCGGCTGCGCGCGATCGCGGCCTTCAGGGTCGCCCTCAGGTTGAGCGAAGTGGACGTGGTCACAGGGCGCGGATCTTCCTCAGGATGGCCGTCGTGGAATATCCGGGCGCAAGCGCCATCCTCACCACACGCCCGCCGCGGGCTTCAACGATGTCGCGCCCCACGATGGCGTCTTCGGCCCAGTCAGCGCCCTTCACGAGCACGTCCGGCTGAAGCGCTGAGATAATGGCGTGAGGCGTGTCTTCGTCAAACTCCACGACGGCATCAACGCACGCGAGCGCCTCCAGGATCTCCTCTCGCTCAGCCGCGGGCGTAATCGGGCGCAGAGCGCCTTTGTTGGCACGAACCGATCGATCCGAGTTGACGCCCACGACGAGCACGTCGCCAAGCTGACGGGCACTCTGAAGGTAGCGTATGTGCCCGGGGTGCAGCAGGTCGTACACGCCGTTGGTGAAAACGACGCGTTTTCCCGCGGCCTGGAGTTCGCGGACAAATGCGATGGCTTCCGCCCTACCGTTCATTCCCTAGCTGACTTGAATCGGATCCCCGGCGAAAACGTCCATCGATGCCGGGGCCGGTAGATCCCCACGTCGTGCGTTCGAGACTTGACGCGGAATGTGTATAGGAGGCGATGGTAATCGTATGGATAACCGTCGCGCTTGTGAACGGCGACGTCGAGCTTGTACGTGCCCTCCACCAGATCGAGGCTGTCGATGCCGAAGGCCACCTCCACCTCGCCCGCCAAGTGCTCGGGTTCCATGTCCTCGAGGTACGTGTTCGTTCCGTAGCAACAGACCCCGTCGGCGTTGAACAGGCTGACACCGAACACGAAGTCCTCCACGGGCGCCGCCGCGCGCGCCCGCAGTGTGACGGACATCGCGTCGCCCGAGTGAAACACAAATGATGGTTCGCCCTTGTCATCGAGCAGCAACACCTCCGCAATCTCGACCTCTCGCGATCCCCATCGACCTTCAACCGCCTGAAACATGTCCGGCGGCGTCTCGGCGGGCTTTGACTCGCTCGAGGGCATCTCCGCGGATCGGATGGCGCCCGTGGCGACCGCTTTCCTTGCCGCGTCCGCAAGGAGTTGCTCCTCACTGGCTTCTACGGCCGTCAGGTAGGCATCCACGACGCGACGAGGATCGCCGTGCGCGCCAGGGTGACCGTTTTCCATCCAAAGCGCCTGATCGCAGAACCGCTCCACGACCGCCAGCGAGTGCGTGACGAGAAGGATCGTCTTCCCGCGGCGTCTGAACTCCGCGAATTTGTCGAGACATTTGTGCGTAAATCCCTCGTCACCGACCGCGAGCACCTCGTCCACGAGCAGCACATCGGGATTCACGTGAATCGCCACGGCGAATCCCAGACGCATGTACATACCCGATGAATAGGTTTTGACCGGCGCGTCAATGAACTCCCGGAGCTCAGCGAACTCGACGATGTCATCGAAGCGTTGCTGGACCTCACGGCGTGTGAGCCCGAGCATGATTCCGTTGATGAAGACATTCTCTCGCCCCGAGATCTCGGGGTGAAAACCGGCGCCAAGCTCGATGAGTGCCGACACGCGGCCCTCGACGTGCACGGTCCCGCTCGTCGGCTTGGTAATGCCCGCGACAACCTTGAGAGCCGTACTCTTCCCGGAGCCATTGCGTCCGATGACACCGTACGTGGATCCCTTGGGCACCGTGAACGAGACATCGCGCAGCGCGGGGAACGTTTCGCTGGGCCGAAGATCCCGCAGAATGCTGCGCTGCAGAAGGGCGCTCTTCAGCGTGGCAAACTGATGGCCACTGTATCGGCGATAGACCTTCGAGACGTTCACAAGCTCAATGGCGTTCACGGCAGCGCCCCATGTTCGTCACGAAGGATCACGTTGATCACACGACCTCCGCGAACGAATCACGCAGCCGATCGAACAGCCAGTAGCCGGCCAGAAAGACGGCCACGGACACGACGCCGAGCGCCAGCAGCCACTTCCAGTGGCCAAAGCCGCCCTCGAGAAAGAGGATTTCCTGATATGAGATCACCAGATGGGCCACCGGATTGAGATCGAAGAACGGCTTGTAGCCCCGGAACTCGGGCTGCAGGTAGAAGTAGATGATCGGTGTTGTAAAGAACCACAACATCAGGACGTTTGTCAGGATGTCGCGGATATCTCGAAAGTGCACAGTGAGTGCCGCCAGTATCAACGCCAGCCCGGCGGTGAACACGAACTGGACCAGCACGACGATTGGCAGCCACAACAGTCCGGCAAGCCCCGGCGCCCGGTGAGCGTACACGAGCAGGGCAATCACGAGCGGCATCGGCAGAAGGAAGTGAACCATGTTCGCCAGCACGCTGACGAAAGGAAGTATTTCCGCCGGGAAGAGGACCTTCTTGATGAGGTTGCCCCCGGCGATCAGCGAATTCGACCCTTCGGTCAGGGATGCCGAGAACCAAGTCCACGGAAGAATCCCACAGAGCATGAACAGCGCGTACGGCTGCAGGCCCTCCGTCCGATTGGGAAGGATCGTGGTGAAGATGAACCAGTACACGCCCAGGAGCAGCAGCGGGTTGATGAACGACCAGAGAAAGCCGAGAACAGAGCCCCGATAGCGCGCCTTGAGTTCACGCGCGACGAGGCTCTGAATGAGGCCGCGGTAGCGGAAGAGTTGCGCGAGGTTGGAAACCAATTACGAACGGATTCTAGCCCGACTGGCGACCTGCAGACGGATCAATGACTTGAGCATGGCGATCCGCGCGCGCTCGAAGTCCATGTCTGTCACCGGGCTTGCCAGCCGCTCTTGGGCACGTTTCAGCGCGGCCTGAGCGCGGGTCACGTCGACTTCATCTGCGCGCTCCGCAACCTGGGCGAGGATTGTGACCCGTTCGGGCTGGACTTCGGCGAACCCGAACGCAATCAAAAGATAGTGCGTCTCGTGCCCCTGCCGGTACCACAGCTCGCCGGCGCCAAGCAGCGCCAGGACCGGCGTGTGGCCAGGGAGGACACCGAAATAACCATCGGCGCCCGGGACCTCCACTTCATCGACTTGCTCATTCACGAGCGATCGATCGGCGGAGACAATCTGCAGCTGCACGTGTGTTGGTAGCGCCATGTCCTTAGGTTAACCGCCGAACACGCAGAACTCCGCAGCGATGATCGATGCTCTCCGCGGATTCTGCGAGTTCCGCGGTGATTTGGCTCATGCCGCTTGACGCTTCTTGAAGCGCTCGAGCACTTCCTCGATCGTCCCGACCATGTAGAAATCCTGCTCCGGCACAGCGTCGTGCTTGCCTTCGACGATTTCCTTGAAGCCACGGATGGTGTCAGCGATCGGCACGTACTTGCCGTCGAGGCCGGTGAACTGTTGGGCCACGAAGAATGGCTGCGACAGGAACTTCTGAATCTTCCGCGCGCGCGATACGGTCAGCTTATCGTCCTCCGACAATTCGTCGATACCGAGAATGGCGATGATGTCCTGCAGGTCTTTGTACCGCTGCAGGATTTGCTTCACCTGCCGTGCGACGCCGTAATGCTCTTCACCGAGGATGCGGGCGTCCAGGATGCGCGATGTGGAGGCCAGCGGATCGACGGCCGGGTAGATGCCGAGCTCGGAAATCGCTCGTGATAAGTTCGTCGTCGCATCGAGATGGGCAAACGTCGTCGCCGGTGCGGGGTCCGTGTAATCGTCCGCCGGCACGTAAATCGCCTGCACCGATGTGATCGATCCCTTCTTGGTCGACGTGATGCGCTCCTGCATCTGGCCCATTTCGCTCAGCAGCGTCGGCTGATAGCCGACGGCCGACGGCATGCGTCCGAGCAGCGCCGACACTTCCGAGCCTGCCTGCGTGAAGCGGAACACGTTGTCGATGAACAGCAGCACGTCCTTGCCTTCGCCGTCACGGAAATACTCGGCCACGGTCAGCGCGGACAACGCCACGCGCAGGCGCGCGCCCGGCGGCTCCGTCATCTGTCCATAGACCAGCGCCGCACGCGACTTGCTCGCGTCGTTGACGTCGATGACGCCGCTCTCCTGAAACTCGAGCCAGAGGTCGTTGCCCTCGCGCGTGCGCTCGCCCACACCGCCGAACACCGACACGCCGCCGTGCTTCAGCGCGATGTTGTGAATCAGTTCCATGATGACGACGGTTTTGCCGACACCGGCGCCGCCGAAGAGCCCGATCTTGCCGCCCTGCAGGTACGGCTCGAGGAGATCGATGACCTTGATGCCCGTCTCGAACATCTTCAGTTCAGTGGACTGCTGCTCCAGGGTCGGTGGGGGACGGTGAATCGGCCAGCGCTCTTTCGACACCACAGGTCTGTCGGGGAAGTCCACCGGCTCCCCGAGCACGTTCAGCACGCGTCCCAGGGTTTCGGGGCCGACAGGGACGGTGATCGGCTCGCCGAGATCCACGGCCTTCATGCCGCGCTGCATGCCGTCGGTCGGCTTCATCGCGACGGTGCGCACGCGGTTTTCACCGAGGTGCTGCTCCACTTCGACAATGACATCGACCACGACATCGCCGGCGGTGCCGGTGATGCGCACGGCGTTGTAGATCGCCGGCAGGTAGCCCCCGGCAAATTCGATGTCGACCACTGGTCCGATG
>ORMF010362929.1_pt1 | contig 13716 bp, 11 predicted proteins | sample 1779871 | NCBI WGS metagenome assembly ORMF01 (sample SAMEA104232316, study PRJEB22302) | groundwater metagenome | biome: forest; feature: aquifer; material: groundwater | place: USA | collected 2011-08-07 | depth 5.4 m | reverse complement strand
GAATTAACACAACTGACATCACGGAAAAAAGCATTATGTGATGATATCACCGCTAATCGACCATCTGCCGCCGCCTTATTTCAACCAACACAAAATCGACAACCATCTGATTCTGACGACGAAACTTTCTCGCTTGATGAAACAGATTCAAATGATGATACATTTAGTCTTTAATCCAATGCATAATAACATTCCGAATCAACACACGCTTCAATGGGAAACCAAATGAAAAACATCGCCTTTTCATACAGCGAATTTAAAGCTGCCCGCCTCTATCGCACTCGAATGGCATGGATGGTATGGACAGTCACAACGGCTTTCGTTTTATTACAATTTTTTCTGCAACTCTCATCTGGCGAATTAATTGACGGTTTGATGAAAAGCTTCGCACTCACCGCGTTTGGCGGCGGGATATTAGCCAGCAGTTATTATTACATTTATGTATTTTTGCAAACACCTGCGGGCATGCTGATTGATCGTTATGGTCCGCGCGGTATTTTAAGTGCCGGCGCTCTAACAGTGTGTATCGGCTCCATGTTATTTGCCATTGCCAAAACAGTCATCATTGCGTTATTAGGTCGTGTGTTGATGGGCATCGGCGCTGCATTTGCTTTTGTCGGTTGTTTGAATTTAATTGCGACGTGGTTCCCCGCACGCCGCTTTGCATTCATGACCGCCATCGTTGAAACCGCTGGCATGTTTGGCGCAATCGCCGGCAATCTTTGGATCGCTAGTTTTATTCATCAAGTGGGATGGCGAGACTGCATTGAAGTTGCTGCTTTATTTTCAGCGATTTTATCTCTGCTGTTATTTTTTATCGTACGCGATAATACACGCAAGAAAAAACCCACTTCTTCTCACGCCTCCGCTATTTCCTTACGAGATGGCCTAAAAAGTGTCGTACGCAATCCGGTTATTTGGTTAAATGGTATTTATTGCGGATTTATGTTTGGGTTAGTAACGGTATTTATTGCACTATGGGCAATCCCTTTTTTTGAAGCCACCCATCACGCCAGTTTAATGCAAGCAACACTAACCACCTCAGCCGTGTACGTCGGCATGGCCATTGGCGGACCATTAATCGGATGGCTCGATGGCAAAACACAATGGCGTCGACAAATTATTATCGGCAACGCCCTTTGCGCATCCATACTGTTATTTATTGTTATTTTTTCAATTCAATTCTCAATGTGGACGATTGGCATCTTATTATTTTTTGCCGGCCTATTTGCCAGCAGCTACGTGTTAACCTACGCCATCGCCAACGAGCTAGCAACGCCATCTAATCGCGCAACCTGCATTGGATTTACCAATATGTTTTGTGTTTTATTCGCGCCCTTTTTACAGCCATTAATCGGATTTTTAATCACCCATCTCAAGGGTTATCACGACTATTACCAATGGTCTGTCAGCATTGTACCCGCGCTGATGTTAATTTCTGCCGTAATCGGATACTATTTGCCGAGGAAAAAAAGCTAATGGAATAATACCGCGTGACCTTTTACTATCTCTCACAATTCTTACAACCCTGGATCTTACCGCCCGGCTTAAATTTAATCATCGCCATTGCAGGTCATATTATTTCACATTTCTCAAAACGCATTGGCAACAGCCTAATCTGGCTTGCTTTTATTAGCTTTTGGTTATTTTCCACGCCGATTACCGCGCAATTTTTAATTGATTCATTACAAGATCAGTATCCGCGATTAAACGTAAACGAAATTAAAAATGACAAAACAAGTGCCATTATCGTTCTCGGCGGCGGATCATGGTTCGACAAAAGCGCCAAAAATGGCTACTTTTTAAGCCCAGCAACAAAAAATCGATTAACCTATGCCGCCTATTTATATCGACATACACACATACCCATTCTTATTTCTGGCGGGAAACCTGAGATAAAAGCAATGAAAGATTATTTCAATGTGCCCACGGCCTGGACGGAAAATAAAAGCCTCAACACCCTGGACGAAAGTCACTATACTCTCCCTATTCTTGAAAAGAATAACATCCAAACTGTTTACATCGTCACAAATGCTTGGCATATGCCGCGTTCAATGTATAGTTTTCAATATGTCTATAAAAATACAAAAATTAACATTATTGCAGCACCGATGGGATATATTACTTTGCAACCCTACTCAGGAATAACAAACTATCTACCATCATTTGATGGATTAAGCGTTAGTCAGACAGCGATGCATGAGTATGTTGGGATATTAGCGTATCATTTACATAATATACCCAACGGAAATGAAGATGCGAATTTGATGAAGTGACAGTGGCCAGTGTCAGTGACGGTACAAACTGTCACCGACACTGATCACTGTCACTTAACGGAATTAGCATTCAAAGTTCAAAGTTTGCATCTTCATTGGCGATGGGTATATATGGTGATCACCAGGAAGTGTTTGATGATTTTTGTCACAAAAAGTTATTTGCCCAAAAAAGAAAAGCTACTGCATTATATCGATCAAATCTATTCATCTCACCAATTGACTAATTACGGGCCATTAACACAACTTTTAGAGCAAAAATTAGCGAGTTTTTTGGGCGTCCGTAATATTGTTTTAGTTTCGAATGGAACACTCGCATTACAAATTGCTTACAAAGCACTGAACCTATCTGGCAGCGCCATCACAACGCCATTTTCCTTTCCCGCCACAACCAGTACTTTGGTTTGGGAGTCAATAAGACCTATTTTTGCCGATATTAACCCACACTCATGGAATATATCCCCAACAGAAATAGAAAAAAACATTCAACCTGATACATCAGCAATTGTCCCAACCCATGTATTTGGGAATGCGTGCGAAGTTGAAGCGATTCAAAAAATTTCACAGCGACATAACCTGAAAGTCATTTACGATGGCGCCCACGCATTTGGCGTGCAATATAAGAACAAATCATTATTAAATTGGGGCGATGCAACAACATTGAGTTTTCATGCCACCAAACTTTTTCATACAATCGAAGGCGGCGCCATTATTACCAACGACGATACATTGGCCGAAAAAATACGATTAATGATTAATTTTGGTATTATTAGTGAAGGGAAAATTGTTGAGCTCGGCATTAACGCCAAGTTTAATGAATTTCAAGCTGCTATGGGCTTGTGTATACTTGACGAAATTAATAATATTCGTGATGGACGTAAAAAAGCATGGGATTATTATTTTGATTTATTAAAAAACGATTTTACTTTACAAGCAAGAAATAGTTTTAGCACAAATAATCATGGTTATTTTCCGGTTCTTTTTGAAAGCAGTTACAAAATGCTAAGCGCTCAAAGAAAATTAAATGATCAAGGTATTTTTCCGAGGCGGTATTTCTATCCCTCATTAAATGAATTACCCTATATTCATTTGCAGAAAAACATGCCACAGGCAAAAGATATTGCAAATAGGGTTTTATGTTTGCCGTTGTATGTGGATTTATCTCTTAATACAATCGATAAAATCGTTGATATTATTAACATTTATAGTAGCTCAAAAAATACGTGCGATTCAATATGAAAAAAAAATTAATCGGTGGTTTTTTTGAACTAGAATTACCCTCAGAATCATCTCAAAAAAATATGGCAACGCAGTTAAAACTACCTGACAACCCAGCTCAGCACTTTGCCAATGCTCGGTCTGCGCTTGCCATGTTACTTATTACCATTCAGCCCAAAAAAATATGGATTCCTGCTTATATTTGTCACTCAGTCGTTAATGCTTTACAGCATGCCAAAACGCCTATTTTTTATTATTCAGTTAGCGACACATTGGAACCCAATGTATTTCAATTAAATCGTGATTGTGTTTCAGGCGATGTCATTTTGGGTATCAATTATTTTGGCCAACCCCCCAGTATTGCATTTCGTGATTTCGTAAATACGCGTAATGATCTGATTTTTATAGAAGATAGTGCGCAAGCAATTGATACTGGATACAACACCTGGGGAGACTGGCAATTATTTAGTCCCAGAAAAATACTAGGCGTAGCAGATGGCGGATACATTGTTCCAAAAAATCAAACACAAAAATATGAATACGCATTTTTTTCAACATCACATACAGATATAAATACATGGAATCCCGCATATTTGCGTTTTGAAGATACAGAAGAAACGAATAATCAATATTGGCATTCAGTAAATCAACAACGAGAAAACACACAGGTGATCAATAACACACGCATGTCCCATCTATCATGTGAATTATTAAAAAAAATCGATGCGTCTCTATTAATTCAAAAACGAAAGAAAAACTTTTACATTCTTCATAACCACCTTTCAAATATTGCATTTTTACCATCCCAAACAATTGATTTTTGCCCATTCGGATTTCCAATTCGTCTTGACGCAAAACAGCGTACCATCGTTTGCAATTCGCTTATTCAATCAGGTATATTCCCTGCAGTTCATTGGAAAACATTACCATCGCCGAATGCACTTTTTAAAAAAGAACACGCACTATCAAATGAACTATTAACACTACCATGTGATCAACGGTACAACAATGATGACATGGAATTTATAGCAAACACAGTACTCAACATTTTGAGAAAAATACATGCAACACCCCTACGCCACTGATGAATACGCACATGCATTATCTCACTGGGGAGAGGCACTATCAGTTCCAGAATGGAGCACAAATGTAATAGTCAGAGAAATTAAACCAGGTTTCAAAGACGCCTCAGGAACCTACCCGATCGCAATATTAGATAAAAATGCAGACATCCCCGGTGGCCTAGAGCGATTACGACAGCATCAACTGATATCTGTGGTGCTTGTTCTGGACGATTTTCATCGGCCAACACTTGAAAAATTAGACAAGCACTTTACAATCATCAAACCATTTAAAACACATTATATATACGAAAAAAAACAAGGTGCTATAGTTTACAACCATCATCATCGCTACGAACTTCGTCAAGCTTTAAAATCTGTACGCGTAGATTTAATGAATTTAGAAAAAAGTATAGATGAATGGACTTCGCTTTATACAAATCTGATTACAAAAAAAAAACTAACTGGATTACATTCATTTCCAAAAACGCATCATTCAGCACTTATAAAACTCAATGGTGTTACTCCTATTGGGGCATGGCATAACAATAAATTAGTATCGTGTCATATTTGGGTTTCAGACAATCAATATGCTCACAGTCATCTAGCAGCATCAAGTGATCAGGGATATGCCTGTCGCGCAGCTTATGCAATAAACGATGCAGCAATTACTTATTTTTCTAATTTAGACATTATTAATTTTGGCGGGGGCATAACAGAAATTAATCATTCGATGGATGGACTAGCCAAATTTAAACAAGGATTTTCCAATAACACAAAATCATCGTTTATTTGTGGAGCAATTCTTGACCAGCGACGCTATAATGAATTACTTTTGCAAAATGAGACCATGATTCAAACTGATTTTTTTCCTAGCTATCGGAAAACTTAAGATAAATATAATGAAAAAATATATATTTGTTGGGAATAGATTTCACGTACTGAAGACAATGCTTGAAAATGGAATTCAACCTGTCAAAATACTTACTATTAAAGATTCATTTTTAGAGAAGGAGCTAAAAAAAACAAGTACCGATTTTTCCTTGTTGGAAAATAAAGAACACCTATGTGATCTATTAAGCTCCACTAAATTTGATTGCCTGATCTCCAATGGGTGCCCTTTCATTATACCAGTAACAACTTTAAAAAAGCCCAATCAAATTTTTGCTAACGTTCACCCATCCTTCCTTCCCGATCTCAAGGGGCGCAATCCTGTAAATGGAGCCATCCTTTATAATCGCCCTGCTGGCGCAACGTGTCATATTATGGATGATAATATTGATACTGGGCCTATTATTGCACGCATTAAAATCCCTTTGACTGCTGATATAGATTTAGGATTGCTTTATCAACTTGCATTTATGGCTGAAAAGGAGGTGTTTTTAAACTCTTTAAAAAAAAAATTTATACCCGAGAAAAATAGTTATTACCCAGGCAATGATTCATTATTTATCTATTACACAAGAAAAGAAAATGACAGGGTTATTAATTTTAATGAATGCACTGAAAAAATCATAAGGCGCATAAAGGCTTTTGGAATAGCTTCACAGGGAGCATATTTTAATTTTCATGGGAATACGTTTTATGTGCTAGATGCTGAGGAAATTATTAACACTTATCTTACATCAAAACTAGAAAATTATGCGGATCTAGAAATTGCGTTTGTTTATAGCAATACAATCGTGATTAGAAAAGAAAATGTATTTCTTAAGTTAAAAGGAATAATTGGAGAGATGTCAAAATTCGAAACGGGAAAAAAACTTTATTAATGCCACATTATTAACACTAACAGTATAATTAGAAGCAAAATTACATGAGCTTTTCAAAAAACGTTATTACAAATTATTTTAGTCGTTTTTACAACATAATAATTAGTATTGCTATCATTCCATTGTATTTAAAATATCTTGGTACGTCTGCCTTTAGTTTAATTGGCCTATATGCACTAATGCAGTCTTGGTTAAGTTTATTAGATATTGGCTTAACACCAACACTATCTCGTGAAGTTGCATATTTCCATAATATGGATAATGGTTTTTTAAAAATAAAACAACTACTGCGTAGTTTGGAACTTCTTTTTTTCATAATCAACTTGATACTCATTTTTTTAATAAAATTCGGTAGTTACTGGATAGCCCACCACTGGCTCAAGGTGTCTGGAATAGATTATTCAGAAGTTATAACTTGCATTACAATCATTGGAATCATGATCAGCTGTAGATTCTATGCTGATCTTTATCGCGCAGGAATCACAGGCATGGAGGAACAAGTGTGGCTAAACAGTATCAGTATTATACTAATCACATTGCAATATGGCGGTGCATATATATTAGTACGCTTTGTAACTCAAATCCCAAGTCACTTTTTTGAATATCAGCTAATCATCGCAGCAATTGAACCTATTTTTTTGGGAAAAAAGTTTTACAAAATCATTTCAACTACTACAAATCCCTCTTTTCATTTCAAAACCTCTCTGCAAACATTAAAAAAAATACTTCCTTTGACAAGCAGCTTTTTTTATACAGCCATTATCTGGACCATACTCACTCAAACAGACAAATTAGCCCTATCTCATCTTTTATCATTAAAAACATATGGGTATTTTACGCTAGCTACAATAATCGCAAGTAGTATACTGCAATGTTCAGCACCAATTAGCATGGCGCTTTTACCAAAAATGACCCGGTTATTATCTCAAGGTGAAAATGAAAAAATGCTCCAATTGTACAGACAAACAACCCAGATGATTGCGGTCATTACTTTACCATTGACAGGAATTATAGCCATTTTTGGTACAGAAATTGTATATCTTTGGACCGGCAATCTATCCGCCGCTAGTTGGGCAGGACCTATTATTTTTTGGTACGCACTCGGAAATGGTTTCCTATCCCTTTCCGCATTCCAGTATTACCTACAATTTTCACACGGCAATTTAAAATTTCATGTTATTTTTAACACATTACTTGCGCTTATCTCATCTCCACTGATTTTTTTCTCAGCCTATCATTATGGTGCAAAAGGCACAGGAATAGCTTGGTTTTTAATACAAGGAATAACATTTTTTGTTTGGCCGCCCATAGTGCATCATAAATTTGCGGCCGGCGTACACAAAAAATGGCTTTTAAATGACATATTTCCGATATTTGCAGCTGTATCAATAACTTTATTTTGTATAAAAAAAATTCCAATACATTTTGAATTGATAAATAGGCTTGGAAATTTTACAATCATCGTGGGACTAACAATACTCGTATTAATGCTAAGCGTGCCTGCTTCTAGCACATGTCGTGATTATTTGATATCACTATTTCAAAGAAAGGGAATTTAACGAGATGTCTGGTAGACAAGCCACAGAAGATTTGAAATCTAAAAACTTTCCACTCGTTTCGATAGTCTGTATTACGTACAACCATGAACCATACATTATAGATGCGATAGAAGGTTTTTTGATGCAAAAAACGGATTTTCCATTCGAAGTCATTATTCAAGATGATGCATCGACAGATAAAACGCCGGAAATAATTGCGCAATATGCTAAAAAATACCCAACAATTATCAAACCTATTTATCATACTGAAAATCAGTATTCGCAAAACAAAAAGAATGTTTTTATAATGGCTGCTTCTCATGCAATTGGGAAATATATTGCCTGCTGTGAAGGAGACGATTATTGGATTGACGAAAAAAAACTACAAACACAAATATCTGAAATGCAGAAACATCCAAATTGTGACATCAGTGCGCACCCCGTTGTTCGCACACATGAAAATCAACAAAAAAAAAATAAAGTAGTATCTCAACATGCTCAAAATAATAAAATATTTAAAACTGAAGAACTGATCTTGGGATCCGCCAGCTTTTGCCCCATGGCTTCGATTATTTTCAAAGCATCTGTTTTTCAATCAATTCCAAAATGGATTTATGATGCACCAGTTGAAGATTACTTTTTACAAATCTTAGGGGCATTAAATGGCGGCGCACTTTATATCAATAAAGTAATGGCGGTCTATCGGATTGATTCATCAGGCTCATGGTCTGAAAGAATGTCCCGCGACGAGGGTTTTGTATATGATTATTTTACTAGAATGCTAAAATCACTTGAGGATATAAATTTATATACACAAAATAAATACACGAGCGAATTCACTACCATTAAAAATAAAATTTGCTTTTTTATGTCCATTAATCCAGTCTTGCCATTTAAGAAGAGAAAAGAAATTTTTTTAGAAAATAAAAATAAATTTAATTTTAAACATAAATTAATGTGGCATTTGATATTTAAAAAAAATAAAATTGCAAAATTGGTTTTTTATGTTAGAAATTACATCATTTTTAATAAAAAAACTGATCATATAAATTAGGAGGTTTATACTTTTAAATCAAATACACAAAACTACCTCTTAGAGATCAATATGTCGTCAATGGAAATACCTTTTAATAAACCATACATTGTCAGCAACGAGCTTGACTATTTAAAGCAAGCACATGCCACCGGTCATTTATCGGGTGATGGTTTATTTACAAAAAAATGCCACGCGTGGCTTGAAGAAACTGTGGGTTGTCAGAAAGCTTTTTTAACACAGTCTTGCACTGCTGCACTCGAGATGGCTGCTATTTTAATTGATACGCAAGCAACTGATGAAATCATCATGCCCTCTTTTACTTTTGTTTCTACTGCAAATCCGTTTGTACTGCGCGGTGGTGTTCCTGTTTTTGTTGATATTCGCTCAGATACATTAAATATTGATGAAACTAAAATAGAAGCGGCGATTACACTGAAAACAAAAGCAATCGTTGTTGTGCACTATGCGGGTGTCAGCTGCGAAATGGATTCAATTATGGCATTAGCTGAAAAATATAATTTATTTGTGATTGAGGATGCGGCACAAGGAATTATGTCTTCTTATAAAGGCAGACCATTGGGCAGCATTGGCCATTTAAGCGCATATAGTTTTCATGAAACAAAGAATATTATTTCTGGCGAAGGAGGCGCATTATTAATTAATGATTCTCGGTTTATTAAACGTGCTGAAATTATTCGCGACAAGGGAACTAATCGCGGCCAATTTTCAAGAGGCATGGTAGATAAATATACGTGGATTGATGTTGGCTCTTCATTTTTACCGAATGAGCTCACCGCTGCATTTTTATTTGCACAAATGAAAAACGCTGACAACATAACGCAACGCAGAATTGCTATTTGGGAATATTATCATACTGCATTTGCCATTCTGGAGAAAAAAAAAGTATTACGACGACCTATCATACCCTCACAATGCCAATTCAATGGACATATTTATTATTTATTGTTAAATAGTATTGAACAGCGATCAGAGTTTATTATCCAAGCGGAGCGCTGCGGGATTCACCCTGTTTTTCATTACATACCATTACATAACTCATTGGCGGGGAAAAAATATGGCCGATCGCATGGCAACTTATCGGTGACAAATCAACTTGCCAATTGCATAGTTCGATTACCCTTATGGCTAGGAATAGAAGCTTTTTTAGAGGATGTTGTATGCAAACTAGTTTCTATATTAAAAGCAATCGACCTCATTGGTGAAAAATGATAAAGTCAAATCATATGAAGATAATAACTGCAATGTGTTTTACAATAGCGGTTATTGTTTGTGGAATTTACACATTACATTTTGGCATACCGCTTGTTGACGAATCTTATTTTATTTCAATTTCGTATCGCTTTGCACTGGGTGGACATCCATTTATTAATGAATATGTCTTATCACAACTTGCCAGTTTTTTTCCCACACCTTTTCTAAAGTATTTTTTATTTAAACATGGCTCATCCGATGGGATTGTTTTATTTTCCCGCTACATTTATTTTTGTTTTACGATTTTATTTGCCAGTACGATGGTTTTAATAACAAAAAAAATAATGGATCTGCGTGCCGCGATATTATTTTCATTGCTTTGCGTGGCCTTTGTATTTTGTAACATGTACGCGCTTAATTACAATACTCAAGCTATTATGTTTGCAACACTGGGCTATTTTTTAGGCATATTAGCCGTTTTAAAATTTAATGCGCAAGAGCGCTATGTGAATTTAATGATTTTTTTAGCGGGATTGTCACATGCCGAGATGGTTGTCTCATACCCGACACTTTTTTTGGTGCCCTTATTATTTCTATTTGGGTTAATGTATTTTTTGCCGAAGCAAAAAACGCTGATTTTTTATGGCGCAGGCCTTTTTATTGGCGGTATCTGGTTGTTGCCGATATTGATTCATACAAGGTGGTATAATTTATATCATATCGATTGGCCTTACACAAAAACGATTCACATGGTTACTACGTTTCAGAAATTGGCATCATGGGTAACAAAAAAGCATTGGATTTATATTGTTATTTTACTACTTCTTTTACTACTCAGTTTATTTTTTCTGACTCTTTTTATTTATCGAGCGAGAGAAAATAAAAAAATAAAATTGATCCTTCCTTATGTTGGACCCATTTTTTTATTAACCTTATTAGTTCCGGCTGCTTTATCTGTTAAAAACTGGAATAGTGCGGCTGTTATTTTAATTTCTAGTGTTGCTATGCTAGCGCCATTATTGTATTTTTTAGTGCGGAATGAAAATCCAAATCTGGTTCGTCAGCTTTTTATCTTAGTTTGGACACCATCTGTATTTGCTGGAATTATTACCACATTCTCGAGTGATGATGCCATTTGGTCAAGCCCGGTTGGACTATTTTCAGCTGCATTGGTGAGCCTTTTTTATATGATGTTATTAGGAAACAAAAAATCTGTTTCCCACATTGAAACGCATAAATACCCAATAAACTTTTCTTTTGTGGCATTGTTACCACTCATGCTATTAATTATAATTTTACAGTATTATGATCTTAAATTTACTTTTCAAGATTTGCCAATTTCATTGCTGCATTCAAAAGTCGAAATTGGTCCATTTAAAGGACTTTATACAACCGAAGAAAGTAAAATTTATTACACGCAATTAACGAGGGATATTAAAAGCATATCTGAACCAAGCAAAACTGTTTTATATGAAAATTTTTGCCCAGGACCTTTGTTTTCAACGATGCATACGATCCAGACTGGTGATAGATTATTTGCGATAAAACACCATGTTATTCTCAATGCTAATACACAAAACCCTACTTTGATCGTCAGAATTCTATCGCTTCCTGTATCTGGTCCTAACACTGAAGTTACCCCTTTTTCCGATGACTTCTTAACAAAAAAATATAGGGTACTGATAAGGAAAAAAGGGTATGAAATATTTGAACGCATTTGAACATACACAGTATTGGCTGACGGAGCACTATGCCTAACCAGAAAATTTCACCCATTCCTCAAGTAAGCATTATCATTTCCTGTTATAATGAACAAGACCATCTTGAGAATAGTGTCATAGAGATCGAGCGGGTGATGAAGCAGACTTCCTGCGAATATGAGTTTATTTTTATCGAGGATTACAGTGACGATAATACTGCTGCCGTCATCAGAAAAATAGTTACCACTCGGCCAAATGCAAAAACGGTATGGCACAAAAAAAACGTCGGTAGAGGCGGCTCTGTGAAGGAAGGCCTCATGATGGCGAGTGGCCATTATGCTGGATTTTTAGATATAGATTTGGAAGTGCCGGCGCATTACATACCAGTCATGCTGCGAGTACTTGATGACGGAAGCGACATGGTATGCGCTAATCGAATTGAGAGCATTGAACTAAAAAGCTTAGTGCGCTTGATTTTAAGCCGCGGATACAAATGGCTAGCTCACTTTACACTTAAAATAAACACACCAGACTCCGAAGCTGGCTATAAGTTTTTCAATCTTGACAAAATGCGCTCAGTGATCATTACCACGCAGAATCAACATTGGTTTTGGGATACGGAAATAATTTATCGTGCCGAAAAAGTGGGCATGAAAATAAGTTCTATACCAATGGTTTTCACTCGACGTCCCGACAAAAAGAGCACAGTCAAGTTGATTCCAGATACGATTTCTTTTTTAAAGTCGCTCTGGAAATTCAAGCGACAAATGCGTGCTGAGTCGACAGCAGATTCACGTAGCATTATTTACCGCCATGTTTGGTTATATCGTGCAGTGATGGTGTGCTTATATGGGCGAGTGTATTGGCAACGCTTCCATCAACTGGCGAACTACATACCAAATAATGCTTCGTTAGTGGAATTATGCGCTGGCCCAGGGGATTTTTATTTAACTGCCTTGCAAAACAAGAATATAACGTATCGTGGTTTTGATTTTAGCTCAGATTTTGTAAAATACGGCTTTGCGCGAGGAGTTAATTTAGAACAGGCCGATATCCTGAATATGAATTGGCCATTAGCTGATTATTACGTCATGAATTCTTCGCTTTGTCACTTTCATCCAAATGCAGAAAAAATAATTCAAAAAATGCTCTCTATGGCGCAGCAAGGAGTTTTGATAATGGAGCCAATAAAAAATATGATGCATTCAAAAAACCGCTTTCTTGCTGGATTAGCTCGGAAATTTACTAACGATGGAAAATCCTCTCATCTATTTCGGTTCGACGAGAATTCCCTCAAGGAGTTGACTGACAAATACTTTTCCTCTCAACTTGTTGAAACAAAATTAACTAAGAACAAACGGGAAAGAATTTTAGTATTAAAGCAATGAACACCTATCAACTTCACTTAAATGTTCACCCCCAAGAATGGTCAAGTTATTTTTTATTGGTTAACAAAACCTATCTTTCGCAGTCTTGGATTTATGGTGAAGCGAAAGCAAAGGGCCAAGGCTGGAAAATAATGCGTTGTATTATTACTGAAAATGAAAAACCAATTGCACTCACTCAAGCATGGCACAAGAAATTTTTATTTATAAAATTAGTCAGGATTAGCTATGGTCCCATAGGGATTAATCTGAACCCAACAACCCAACAAATTAAATCTGTTTTTCATATTATTAAAAAACAGTGGCATTTAAGAAAACTTAGCCTATTATTAATAGCACCTAATTTAGATAACTCACTTGAAAATAATGCAACACTAAAACAGTTGCGTTTTTTCAAAAGAAAATCTATGCCCTATGAATCTGGATTCGTTGAATTGACAAAATCTGTGGAAGACTTGCAAACACAACTTCGCCAAAATTGGCGCAATCAACTAAAATCCGCTGAAAAAAAAGAATTATTATTT
>ORMF010818124.1_pt1 | contig 13719 bp, 10 predicted proteins | sample 1779871 | NCBI WGS metagenome assembly ORMF01 (sample SAMEA104232316, study PRJEB22302) | groundwater metagenome | biome: forest; feature: aquifer; material: groundwater | place: USA | collected 2011-08-07 | depth 5.4 m | reverse complement strand
CCGGACGATCCCCGGGGTAGGGGAGGACCTGGAAGGGAAGATCCGGGAATTCCTCTCCACGGGACGGCTGGTCTACCTGCAGCGGCTCCGGAGGGAGATCCCTGCCGGCGTGGTGACCCTCCTCAATGTGCCCGGCATCGGACCCAAGACCGCCAAACTCCTCTACGACCGCTTCCGTGTTAAATCCATCCAGGAGTTGGAGAAACTGGTCCGGGCGGGAAAGCTCCGACGGCTGCCGGGCTTGGGGGAGAAGAGTGAAGAGAATATCCTCCGGGGGATCCAGGTGGTCAAGGCGGGCCGGGAGAGGATGCCGCTGGGGGTCGCGGTCTCGCTGGGAGAGGAGATCACGCGGGAGCTCAAGAAAGTCCCCGGTGTTAAGCAGATCAGCGTGGCCGGGAGTTTGCGCCGGCGCAAGGAGACGGTTCGGGACATTGACGTCTTGGTCTGCTCCGGCGATCCGGCCAAGGTGATGGACCGTTTCGTGGGTTTAAGCTTGGTGGGCCGGGTCCAGGCGCATGGGGAGACCAAGTCCAGCATCCGGACGAAGCAGGGGGTCCAGGTGGACCTTCGGGTGGTCCCCGAGGAATCGTTCGGGGCGGCGCTGGTCTATTTCACCGGGTCTAAGGAGCACAACATCAAGATCCGGGGCATGGCGCTCCGGAAGGGTTTGACCGTCAATGAGTACGGCGTTTTCCGGATCAAGGGCAACCGGCGGGTGGCAGGCAGGAGCGAAGAGGAGGTCTACCGGGCCCTGGGTTTGCCGTGGATCCCGCCGGAGCTGCGGGAGGACCGGGGCGAGGTGGAAGCGGCCCGGGAAGGGAAGCTGCCCCCGCCGCTGCGCCGGGCCGATCTCAAAGGGTCTTTCCACAACCATTCCGATTGGACCGACGGCTCCCATCCGGTCGAGCAGGTGGCGCGGGCCATCCGGGAGCAGGGGTATGAATACATGCTCCTCTCCGACCATTCCCGCTCCCTCCGGGTGGCGGGCGGGCTGACGGAGCAGGAGCTCCTCAAGGAGATGGGAGAGGTCCGGCGCTTGAACGCGCGGCTCAAGCCGTTCCGGATCCTGATGGGCTCGGAGGTGGACATCCTTCCGGACGGATCGCTGGATTACCCCGACCGGGTCCTCGCGAAGCTGGACGTGGTGATCGCGGCGGTCCACTCCGCCTTCAAGCAGCCCAGGGAAACCATGACCCGCCGGATCCTCCGGGCGCTGGAGAATCCGTTTGTGAATATCCTGGCTCACCCCACCGGCCGGCTGCTGGGGGAGAGGGAAGCGTACGCCGTGGATCTGGAGCAGGTTTGCCGCGCGGCGAAGCGGACCGGGACGGCCCTGGAGATGAATTGCCACACGCTGCGGCTCGACCTGAACGACCTGGAAGCCCGGCGCGCCCGGGAGTCGGGCGTCAAGCTGGTCCTCTCCACGGACACCCATGTCTTGAGCCAGCTGGAGGATATCGAGCTGGGTCTCTCGATGGCGCGGCGGGCTTGGGTGGCGCCCTCAGATTTGCTGAACACGCTGAGCGCGAAAGGGCTGATGGCTTGGGTAGGCAAGAAAAGAAAGTGACGCGGGTCTCCCCGCGAACGCTCGAGGCCATCTACCGGAAGCTCTTTTCCGCTTTCGGGCCGCGGCATTGGTGGCCCGGCGAGACCCCGTTCGAAGTGGCGGTCGGCGCCATCCTCACGCAGAACACCGCCTGGTCCAATGCCTCCGCCGCCGTGCAGGAATTGAAGCGGCGAAATCTCCTGGATCCGCTGAAATTGGAGAAGCTCCCTCAGCGCCGGTTGGCCGGCGTGATCCGTTCCTCCGGTTATTTCAACCAGAAGGCGAAACGGCTGAAGGTTTTCGTCCGCTACTTGAACCGCAACTATAGCGGGCAGATAGGGCGCATGAAGAAGGCTCCGTTGGCCCGCTTGCGCCAGGAGTTGCTTTCGTTGTGGGGGATCGGGCCGGAAACCGCAGATAGCATCCTGCTCTACGCCCTGGACAAGCCGGTTTTTGTCGTGGACGCCTACACCCAAAGGATTCTCGCGCGGCACCGGCTCATTCCGTGGGATGCTTCCTACGGTCAGATCCAGGAGCTCTTCCATTCGGCGGCGGGGAAGGGTGAACCCCAAGTTGCTAAATACAACGAGTACCACGCTCTCATTGTTGAAACCGGAAAAAGGTTTTGCCGGACCCAGCCGGACTGCTCCTCCTGTCCCTTGAAGAAAGTCGGGAATCTAAAGTTAGAACCGGGGGCCGCGATACGGTCTAAAATGCACAAAAAATAAGCCCGTAACCCTTTGTTCTATTTTGGGTTAGATTTCAGGCCCTTGAATTTTCCACAATTAGAGGCCATACTTCCTATAGAAGTAAAAGAACCCCCATCTGCAGCCAACCGGCCGCAGTGGGGGTTTCGAAGTAAAAAAGGAGGTGATTCAAATGAAAGGTAACCATGGAGATTTGCTTATCGGGATCGTGATCGGTGCCATGCTGGGCGGGTCGTTTGGAACGCAGCTATCCGCCTTGCTTCCAACGCTGGTACCGGTGGTCCTGACGATCGTCGTGCTGGTCTACGGTTTGAAATTCCTAGGCGTCCGCTAATCCTCCATTAGCCCGTCTAGGGGCATCATTCCGCCTCTCGCCGCCCCAAACGGCGGGAGGCGGCTTTTTCTTCGCTTGACGCGTGACGCTCTCCGGGTCTACACTGGAAACCTCACACAAGGGGGGCTCCAGTCGATGTTTCCATCATTTGATTTCAGACCCACCCGAGAACTGACGTTGGGGATTGTTGTCGGTCTCGTGGTGACCGCTTTGCTCCGCGCGATCTTCCTTCAGGGCTGAATCTGCTTCGGTAGGTACGCCATCATGAGCAGGGTAACTCCTCTTTCCCAGTATATATAACTTAACATAAGATACATTATCAGACGTTACAGGGAGGGGGGGATGGAGGGTGGCTTTACCTGGATTTGCCTAGCTGAGGGCCTGCTGGATCTCGCGCCGGACCGTTTCGTCCGATTCGTTGAACGCCGCTTGCTGAAGGACGCGGATCGCCTGCGGGTCTTTGAGTTGGCCCAGAGCCCAAGCGGCGTGGGCCCGGACCAGAGCGGAAGGGTCCTCTTCAAGGCAGTTTTTGAGTTCCGGCAGGAGGGCCAAATCGCGTAGATTTCCGGCCGCGATGGCGGCGTTGCGGAGCAGGCCTTCCCTGCCGGGCCGCGTTAGGGAGGTGCCTTGGAAGAGGGTCTGGAACTGCTCCTGCGATCTGCATCTCAGCAGCTCCGAAAGGGCTATTTTTTCAGGCAACACGGCGGGGGAATCTTCCGCGGGGGTGAAGCCCTTGGCCCGGTTGTAGGGGCAGACCTCCTGGCAGATGTCGCAGCCGAAGATCCAATCGCCTAACCTGGAACGGAGTTCCTCAGGGACCGGGCCCTTGTTCTCTATGGTCAGTGAAGAGATGCACCGGGAAGCGTCCAACCGGTACGGCTCCGTCAGGGCGCCGGTTGGGCAGGCCTCCAGACAGAGGGTGCAGGCGCCGCAGTCCCAGCGTTTGGGAGCCGGTTCCGGGATTTCCAGCTCGAGGTCGGTGATCAGCGTGCAGAGGAAGAAAAAGGAGCCCCCTTTGGGCCGGATGAGCATAGTGTTCTTTCCGAAGAAACCCAGCCCGGCCGCTTCCGCGACGGCCCGCTCCTGAACGGCGCTGGTGTCCACCGTTTGCCTGAACCTCAGGGGTCGGTCCGGGTTCAAGCGCTGGATGGCTTGCTGCAGTGATTTCAGGCGGCGGCTGAGGATGCGGTGATAATCGGGGCTTTGGGCATACCGCGCGATCCGGCCGGCGCCTCCGTCTTCGACAGGCTCAGGGCGAACGGAATAGACGGAATAATCGGAGGCCAGAACGACAACGCTCCGGGCCTCCGGGAAGCCCTCCAGGAATTTTCGCTGGCGGGCGAAGAAATCTTCCATGTAGCGCAGCGGTCCGGCGAACCCCCCTTGCAGCCAAGCGGAAAGCTCCTGTTCCCGGCCGCGCAGGGCTGAGGCGGGGGCGAAGCCGGCCGCCGTGAATCCGAGCTGGAGGGCTTCCCTGCTGATTATTTTAGTGGGGGGTGTAGCCGGCGAGGTGAGGCCCTTCCCGTAAAACCACCTGCATGAAGGCCTCCACGTAAGCGGGATGGAACTGGGTGCCGGAGCCCTTGCGCATCTCCTCCAGGGCTTCCTGGACGTTCAGCGGTTTGTTGTAGCCCCGGTTGGTAGTCATCGCGTCGAAAGAATCCACGATCGCGATGATCTGGGCGCCGGGCGGGATGAACTCGCCGGTGAGCCCGTGCGGGTATCCCTTCCCGTCGTACCGCTCGTGGTGATGGTAGATCAAGCTGGTGATCGGCTTGAAGAACTTCATCGGCTCCAGGATCTTGGCGCCGATGGCCAGGTGCTGGCGGATGACCCCGACCTCCTCATCGGTCAGCTTGCCCACCTTGTGGAGCACCTCATCCGGGAGGCCGATCTTCCCGATGTCGTGCAGCAGCGCCGCTTCCCGGATCGCCTCGATCTCCTCCTTCGGCAGCCGTAAGACCTCGGCCAGGCGGGTCGCGTAGCGGGAGACCCGCTCCAGGTGGCCGGCCGTGTATTCATCCTTGGTCTCCAGCGCCATGACCAGGGACTTGGTCACCTCCAGGAAGTGGCCCTCCATCTCCTTATAGGCGTGCCTGAGGTCCATGAGGGCCTTATCAATGACCCGATTCCTGTCCTCCAGTTCGGAGGCCACATAATCGAGGGCGTGAGGGTTTTGGTTTTCTCCCTCTTGTTGCGCCGGCTGTTCGGCGCCGTCCCGGGCGGGATCATAGATTGCCACCGCCCGGTCTTTTTCAGTCCAGGAGTGCCGGGAAGCCGCCTCAGCCGCCTTCAGCAGGTGGTTCGGCGTCGGGAAACTGGAATGCTCCGTGCAGGAGATCCCGAAGGCCAAATGCCCCTGCTCCACCGGGAGACCCTGCCTCGCCCCTTCGGTCCAGCCCCGCGCTTGCTCCAGATCCACGCCCGGCAGGAAGATCGCGATCTGTTCCTCTTTCAGGCGCCCAACGAGCCCGCCCGGGGTTTTCACCTGGCGCTGGAGTGTTTCGGCCAAAGCCCGGATCTTCTTTTGGACCTCCGGCCAAGCGGTCTGATGGAGCTGGAGGGAGATCGGCTCTATTTGGATCACCACCATGGACAAGGGCTTGCGGGACTGTTTCCATTTGGGCCAGTCCGCCTCCAGGCGGAGCCGGAAGTAGCGCTCGGTCACCGCGCCGCTGATGGGGTCGGTGACGACGCGCCGGTGCAGCCGGACCGATTCCGCCACCAGCAGCAGGTATTTGTACAGGACGGCCGTGAGCCAGGCCGTGAGTCCCAAGAGCACGACACTCAGGGATTCGGCGCGCAGGTTGAACAGCAGCACGCAGAGGAACCCGGCGCCCATGCCCAAGAGCGTTAGCCCGCCCGCGGCCGCCGCTCCCCACGGGATTGGAAGCCAATAGGCGGCCAGCATGATGGCCAGGACGAAAAGGAACCCGAGCAGGATCACCGGGAGGATCGGAAGCGGGCGGACGAATTCGCCCGAAAGGAGCGTCAGGATGCCGTTGGCGCTGATAGCCACGCCCGGCATCAGTCCCAGCGGAGAGGGGTAAACGTCATGCGTGATCTCGCGGGTGGAGCCGACCAGGACCACCTTGCCGCGGATGCGCTCCGGAGGGACCTGCCCTGCCATCACCTGCCAGAAAGAGGCGGTGGAGATCTGCGCGGGGGTCAACAGGGGGTTGATGGCGATGCAGCCGACCGGGGGCTCCAGCGGGACCGATTGGGAGCCGATCTTCAGCCGGAAGATCCGGGGCTCGAACCGGATCTCCGAGAACGGGACGCGGCGGTGGATCGCGGCGGCGTTGACCTCCGTCGCGAACAGCGGCTGGGGATGCATCGGGAGCCGGATGCCCGCGAAGAATTTCCGGACCGTCAGATCGCTGTCCCGGGGGTGGTTGATCAGGCCGGTGATCCCGCCGGCGTCGGTGAACGGCGCGTGCGGGAGGACCGGGTCCCCATGCCGGTCCAGGTAAGAGGCCAGCAGCACCGGCGGGCTCGACCGGATGGCCTGCGCCAGAGCTTCGTCGCTTTGGGGATCGCTGGCGCCGCTGAGCACGAAGTCGAGGACCACCAGACTGGGCCCGGCCGAAGCCAGTTTCCCGATGAATTCGGCGAACACCGTCCGGTCCCAGGGCCATTTCTTTCCGAGCCGGAGCTGCGATTCCTCATCAATCGTGACCAGCAAGAGCTCCGACGCTTCCTTCGGAGGACGGGTCACGGCCGACCTCCACCGGCAATAGGTGTCGTAGGAGCGCAGGCGGGCCGATTCCAGGAACCCGGACGGGAGGAGGATGGCCAGGTAGGCAAGGCTTAAGACGGCCGCCAGGAAGGTCAGCCGGACCGGGTGCTCGTCGTTCCCCCAAAGTCGAATCATGGCCTTTGAAATCTTATCATAAATAGGGTATGGTTGCGGAAGGGACAGATGGGGCGGCGCGGCTGCACTTTGCTCAAATGCACAAGGAGGATGGGGTAATGGCGGATCGGTCGCGGGCATTCACGATCTTGGAGCTGATGGCGGCGGTGGTGATCCTGACGATCGTCGTGGCGCTGTCTTCGGTCGGCTACGCGGGGTACAAGGACAAGGCGGCGATGCTGGTGGATGAAACCAACATGAAAGTCTTGCTGGGAGCGGTCAAGCTCTACGCCTACGACACCAACGCCCTGCCCGGCTCCTTGAGCGAGCTTGAGGACCGCCATGTGGATCGGGCCTATGCCCAGGTGACCGAAGGGAAAAAGCCGTACACCTTCCTGGCCTTTCTGAAGGAGCAGGTGGGCCTGTTCGACATCGCGGAGGCGGTTCCCGTTCCCCTGCCCGACAAGTACTTCGGCGGCGGGGTGGTCACCCAGCAGCAGAAGTGGAAGCTCCTGACCTGCCCCCAGGATAAGACGCCGCCGTCGGAGGGCGGGCATTCCTACGGTATTACCACCGGGGAGGACGGCGCGGCGGGAAAGCCGCTCAGCTGGCTTCTGTATCCGGGCAATGCCGACAAAACCGTTATTGGCGAGAGCGATAGCGCCAATCCAACCAACTTGGATTTCACGCGCCGGCATGAAGGGGGGCACACCTTTGTCAAGGCGTCTGCCGGCGGGGTGATCGGGCGGGACACCACCACCACGAGTGTGACCCACATGTCCAACAGCCCGCCGGTCACGACCGGCACGTCGAACGCGCCCAGCACATCGAACACGACCGACCCGCCAGCCACGACCGGCACGTCGAACACGACCGGCACATCGAACACGACCGACCCGCCGGCCACGACCGGCACGTCGAACAGGCCCGGCTCGTCGAATGATGAGAGTCGCCCTGGAGATCACGACTGATGAGCCGAAACCGGGGATTTACGGCGATCGAACTGATCGCGGCCGTGGTGATCATGACGGTCCTGGTTTCACTGTCCATGGCCGGCTACCAGCGCTACAGGGACAAGACGGCGATGCTGGTGGACGAGACGAACCAGAAGGTGCTTCAGGCGGCCGTCAAGCTCTACGCCTATGACAACAACGCTCTGCCGGGTTCCTTAAGCCGGCTGCGCGGCGCCGACCTTCACAGGGCTTACGCCGAGGTGACCGGGGGGAAGAGGCCCTACACCTTCCTGGCATTCCTGCAGGAGAACCTGGGGCTGCTGGATATCGCTGAGGCGGCTCCCCTGCCCGGCAAGTATTACAACAATGAGGAGAGCATCCTGACCTGCCCCGAGGACCCCACGCCGCCCAGCGAGGGAGGGGTTTCCTACGCGCTGGCCTCCGGGTGGGAGGGCAAGCCCCTTTCCGCGCTGCTGGATCCGCGCAACGCGGAGGTTCCGCTGATCATTGAAGCGGACGTGAAAACGAATGCCCCGGCGGTCTTCCGGCACGGCCAGGGGACCCTGACGGTCCAGACCACCGTCAAAGGGGATGTTAAGAAGAAAAAGGGGAAAGCCGCCAGCGAAGACGAGTACAAGAAGAAGGTCAAGAAGGCCAAGAAGAAATGAAGGGCTGGTCATCCCCGACCCGCCAGAGTTCGAACAGCTCCTCGGGGAGTTCCTGGATAAACTGCGAGGGCCGCATCAGCACCTGCCCCTTGTCGTAGCTGTACCGGGTGAGCGGATAAGTCAGGTAGAGTTCCTTCTTTGCCCGCGTCACCGCCACGTAAAAGAGGCGCCGCTCCTCCTCCATCTCCGCTTCCTCTTGGAACGATTTGGGGTGAGGGAATTGTCCCTCCGTCAGCCCGATCAGGAAAACGGAAGTCCACTCCAGCCCTTTGGCCTGGTGGATCGTGGAGAGGGCCAGGAACTCGTCCGGGTTCTCCCAGCCGCGGACGGATTCCCCTTTGAAGGGCTCCCGCAGCGTCAGGTCCTCGATGAATTTTGAGATGGAGACGTAGCTGGAAGCCAGGTTGATCAGCTGTTCCAGGTCCTCTTTCCGGTCCCGCGCGTCTTCGAAATGGTTTTCCAGGTGAGAGAGGTATCCGGACTGGATTACGGCCGCCAGGGCCTCGGCGGGGCTGTCTGACTTCTGCGGGCCGCGAAGGCCCTGCAGCGTCCGCCGGAGTTTCCCCCACGCGGCCGCCGGCCGGGCCGGCAGCGATTTCGCCGCTTCCTCGCCGGCGCCGCGCGCTTTTTCCAGGGGATCCGGGGCCCCGGAGAGGGTCTCCCAGATGCGTCTCGCGTAGGCGGGGCCGATCCCTTCCTGGAGCCGCAGGATCCTCTCCCAGGCCATCTCGTCCCGGGGGTTTGCCAGGACGCGCAGGTGGGCCAGCACGTCTTTGATGTGGGCCTGCTCGAAGAACCGGATCCCCCCGCGGACCACGTAGGGGATGTTGCGCTTGGCCAGCTCCAATTCCAGCTCGGCCGCCTGGAACCGGGCCCGGAACAGCACGCCGATCTCCTGCAGCGGCGTTCCCTCGGCCCGCAGCTCCAGCACCCGCTGGGCGATGAAGGCGGCTTGCTGCTTTAAGTCCACCAGCGGGACGACGGCCGGCAGCGGGCCCGCGGACTGGACGCTTTTGAGTTCCTTGGGGAACTGCCGGCTGTTGAGCTGGATGGAGGCGTTCGCCAGGTTGAGGATCTCCGGGGTGGAGCGGTAATTGGTCTCCAGGCGGAAGAGGGAGGCCCCCGGGAAGACTTCCGGGAACGTGAGCAGGTTCGCCACCTCGGCCCCGCGGAAGGCGTAGATGGACTGCGCGTCGTCCCCGACCACAAGCAGGTTCCGGTGATGTTCCGCCATGGCGCGGACGATCTCAAACTGAAGGCGGTTCGTGTCCTGGTATTCATCCACCAGGATGTACTGGAACTGTTCTCCGTAGGTTTTCCGGACGGCTGGGTGTTCGTTGAGCACGTTGAGCCACAGCGACAAAAGGTCATCGTAATCCAGCAGGTTGCCCTGCTCTTTCCGTTTCCGGTACGACTCCCAGACCCGCTGGATGAAAGGGATCTGGTCTGAGAATTGGGGGGCGCGCTCGGGGACGAGAGTTTCCAGCGGCTGCAGCGTGTTGGCGGACATGCTGAACAGGTTGCGCAGGATATTGGCCTGGGGCAGCCGGGTCTTGGCCACGGGGACTTTGAGGTCGGCGACGCAGGCGGCCACCAGGTCCTTGGAGTCTTCTTCATCCAGGATCCCGAACGCCGGGGTGCGGCGGACCAGCTCGGCATGCCGGCGCAGCAGCACGTTGCCGATGTGGTGGAACGTCCCTCCCCAGAGATTTTCCGGCCGGTGGCCCATGATCCGTTCCAGACGGTCCAGCATCTGCCGCGCGGCCTTAACCGTGAACGTCACCAGCAGGATGCGCCGCGGGTCGATCCCCTGCTCCAGCAGATAGGCCACCCGGTAGGTCAGCGTCCGGGTCTTTCCGCTGCCGGGACCGGCCAGCACCAGTGTGGGGCCGCCGCCGGAAGTCACCACCCGGAGCTGTTCCGGGTTGAGCTCTTTTTCGTAGAGGATCTTCGGAGAGCTGGAAGGGCCGGGTTGAAGGGAGTACTGCCGGGTCATGAAGGAGGACTCCCGGTTATTTCTTCTTTGAGCGGGCGGAGGATCGCTTTCGGGATTTCTTCTTTAGCTTCAGCTTCTTCTGTTTTTCCAGCCGCGCTTTCCGGCGCCGGAGGCGCTTGAGTTTGCGTTTGCGTTTTTCCAGCGCCTCCATGCGCTTCCTCTTTTTCCGGTCCGCCACCCGCTGCTTGAGAGCGCGGTATCCGGCCTGGATGGCGCTCTGCTCATCCTGGAGGACTTGGGTTAGGAACCGGGTCAGATCGGTCTCCCCCGTTCCCTCGAATTCCTTGAAAAAGACGCCGATCTCGTGGGAGCCCTCTGGGAGTTTTCTAGAGACAGGTTCGCAGCGGATGACGGTTCCGTGAGCGATCAAAGGTTGTGGGACGTTGGGCAAATCCAGAAGACATTGCACCGGCTGGACTTGCGACACAGAGGATTCCGAGAGAGCGGAGATTCCCAGCAGACTGATGTTCCGGGTGGTCCCCCGGACTTCCTGCCCGTTGCTCTTGAGCAGAAAAGGAACCTGGACCTTGTAGCGGGCGCGCATGCGCCGTTCCGAGCTTCCGAGCGGCATGGCTACTTTTTTTTCCGGTGCGCTTTTCCGGAACTGCGGTTTCTCCGGCGCTTGGCCCGGAGGGATCGCGGTACTTTGCTCATGTGTTAGACTGTAACATAGATTAAGCGAGGTGTAAACTCCGTGCAAGAGCTCCGTCAATTCATTCTGAATCTCCCCCAGATCGTCCCGGAAAGCTGGTGCCTGGAATGCAGGATCTGCTGCCGCTTTCCGGACACCGAAAACGTTCAGACCCCTTTCTGGTCCCGCCTGGAAGCGGACTGGGCGGAACAGGCGGTCCCGGAGGCCCGCGCTTGGTTCAAGTCCGAACCGGCCTCCCCTTCCCTTTCGGCCCGGCTCAAGGGTTGCGGGGAGACCGGCTATCATTGCCCGGCATTCGACCCCCGGACGAACCGGTGCGATATCCACGCGGTGAAACCCTTGGATTGCCGCCTCTATCCGTTTGTCCTGGCTTCCAATCCCGGAGGCACGGAGGTGCTGCTGGCGATGGACGCCAAATGCCCGTTCATCGAGCGCCGGCCCGAGGATCCGGAACTGGCCGCTTACGCCGCCCGGTTGGTGGAGTACCTGGAGACGGCGGAGGGCTTGGAATACCTGCGCCAAAACCCCAGAGTGGTGGGGCCCGCTTGGCCGGAGTATCTCTGGATGGGTGCGCTGCCCCGGGCGACCGGGTGGATCCAGGGGGACCCGGAGCGCAAGCCGCCCCATCCCTCTTTGAGGCCGGTCCGGGAGGAAGACCTCCCTGTCTTGGGGAAAGCGCTCCGGGCCCGTTCTCACGGCGCTTCCCATTACACGCTCGCTTCCCTGCTGGGTTGGAGCGATCTGATCATGCTCTGGTGGTCTCCGCTTAAGGCGGGCGGGCTGGTCCTCTTTTCGGAGCAAGCGGGCGGCCTGTTCCTCCCGGTCCCTCCGGTGGGGGATTCCGCGGGAGAGGGTTCGGTCCGGGAGGCGTGGGAGATCCTGGAGCAAGCCAACGGCGGCGCCGCGGTCTCCCGCATCGAAGGGATTGAGGCCGCGGAGGTCCCGGCGCTCCAGCGGATGGGGTTCTCCGTCCAGCCGGCGGAAGAGGAATATCTCTATGACGTCGCTTCGCTGGCCCGGCTGCGCGGGGACGGCTACCGTTCCCAGCGCTGGGCGGTCAACCGCTGCCTGAAGAGTATCCCTCTCCGCGTCCGGGAATTCCAGCAGCAGGATATCGTCCCCTCTCTTCAGCTGTATACCCGTTGGGCCATCCGCCGCCAGCGGGCTGCTTCGGAGGATTCGGAAAAGCGGCTCCTCCGGGATAGTCTGTTTTACCACCGCAGGATCATGATGGACCGGGAACGGCTCGGGCTGCAGGGACGGGTTTTGGAATCGGAAGGAAAAATCCTGGCCTACACCTTCGGCGGAGAGATCTCTCCGGAGACCTTTTGCGTTTTTGCGGAGATCGCGGACCGGCAAGTCCCCGGGTTGGCGCAGACGCTGTTCAGAGAATTCTGCCGGGAGATCGAGAAGAAGGGTTACCGCCGGCTCAACGCCATGGGGGACGCCGGTCTGCCCGCCTTGCGCCGCGCCAAGCTGGCCTACCGGCCGACCACTCTCCTGCCCGTCTTCACCGCCCGCCGGGACTGATCCCTCTTCGCTTTAGCCCCGCTCGGGGCCGGGGTTCACTCGCACTCCCTCCTCGCCTCACTTAGAGGTCTCCAGCTCGTCGGTCAACGCTCGTTCACCCCGTCCCCGAGCGGGGCTAAGGCACGTACCCTTAGCCCTGTCCGGGAGAGGGGTGAGTGAGCGTTGAGGTCCGGGCGGCGTTTTTCATCCAGGAGTTCCTTCTACCCGCCCGGACCGAGTGCGAACGAACCCCCCTCCCGGCCAGGGCGAAGGGGCATGAGTAAACCCCAATCCGGGCGGGGCGAGGGGGCGTACGCGGAGCGGACGATTGCGGCGTACCGGGTGCACGCGGAGAAGGCGATCCGGGAATGGGGCCGGCGGCGGCAGCCGTCCCGCTTTCTGAAGCGATTCGCTAACGCGTTACCGCGCGGCGGCAGGGTGCTGGACTACGGCTGCGGCATCGGCGAGGAGATGGCCTGGCTGCGCGGTCGCGGGTTCCGGGTTGAAGGGGTGGAGGGGACGCTGGAGTTCCTGCTCGCCGCCCGCCGCCGCTGTCCCGGTGTCCGGATCCTGCATGCCCGCTTCGAGCGGGTCCCTCTCCCGCCCGCCCGGTACGACGGGATCTGGTGCAACGCGGCCCTCATCCATGTGCCGCCGCCGGAGCTGGCGCGCCAGCTCGAAAAACTCAAAACGGCCCTCCGGCCCGGCGGCTTGCTTGGGCTAACGCTGTGCTGGGGAAGGGGAAAACGGTTCCTCCGCGGGGATTGGATCCCCGGCCGGTACTTGGCCGGCTACACCAAGCCGGAAATCACGGCGCTGCTGACCGGCTGGGAAATTCGCCGGCTCAAGACGGTGACCGGCGACGGCCGCGGCGGCCGCTGGATACAATTCCTCGGTTCATGGGATAATGGGAAACACGGAGGAAGAGATCCATGCGACGGATAAAAACAGCCCTTTTTGTCAGCTTGGTTTGCATCGTGGGGATCACCGGCTGCCAGCGAACAACGCAGCGCCACGCCTTTCCCGCCGCTTGGCCCGTCGGCCTGGGCTGGCAGCAGACCCGGACGGCGGCCGCGGCTCCGGCGGAGCCGGGCGGTCCCGCCGTGGCGGTGGAGCCGTTCACACTGGATACGGAGGCCGCCGCGTCGCAAGCCGCCGGCCAAGCCGGCACCTCCCAAAAACTGACCGAGCTGATGGTGGAAAAACTCCGGCAGGCCGGTGTGCCGGTCTCCGAGTCCAACGCCGAATACACCCTGAGCGGCACGATCCCGAAGCTTGGCTACACCGAGCGCTCCGGCTACCCGCGCAAGCTGTACTACACCTCGGAGCTGGTCTACCGGCTGGTCCACCGTTCGAGCGGGGCCGTGGTCTGGGAAGGGAACCTCTCCCAGGACTTCGAGCAGACGGTGTTGGTGAACACCATGACCAAGCTGCCCAGTGATCCGAACGCCCCCGAGCGGGTGCTGCTGGAAAAATGCATCGCCCCCAACTGGGAGATGAT
>ORMF011252889.1_pt1 | contig 13732 bp, 6 predicted proteins | sample 1779871 | NCBI WGS metagenome assembly ORMF01 (sample SAMEA104232316, study PRJEB22302) | groundwater metagenome | biome: forest; feature: aquifer; material: groundwater | place: USA | collected 2011-08-07 | depth 5.4 m | reverse complement strand
GGAACGCCGTCGGCATCCCGATGATAGTAGAGAGGGATCACCTCATGCTCCAGAATCCGGTAGAGGGTTTCGGCATCGGCGGCATCCTGATTTTCAGGCGATGCCATTTCGTGAGAGGGACGCGGCGGAACACCGAAGGCCCAGCCGTTCGACCCATTGTACCCTTCCGGCCACCATCCATCGAGGATGCTCAGTTGTGGAACGCCATTTAGCGCTGCCTTCATGCCGCTGGTTCCGCTCGCTTCCAACGGCGCACGGGGAGTATTCAGCCAGACATCGACCCCTTGTATGAAGAAGTGCGCCACATGCATGTCGTAATTTTCCACAAAGGCAATATGCCCCGCCATGCCGGAATCCTTCGCCAGACTATAAATATGTTGGATATACCGCTTCCCGACCTCATCGGCAGGATGGGCCTTTCCGGCGAAAATCAGTTGGACCGGACGCCATCGATCACCCAGAATCCGCTTCAGCCGCTCCAGGTCCTGGAAAATCAACGTCGCCCGTTTATATTGAGTGAAACGACGCGCAAAGCCGATCGTCAGCGCTCCCGGATCGAGAAGTGTTCCGGCAGCCAAAAGTTGGACCGGGTCGGCCCGGTCCTGGATCCATGAAGCCCTCGCCCGCTCCCGGATGAATCCCAGCAGCTTCCGCTTGAGTTGCTGGCGGGTCTCCCAAAAAAGATCGTCGGGAATATCCATCACCCGCTGCCAGAAAACCGGATCATCATGATGGTGAACCCAGTCGGGAGAAATGTATCGCTTAAAGAGCGCATTGATCTCCGGTGAAACCCAGGTCGGAACATGGATGCCGTTGGTAATCGAAATGATGGAGACCTGCTCCTCCTTCACCTCAGGCCAGAGGGAATGCCACATTTTTCGGGTGACCCGGCCATGCAGCTGACTGACCGCGTTGTGTCCCTGCGACAGGTGGAGCGCCAAAACGGTCATGTTGAACGCTTCCCCCCACCCCTCCTGATGCCGCCCCAGTTCCCAGAAGCGGGCCTGGTCGAGCCCCAAGGTCGGCCAATAGCTTGAAAAATATTTTTCGATCAGCGACGAAGGAAAGGCGTCGTGCCCCGCCGGAACAGGGGTGTGGGTGGTGAAGATACTCGTTTTCCGGACCTCTTCGGCCGCTTCTTCAAACGACTGGCCGGCCGCCACCAATTCCCGGATCCGCTCCAGCATAAAAAAGGCGGTATGGCCTTCGTTGCCGTGCCAGACCTGGGGGTGGATGCCGAGCGCCCTGAGAACCCGGACCCCGCCGATCCCTAGAACAATTTCCTGGCGGATCCGAAGCTCTTGGTCCCCCCCGTACAGCCGGGCCGAAAGCTCCCGATCCCAGGGGGCATTTTCCGGAACGTCGGTATCCATCAAATAAAGCCGGACCCGGCCGACCTGAACCTGCCAGACGGCAATGTGGACCGTCCGTGAGCCGACCGGAACTTCGACCAGGACCGATCCGGCCGAGGGGAAGACCGCCGGCTGAATTCCGACGCTTTGGAGATCGAGGGGACGATAGGTCGCCTCTTGCCATCCGTCGGCCTGGATATGCTGGTGGAAATAGCCCTGCGGGTATAAAAATCCGACTCCAACCAGCGGCAGCCCCACATCCCCCGCCTCTTTGCAATGATCTCCCGCCAACAGACCGAGCCCGCCGGAATAAATCGGCAGCGAATTGTGAAGACCGAATTCGGCTGAAAAATAAGCAATCGGCTGGTCGGCCAGATCAGGGAAGCGCTGGCCGAACCAGGTCGGCCGGGGACCGTGATCGGTGTCATACAACTTCAACACGCTGTCATACCGCCGCAGGAAGGTCGGATCTTCCGCCGCCTCCTTCAATCGCTCCAACTGCAGTTCCCGCAATACCTTCACCGGGTTATGTTGGGTCACCTTCCAAAGGGGGCGATCGAGCGCCTCAAAAAGAGCCCGCGCCTCCGGATGCCAGCTCCACCAAAGGTTATAGGCCAACTCTTCCAATCGATTGATCCTTGCGGGAACCTGTGTGAAATTCGACATACGATCGCTTTTCCTTTCTTCTACATTCATCTAAAACCTTCCTGAACTGCCTATTCCATGGGATGGAAACGCTTCGATTTCTGAACCTCGCTTCTCCGGGAAGAGCTTAACAAAACCGCGGCGAAAGATCAACGCGGTTCTCTCAATTAAAGAGAACCTGCGGTGTCAAAAACGGTCGCCGGTGAAGATCGCTTGTTGGTTTTTGAAAAAAAATCGGCTATGATCCCCTGCTATGGATCCTCAAACCTCTGAACTCCGCCCCATCCTGGTCGTCTCGGACGCGACCGGGGAGACCGGAGAAAAAATCTCCCAAGCGGCCCTGGCGCAATTTACCGACGCCAAGACGGTGGTATTGCGCCGGCACAATATCCGGACCCTCACCCAAATCGAAGAGGTTCTGCAGGAGGCAAAATCCAAAAGGGGTTTGATTATCTTTACCTTTGTCTCGGAATCGCTCCGTTTAAAGATGCGGGAGGGGGCGCTGCAATCGGGACTTCTCGCCGTAGACCTTCTCGGCCCCATTTTAACCGCGATGAGCCACTTTCTAAACAGCCCTCCCAACTCCGAACCTGGAAGGCTCCACCGGGTCGATACCCATTATTTCGGCCGGGTGGAAGCGGTCCAGTTTACCGTCAAACATGACGACGGCCAGAACCTGCTCGGGGTCCCCCATGCCGATATTGTGCTGGTCGGCCCATCCAGAACGGCCAAGACCCCCCTTTCGATCTATCTGGCGCAGTTCGGCTACAAGGTCGCCAACATTCCGATTATCCTGAACCTTCCCCTCCCCAAAGAACTTCAGAAGGTCAATCCCGGCCGGGTCGTCGCCCTGGTCATCGACTCGCAACGTCTGATGGAGATCCGCGAGGCGCGTCTGCAGAAGCTCAATCAGCGGGTCTCCGGCTACGCCGACATCGAGATCATCAATCAGGAGCTCAATTACTGCCGGGAAATCTATCGCCAGAACCCCAAATGGGGGATCGTTGACGTGACCGGACGGGCGGTCGAAGAGGTGGCGACCGACGTCATCAGCTGGGTCCGGCGCGGCGATCCGCTCCGGTAAAGACGCAGCGAGGGTCCCATGATATACTCAGTAAAGGAACCGCCCTCATCCGGACGGCCATTTGAATTTTATTAAGAGGTCACGATGGAAGCAGGTTGGATCGGAGAAGCAAACCAGGCCGACTTTGAAGAAAAGGTCATTACCGCGTCCAAATCGCTTCCGGTGCTGGTCGACTTTTGGGCCCCCTGGTGCGGACCGTGTCGAACCCTCGGCCCCGTCCTGGAGCGGGTCGTCGATTCGTATCAGGGGAAGGTCCGGTTGATGAAGGTCAATACCGATGCGAATCCGAGCCTGGCGGCCCTCTACCGCATTCAGGGAATCCCGGCGGTCAAGGCCTTTATCGATGGCCGGATTGCCGACGAATTCGTCGGCGTCTTGCCGGAGCGGCAGATTCGGGAGTTCGTCGATGTCCTGATCCCGACGGAGTCGGATCTGCTGGCCCAAAATGGGCGGCAGATCGAAGGGGAACAGCCGCTCGAGGCGCTCGGCATGTATGAGGAAGCCCTCAAAAAAGAGCCGCAGCACGCCGCCGCCCTTACCGGAAAATTACGGCTCCTGCTGACGCTCGACCGGATCGACGAAGCAAGGGCCTCATTCAATCGACTCCCCGCCGCCCTCCAGCTCCATCCCGAAATCCGGCGCCTCCAAACCCGCCTTGATTTCGCTCTTTCCAGAAAAAAAGGGCCCTCCTAAACCTTCGACCACCTGCCGGACCGAGATCCTGCGCGGGAGGCGCTTGGGGGTTAAGTCGCCCAAAGAATCGGCCAACGATTAAAATAGGTCCTAGCGCGAAAAATTAATTGAACGCCGCCGGGTAGGTCGGCCCTGGAAGCATGGCCGTGATAAATTTAGCTTCAGGAGACCTATTTTAACGGCGCTCCTTTATTTTTTTTCATCGTCTCGCACCAAAATCATCGCGCTGTAGTCCCGCTCCTGGGCCGCGACAAAACCCAGCTTCTCGTAAAATGCGCGCTTGTCACGGGTTAGCAGATGGAAAACGGGCACCTTTTTCAGGGCCGGATAGGTCAGCACCTTATCGATCAATGCCCTCCCGACCCCCTTTCGTTGAACACGAGGGTGCACAATGACGTCATAAATCGCCGCGCGGAAAATAAAATCGGTCAGGACCCGCGCAAACGCGGCCAGACGCTCTCCCTCCCAGAGGGTAAAGACCAGGCTGGAGTGGGAGAGAACCGCCTCGGCCTCCTCCGCGGTCCGGCTCTTCGCCCAGTCGGCGGAACGGTACAGTTCCAAAAGCTGGCCGATATCGACCTCTTTACTGTCGCTGAATCTAAACGGCATCCCCTCTTCTCCGATAACGGCGCGCATAAAGAAAACGGCATCGCGCGGCCGGAGAAAATATATATCACGATTTCACGCTGATGAGAAGGTCCAATTGCAACATACCGGTAGCCATTGTTGATGGTTTCTTTGATCAACGCCTCCGTCTTCCCGATCACTTCCCCTGCCAGCGGCGAGGTGATCGTGATGGTGATGGGGCTCAGGGTGGTAAAGACCGTATCCGCTGACGAGACGGAAGCGCCGTCGCTGTTCCTGGAGGTGATTTTAAACGATCTGAGGGGAAAAGAGACAAGTCGCAGACGGATGACGATTCAGTTGGGCTCATGACTGATTAGAATATTTAAGGCACCCATCCAAAGGCGGGGTTCCCATCCGTGGCGGGATTGTCATTGGTCAGATTGCGGAAATAGGCTCCGGTGTTTGGGTCGACCAACCAGATGTCAAAATCTCCGTCGCGTGTGGAGGCCACTGCAATCCAATCCCCATCCGGGGACCAGGCCGGATTAAATTCGATTTGCATGTTCCCGACGGCATCGGTCAGTTTGGCGGGTGCGCCCCCGATTCTCGGCACTTTGTACAGATGGGCCAATCCCTGTGCCGGCTGCTGGCGGCTGAAGACGACCGATTGGTTGTCCGGGCTCCAGGTAGGGCTCCTATCGGTAAATGCGATGGCGCCATCGCAGGTGAGGTGTCCCTGGGGTTGACCCGCCGGGTCGACGAGAGCGATGACATAGTCATTCACGCAGCTTGGGGGTCGGGGATCGTCGATCCGCAAGGAGTAGGCGATGAGGCTTCCATCGGGGGACCAGGCCGGCTGGGTCGCAAAACCAAACGTTTCCCCGTTCGCCGCCGGGAGAGGTGTGAGTTGGGTCTCTGTTCCTGTTGCAAGATCTCGAATGAAAAGGGCGGCTTTTGGCGCACTCGGCAAAGTACGGCTGAGCCCTCGATCAAAAACGATCCGATCCCCATTGGGAGACCAACCGGGGTCCGCCCGATTGACATCAACCCCTTGGTTGGGGAGGAGGGGAGTTATTTGGCCTGTGGAAAAATCGATCAAAGAAATGTTCGTCCCATTCGTCCCATGGGTAAAGGCAAGTTTGGTTTGATCGGGGGAAACGGCCATCTGGTCAATCACGATGTTCGGATCTGTGTTGTCAAACACCACGGTTTTATTGAGTCCATCGATTCCAATCCGATAAATCTTTTCTACCCCGCCGACATCGGCCCGGTAGAAGACCTGCAACGGGGCGGTGACCTTGCCGATGACCGCTCCTTCTTCCTCCCCCAGCTTGCCCCGAAATACGATAATGTATTTTCCGGGTAGGATGTTGTCCGTGGGAGCAACGAAGGGGATGTCTATTGTTCCGCCAGAGGCTAAAGGCATCTGAAGATTATAGCTGGTCAGAAGCTGTCTATTGGAAAATGTGTTGTCATAATAGACGCTGATGTTTCCGATGGAACTTCCTGTGCCGGGGTCGATATAGGAACCGATGGTTTCCGTGCTGGTGTTTTGGATCTGGATTCCCCCTGAGACGGGGATGATTTTGAGCTGACCGCGGAAGAAGTAATTCAGAAGGCCGGCGGAGTAACCGACGGCACGACGCACTAAAACATTTGCCGCCGACTCCATCGTGCCGTCATTAACGGTGTACACCCTTTTTCCTAAAAGCTCTTGGGCTTCGAAGTCAAAAACAGAAAAGGCGCTCAATTGGTCATTGTTAATAATATCCCCCGTGAACGGGTCTTGAACAACGTTTCTCACATAATCAACCTGAACTTGAACGGTGTTCCCGAATTGATCCTGGATGGTTTCCGTTTTAGTGACTAGCCCAGCAATTTGAGGGTCGTTATAGATTAACTGGCCGCTCTGATTGAAATTATCAAAGTTAGTGTCCTGACTGATGAAGTTTTTGTTTGTAAAAAAAGCAAGCCCTTGAGGTGCGTTCCAGTAACCCGAAAACTGGCTAAGATTCACGGTCGGATAATTGGTCGTCCAAGAATCGTTATACTTCGCCTCTGCATATTTCTCGTAGAGATCACCAGCAAGCGGGCCGGGAATAGGTAGGTGCGGGTCATTGCGGACATGCGCAGGTGAGGCTAGGTCCTGAACAAGATGCATAACCTGCCCAACAGAGCGAAACATTTTTTGGAAGTATTCTTTGCGTTCGTCTGCCGTTGAGGCGACCGTCACTTCATTAAAATCTTTCCCGGTAAGAGCGGTATACATTTCCTCTCGCGCCTTAGTCCAGGAATAATCGTTATCCGAATCGCGATAACCCCACATCAGAGATGGTTTACAACCGGCTGGAAAGAGATTACATCCAGAAAAAGTCAACCCACTTCCATTGGTTGGATCATAAAAATGATGCCGAGATCTTACAGGGACAAAAGGAGTAGTAAGAGAAATTATGTCGTCTTCGTGGTTGCTTCCCTCAGCTATGCTGTTATTTCCATCAATCGTAAAGGCGCTCGTAAAAGCATTATAATTTGCTGCCTGTCCCATTGCTTTTTCTGTTATCTTAATATGTGTAGAAACTTCATAAGCATTTGCAATTTTAAATGCGCTTAGTAAAATGATCAGCAAGAGGAACGTGAACTTAATCCCTCTCATCCACATAGATATGGCTCCACCTCTTTTGTCCAGCAACTTTAAATTATTCATTCTGTCGCTTTACCCTTCTTAGAACCTCAGCTATTCCGATGCCTACAAGCGAATAAAATAATGTTCCGCAAGCGATAAATAAGAACCATATCCAAAGGTTTCGCCCAGGAAAAGCTAAATCTTTGCCCGTGATTAAATATAAACTCCACACCGGGACAAATTCAATCAATCCATAAAAAATAAATAAGATCCATGCGAGGGCTGTCCCCTGATCGCCACTGCCAGGGGGAGCTGTTCTTGGGACAAAGAGAAGCGCCGCTAGAACGATCAGGAGAATTATCCCGATATGTAAGCCCCCTCCGATGATGGCCCCCTTCTGCCAATAAGCTAATTCTTCCCAACGTCTTTTTAACTTTTCGAACTTCGACACTGAGTTCCCTCCGCCCGTTCACATTCAACCGGAATTGTTCCAGTCGCCGTATTAATGATAGTACTTTAGAAGGCATGTAACTTCCAGAACCCATTGTCGTCACGTGAAAAATAAATAAAGTGGGCCTTTTCAATACCATTTTCGATCTTAATCACATAATAGGTAGCCACATCTCCAATAATTCGAATCAATCGAAGGTCAGGCAGGTTTGCAGCGACATTGGGAAGATTCCCTCCAAATAACTCAAAAAGCTGTTGGTATTTTGGTCTAGATTCTTCGACAACACTCTGTAGGGCATCAGTAATATTCGCGTTCATAAGCGCCCCCCTCATCCCATTCCATTTCCCTTTTAGCAAGGTATCCATTTGTATCAAATTGAGCACCGTGATCGCAACCGTATCGGTGCGGAGAATCCCCTGTCCATCGGTCACCCTTGCCGTGATGAAATAAATCCCTTCCACCGTGAAGTTGGCCTGGTATTCCGACGGGCTGACTCCGGTGATCTGGACTGCGGCCGGTCCGCTGAACGAAATCGTTGAGGATGGAAAATCTCCAAAGGAGCTTTCTATTTTCAAGGCGATTCCCAAAGGCGCGATGCCGGATTCGATATTAGATCGCAAGGTAATGCTGTTGGCGGCAGGAGCAGACCTCACGGTGACCTGGGACTCGGCGGTTGCGCCACTGAGGTCAGTGGCCCGGGCGATGAGGGTGTTCGTTCCCGGCGTCAACCGCACGCCATTGGCCACAAATCGGTCTCCGAACACCTGCGCCAAAACCCCATTCACTTTTACCCCTACCTCAGGGGCTTGGGAGATTACTCTCCCTTGAACGGTCACTTCATCGCGGTCGATGACGGTTCCGCCGACGGGATCGGTGATAAAAAGCTGTATCGGAGGGAGAGGAAAGGATTGAACCGCGATTTCGAACGCGGCGATGGCGCCGTTGCTGTCGGCGGCCTCGGCGGTAAGGGTGTTGTTTCCGACCGTCAGAGGCACCCCCGTGACGAGAAACTGGTTCCCTGTTACCTGCGCCAAGATTCCGTTGACACGCACCTCCACAGCTTGGGCCTCTGTCATGACCGTGCCGCTCACCGTAATCTGGGCGGCCGTGGTCGCGGTTTCTGTGAGGGGATCGGTGATGAAGAGGAACATCGGCGGCGGGAGAACGGTGACGGTGGTCTGGCCGGTGATGCCTCCATAACTTGCCGTAATCTGAGCCGTCCCAAATCGCAGGGCCGTCAACCTGCCGGAGTTATCGATGGAAGCAACGGTCGAATCGCTGCTGGCCCAAGCAGCCAGCGGGTTAAAGCCGCTGCCAAAGACAAGGGTGGAGCCGTCGCTGTAGCTTCCAAAGGCGGTCAACGAAAGGATCTCTCCCAGCTCCAAAGCTGGGGCGTTCAGTGTGAACTGCGGCTCAAGGCTGACCAGAATAAAGACTTTCTGATGGGCAATCTCGATCTTCTGCAGCGTTTGGAGCCCGACGGTTAACTTGGAGTCAGCGGTCAAGCCGTTAAAGCCGGCGCTGAGGGTGGTCGTCCCTCTGGCCAGCCCCGTCACAAAACCTCTGTTATTAATGGCGGCGATTGCCGGCGCGCTGCTGCTCCAATTCACCAAGTGAGTTAAATCGACCCGGTTCCCGTCCCCTCGCACGCCGACGGCGCGAAGCTGAACGGCCTCTCCCTTGGCAATAAAGGGTTTCGCATCCTCGATGACCAGGGAGGTAAGAGCCAAGAAAGGTTGGTAGCTGACGTCGAGGGTTTGGACTGCGCCCTTGGCCGCATTTTTCGCAATCACCACGATCCGATTGTCCCCTTCGGCCAGGTCCAGCTGGATGGAAAAAAAGCGTCCCTCTATCCGGGCCGAGCGCCCATTGACGGTGACCTCGGTGGCGTCCGATACCTCTCCGGTAAGGACCATGGGGGATGCGGTCACAATCTCCCCGTCAAGAGGTCTCAAAACGAATACTTCTGGGATAGGAAGATCTCTGAAATCGACGGCGACCTGATCTTCTCCGATCTTCCCCTGGTCATCCACGGCCCAAGCGGTGATCAGAACCTTCCCTTCATGCCTCGGATCGGCCCCGTACCGGCTGGAGAGATCGATCAAGTCGGCTGTAAAGCTTCCTTCGGCAGGGATCGCCTCGGCTTCGTTGACAATGACCGTTTGCACTGAAGGATCAACTTTCCCTGCGGCCAAAATAAATTGTTCAAAGATCCCTTCATTTTCGACCGGGCGGGCCAACTTCACAGAGGGCATGGCGGCATCCCTTCTGGAGAAGACCCTCACCTTATCCACGCCGCGGGAACCGTCCGGCGCGATCGCTTCAACCCAGAGCACGTTCTCCCCGGGAATTAAGGGGATCTTCCAATCACTGACAAAGGTATTCCCGATATTTTGAGCGGACCCTTCGAGGGTGTACGTCGGGGTCACCCGGATGAGGGCATTAGGGTCGCTAACGCTTCCCCGCAAGGGAAGATATTCCGCGTCGGCCACGGCGCCATCCATCGGAAAAGTGATATTCACCTGAGGGATAGCGGGGGCGCCTGCGATGACTTCAACGACCACCTCCGCGGAGTCAACCGGATCAAGGAAACGATCAGGCGGTTCAAAGAAGAGAAGCCCGCCATGCCGAAAAGCCTGCAGCCGCTTCTGCCGCACTTTAAAGATATTGGTTCCCGGCAGAAGGGAAACGTTCTCGAAGCGGAACCTTCCCCGCGTATCGGCGGTAGCGGTTCCGATCAACTCGTTATTCCGATAGAGATCGATCTGGCCGAACAGATAGGCGTTCCCTTCGATAGGGATGGCGGTCGCGTTCATCGGGTTCGGGAGCGGGTCAATCAGAGGAGCCATCGGCGTCTCTTCCCATCCTGGGTGAATCGTATAAAATGTCCGGAGGTTGCTGCCGATATTCCCGGCAGCGTCCCTCGCCGTGACGCCGACAAAGTGTTCGCCTGCGTTAATGTGTGTGGCAACCGAAAACCGACCCCGTTCATCGGCGATGACATGACGGGGGCTGTCATTGTAAGTGCTGATTTCGACATCGGCAAACGGTTCGGTCGATCCGACGATCTCCACCTGGGTGGCGGCGAGACCGAATCGTCTCGGGCGCACCTCTGCTGCCACAGCGGGCACAAGAGTGTCTCTGATCACAACGGCCTCGGCGGAAAGATCGCTTCTGTTTCCCGACAGGTCGATGGCTTGGGCCGAGAGGTGGTAAGGACCGTCTTCCGGCAGAAGGAAGGCCACTGTCTTGAAGAGCCCCTGGGCGTCGGCCTGAACCACCGGATGGGGTCTGCCGTTGACAAAGGTTTCAACACGGTAGAAGGGGCCGGTCAGGCCGGTCACCTCGATAAAATAAGTCCGCGCATATTCCGGAAGGGGCGCTAAGGTCGGTGGCGGCGGCGAGGGCGCATTAGGATCATGCGTGACCTGGAGGGTGGTTGTCACGCGCTCCCCGTTGGGACGCGTGGCGGTGACTGTCAACGAATTGAGACCGATCGAAAGCGGAACCGCGGGGATCTTAAAACTTCTGAAATCCTGCACGGCCGGTATACCGTTGACGTCGACCGCGGCGCTGCTGTCGTTGACGTCGCCCGAGACCGTGATAGGGGAATGATTCACGAGGAAGGGAGCGACCGGCGCAGTCACCAGGAGGGAAAGCGGCTTGTCGAGAGGTTCGTAGATGATCCGTGTCGAGTCGTAGGCATCGCTCCCCACGAGGTTTTCGGCATGCACGGTGATCTGGTTAATCCCGTCGTCGAGCGGGACAAGGGCGCTGAAGGCGCCGGCGTGGACGATCGCCCGAATGCCGTTGACGGTGACAGCGGTTGGAGAGAATCCGGAAAGAACATCGTTGACCGTCCCTTTGATTTCAACGGGTGAGAAGGTGAAGCGCTTTTCAGACGAAGGCTCGGTGATCCTCACCGTCAAGGGGGCTTCCGAAGGGGAATGGGTGTAAGTCAGGGTTTGGGTGGCGACCTGACCGTCTCTGGTGGCCGTCCCATTCTCTAGGCTATGTGAATAGGCGGTCACGGTGATCGTGCAGAGATCGGGTTCACTTCCCGTTTGAGTCGGGAGCGGCCCCGGCAGGGCGCAGGTGAAAACGGCGGCCTCAAAGAAGTCCTCCTCAACGGTGGCGAGGGTGTCGTTTACCAGGACGGTCGCCGAAGGATCGCTCACGACGCCGGTGACGACAAAGCGGGTCGATTCGATCTGAGAGCCCTCCAACGGCGAGAGGATTGCAACACTCAAAGGGACCGGTCCCGGCTGATAAGAGACAATGACGCTGTCGCTGTCGGTCTGACCCACCGGATTGGCGGCTTGGGCGGTGATTGTATTGAAGCTTTCCAGAAGAGGAACGTCTGAGGCGATAAAACTGCCATCGGGGGCGACGGCCGCCGGGATGCCGTTGACCCTAACAATCGCTTGCGGATCATCGACGACGCCATTGACGGTGATCGGAGAGGTCTGAATCAGGTCTCCATCCATCGGGGAGATCAGATTCACCTTGATCCAGGCACTAAACGTCACGCGAACGGTATCGGGAACGCTGTCGATGACTCCATCGCTGACGATGAGCTGCGCCACATAGTCGCCTGGAATATCCATGAGGAGGGAAGGGCTCTCCGACGTGGCGTTGGAGAGAACAGCGGCGCTCTCCGTAGGCCGCGATATCAGGGACCAGCGGTAGATCAGAGGATTTTCATCCGGATCGAACGATCCGCTTCCGTTGAGTGTGGTCGTCTGTTCTCGAAGGATGATCTGGTCGGCTCCGGCATCGGCAAGGGGCGGATGGTTTACCGGATCGACAATCAGAGTCACCGTTGCGGTATTGCTCTCCTGAAAGCGATCCGTTGCCCGGTAACTGAATCGGTCGATCCCGTTGAAGTGAACGTTTGGCGTATAAGTAAAGGAGCCGTCGGCATTGAAGGCGAGCGTGCCGTTCGCGGGGCCTGTCATGAGAAGAGCGGTCAGCGGATCTCCGTCGGCATCCCGGTCGTTTGTCAGGACTCCCGGAGGAGGAACGCTCAGGGCGCCGTTTTCGGCCACATGATAAATATCGTCTGTTGCAACAGGCGCCGCCTTGACGATAATGGTCACAGTATCCGGTTGGCTGTTCACTTTTCCGTCGTTGACGATGAGCTGCGCCACGTAGGCGCCTGCCAGATCCGCCAGAAAAAAGGGTCTCACGGCGGCCGCATCAGAGAGGGCAGCTGCGCTTCCAGTCGGCTTTGACGTAAAGGACCATTGATAGGTGAGCGGGTCAAAATCAACATCCGAAGAGCCGGCCCCGTCCAGGCCCGCGGTGCTTCCTTCAGCCACCTGTTGATCGGGACCGGCGTCGGCAACCGGGGGGCTGTTCGTCGTCGTGATCACAGCCGTGTCGGGATCGCCATTGACCTTCCCGTCGTTCACGATGAGCTGGACCACATAGGCGCCGGGGCGATCGGCGATAAAGGTGGTGATCGGTCCGCGCGGATCGGAGAGAGCCGCGCTGCTGCCGGCAGGAGCTGAAACAACCGACCAGGCATGGGTGAGAAAATCTCCGTCCACATCTTGAGAGCCCGATCCGTTCAACGTAACAATCGTTCCGACAGAAACCGTTTGATCGGCTCCGGCATCGGCCACCGGAGGAGAATTCTGGGTCGTGATCGTCACGGTCTCCGGGGCGCTGTCGACCTTTCCATCATTCACAATGAGCTGCGCCACATAGCTCCCGGAGAGATCCGCCGCAAAGGTCGGCCTCACCGCTGTGGAATCCGACAACGCCGCATCGCTTCCTGCCGGGCGGGAAATGAATGACCATCGAAACGTGAGCAGGTCCCCATCCACATCGCTCGAACCGGAACCGTCCAAGGTCACTCTGGCGCTTACAACAACCTTTTGATCCGGTCCCCCCTCCGCCACGGGAGGAGAATTCCGGGTCGTAACCATCACGGTGTCCGGGAGGCTGTCGGCCTTTCCATCATTCACAATGAGCTTTATCATATAGCTGCCGGCGACATCCGCCACAAAGGTCGGCTTCACCGCCGTAGGGTCAGACAACACAGTTGCTCCCCCATCGAAGGAGCGCCGTAACTTTCCGCGCTAGGGCCTATTTTAAAGGGGGAGGAATACCCTGTCCCTTGAGGACGTGTCAAGAAAAATATTCCAAAAAAATTCCAACAGTTCCAATTCCGGCAGGGGGAGAGGCGGCGGCCGACAGAACTCTCCTTGAACTCCGCGCTGATTTCGACTATCCTATCGACCAACATGAGAAGGTTCGAATGCGGCTTCAGGACAAAGTCATTTTAATCACCGGCGGCGGCCGGGGAATCG
>ORMF012219745.1_pt1 | contig 13734 bp, 15 predicted proteins | sample 1779871 | NCBI WGS metagenome assembly ORMF01 (sample SAMEA104232316, study PRJEB22302) | groundwater metagenome | biome: forest; feature: aquifer; material: groundwater | place: USA | collected 2011-08-07 | depth 5.4 m | reverse complement strand
GGGGGGGGGGCGGCCCCCGGAACCCCGCGCGCAGCGGGAGCCGTAGGCACCATCATGGCGCACAATTATGACGAAACAATTCCGTGCCATCGCGTGGTGTACAGCGACGGTAGGATAGGCAACTACAATCGCGGCGGCCCGAGCCGTAAAATAGAGCTGTTGCTCGAGGAAGTATACCGTCACTAGTATGGAAGTAAAAATTGAACCGACATGGAAAAAAATTTTGGAAGACGAGTTCGGCAAAGAGTACTTTGCCGCTTTGACCGCTTTTGTTAAAGACGAATACAAAAAAGGCGCGGTGTATCCGCCACCGAAGAATATTTTTAGAGCTTTTGGTCTGACGCCATTTGATAAAGTAAAAGTGGTGATACTCGGCCAAGACCCGTACCACGGCGCGGGCCAAGCCAACGGATTGTGCTTTGCGGTAGGGGACGGGGTTGCTCTGCCGCCGTCTCTACAAAATATTTACAAGGAGCTAGAAAGCGACCTCGGGCACAAGGTTGCACAAAAGACGGGAGATTTGGAGCGGTGGGCCAAACAGGGCGTCCTGCTCTTAAACGCGACGCTTACCGTGCGCGCCAACACCGCCGGCTCGCATCAAAAAAAGGGGTGGGAGGATTTTACCGATGCGGCGATTAAAGCACTCTCCGACAAGCGCGAGCATGTGGTATTTATTTTGTGGGGCAATTATGCCAAAGCCAAAGGCGCGCACATCGACCGCGCTAAGCATTGCTGTCTAGAATCACCGCACCCTTCGCCCTTTTCTGCCCGTTCAGGCTTCTTCGGCTCCAAACCGTTCAGCAAAACCAACGCATATTTAAAAAGTACCAACCAGACTCCAATAAACTGGCTCTAAAATATCTATGATATTCTTTAATTCGTACGAATAAACGAATATAATATGAGTGATATAAAAGAAACGGAGCGGCAGTTAAAGGCTCTCGCCAACAAGCGCCGCTTGGCTATTCTTAAGTTCCTTGCCTCAAAAGAGCCGGCTTCTGTAGGTTCTATCGCTCAAGAAATAAAACTCTCTTTTAAGTCAACCTCTAATCATTTGCTCATTCTTTCAGCGTGCGATGTTTTGGATAGGGAACAAACTAGTACGACCGTTTTATACCGCCTTACCCGCCCCGTATCTCCGCTAGTCAAAACAGTTCTTGGTATTCTCTAATTCGTACGAATTAAGGAATAAAGAGAAACAGTAGTAAAGAAAAAGTCCCGTGGTTAGACGGGACTGAAGGAGATTAAGAGTTCAGGCGGTGAACAATTTTGCGCCAAGGCAAGTTCCAGAGAAGGTTGATGGTCATGCCGCCCAAAATGAGCCACCACACAAACGTGAACAGCCAGGAGAATGCCCAATTATGCTTACTGGGTCCATCCACCAATGACACGAATTCATTCTTGGTTGGGTCGAAGACGGTGTGGGCAGTCCAGTTACTTTCGACCCTGCGGTCCGGAATCTGGACATAGGCGACGAAGTAGGTGTCAGTGTCACCTTTTTGCAGCTTCACGTGGTAGGTAATGCACCAATAGGTGCACCCTAACGAGTAGGCGGTCGTGCCAGTCCTCCAGCCTTCCCAAAAATAGTACTGGTAAGGCTTGTCTGCTGCTACCCGTTTAAACTGGTCGAAAGAAATTTCGGCAGCAGGTTGCCCGGGCGAAAACGAAAGCACCGATGTGCCTACCGCTTGGGATGTAGTCCATATGGGCGCATGGATGTCCGAGGGGCGGTTGGCAAGAATTTCTTCGTACCACCGCATATTTGCCGACGCCAACCAGAATGCCGCCGCCGCGATCAAGGCAAGAAAAATCCTGCCAAGATTATCAATCACTACTTTTAAGGCAACATTTCCAGCCTGACGGGTAAGAGAAATTCCTCGCATAACCAACTCCTTGGTTTGATTGACGACGAACTAACTGACGACAGTAAAGCAATAAACTACCGCTCGGTCAAGCTACCACACTTGGGCGCGGGAGGAGGGGGAACGATACAGGCGGTCTCCTTTTTTGATATTGAAGGTTTGGTAGAACGGTTCAAAGTTGGAGAGAGGACCGTTGATGCGCCACTGAGCTTGCGCATGCGGGTCGGTCAGCGCGGCAAGCTTTTTAACCTCCGGCCGGCTCTGCTCCCGCTCCATCTGCGCGTAGCCGAGGAAAAACCGCTCTTCCGGCGAAAGTCCTGCAACCATGTTGCCTGCCTTGTCGGCGGGCAGGCGGCCGGTTTTTTTAAGATAGCGCTGGTACGCCTCGTAGGCTATAACAAGCCCGCCCATGTCGGCCATGTTTTCGCCGAGCGTCAGTTGGCCGTTGATATGCACGCCGGGCTCGACCTCAACCTCGTTGGCCTGCGATACAAACCGCTTACTCTTTTGCATAAACCGCTTGCGGTCGGCGGTAGTCCACCAGCTTTTCATATTGCCTTTAGCGTCAAACTTTGAGCCCTGATCGTCGAAGCCGTGCGTTATCTCGTGGCCGATGACCGAGCCGATACCGGCATAATTAACCGCCATGTCGGCACGCGGATCAAAGAACGGCCATTGCAAAATAGCGGCGGGGAAAACAATCTCGTTGAGGTTCGAGTGGTGGTAAGCGTTGACGGTGTGCGGGTACATAAACCACTCGGCGCGGTCGATAGGCTTGCGCAGTTTGCGCATCTGTTTGCGGTGGTGCCACTGCGCTGCGCGGAGCATGTTGCCGAAGTAATCGTCGGCTTCTATCGACAATCCTTTATAGTGTTCCCATTTTGATGGATAGCCTATTTTGCGTTTCATGGCGCGCAGTTTAACCACCGCTTTGCGTTTGGTCGCCGCGCTCATCCAATCGAGCTTTTTAATCCGGCTTTCGTACACGTCAAACAAGTCGCCGACCAGCGCATCCATAGTGTGCTTGGAGGCGGCGGGGAAGTATCGTTTGACATATCCCTCTCCGAGCGCGTCGCCGACAACACCGGTTGCTCCGAGCGCGCGACGCCACAGCGCGCGCATCTTTTTTTGTCCGGTAAGGATTTTGACATAGGCAAACTGCTCCCGCACAAAACGCTCCGACAACAATCCCGCGCAACTGCTTACCACGTGCCACTCGAGGTACGTCTTCCACTCTTCGAGCGGAACAGTTTCGAGCATTGCGCTGACTGCTTTAAAAAATTCCGGCTGACCGACAATAAGCGTTTTAATGTTTGGCGCGTGCGTGCGCGCAAAGTAATCGGCCCAATCGACGTTTGGCGAAAGTTTTTGCAGTTGAACAATAGTGAATTTGTGATACACCTTTTCAGAATCGCGGGCGTTCTCCTTTTTCATCGACGCGTGCGCTAGCGCGGTTTCTATCTCAAGGACTACCCTTGAGATTTTTTGTGATTCTTTAGCGGTTGCGCCGGCGAGAGCGGAGAGTTTTTTGATATGCACTATATACGCCGAGCGGACGCGCTTTTGCTCGGGCTTGTCGAGAAGATAGTAGTCGCGCTCCGGCATTCCCAAGCCTCCCTGCCATAGGTGTAAAATATATTTAGTGCTGTCTTTGGAATCTTGGTCGACCATGGCGCCCCAGCCCGCCGACACGCCAAGCACATGCAGGCGCGCGATGACTCTGAGCAAATCTTCTTTATTTTTGATGTCGCGCACCAAGAGGCGCAGGGGAGCCATCGGCCCCGCATCGAGCTTGTTGCGGGTCTGCATGTCGGTGGCGGAGCGGTAGACGCCCCGTACCAGCGGGTGCTTGGTAGTGGTAACTATTTTTTTGAGCTGATGCTCGGTGTTGTAGCGCAGAACGATAAAGGAACCCCATCGCGACTCCTCGGGCGGTATCTTGGTCTTACGCAGCCACCCGCCGTTGGCGTACTGATAAAAATCATCCTGCGCCCGCACACTCTTATCTATATTTTTAACATCAAATCCCCAGTACATGTGTGTGCATGGTACCAAAATTTTGTGAAGTTGGGTATGATAAGGCATCATGACGCCAAACGAGGTGCGGGAAAAATATCTGCGGTTTTTTGAGAGCAAGGGACACACCATAATCCCGTCGGCCCCGCTGGTGCCCGAGAACGATCCGACGACCCTTTTTACCTCCTCGGGTATGCAGCCGCTGGTGCCGTACCTGCTCGGGCAAAAGCATCCGTCGGGGAAGCGATTAGTAGACCTGCAAAAATCGGTCCGTACCGGCGATATCGAAGAGGTGGGGGACAACCGGCATCTGACTTTTTTTGAAATGTTCGGCAACTGGTCGCTGGGCGATTATTTTAAACAGGAACAACTGCCGTGGGTGTTTGAACTTTTGACCAAGGAACTGGGGCTCGACCAAGAGCGCCTGTGGGTAACTTGTTTTGAGGGCGATGCGGCGCTCGGCATACCCAAAGACACCGAGTCGGCGGAGATATGGAAGAGTCTTGGAATTCCGGAGGAGCGCATACATTTTTATAATGCCGAGAAAAATTGGTGGAGCCGCAGCGGTACGCCAGACAAAATGCCGGCTGGAGAGCCGGGCGGTCCGGACTCGGAGGTGTTTTATGAATTTACGCACATAGAACACAAGCCGGAGTTTGGTGCGACGTGCCACCCCAATTGCGACTGTGGCCGGTTTGTCGAGATAGGCAACTCCGTATTTATGGAGTACATCAAAAAAGAGGACGGTTCTTTTGGAAAGCTCGCCCAGCGCAACGTGGACTTCGGCGGAGGGTTCGAGCGTTTGGCGGCCGCCATCAACAACAGCGACGACGCGTATGCCACCGGCGCTCTGCAGTCCGAAATTAAAAAGATGGAGGAGTGGTCGGGTAAAAAATATGAGGGAAGTCTGACTTCCCTCACGAAGGCGTTCAGGGTGGTCGCCGACCACGTGCGCGCGGCGGTGTTTTTGATAGGGGATGGCGTGCGACCGGGCAATGTGGAGCGCGGATATGTGGTGCGCCGGCTCTTGCGCCGCGCGGTGCGCTTTGCCGACACGCTCGGTGTCCCAGCGGGCGAACTTTCAAAACTGGTTGCGATTATTGCTGGCGAGTACCGCGACAGCTACCCTAACTTGCTCCAGCAGCAGGGGGCTATAGAACAAGCCATAGAGCGTGAGGAGCAGCAATTCCGCAAAACGCTTGAGCGCGGGATGAAGGAGCTCGCGCGGTTTACCGCGGAAGGGTCGCTTTCGGCACAAGACGCGTTCCAACTTTTTACCACCTACGGATTCCCCATAGAGCTTATTGCCGAGGAAGCAGGACTGAAAGGCATTAAGCAAATAGATTTTGAGGGGTTTAAAGAATTATTGAAGGAGCATCAACAGTTGAGTCGCGCGGGCTCGGAACAAAAGTTTAAGGGCGGCTTGGCCGATACGTCCGAAGCGACAACACGGCTCCACACCGCGCACCATCTCCTGCTTAAAGCACTTCAGCAGGTGCTGGGGCCGCAAGTACACCAACGCGGCAGCAATATTACGCAGGAGCGCCTGCGTATCGACTTTGTCCACGGCGAAAAGATGACCGCAGAGCAAAAGGCCGAGGTGGAACGCATCGTGAACGAAAAAATAAAAGAAGATTTGCCGGTGGTGCAAACCTTGATGCCGCTCGCAGAGGCGGAAAAGCTGGGGGCCGAGCACGAATTTGGAGCAAAATATCCTGAACGTGTTTCTGTTTATTCTGTCGGCCCCCTTAATTCCGCGTACTCGATAGAATTCTGCGGCGGCCCGCATGTTAAATCAACCGGAGAATTGGACAAGTCTGACTTCCCCAGTAAGTCAGACTTGTCCAACCGCGGTCCTTTTAAGATTTTAAAAGAAGAAGCGGTAGCGCAAGGCATCCGCCGCATCAAAGCAGTGTTAGAATAGTTGAATGCTGTTTGGCGGAAAAAAAGACACGGAAAAGACCGTTCTCATCCTCGACGTCGAGAGCGGGAGCGTTGGCAGTGCGCTGGTACAGCTGATGCCGGACAAACAACCGAAGCTTTTCGGCGAGATGCGGTCGCACACGCCGCTCTCCATGAGCCGCAGCGGTGCAAAGCTGTCTTCGGACATACAAAACGCCGCCCGCGATGCCGTACGCAACGCCGCCGAGGTAGCCGCCCGCTTGCGCTTGCACCCCAAAGCGGCGTCGCTCGGACAGGTCGGCGTGGTGGCCGTATTTTTGTCGCCGCCGTGGGGCAAGCCCAACCTGGCCAGCGGCACGCCCGACTTTATGCAGGAAATGTCGCAGTATCTGCGCAACGAGATAGGGACGGCGTTCGAAGAGGTGCCCGTGTCTTTTTATACATCCGCCGGCGCGGCGGCGTTTGGCGCGCGCGCCCTGTTTGCGCCAGAGCCGTGTTTGGTATGCAGCATTACCGGCGAAGTCTCCGAGCTTATGCGCATGGACAACGGGGGCGTGCGGGCGCACGCCACGATACCGACCGGGTTCAACTCGCTGTTGCGCACCCTGCGCACGCACGGCGGGATATCGGAAGCCGAGGCGCGGTCCGCGGCGCGCCTCCCGTTTGAAACACCGCACATCAAAGAGCCGTTTGCATCGGCGGCGGCGCACTTTGCCGGTCAGTTTAAAGACGCGACACAAGAGCTCCTCAGTCCCGGCGACGTGTTTCGAGTACGCGTCATAGGCCACGAGCCGATAGGAGAGTGGTTCGCGCAGGCGATAGCAATGGACGAATCTCTGGCGGAGCTCTTTCCGGAGGGCGGAGAGGTGCGCGCGGTACGGTCGCACCACCTGACTCCCCACATCGAAGCGCACGCGGAAAATCCGGACCTTATGTTGATGCTTAATGCGCTTTTTGTTGACAGCCATTCTCATAATTAGTCAACGGGGGTATACTAAACGCATATGCGCGACATCCGGAACTCAAACGAAGACGCCGGCGAGCGGTCCATACGAAACATCCCTTTACACCGCCGGGCACGTGCGCCTATCCAGCAAGAAGAAATGTACCCGCATCCGCGCCGCCGCCGGTCGAGACGCTTTTTGTATGTAGCGCTCGCGGTAGTGGCCGTGTGCGCCCTTTTCGGCATCCTTATTTCCACCGTATTTGCGGGCGCAACTATTGTGGTATATCCGCGTATCGAAAAGGTGTCCCTTCCGGCGACGCTTTTGGCACAACCGAACGCGCCCATCGGCGTATTGCCGTACCAGACAATCTCCGTAACACGCTCCGCGTCTGTGTCCGTGCCGGCATCCGGCACCAAAAAGGTGTCCCGCCCCGCAAGCGGCGTGCTGACCGTCAGCAACAGCTTCAGTTCCGCCAGTCAGCGCCTAATAGCCAACACGCGCTTTGAGGCCCAAGACGGCAAAATCTACCGCGTCCGCGACTCTATTACCGTGCCGGGCGGAAGCGCGGCGAAACCGGGCACCGCAACCGCAACCGTGTATGCCGACTCCGCCGGCCCCGATTACAACAAATCCGCCGGAGCGGTCTTTACTATCCCCGGCTTTAAGGGCGACCCGCGTTACAGCAAGTTCTCCGCCACGGCGGAGGGCGCGATAAGCGGAGGATTTACCGGAGACGAACCGGCGATAGCCGACAGCGACCTCGCCGCCGCCAAAACCGCCCTACAGCAAAAACTCGACGCCGACACGCGCGCCGCGGCCACGGCCGGTATTCCGGAAGGCTCCGTGGCAATCCCCGGCACGCTCGCGGTCACTTTTATGGACATGACGCAGACGCCGGGAGCCAACAAGACAGCCACGCTCAGCCAAAGTGCCTCGGCGAACGGTATTATTGTCCGGCAAGGCGACCTGGCGGGCGCCATCGCCAGAAACGAGATAAAAAACTACAGCGGCGAGTCGGTACTCTTCGGCGACGTTTCAAATATGGATATATCGCTCGCGACCACCAGCAAGCGCTCCGACGGCACTATTACGCTCGCGCTCAAGGGCGGCGCCACGCTGATATGGCAATTCGACAAAAACACGCTTGTTGCCGCGCTGTTGGGGAAGGGTAAAGACGAGTTCCAAGCCGTGATTAAATCCTTCCAGCCCGCAATAGCAAAAGCGGATGCAAGCATCCGCCCGTTTTGGCGAGGCGCCTTCCCGAGCGACATAACTAAAATTTCAATCAAAGTAGTGGGGGAGAAATAGGATAAACTGTCAAGGGGTAGCCGAAATACCCTTATTTTGGGCTACCAGGCAGTTTGACACTTATTTGCGCATAGGTTAGGATGAAAAACGTCGTTAATGGATAGCCAAATACCAGAAACGCAGGGCGTCGTAGAAGAGGCCCTGCCTAATACGTTATTCAAAGTCTCTTTGGAGAACGGCGAGGTGGTGTTGTGTTATCTTGCGGGCAAAATGCGGCTCCATCGGATTAAGGTGTTGGTGGGGGACAAGGTCCTCCTCAAACTTGACCCGTACGGCGGCAAAGCCCGCATAACAAGGCGCCTGTAACGATACGTACCAATACACATAAAAAGATGAAGGTTAAATCGTCCATACACGCGCGCTGCGCGACTTGTAAAATGGTCCGCCGGAAAGGGCGGATTTATGTCGTGTGCGTCAATCCGCGCCACAAGCAACGCCAAGGGTAATATTTAAACATTCAAATATTTAAATATTTAAAATCATGAGAATTTCAGGCATCACCATTCCTAATAAACGTGTCGTCTTTGCTTTGACGGCTCTGTACGGTATCGGCCCGAGTCGCTCGGCCTCGATACTCACTGCGGCCAAAATCGATTTGCAAAAAAAAGCGGACGAACTGACGGCAGACGAGGAGAACGCGATCCGCAAACAACTAGAGGGGCTCAAGCTCGAGGGTGACCTCAAGCGCGAGGTATCGGGTAACATCAAGCGGCTCAAAGATATCGGCGCGTACCGCGGCGTACGCCACACCAAACGCCTCCCGACGCGCGGCCAGCGCACTAAAACCAACTCCCGCACCGTGCGCGGCAACGTGCGCAAGACCATGGGTTCCGGCCGCCGCAAGGAAAGCAAGACGTAAAATATTTCAAGATTTAAAACCTAAAAATTGAAAATTTTTAGAAATACAAAAGAAACATGGGAAAGAAAAGAATAATTAAAAAAGGCGACGACAAGGGAGCATCCGGTGCGGCCTCTTCGTCGCGCTCCAAGCGCAAACTCGACACCGGCATACTCTTTGTCGAGGCGACGTTTAACAACACCAAAATATGCCTCGGCGACAAGTCCGGCAACATTGTCACCTGGTCCTCGTCCGGTTCGCTCGGATTTTCCGGCGCCAAAAAAGGCACGCCGTTTGCCGCCGCCAAAGTGGGCGAGCTGGTGGGCGAGCGCGCCGCCGCTATGGGCGTCAAAGATGTATCCGTCGTAGTTTCCGGCGTTGGCGCCGGACGCGAGTCATCGATACGCGCTTTTTCGACCAAAGGCATCCAGATTACCTCTATCAAAGACATGACGCCGGTGCCGCACAACGGGCCGAGGCCTCCTAAGGCTCGTAGAATATAGAGTCTTAGGAGACAAATTAAAAAGACGCCAAAGAAATTATGATCATCGGACCAAAATATAAAATCTGCAAACGCCTCGGAGCTTCCGTATTTGAGAAGTGTCAGACGCAAAAGTTCCAACTCGCCGAGGCCCGCGCGCCGCGCAAAGTGGCGCGCCGCCGCGGCGGCAGCGACTTTGGCGTGCAGCTGCTCGAAAAGCAGAAGGCCCGCTTTACCTACGGCCTCTCGGAGTCGCAGTTCTCCCGCTACGTGCATGAGGCGATGGAAAAGAAGGGCAAAGACTCTGTTACCGGCCTGCTGACACGCCTGGAGTCGCGCCTCGACAATGTCGTGTACCGCGCAGGATTTGTTAAAACACGCCGCGCCGCGCGCCAAATGGTCGGCCACGGCCACATACTGGTCAACGGCCGCCGCGTAAACATCCCCTCGTTTAAGGTGGAAAAAGGAATGACGGTGAGCGTCCGTCCGGAGAGCCGCGACAGCGCTCTCTTTGTAAATCGCACTGACGTGATGGCAGAAACGAAGGCGCCGCAGTGGATGAAGTTTGACGATAAAGGGTTTGCCATCGTCGTGGAGGCAGACCCGACAATCGGGGAGGGTGAGGCGCCGTTTTCGGCACCGGTCATCATTCAGTTTTATAGTCGCTAAATTTTTGTCGAAAATTTAGGAATTAAAAAGAATTATTAATTTAGAATTTAAGATTGAGTTATGATGGAATATTCTATAGCACTGCCCTCTAAACCCCGCGTGGTTTCTGAGGCCGAGTTCGAAGGCGTTTATGAGATAGACGGGTTGTATCCGGGCTACGGGCACACGCTCGGCAACTCGCTGCGCCGCATTGTGCTCTCCTCGCTTCCGGGCGCGGCGGTCACGAGCGTAAAAATCGAAGGCGTCGAGCACGAGTTCTCCACCATTCCCGGCATCCGCGAGGATGTTGTTACTATCCTGCTCAACCTCAAAAAGCTCCGCTTCGAAATTTTGACGGACGAGCCACAGACGATTTCTCTCTCCATCAAAGGTCCGAAAAAAGTTTCCGGCGGCGATTTGTCGCTCCCGGGCCAGGTCCGATTGCTCAACCCCAACTCCTACATCTGCGAAATAACCGACAAAACAGAACTTAAAGCGGAGTTCCATGTCTCCCGCGGGCTCGGCTACGTGCCGCGCGAGGCGCACAAAAAGGACCGCGTCGAAATAGGCGAGATATCAGTTGACGCCATCTTTTCTCCGATACGCCGCGTCAACTACGAGGTTGAAAATATGCGCGTCGGCGACCGCACCGACTTTAACCGCCTGCGCATCTCCATCGAAACCGACGGCACGCTTACGCCAAAAGCGGCACTCGAGCAGTCGATCGAAATAATGATTACTCAGCTTAAGGCCATCGTCGGCTTCCGCGAGGAACCGCAGAGCGAGGTACTCAGCAAAGAAGCGTCCGGTGCCGCCGCGCCTGTCATAGACTCGACCGAGGCGATGAAGACCCGCATCGAGGACCTCGAGTTGTCGAGCCGCACTATCTCCGCGCTCGAAAAGGCCAACATCCGCACCGTCGGCGGCCTCGCCCGCAAAAAGGAGGCCGACCTGGTTGATATAGAAGGCCTCGGACCGAAGTCAATCCAGGAAATCAAGCGCGCTTTGGCGAACTTCGGGATTGTATTAAAGTAGATAATGGGAGAGTCTGACTTCCCCAGGAAGTCAGACTCTCCCAACCACCATATGAGACACGGAAATGTAAACAGAAAATTCGGACGTGAGAGGGGCCAGCGCGCCGCCTTGCTTAAGTCGCTTGCCCGCTCGCTCCTCCTGCGCGGAAAAATGAAGACCTCTTTGGCAAAAGCCAAGGAGATCCGCCCGTTGGTGGAAAAGATGGTTACCAAAGGCAAGAGCGCCACGCTGAGTAACCGCCGCCTGCTTATAGCAGAGCTCGGCGACGAGCGAATGGTTGCCAAGCTCTTTAAAACCTCCGCAACCTACAAAGACCGCACCGGAGGCTACCTGCGCATCACCAAGATGGGTCCGCGCGCCGGAGATGCCGCACAAATGGCCGTCATTGAGTTCGTGTAAATGAAATGTACGAACTTAATGACCAATAAAATAGATGAATTTAAATTAATATGATTACCATTGATGCACAAGACAAGACTCTCGGACGCGTAGCCTCGGCCGCGGCTAAGGCGCTGCTCGGCAAGCACAAAACTACGTTTGTTAAAAATCAGGTAGTGGGGGAGGAGGTGACCGTTCTTAACGCCACCAAAATAAAAATCACCGGCAACAAAGAGGAGGCCAAGACATATCTGCGCTACTCGGGCTACCCGGGCGGGCAAAAAGAGGAGACCTATGCTATGTTGACTGCTTCGACGGAGACCACCAAAGCGCGCCGCGGCCACAAAGAGGCTATCCGCCGCGCGGTTATGGGTATGCTCCCGAAGAACAAGCTTCAGGCACGCCGAATCAAACTTTTGACGATAAAGAATTAAGAAATTTATTTCTTAACATTAAAAAAGTATGGCTACCAAAGAAAAAACTACAGACTCACGCTCGACGAAGACGAGCCAAGAGAAATGGATCGCCGCGACCGGCCGCCGCAAGACGGCTATTGCCCGTGCGCGCTTGACGCCCTCAACCAAAATGACCGTTACCGTCAACGGCAAGGATGTTAACGACTACTTCCCGACGCCGGCTCTCCAAATGGCGGCGCTCGAGGCATTTCTTAAAGTCGGACTCACGACGCAGTTCAACGTTTCTTTGGTGGTTAAGGGCGGCGGCATTGCGGGGCAGGCTATTGCCGTGCGCCACGCTATTTCGCGCGCGCTTATCGAGTACGATATCAACCTGCGCGGCGCTTTGAAAAAGGAAGGGTTTCTCAAGCGCGACCCGCGCGCCAAAGAGCGCCGCAAAGCCGGCTTCGTCAAAGCCCGCAAACGCAAACAGTGGTCTAAACGTTAGTTCTTTTCTTGTTATTGTCTTATTCGTGCGAATGGTTCAATACACCAGTATTCTCCGGTCGGATAGTAGTAGTGTAGATGAGGTTTGTATAATAGTTTGACAAACTATGCCATAGGGGCTAGATTTGTATCAGACTGTTTCGACTTTGAACAGTCGTGTCCGGCGTTGAGTCCTCACAAGGATCAGCCCCCCAACCGGACCCGACTCGCTCCGCGCGCTGTTGCCGCGCGCGGGGCACAAACACGCCGCTGTCAAAGTTTGACGGCGGCATTTTTTTGTGTAAAATAGTACAACGTATGGAGACCCCAGATGATGAGTTTGTAGCTGAGGATGAATCCGAGGCGGGTTCTGCCGCGCTCACATCGCTCCGCGAAAAGCTCAAAAAAGCCGTGGCCGAAAAGCAGGAGTATCTGGAAGGCTGGCAGCGCGCCCGGGCCGACCTGGTCAACTACAAAAAGGAGACTGCCGGTGCGCACGGAGAGTCGCAGGAGAGGATGTTGGCCGAATTTATCGAAGAGCTGCTGCCGGCGCTTGATGTTTTGGAACTTTCGGTTAAACATGACAGCACACCGGCTCTTGAAATGCTCGAACAGCAATTCCTCGGTTCGTTAAAAAAGCTCGGCATAGAACGCTTTGGGGCGATAGACGATGACTTTGACCCGCGCCGGCACGAAGCGCTGGCAAAACGCGGCCAGACCGAAAAGGTTGAATCGGTGGAACGCAGCGGCTATAGTATAGGCAACAACATTATCAGACCGGCGCAGGTAATTATCTAAATTTATTTAGATTAAATATAAAAGAAAAATATATGGGAAAAATTCTTGGCATAGATTTGGGCACCACTAACTCCGCCGCGGCGATAGTGCAGGGCGGCGAGCCTCGTGTGCTCGAAAACGCAGAGGGAGCGCGCACCACGCCGTCGGTGGTTGCCGTGTCCAAAACCGGCGAGCGCCTGGTCGGCCTTATCGCCCGGAGGCAGGCCGTTACTAATCCTAAAAACACGGTCTACCAAATAAAGCGTTTTATCGGCCACAGCTTCGACGAGGCTCTGGTGCAAAAAGATAAAGCATCGGTGCCGTTTGAGATGCGCAAATCCCAGAACGGCGGCATCGAGGTCAAGATGGGAGACCCTTCGACGGGCTCAGGGCAGGGTTGGATGCGTCCGGAGGAAGTTTCGGCCATGATACTCGGCAAGCTCAAAGCCGACGCGGAAAAGCGTTTGGGAGAGACTATCACCGAAGCGGTTATTACCGTGCCGGCGTACTTTAACGACGCACAGCGCGCCGCCACAAGGGACGCGGGCAAGATAGCGGGGCTGGACGTTAAGCGCATCATCAACGAGCCAACGGCGGCGGCGCTTGCCTACGGTTTTGATAAAAAGAAGGACGAAAAGGTGGTGGTCTTCGACTTCGGCGG
>ORMF010252493.1_pt1 | contig 13734 bp, 7 predicted proteins | sample 1779871 | NCBI WGS metagenome assembly ORMF01 (sample SAMEA104232316, study PRJEB22302) | groundwater metagenome | biome: forest; feature: aquifer; material: groundwater | place: USA | collected 2011-08-07 | depth 5.4 m | reverse complement strand
CCTTGCCATCGACGTACACGCGGAAGATCACCTCGCCGGGCGAACGCTCGGGGGCGAGGCCCGGTGGAGTGGCGACCCACACGACGGCCTTGAGCGCGCGGTAACGGCGCCGGAGGTCGTAGGCGAGCCGGGTCGTCCCGTAGGTGCCGATCCCGCTGCGCTGCGGCGCGAGCGGCCCGTTGTAGATCGTGGCGTTGGCGACGTACGCCGGCCAGTCGACGCCCTCGAGCTTGTGCTCGTAGAGTCGGTCGCGCTCGACCCGGGACGGCTTGGCCGTCCCGAGGAACCAGATCCAGTCGCTGTCCACCTCGACGCGCGCGAGGTCGGCGCGCCGGAGCTTGATCCTCTGCTCGCCGGCATAGCCGAGCTCGACGGCATCCGCGGTGAGGGCGATCGACTCGAGCGAGAGCCGCGTGTCGTCGACCAGCACGGCCGCGACCATCGCCTTCGAGTCTGCGCTGGGACGGTCATCGCGCTTCTTGCCGCCGAGCCGCAGCGCGCGCAGCTTCCCGCGGGGAACTTTGTGGGACGACCCGGTGAGCTTGTAGAAGAACGTGATGCCGTCCGCGGCGATCAGCTCGACCGCGCCACGCAGCTCGACGAGCTTGTCGTCCTTGCCCACGGCGAACAGGACGTCCTCGTCGGTGGCCGCGGTCTCGGGGATGGCGTGCGCGCCGCCGTAGTCGATCATCGCCACGTCTTTGAGCGCGACCTGGATGCGCCCGGCGAGGGCATGCTCGATCGCGATTCCGTGCTCGGGCGCCTCGCCGAGCGTGCCGCGGATCCGGTCGCCGTTGTGGAGGGCGAACAGGATTCCCCCCGTGGCGGGGGCGACGGGGTGGAACGTGAGCGTGCGCACCATCTCGATGCCGTGGCGACCTTTGCCCTCGAGGTCGACCTCGTTGGCTCCGATGGAGACCACCTTGGCGGTCTCGGTGCGGCCGTCCTGGAACACGACCTCGTCGGCGGCGACGGGGAAAGACAGGAGGAGGAGGGCTGCGACCGGGATCCAACCGCGAATAGGGGATTCCCGTGGGGCTGGCGCGCTGCTGTATGGCTCGTTCATGTTAGCTCCCGCTCCCGCGACCACTCCCGCTCCCGCTTCCACTACCACTCCCGCTACCACTCCCGGGTCCGTCCTTGGGTGGATCTTCCGGTCCGAAGATGTCGGGGAGCTGGGCCTGGACCCGCCGGCGGTGCTCGTCCTCGGTCATTCGGCGCAGCTCCTGCTCGAGCGCGATGATCGAGCGCAGGCGCGTGACGACATCCTCGAACAGCTCGGACCACGCCATCTGGCGCAGGATCTCGGCCATCTCGGCGAGCACCCGGCCGGCGAGCTCCGTCGATCCCGCGATCTCGGCCAACGGCGCTTGCCCGACGAGCCGCGCGGTGCGCTCGAGCCCGACTGCGAGCTCGGTCATCCCGCCGTCGGCGAGCCGATTCATCGGCACGATCACCTTCTCCGTGAGCTTGGCGCGCCCCACGCCGTCGCGGTCGAGGCGATTGTTCTCCATCTCGGCGCGGATCAGGACGATCGCCTCCGCCGTGCGCAGCGACGTGCGCAACACCCGCCGGACCTCGGTCCCGAACTGGTCGAGCGCACGCGCCGCGCCGTCGTCGAGTCGCCAGTCACCGCCGACGTCGGCGCTCGTGACCATGCCGTCGCCGTCGCGATCGAGCATCTTGAAGCGCGCCGGATCACCCACTTCCGCGAGGGTGAGCTTGCCGTCCTTGTCCCCGTCCTTCGCAACGAGCAGCTCGCGGAAGCTCTTGGCGCTCTCGTTCTGGCCCTCGGCCTCGCCTTGGAGCCGCAACAGCTCCCAGTGGACCTGCTTGTGGCGCTCCGCGAGCGCCGAGTACTGGCGGCGCAGCCGCTTCTGGCGGTCGAGCAGTTGGTTCGCGAGCGTCATGTCGGACACGATCTGGAAGTGGAAGCCCTGGGCCGGGAACTTCGCCCGCCGCTCGCCCGCGGCGCAGTCCGTCGCCTCCACCCACAACCGCAGCCGGTCGCCCTCGCCGGGCGGGGCAAGGTCGGGCTCGAGCGCGCGGCGGCGCTCGAACTCGGCCTCGAGGTCGAGGGCAAGCTCGAGCTCGCCGATCGTGCGCTCCCCGGGCGGCGTCCGCGTCGAGTGCACCAAATACCCGCGCGCGGTAGTCTCGGGCTTGCCGCCGCGGCGCTCGAGCTCGTAGCGCAGCCCGAGCTCGGCCACGCCGTAGCGGTCCGTGACATCGACCGCGAGCGGAATCCGCGCCCACTTCGTGATGCGGTCGCCGACCCCGACGGGTCGCGCGCGGATCTGCGGCAGCTCGTCCGGCTCGACGACGAGCGTGAACTGCGCCGCGACGCGGTTGCTGACCGCCGTCGTGTCGTGCAGCGACACGAGGCAGTCCGGGGCTGCGCCTGGGTCGTTCGCTTGGACCTCGAGCGCGAAGTCGAGCGCGCCGTTGGGGTCCTGGGTGCTGGCGATCGCGCCGCCACGCGCGAGCTCGACCCGGGCGAGCGGCTTGGTCGCGCGGCCCGCGAGCCGCACGCGCGACCCGACCGGTACGGTGATCGTGCCCGCCGCGGCCACGCGCCGGGACGCGGCATCCCCGGTCGACCGCGTATAGGCTGGCGCGTCGATCACGAGCTCGAGGGCGGTCATCTCCGGTCGGCTCGCGATGTCGATGCGGTGCAGCGGCGTCTTGTAGTCGCCCGCGGTCACGACGAGGTCGACGGGGCGGAACAAGGCCCCCAGCGGGTAACGGTACACACCCGCGGTACCGCGCGGCTCGATCGTCTGCCAGCCGCCAGACCCCGTCCGGAACGCGATCTGCACGGTATCCGGGATCTCGTAGGGCGTGCCATCGGCGCGAGTCTCGAGGGCGCGCACCACGACCGTGAACGACTCGCCGTACGGGACGCGGGCGGTGTGGTGCTCGTCGAACTCGAGGACCACCACGCGGGTGCGGTACGGCCACTCGTCGTCGCCCAACATCAGGTTGCGGTTGGCCCACGTCGCCCAGGCCTCGCCTGGAATCGTCACGCCCGCGAGCGCCGCGAGGCACGCGACTCCCACCAGGTACAAGGCCACGTTCTTGAGCTTCTCACCGTCGATCAGCCGCGTGGGCTCGACCGCGCCCATGCGCTCGACCGCTTGGCGCTCGACCGTCGCCGCGAGCACGGGGGAGAACGAGTAGCCTTGCGCGCGCATGCGCTCGAGCTGGAGCGCGCTGATCAGGCGGTCCTCGAGGCCCGGCGTGCGGTGCTCGACCAAAATCGCCACGTCCTCGTCCGACAGACGCACGCGCGCCGGCTCCAGCAGCGACTTCCACGCCACACGCGCCACCGTCCCCACGAGCGCGAGGGCGATGAGCGCGCGTTGGGCTTGGTCGAACCGCATCAGCCGGTCGAGGCCGAAGTCGGCCAGGACCAGGGCGAACAGCACGGCGACGGTCCAGACGACGCCGCGGAACACGAGCGCGCCTTTGATGCGCCAGCGCAGGCCGTCGAGCTTGGCGAGGATCGTGCTAGACGCCATCGCGGGACTTCTCCAATGTGCCGGCGCGCGGGGGCGCGGGCGCGGTGTGAACGGTCCAGAGCGCACGGGCCGTGGCCCAGCACGTCGTGCCGCCGAGCACGCCCGTCGCGATCAAGGCGGCGTCTGCAACGAGGCGCGCGTCGTAGGGGCGACCCGGTCCGGTCTGGTCGGTCGGCCGCAAATCGTCTCCCGCCCTCGCGGTCGGACCGGTCGCCGGGAGCGTGCCCGGCGGCATCAGCGCGGCGAGGTCGACATCGGCGGGTGTGGTGGTGGCCCGTCCGTACAGGTCGAACGCGCCCAGCAGCGCCAGCATCGCGAGGGCGAACGACAGGACGAGCGGAATCGCCAACCACCGACCCGCGATCAACGTTCCGCCGAGGATCGACAGCGGAATCGACGCGAGCACGAGCCCGGTTCCGCCCGCAAGGTCGGACTGTTCGCGCCGAATGAGCTCGAGCTGGGCGTCGTCGATTGCGAAGTCGAGGCGCTCGCGAGCCGCCGGCGCGAGCGATTCGGCCGGTGCGTCGCCGAGCCCGAGCCGCTCGCGCGCCTGGCGCTCGGCGTCCCTGTGTGTGGCCCGCGCCAGCACGGCGGGGACGAGCAGGCACAGCCCCGCGCCGAACGCGAGCGTCGCGAGCACGAGGTGCGTGCGACCCCAGCCGACCAGCGAGGGCCGCGATGCGGTCGCCGCTGTCACAGGAGGTTCGCGAACTTGCGCAGCAGCCATTCGGCGGTGAGGAACGCCGCGACGAGCGCGAGGACGAGTGGGGTGGCCCACAGCTCGATGGGAGGCTGGGGCTCCTCCAACGTGATCGAGGCGTCGGGCACGACGCCGGGCAGCTCCAGCAACAGCCGCGGGTCGACCAGGCCGCCGGCCGCGACGGGCTTGCCGTCCGCCGGCGCTGCGCCGCCGGGCTTCCCGGGATCGGTGGCCGGCGCCACGGCGCACATCCGCGCGAGCGTGCCGCGGTCGAGCAGCGGCTCGCGCAACTCGCGCTGGGACGGGAGGATCTCGAGCGTGATCGGTTCGTGCTCCCGCTCGCGGAAGCCCTCGAGGGACAGCTTGTACGCGCCGGGGCGCGGCGCGTTGAACACGCCCTCGTACCAGCCCGGCCGACCGACGATCGGCTGGAGGGTGAGCCGCCGCTCGAGCTGGGGGCCGCTGACCTCGACCGAGAGCTCGGCCTCGGCGAGCGGTGTCGAGAGGTCGCTCTCCTGGGCGCTCACCTGGAGGCGCACGGGCTCTCCGACGTCGAAGCTCGCGCGCTGGAGCACGAACCGCGCGCGCAGCCGGCCCGACAGGAGCTTGCCCGTCGTGAGGTGGCGAACGGTCTGCGTCCAGAACAGCTGGTAGATCTCCTCGGCCTGGCCGCGCCAGCGGTACGTCTCGTCGAACCCGAGCCACAGGACCTGCCCCGGCCCGAAGGGGTGAATCGCCGCGACGGGGGCGGGCTGGCCGTCGCTCGTGTTCTCGTCGGGGCTCGAGTGGCGCAGCAGCACGCGCGCGTGCGACTTGGCGCGCGCGATCGGGAACGACCAGTACATTGCGGGCAGCGCCTCCCACAACCCGCGGTTCTTCTCGGGATCGTTGGGGAGGAGGGCGGTGAGCGGGTGCGCCGTGCCTTCGCTCGCGAGCGTGGGGCGGTACTCGGCGGCGTACGTGCGCCCGGCCCCGGCGCGCTCCTGGGCGAGGTCCAGGTTGGGCTGGACGGGGAGCATCTCGAGCAGCGGCTGGGCCGCGCTCGCCGAGAGCAACGGGAGCGTGTGCTTCTCGCCGGCGACGAACAGCATCCCGCCGCCGCGCTCCTCGACGAAGCGCCGCAGCTGCTCGAACACGGGACGCTCGAAGTCGTGCCCGTCGACGTCGAGCATCACGATCACGTCGTAGAGGTCGATGAGCTTGGGATCCTGGAGCTCGAGCTTGGACAGCCACTCGCGGTCGCCGATCTCGGTCTCGACGGCGGACGTGCCCCACTTCTTGAGGAGCTCCTCGGCCGTGCCCACCCACGAGGGCGTGCGCGCGACGATGACCTTGCTCAACAGCTCCACCGCACGTCCCGTCTCGCCCGCCGCGTGGAGCTCGTTGGCCTTGCGGACCCGCGCCGCGCCCCAGTTCCAGCGGTTCTGCGCGACGTTCCACGACTCGTCGGCGCTCTGCAGCCATTGGTGCAGCTCGATGTTGCTCTCGCGCGCGAGGTAGTTGCGGAGGATCCGGTACTCGAAGCTCGGACCACCGGCGACGAACAGCACTTTGGCCCAGCTGTCGCGCACCTCGACCTCGAAGCTGCGCTCGTTGTCGCGGGTCTGCTCCTCGTTGGGAATCGCGTCCACGGCGATCTTGTAGGCGAAGCGTCCGAGCTGCTTCGGCATGAGCTTGAAGCTCGCGACGATCGACTCACCCTCGCCTTTGAGCTCCACGGGTTGGGACTCGATCTCCGTGGCCTGCTCGCCCTCCACCCGGTACAGGGTGACGCGCGTGGCGAGTCCTTCGTATCCCTGGTGGAAGATCTCCGCGGATACGCCGAAGGCGTCCCGGCTGCTCTGGAACACTGCGGGCGGCGATGCGACCGACCGGAGCTCGAGGTTCTTCGGCCGGTGCGGGTCCCCGATCGCGACCGCCCAGATGGGGATCTTCTTGGCGCGTGCCACGCTCGCCGCCGCGGCGACGTCCGGGCCGCCGTTGCTCTTGCCGTCCCCGACCACGAGGATCCCGGCAATGGGCTCGCCCTCGAAGCGCGACAGGAGCTCGAGCACCGCGCCGCCCAGGTGCGTGGCGCGGCCGTAGAGCTCGTCCGAGGCGAGCCGCGGCAGGACGAGGTCCGACCCCGACCCGGAGCCCGAGCCGGTCGATCCCTTGCCGTTGGCGTTGGCTACACCCGCGACCTTGGTGGTGGGCAGGCTCGCCATCTCGGTGAGGCCGGAGTCGAAACGGAAGATCTCGACCGAGGATGCGCGAGCGAGCTCTGCCGGTAGCCGTCCGTGCTCGCGCTCCAAGAGGCGCAGGGCCAGCTCCATGCGCGGGGTCTTGCGCAGCTCCGTGACCGTCGTCCCGAGCGCGTCGGCCAACGCGGCGGCGTCGGCCTCCGGGATGAGCTTGTCGGCGCGACTCATGCTCGCCGAGCCGTCCACCAGGATCACGAAGCGCGCGGGCTTGTGGATCGTGCGCTTGGCGATCAGCACGGGCCGCAGGCACACGGCCGCGACGAGGGCCAGCACGAGGGCGCGCAGGACGAGCATCAGCACGCGCTTCACGCCGTTGAGGTCGCCCGTCTCCTTGCGGTAGTACGAGGCGAGGGCGACCAGACCTGCGATCGCGGACAGCGTGCACGCGGTGGCGCCCCAGCCCGTCGGCCAGTTCGCCCACGCCACCTCGAGGGTGCTCCCTGCGGGGATCTTCGAGGCGTCGATGTCGAGGAGCCATCCCGCCCAGGCCGCGGCCGTGTCGCTCATGCTCGTGCAGTCGTCCGAGGTGACATCGCGATCGTCCTACCGGTCGGTGTGGGAGAGACCACTAGCGCTTCCGCCCGAAGACGAACGCCAGCGTGGATTCGAGGAACAGCACGGCCAGCAGCGCGAGCGCGAGCACGAGCCAGATCTCCTGCTTCTCGCCGGCGAGGGTGCCGGCGAGCTCGTCCGAGCCGCGCGCCAGGTCGACGAGGGCGTACCCCGTGTCCGGCAGCTGCTGCTTCAGCGCCGCGGTCTCGATGCGACGCAGCTCGCCTTCGACCGGGTCCACGTTGACCGCGAACCGGCGCGTGGCCTTGGCGTTGCCCGTGACCGGGGCCAGCTCGAGCTGGCCGATCCCGGGCGACTCGCCGACCTCGATCGCGAGCTCGAGCGTGTCGGCGTCGGTGCCGCGGTCGGCGACCACCTCGAGCTTGTCCTTCGCCTCGGGAGCCTTGTAGCTCGCGCGGGTGCCGAAGCGCGCGGGATCCAGGGGGAGCCGCAGCTGCGCGCCCGGACGGCTCGTGGCGAGCTCGCCCTTGTGCGCCGTGAGGTACCCCACGAGCTGGTGCGCGAACACGAGGTAGCTCGGGTCCTTGGGCCAGTCGCCCCACGCCAGGTCGCACGCGGTCGTGATCAGGAACGTCCGGCCCGCGCCGAACGGCTTGGTCGCCATCGCGACCTGGCCCTCCGCGTCCGTGTAGCGCGCGAGGACCTCGGTGCTCGACGCCGGGTCGGCCGCGAGCGTGCGCACCGCGCGATACACGTGGACCGCGCGGCGCAGCGGATTGCCCTGCCCGCTGAACACCTTGAGCGGCTCGCCATCGGTCTGCGGCAGGAAGTGCACGGGATCGCTCGCCTGCCCTCCCGCGGGCGACAGGTCCTGGGCCTCGCCCAGCGCGAGGGGCAGGAGCCCCTTGCCGTCCTTGAACGCCACGCGGTTGATCTCGGCGGGCGGCACGCGGTCGCCCACGATCCACAGCACCGAGCCGCCCTGCGCGACGAAGCGCTCGAGGATCTCGATGCGCTTGGGGTCTGGCACGCAGTTCGCCAGGGCCACCACGTCGTAGGCGGCGAGATCCCAGTTTTGCTGGAATTGGGCGGGGCTCGTGATCTCGGGGGCAATGCCCGAGCGGTGCGCACCGCGGGGCGCGAGCGCCTTCTCGAGGAAGTAGCTCTCGCGCTCCTCGGCCGGAGCGGAGCCATCCACGTCGACGATGAGGACGCCGAGGCCGGCCTTGAGGTCGATTGCCGCGTGGTGCACGTCGTCGGCGGCGAGCGAATCCGCGGGGAGCGCGAGCTCGACCGAGGTCCACCCGGGCTCGTCGATTGCAGGCGCGGGAATCGAGACGGTGCCCGTGCCGCCGGGCTCGATCTCCGCAATCGTGCGCTCCGAGAGCCGCGTCCCGCCCACGCGCGCCTCGACCGGGACATCCCGCCGGGTCTGGGAGCCTTTGTTCGCGACCACGACCACGAGGTCGAACGGCAGGCCGGCGAGCGGGATCGGCGGGTCGGTCTTGACGCTCGTGACGACGAGGTTCTCGGCGGTGCCGGCCCCCGCGTCCAGCAGCACGAACGGTCCTCGTTGGATGACGGCCGAGATCGCGCGCGACGCCGAGGAGGCCCCCGTCCAGTCGCGCAGCCGGAGGTCGGTCGCGAGGTACACGGCGCGACCCGCGGCCTTGTCCTCATCGGACAAGAACGCCGCGGTGAACCGCTCGAGCGCGTCGCCGAGCGCGACCTGGCGGTAAGAGCACACGAGCGCGGCGAGCTTGCCCTTGAGCTCGACCGCCTTCTGTCCGATGGGCTCGGCGATGGCGAAGCTGCGCTCCGGGGCGCTCGCGCGGACGACCACGACGCGGTCGCCCGGGTGGGTCTCGGCGAGCTTGCCCGCGAGCGCGATCGCCGCATCGCGGGCCCGGTCGAATGCGGGCTGTCCGCCGGCGTCGGCGCGCATGCTCGCGCTGTCGTCCAGCACGAGGAGCCGTGTGACGCCGCTCTGGCCGAGCGCGCCGCCCAGGATCTTCTCCGAGAGGAATGGGCGGGCGAGCACGAATGCCAGCAGCAGGATGGCGAGGCAGCGCAGCAGCAGCAACAGGAGCTGCTCGAGCAGGACCCGGCGCTTGCGCTCGCGGTACGCCTCGAGCAGGAACTCCATCGCCGCCCAGTCGACGATCTTGTAGCGCTGGCGGTTGATGAGGTGGATGACGATCGGGATCGAGATGAGCCCGGCGCCCCACAGCAGGACCGGATTGACGAAGCTCATCGCGTGCGCGCGCCCCGCGCGGCGAGGAAACGGACGAGCACGCGGTCGAGTGGGTCAGCCGTCGACAGGCGCAGGTACTCGACCCCCACGTCGCGGCACCCGCGCTCGATCTTCTTGAGGTAACGGCCCACCGCGTCCAGGTACGCCTGGCGCAACGAGCGCGGATCTACGAGGAGCTGCGGCATTTGCTCCAGCCCTTTGAACAGCGTACTGCGCTGGAACGGGAACACGAGCTCGTCTTCGTCCATCACGTGGAACACGAAGATCTCGTGACGATTGAACGCGAGGTGCTTCAGGGCCTCGAAGAACTCGTCGGGCTTGGTGAACAGGTCCGAGAAGATCATCACCATCCGGCGCTTCTTGAGCTCCTCGGCGAGCTGGTGGAGCAGCGGCCCGATGTCGGTCTTCTCGCGCGGCTGGACCTGCGCGAGCTCGTTGAACAGGTCGCGGATGTGGCTGGGCTTGTTGCTCGACGGAAACGACTTGCGGATGTGGTCGTCGAACAGCGCCATGCCCACCGAGTCCTTCTGCCGGAGCAGGAGGTGGGCGATCGCCGCGGCGGCCGTGGCGGCGTAGTCGAGCTTGGACAGCCCCTGACCCGGCGCGCGGTCGCGCCGGTAGCGCATCGACTCGGAGATGTCGACCAACAGGTGGCACTGGAGGTTGGTCTCCTCCTCGAATTGCTTGATGTAGAACCGGTCGGTCTTGGCGTAGACCTTCCAGTCGATGTGGCGAATGTCGTCGCCCGGCGCGTACTCGCGGTGCTGGGCGAACTCGACCGAGAACCCGTGGAACGGGCTCTTGTGCATCCCGGAGATGAAGCCCTCGACGATCGACCGTGCGCGCAGGTCGAGCTGGCCGATCGCCGAGAGGAGCGCAGGGTCGAAGAACCGCCGGTGCGCCAGCGACGCGCCCGTCACGGGATCGGTGGTTGCCCGCACCGCGGTGGAGGTGGGTTCGGCCATCGGGCTCTGGCGCCCCTTAGGCCTTGAGGGTGCTCGCCACGCGCTCGTTCTCGGCGCCGGCGGGGGTCGTTTCGATGAGCTTGTCGACGATCTTGTCCGCCGTGATGCCTTCGCTGTCGGCGTTGTAGTTGGTGACGATGCGGTGGCGCAGGACGGGGTGGGCCATCGCCTTCACGTCGCCCGTGGACGCGTGGTAGCGGCCGTCCAGGATCGCCCGGGCCTTGGCGGCGAGCACGAGGTACTGGCACGCGCGCGGGCCGGCACCCCAGCTCACCCACTCCTTGATGAACGCGGGCGCCTCGTCCGTGTGCACGCGCGTCTTGCGCACGAGGTCCATCGCGAACGTCGCGACGTGCTCGGCGGCCGGCACCTTGTGGACGACGTCCTGGATCGCGAGGATCTCGGGTCCGCCGAGCACGGGGGTGATCCCGGTGCGATAGGTCTGCCCGGTCTGCTCGATGATCCGCAGCTCCTCGGCGCGGGTGGGGTAGCTCACCGTGATCTTGAACATGAACCGGTCCTGCTGCGCTTCGGGCAGCGGGTAGGTGCCCTCCTGCTCGATCGGGTTCTGCGTCGCGAGCACGAAAAACGGCGAGGGCAGCTCGTGGCGCTTCCCGCCCGCGGTGACCTGGTGCTCTTGCATCGCCTCGAGCAGCGCGGCCTGCGTCTTGGGCGGCGTGCGGTTGATCTCGTCGGCGAGCACGACGTTCGCGAACAACGGACCCTTGATGAACTTGAACTCGCGGTTGCCGGAGCCTTTGTCCTCCACGATGACGTCCGTGCCCGTGATGTCGGTCGGCATCAGGTCGGGCGTGAACTGGATCCGGGAGAACGAGAGCGACAGCGAGCGCGCGAGCGTCGACACCAGCAGGGTCTTTGCGAGGCCCGGGACGCCCTCGAGGATGCAGTGCCCGCGGCTGAAGATCGAGATCAGCATCTGGTCGATCACGCGGTCCTGGCCGACGATCACGCGCGCGAGCTCCTGCTTGATCTTCTTGGTCGCGCTCACCAGCTTCTCGACCGCGGCGATCTCGTCGGTCGCCAGCTTCGCCTGTTCCGCCATCTCTCGATTCCTCCGGGGGTTGATTGTTCGTCGTTGGCACAGGCACAAGCGCACGTGCGCGACCGACATTCTCCGCGCACCGTCCGGTGCCCGAACCAAGGTCGCCGCTAGCGCTGGAAGATCGGCACGTTGCAGTACGGCAGTGCCAAGATCATCACGGCCATGGCCGTGCCGAGCACCTGTCCCGTGCCGCCGAAGCCGCTTTCGGTCCAGGTGTCGCCCGAGCGGTGCGAATTCAGGATCGACTTCTGCATCTGGGGGTAGAACTTGCGCCAGTCGTCGCCGCCGAGCTGGTACATCGCCTGCGCCCAGTAGAAGTTCGTGTAGAAGTAGAAGCCGCCCTCGTAGGGGCGGTCGCCGAACTGCCCTTTGCAGTACTTGATGCACTTGAGCGCGATCGGGTCGTCGTACGCGCCCGCCGAGTACATGCACGACACGGCGGCGGCCGAGATCGCGGGCCGGCTCTGCCCCCGGTTGCGCGCGCTGTAGCAGATCCCGCCGTCGTCCATCTGGCAGTGCTTCAGGTACGCGACGGCCTTGACCATCACGGACTCGGGGACGTTGATTCCCGAGTTGCGGCAGGCGCGCAGGCCCTGCATCTGGGTCACGGTCACGGAGCCTTCGTCCGACCGGCTCTCGGGCGTGTAGTACCACCCGCCCGCGTCGCTCTGGGCTTTGATCGTGAGCGCGACGGCCTTGTCGAGGGACTTCTTGATCTCGTCGTGGAGCTTGCCCTCGGGGATGTTCCCGAACACCGACCCCAGAAACAGCATCGTGAATCCGTGGCCGTACATGTTCCGCATCTCGCCGCCGCCCGTGTAGCAGCCGTCCGGAGTCTGCTGCTTGAGCGACCATACGACGGCCTTGTACACGCTGGTCGCATAGACACCGCGCGTGGGCGCGTGCCCGGCGGAAAGCAGCGCCATGCCCGCCAGGGAGGTCATCGCGCACGGGTACTGCCCGTTCTCGCCCTCCGACAGCCACGAGCCGTCGGTACGCTGCAGCTTGACGAGCGCGCGCACGCCGAGCTCGATCGCCCGTGCGGTTTCCACGGTCACGAGGTCCGGGAACGGGCGGACGAACGGGTCGTTCTCGGTGCCCTCCTGCGCGCCCGCTCGGGGCGACGTGACGGCGGCCAGCGCGACGACGGCGACCAGCGTCGCCGCCCGAACGAGGCGAGTCGGGCTCACTTGTCCTTCTCCTTGTCCGTGGGTAAGGGCTTCGCACCCTGGTGGACGTCCAGGCCCTCGTCGGTCGGCGCGTACACCCATCCATTATAGGCAAACGGCCGCGCCGCCGTGATCGCGGAGATCTCCGTGACCATCTGGTTACGTCCTCCTCCCTGGCGACGCGCGGGCAGATCTCGCGACTGGCTCGGATCGGGGAGGAACAGCTTGCACTGGTTCTGGTTCGGCTGCAAAGAGTACGCGCTCGCGATGCACGCGGCGCCGTCGAGCGGCTCGACGTGGACGTTGAACAGGTACGCGGTGCTCGGGGCCTCCGCCTGCCAACGCCGCGCACCCGTCGCCAGCTCGTAGCACGAGATCCACATCGCCGGCCGTTCGTGGCCCGCGAACTCGAGGCCCTGGATCGCGACGACGAACAGCTCGGTGGCATTGCGCACGGCCGAGGCGACCACCGCGACGTCCTCGTGGAGCTGGGCACTGAAGCGCTCGCGGCCACTCGCGACCTCGAGCACGGAGATGCGCCCGTTCTGTCCGACGAGCGCCACGTCGCCCAGCACGTCGCAGCTCGTGATCCCGGCCGACGTCACCTGCCAGCGCAGGCGGCCCGTCGCCGCGGCGATGGCCTCGACCCGCGCCGCGGTCGCGAGCACGAGCTCGCCCTTCGGTCCGAGGTCGCGCGGTGCCTCGAGGATCGCGCCGATCGGCCGGGGCGTCCCATCGAGGGCGATCTGCTTACCCGTGAACTCGTCGAACCGGTGCAGCGCCCACGTTCGCGCGGAGTCGTCGCCGGTCTCGGCCAGGACGAGGATCTGCCCCGGGACCCAGTACATCCGGCCCTGCCGCATCCGGTCGATCTGCGAGGTCCACGCGACCTCGCCCGTGAGCGTGGCGCACGCCCACAGCTTGCCGCCCGGCGTGAGCACGACCACGCGGTCGGCCCCGAAGAGCCGCTGGGGCTCGGGCACGGCCTCGGGCCGGGCCATCCGCGGATCGGGCGCGGCCTTCGTGCCATGCGGGGCGTCGCGCGTGAGGCTGCGCTCCCACTTGAGCTTGCCTTCGGTGGGGTGGATGCCCCACAGGCTGAAGTCGACCGCCGCGACGACGCGCTCCCCCGCGAGCGCGACCTGGGGACCGGCCAAGTGCCGGAACAGCACCCCGTTCTGGTTGTAGTTGCCGACCCGTCGACGCGGATCCACTCCCGCCGACGTCTTGACCTCGAGGGCCGTGCGCCAAACGATGTCGCCGGTCGCGTTCTCGCGGAGCTCGAGCTCGTACTTGCCGTCGCCGT
>ORMF011172559.1_pt1 | contig 13735 bp, 14 predicted proteins | sample 1779871 | NCBI WGS metagenome assembly ORMF01 (sample SAMEA104232316, study PRJEB22302) | groundwater metagenome | biome: forest; feature: aquifer; material: groundwater | place: USA | collected 2011-08-07 | depth 5.4 m | reverse complement strand
TACTTTCTCCCGGCCGACGTCTACGCCCGCCAAGTCGAGGCCGCACGCAGTCACTTCACCGAAGATCGCTTGAGCCAGATTACGGCACCAACTCTGATTGTGGCCGGCGATGAAGATCTCATGACCCCAATGCGTTTTGCCCGGACGCTCCACGAGCGAATCCCCGGCGCTAAACTGGCAGTGATCCGGGGCGGCGGACACGCCTTGGTCCTCACCCACGCTGAGGAGTTTAACCGCGTCGTCCTGTCATTCCTCAAAGAGTCCTGAACCTCGCTCAAATCCCCCCTCGCCCCCCTTTATCAAAGGGGGGTTGGAGAGATTATGGACGCGTCACTTCGCAATACCCTGGATTCTTACGAAACCTACCTCGTCGAGCACAACCGCTCCATGGGTTGCCTGGTGACCATCAGGCACCCGTTCGTGCTTTTCACGAATGACGAGATCGCCGTGCCCTGGTACAACTATGCCGGCGTCGTGCCGTGGAGCGAGATGCCAGGGCGCGAGTGCATCGAGGAGGTCATGGCGCACTACCGCGCGCGGGGCTATAGCCCGCACTTCACGTTCACGATCGAGACAGCGCCGGAGGGACTTGCCGAGGCATTGCAGTCAGCGGGCTGTGCGCTCGAGTCCCGCAAGTACGTCATGTTTCAGTACGAGCCGGTCGACCCGCCGGTACCAGCAGACGTGCGTCTGGGCAAGACAGGGCCTGAGGACATGCTGGCTGCCGGGCGCATCCTGGGTGTCAGCTTCGAGTCAGGCGAGTCGGCGTGGCAGGATCCAACGGTGCGTATCCGGCTGGTTGCGCACATGCGTGCGGCGCGCATGCACCAGCTCGGCGCGTGGGTGGATGGACAGCTTGCCGCAGCGGCGCACCTGCACACGGGCGTCGGCGTGGGACATATCACCGGGGTGGCCACCGCTCCACAGTTCCGCGGGCGTGGCCTGGCCGGCCTGCTCACCGCGTACGCCGCGCGCTTCGCCCGCGAAGAAGGCGCCGTGCTCGTCGCGCTCGAGGTAGCCACGCCGGACGCGGAGCGTGTGTACACGCGCATCGGCTTCAGGCGCGCGGTAGAACGAGTTGCATACAGTTCAAAAAGCCAAGGGACCGCTCCCGGCCTTTCTCCGTCTGGCAACCCGCAGTGATTGCGCCAATCTAGCAGGTCTATCTCGTCTCTTCCGTCTATTCCGTCACCGACTAAATGGACGAGATAGACCAAACAGACGAAACAGGCCAGAGAGACCTGCCAGACCATTGGAATTATTTTCTGTTGGAATTATTTTCTTGACACTGCCCAGGTCAACGCTTAATCTACTTCCGTTTATCGATACTGATAATCGTTTTCACTTTCTTTACTATGCAGGATAAACTTCTCCAATTCCAGCGGTACCTCAATCGAGCCGGGCTGAAGGCGACCCGCCAGCGCGAGTTGATCGCACGGGCCTTCTTCGGCACCACTGCGCACGTCAGCGCCGAGGGCCTCTATCGCCGGGTGGGGGGTCGGAACCCACGGATCGGGCTCGTCACCGTCTATCGGACCCTGAAACTCCTGAAGGACGCCGGGCTCGCCCATGAGCGACAGTTCGGCGATGGGCGCGCCCTGTTCGAGCACGCATCTAGTGAGCGCCACCACGATCACATTATCTGCACCGAGTGCGGCAAGATCACCGAGTTCGCAAATTGCGAGATCGAGGCGCTGCAGGAGCAGATCGTCCGTAGGTTGGGTTTCTCCATCAAGTATCACAAACTGGAGCTGTACGGTCTCTGTCGCGACTGCGGCGCGAACGTTAGCAGAGGATCCGGTAAGGTTTCTGCGATTGGGCCTCGCTGAGGCCCTCGGAAGAAGCCTTTTTGGGCGACCTCATTGAAAATGATTGTCTTTGTCATGCGGCGTCTCAAGATCCGCAGCTAGGAGGTGCAATGGCACATTCCCGAAGGCTGGTGCGTAGGCACCTATCAACGCGACTCCTGTCCTCTTGGGCCTTTCTACTTACCGTATCGTTGCTCTTACACGTATACGCTTCTGCATCGGCCTCCGAGTTAGTCATCTACTCCGGACGTAAAGAGAGCGCGATCAAGCCGGTCGTGGAGCTTTTTGAGCGGCAGACCGGTATCAAGGTTGCGCTGAAGGTCGGCAAGACCTCCGGCCTTGCGAACGAGATACTCCAGGAGCGAGAACGGCCGAGGGCCGATATCTTTATCGCTACCGAGGCCGGTGTCGACGAGATTCTTGCGAGGGAAGGACTTCTGGAACCATACACCTCTCGTAGCGCCCGCACGATGGCAGCAGAGCACAAGAGTTCCCGCGGACTTTGGACCGGCATCTCCGGACGCGCCAGGGTCATCATTTACAATAAGGACCTTGTGAAGGGCAGTGATATCCCGAACTCGATATTCGACCTGACCGAGGCCAAGTGGAAGGGGAAGGTCGCCATCGCCGGTACGCGCGAGCGGACGACCCTGGCCTGGCTGAGCGCCCTGCTGGAGGTCATGGGCGAGGCGAAGGCTAAGGCGTACATCGATAAGCTACTAGAGAATGGCCTGAAGGTCCTGCCGGACAACTCTGATGTCTGGCGCGGTGTAGGAAGCGGTGAGTTTGCTGTGGGACTCACCAACTCACCCAACTACTACTTGGCTCTTGAAGCCAAGCTGCCGGTCGGGGTTGTCTATCCGGATCAGGGGCCTTCAGGCATGGGCGTCCTGGTCAACCCGAATACCGTGGCAATCGTGAAGGGCGCGAAGAGCCTCGATCAGGCCAGACGCTTCGTCGATTTCCTCTTAAGTAAGCCGTCCCAGGAACTCCTGGTCCACCACGCCTTCGAGATCCCGCTGCTTCATGGGATAGACCCTGGTCCGGTCCGGCCGCTCGCGGGGTTCAAAGCGCTCCAGATCAGTCAAGAGCGCCTGGCCGACCTGGAGGAAAAGACTATCACCCTCTTTCCCGGCCTGTAAGGGCCAGCCGAACAATAGAAGGCATAGCGAAGAGCAAAGTATGGTCAGCGGCGGCGTGCGACGCGGAGAACTTGAAGGGCTGGGAGCGCTGTGGCGTTCGCAGACAGTGGGGCTGGGGGCCCCGGCCGTGGTCGGGACGGCCCTGATTATCCTTCTGACGGCCTCTCCCTTGGTCAATCTTTTGACCTCTGCCTTCGCCGGAGGGCCGAAGGCCCTTTCGATCCTGGTAAACAGCTCCGTACTTTCGCTGATCGCGCGGACCCTGTTGCTCGCCACCCTCGCCACACTGTGGGCCATGGTCCTCGGGTTGCCACCAGCTTGGATCCTCACCCGTACGGATCTCCCGGGACGGCGTATCCTCCAGGTCATAGGAGTCCTGCCGCTGGCGATCCCCCCATACATCGGCGCTTTCACGTACATCACACTGCTCGGTCCCGTCGGCTGGGTCAACACAACGTATCGGGCTATGGGCGCCGGCGGGCCGATCGTGAACATCTATGGCCTTTGGGGTGGGGCCTTGGTGCTCGGCCTGTTTACCTACCCGTACATCCTCCTCATTGTCGGCAGTGCCCTGAAGGGAAGCGATCCGGCGCTCGAAGAAGCGGCCAGAGCCGCAGGCCTTGGGCCGGTTGGTATTTTCCTTCGGGTGACGTTCCCCCTGCTGCGCCCAAGCCTCCTGGCCGGGGCGCTGCTGGTCTTCCTCTACGCCCTCTCGGACTTTGGCGCCGTCTCACTGCTCCGGGTCAACACCTTTACCACCGAGATATTTCATCAGCTTAATACCCGCTTTGATCAGCGGAATGCGGCAATCCTTTCCGCCATCCTGATCCTCCTCACGGCCGTAGTTTTGATAGCTCAGCGGAAAAGCTTAGGCCGCCGCAGCTTCGTCCAGCGACGAAGCGGTACCAGACCACCCACCATCTACCCCCTCGGGCGGTGGAAAGTGCCGGCCCTCTGCTGCTCCTATCTCGTCCTCAGCGGCTCGGTCTTTTTGCCGGTTGCGCTGCTGCTCTACCAAACCGGCTCGCCGCTGAACCTTCTACGCACGCTCATCGCCGGTCACCGTTATCTATGGAACAGTCTCTGGACGGCGACCGTGGCGGCCACAGCGGCATCAGGATTTGGGCTCTTCGCAGCCTACATTACCCAGCGCCGAAAGGGGCTGGCGGGACTCCTCCTCACCTCCGCCACCCAACTCGGGTATGCCATTCCCGGCACAGTCCTTGGGCTGAGTCTGATCCTCCTCTACAATGCGTACCTGCCCTGGATCTACGGGACCGCCGCCATGGTGGTCCTCGGCTACCTCCTGCGGTTTCTCCCGCAGGCGGTCCAGGGGAGTACGGCTGCGCTGGTCCAGGTCAATCCGAACCTGGAGGAGGCGGCCCGTAGTCTTGGCCGATCCACCTGGCAGGCGCTTCGGGAGGTCACCGTCCCCCTCATCCGACCGGGGATCGCAGCGGGATGGATGCTCGTCTTCATCTCTTCGATGAAGGAGCTGGCGGCTACGCTCCTCCTCCGCCCGGCCGGGTTCGACACCCTGCCGGTCAGAATATGGATCGCCTCTATTGAGGTCGATTACGCCGGGGCCGCGGCGACCTCGCTGATTCTTATCGCTATCACCGCGCTCCCCCTCTTCCTCATCAGCAGGCTTGACGCCACCGTGTCACAGCTCGATTGAGTGCAGTGATGGGCAACGTGGCGAGAAAGAGGATTGGGGAGATCGCAGCAGTCGGAATGAAGATCATCCCGTGGGAACAGGTCAGCCACCCTGATGGAGCGAACGCTGTGCCGATCTCATCCCCGCGCCCCATGGTCATCCGGCTCGATCGGGTGAGCAAGCACTACGGGGGCGACACTATCGCCGCAGTCGAGGAAATCTCGTTCTCCGTCGAGCAAGGAGAGATCTTGGTGTTGCTGGGACCTAGCGGATGCGGAAAGACCACGACGCTGCGTCTGATCGCCGGGTTTGAGGCCCCAGACGGCGGGCGGATCAAGATAGGTGGCCGAACGGTCGCCCACGACACGACCTTCCTGCCGCCGGAGCAGCGGGGCGTGGGAATGGTCTTCCAAGACTACGCGCTCTTCCCGCACCTGACAGTTCAGGAGAACGTCGCATTCGGCCTGCGTCACCTGGGTGCGGAGCAACAACGGAACCGAATCGCGGAATCGTTGGACTTAGTAGGACTCTCAACACTTCAAGGACGGTATCCGTATGAGCTCTCCGGCGGGCAGCAGCAACGGGTTGCTCTGGCGCGCGCGCTGGCCCCAGGCCCACAGGTGGTCTTATTGGATGAGCCGTTCAGCAACCTGGATGCCGATATGCGGGCGCAAATACGGGAAGATGTTGGCTCAATCCTCCGCCAAGCTGGAACCACCGCTATTTTCGTGACCCACGACCAGGAAGAGGCATTTGTCATCGCCGATCGAGTTGGGGTGCTGAACCATGGACGCCTGGAGCAACTCGATCATTCGGAGGCGATCTACCATACGCCAGCCACCCGTTTTATCGCCGGATTCGTCGGTTCGGCCGATTTCGTCCCCGGCCTCGTCCAGGGCGAGAGAATCATTACAGAGCTAGGTGCGTTCCCGAACCAGCAGGGGCTTTCGGTAGGACAGGCGGTGGAGATGATGATCCGGCCGGACGATATCGACCTAGCCCCCGATGAGGTAAGCGAGGCGACCGTGCTCACCAGGCAGTTCCGTGGCGCAGAAAATCTCTATTGCGTACGCCTTCCATCTGGCCGGAAGATTCACAGCAGCCAGGGTTCAACGAAGCTCATCGAGCCGGGGACCAGGGTCACCGTGGAGGCCAATCCGACCCATGTGGTCTGTTTCAACATCAATGGGCTCGCGCAGTGAATCAGGCTTCGGAGAGCAACGATGAGATGCGATAGGAGGAGATAATCTGAAGACGAGCTTCTAACGGTTCCAAAGGTTTCACGGAATAAGAGAAGGCGACTCCACCGCTCCCTGCTTGCCGGCTGGCGCGGTGGAGTCGCCTGACGCCTCGGACGGCCATTGTGTCAAGCGACCCCATGGGGCCTTTTCCGCTTTTGGCCTTCCTGGCTTTGTAATTTTAGCAACCTCCTGAGGAGAAGTCTAGTTCCGTCTCACTTAGAAGACACAGGGACAATCGTGTCCCATGCACCCTGACCTAGAAAGGAGTAGCACGTGAAACGATGGCGAATGCTTTTTGTTGTGTTGACAGTGGCAGTGGCCCCTGCCAGGATTGCAGCCGGGGCCACACTAGAGGATCTGGAGAAGCAGCTTCAGGGAGTTCAGAAGCAAATCGAGCAGATGAAGCAAGAGAAGCAACGACAGGATCAAAAGCTCCGGGAGATGGAGGCGGCGCAAACGGCCCAAAAGGAAGAGCTCACACGCGAGACGGCAACCATCAGGGAGCAGACGAGACGGGTCTCCTCGGAACTCCTGGACCGAGTCCGGATTGGCGGATACGGCTCTGTTCGGTTCGAGACCAATAACCTCAAGGAGCAGAACAATACCTTCACCTTCCGGCGATTTGTCCTGACTGCGGACGCCAAACCAGCCGACCCGATGCGGGTCTACATGGAGTTGGAATTCGAACGGTTCACAACGCTCGAACTCGAAAGAACAACCCGCCCGGAGGCGGGTGGCCTCAGAGTCGCTGAAACCATCGGAGGCAGCAATGGATCGGAGATCAACCTCGAGCAGCTCTGGTTCCAGTATGATCTCTACAATTGGCTGAAGTTCCGGACCGGTCAGGTTTTGGTCCCGGTAGGCCGGTTCAACATCAACCACGATGACAACCGCTGGAACATCGCCCGCCGCTCTCTCGTCGATACGGGCGTACCAGTCCTGCCAGTAACAGCGGCTTGGCCAGAACTGGGGGCCGGTTTCTTGGGGGACATCTCTCTAGGAGACCTGGGGAAACTCACCTATCAGGCCTATGTCGTGAATGGGGTCGCCCTAGATGCCGAGGTGCAAAAGATCGCCCAGACCGGCGACCCAGGGCGGGACAAGCTGGGGTTGGGGGTCGAGTTCAGCCCAAAGCGAGGAACGGCGAAGCTCGACACCAAGGATGCCAAAGCGGTCGCCACGCGCGTCGCCTGGAGCCCGTTCCCTGGTCAGGAGATTGCCGGCTCCTTCTATTACGGGCGGTATACGCCGCAATTCCTGGAGAGCGAATCGCTCTACGCCTTCGGCGTCGATGGCCTGACGACGATCGGGCCGTTTGAGATCGAGGCGGAGTACGTGAATACCCACTTTCGAAACATCGATCAGGTTGCCAAGAGCTTCGCCAAAGTCGTCGTGGATAAGGAAGGCGGACTCCTAGGAAGCGTCAGCCCGAACTTTGAGGCCGCAGTTGAGTTCGAGTTGGCCGGGCTCGCCCGGAACAAACACGGCTTCTGGGTTGAGGGACGGTACCGTTTTTGGCCGGAGCTCCTGACGAATACGGTCTTCGGGAAATACTTCGAGAATCCGCAACTCGTCGGCATCATCCGCGGCGAGCAGGTCTGGCTGAACGGCCTTGTCAAGGAGGCTGACTTTGAGGGCGGAGTTCTCACCAATTTCGTGCAGGAGAATCGCCAGATCCACCGGATCACGGCAGGACTAGCCTATAGGCCGACCCCGCTCGTGGTCTTTCAACTGGCCTATGAGTATACGAAGACCAACGGCGGGCGAAGCCTGGCGGACGTTACCAATTTCCTGCCGGCCCAGGCCGGCGAGGACCACGCGCACACGGCACTGCTTGGCGTTGCCTTCGGATTCTAGGGAAATGATATGGCCGGGGCTGGTGCGTTCACGCCGTCCCGGCCTCTTATGAGATCAGGAGGGACATCATGAACGACTTGCGACGATCGTTTGCCTACTACCGGTTGGGTAGATATCAGGGATTGAAGGTTCTCTTGCCGCTGTTGGCTCCGGTCCTCACGATGCTGATTGGGTGCACATCCGTTCAAGCCCAACAGACCCGCACCTATTACGTTGCGGCTATCGAGATGGATTGGGATTACGCGCCGACCGGCATCAACCAGATCAGCGGGGCCGCGTTTGGTCCGACCGAAAACGTCTTTGTTCAGAGCGGCAAGGAGCGGATCGGCAAGGTCTATCGCAAGGCGGTCTACCGCGAGTACACCGATGCCACCTTTACCACCCCAAAAGCTCGCGGGCCACGATGGGAGCATTTGGGTGTCCTAGGACCAGTCATCCGTGGGGAGGTTGGTGATACCATCAACGTCGTCTTAAAAAACATGGCGAGCTTCCCGGTGAGTATCCACCCGCACGGCGTCCGATATGCGAAGAGCTCTGAGGGGGCTGGGTACAACGACGGCACCTCCGGAGCAGACAAGGCTGACGACGCCATCCCCCCTGGCGGAACCTACACCCATATTTGGGAGGTTCCAGAGCGGTCAGGCCCGGGCTCGATGGATGGAAGCTCCATCCTCTGGATGTACCATTCCCACGTCAATCCGCCAGCGGATATGATGAGCGGCTTAATCGGGCCGCTCATCGTCACGCGCAAGGGAAGCGCAAACCCTGATGGTTCCCCCAACGACATCGATCGGGAGTTTGTCACGCTATGGACCATCTTCGATGAAAATGTCAGCCACTATCTAAAGCAGAATGTCGCCCGATTCACCGGCCGGCCGGATCGGGTGATGCGGAGATTGGAAGACCCCGAGTTCATCGAGAGCAACCTAATGCACTCGATCAACGGCTACGTCTACGGCAACCTCCCAGGGCTCACTATGAACAGTGGCGAGCGGGTGCGCTGGTACATGTTGGATATTGGAAATGAGGTGGATCTGCACACTCCGCACTGGCATGGCCAGACCGTCCTCTCCATGGGAAGCCGTATGGATATGCTGGAGCTGCTTCCGGGGAGCATGAAGACGGCCGACATGGTACCGGATGATCCTGGCACCTGGCTGCTTCACTGCCACGTCGATGACCACATCATCGCAGGCATGCTGGCGCTGTTTACGGTCACTGAGTAGCAAGGAGTTTTCCGCATGGGTAAGGAGTATTGGATGGCAGGAGAGAGGGGAAGCAGGAGGATGGCCTTGCAGGAAAGGGAGTTCATGCTAGGTAGCCAAGTCAATGCGGACGGGACAGATCGGCTTGAAGTCGCTCTCGTGTCCCTAGGTGGCAAGACAAGGTTAGAGCTTCGCCTCTTAGGCTGGGGCGAGGGGATCGGCTGGTATGTCCAGAAGCGCATTCAGCTCGATCCGCTTCAGATCAGGGCCCTGAGGGGGATTTTGGGGAGAGGCGAAGGTCGAATGAAATCTTTTACGCCAAGATTGAAAATGACATGCAAAATCGAGGAGTGCGCAAAGGGAAACCCTCAGAGGTCCAGCGTATCGGTCTGCCCCTGAGGGCTCCATTGGAGAGGGAGCCTTGGATCAGCCGACCTGTTTTAAACGCACCTCTTTGGTGGCGATGACAAGCCGCTTCTGGGCGAGGAGCTTCTCGAAGCTTTCGATGTGCTCCTGCGTATCGAGACACAGTTGCTCGAGCAACACTCGGAGGGGGACATCGTCCTGAACCTCAGACAACAGCCCTTTCAGGGCGTTCATGGCCTCCCGCTCTGCCGTCAGGCCTTGCCCAAGCATCTCGGCCACCTCGATCGATTGCGTGATCAGCGCCGGCTCAATAGTGGGGACGCCGCCCAATGCCACGATTTTGTCGCCGAGGCGCTCTGCATGCCCCATCTCTTCTTTGGCCCGACCCCTGAAGAGCCCGGCGAGATACTCCCGCTCCAGGCCCTGGATCAAGAAGCTGTCCTGGAGGTACTGGATCATAGTCGCATATTCGATGGCCAGACACCGGTTGAGCCCTGCGATCACACGTTGAACGTCCATGGCTTCCTCCTTTCCAAGGCTCTTGGGCCAAGGGATAAAGGGAACAATGTTGCGGCGTAGAAAGCGCCCGGAACAATTCACAAGTTAGACCTCAAGCCGCGACTTGTCAACCCTGCTAAGAGTGGGCGAATGGCACCTAAAAAGTCACTCCGAGATGTTCAAGTGCTGTTGGGCAGAAGAATCCGAGTCCTCCGGTCGGCGCGCGGTCTTCGCCAGGAGGCGTTGGAGAGCAGGGGCCTCAATTACAAATATTACCAACGCATAGAGGCAGGACGGTGCAACCTCACGTTGAGCACGCTTCAAAAGATCGCCTCTACTCTGGAGGTCAAGGTCGAAGACCTATTCCAATTCCCTCTTAGGTCGTCCCAACACCTTCCGGAAGCCCAGGAGGTTATCGGTCTCGTGACAGCGATGATCGCCGGCCAAGACCGGGGGGCGCTCAAGAAACTGCAAATCTTTATTATGGAGATCCTGGATCGAAAACCGTAAGATAGGTAAGGAGGGTAGATGCCCATTTCAACCTGTTCGGGGATCGGCCGGTGCCAAGCGGCTTGCATCGGCCGAGCGGCTAGAGAAGGGGATTTGAGTGTCAGCCTCCGAAGCAGAAGGGAGATGTCAATGACCGCAGAGCGATCGACACAATTGGCGGATCTGCCAGGCAGCGACCTGGATGTCGCGAAGATGCCGGGTCACTGGCTCCTTGCCCGACTTGGCAAGCGCGTCTTGCGCCCCGGAGGTCTCGGTCTAACGCGAGCGCTGCTCGATAGCTTGGCGATCGGACCGGACGACGACGTAGTCGAGTTCGCACCCGGCCTGGGCGTGACGGCGCGTATGATCCTGGAGCGGAAGCCTCGGCGCTATGTGGGCGTCGAGCGGGACGCAAAGGCAATGCAGTGGACGGCCCGACAACTCCCCCGCAGCCCGAATGTGTCAGTTGTTGTCGGCGCCGCAGATCAAACGAATCAACCTGACGGCTCGGCATCGGTCGTCATCGGCGAGGCCATGCTGAGCATGCACACCCAGGAGCGAAAGCGCCTGATCGCGGCGGAAGCGTTCCGGCTCCTGCGTCCTGGGGGCCGCTACGGCATTCATGAGCTCGCTGTTGTTCCCGACGATATGCCGGCCGACCAAAAGCAGGAGATCGACGGTATGTTGTCGTCGGTGATCCATGTTGGCACCCGCTCCTTGCCAGAACACGAGTGGAAGGCCCTGTTGGAGGGAGTCGGATTCCGCGTCGTAGCGTCCGGAGACGCGCCGATGCACCTGCTGAGACCGCGGCGCCTAGTCCAGGATGAGGGGGTATTCGGAGCGCTGAGGCTCGCGAAGAACCTCTTGCTCGATGGCGCGGCGCGGCGACGGGTAGTCGCGATGCGACGGGTGTTCGAACATTATCAGAAGAATCTCAGCGCGATTTACATTGTCGCGCAAAAGTGTGTGGATTGACCGCTGCAGCGGAGCATCCCGCGTCGTTCGCGTGAAAGGCGTTGTTTGCGGGTTATGAGCGTGACGTTAGAGGCGGGCTGCACAGGTCATGGACGGGGCGATTGTCTGTTAGTAGGGGGGGATACGGCCGTCAAGGGCCGCAGTGGGTCCCACCGCGTGAGGGGATGACGCCGGCGCCTCGTCCTGACCACGGACGCCAAGCCGGCTGATCCGGCCGCTTGTGCTATAAGGATGCGATGCTTTCCAGAAGGCACTTCCTGACCTCTATTCTCACGCCAGCTCTCCTGGCCCTAGTCCCGGACCTGGTCAACGCGCAGGAGGGGGTTTTTCTTTCCGAGGAGGAAGCCCCCAGGGCGGTCTTTCCGGAGGCCACCCAGTTCGAAAAGAAGATCATCCCATCAACAGAGGCCCTGCGAGAAAAGATGAAGGCCCTTCTCGGCCGTACGCGGCCCTCAATATGGGAAGATGTCTATGTCACCTACCTGGCGCGCCGGAACGGTGAGCACCTCGGCTTTGCCGTCATCACCGAAGAGATCGGCAAGCACCGCCCCATCACCTTCATCGTTGGGATTACACCAAGTGGGAAGGTCAAGGATGTCGCCCTGATAGCCTATCGCGAGCCTTACGGGGCAGAGGTCCGGGACCGGCGTTTCATGCGCCAGTATCATGAGAAAGACCTCGCCGCACCTCTCGCCCCCTATCGAGATATTGTCAATATCGCCGGGGCCACCCTCTCGGTCCAGTCGATCAGCCGGGGAGTCAAAAAGGTCCTGGCCTTGGCCCAACTCGTCCTCCTCAATGGGTCCCATCGACCATGAATCCTCAGCTTCTACAGACCGAAGCGCACCTCTCCACCTCTTCAAGGCAAACGGCGAACGGTCCCTTACGAGAGATCCATTATGTCATGGGAACACTGCTGGAGATTACGCTGTATCATGAGCCACAGGAAAAGGGAAAGCGGGTGCTGGCCAGATGTTTTCAGGAGGCACGGCGCCTGGAAGATATCTTCTCAGCCTACGATGACGACAGCGACCTGAGCCGGCTTAACCGGCATGCAGGTATGGGACCCGTGGGGATCAACCAGGAACTCTGGTCGGTCCTCGAGATTTCTCTACGTCTTGGCAGAGAGACAGAAGAGACCATGGACATCAGCGTTGGACCTCTGAACGACCTTTGGAAGGCAGCCGAAGAACAGGGAGCTTTCCCCTCGCCTACTTCAGTAACAGAAGCCCTGGGCCGGATGGGGATCGGCAAGGTCCAACTCCTTCCAGATGGAAGGGCAGAATTAAGACAGGCCGGTATGCGGCTGGACCTGGGTGGGATCGGCAAGGGGTATGCTGTGGACCACCTGAAGGAGATCCTCGTGCAGGAGGGAGTCGCGAGCGCCTTCATCAACTTCGGACGGAGCAGCCTTGCGGCGGTAGGATCGCCTCCGGAGCGGGAGAGTTGGCCTGTCCTGCTCGGAAGCGACGATGGCACGCCTATCGGCCTCGTGCATCTGAAAGATCAACACCTCTCTACCTCCAGCAGCTTCGGCCGCTCCTTTGAGGTCGAGGGGACCCGGCTTGGCCATCTGTTTGATCCACGAGATGGCTTCCCCGTCCGCAATCGGATTCTGGGCGTGGCTGTGGCCCGGACAGCCACCGAGGCCGAAGCCCTCACCAAGGCGCTTGTGATCCTCGGGCCAACACGAGGCTTCGCCGCCGTCAAGCGCTTCTCGAAGGCCGAGGGCTTATTGACATATTCGAACGGATCGCAGGTCAGCACCTCCGGATTTATTGAAACGGTCCGATTCGAAACCACAACAGCCATTGTAAGAGAGGGTATCAGTTGAAACAGTTCACCTCCCCCGCATACAAGCTTTCTGCCGCCAGCCGCGAGGTCAAACTCATCTATACCGGATTTTTGATCTTTGTGGCGGTGGGGATGCTCACCATCAGCCTGTATCAGTTCACGCGGATCGGCGCCACCTATGATCTGGTTGTGGCCTACTATCGCGGCGGGGAGTTAGGGCAAGAGATGGCCTACCCGAAGACCTTCACCCAGCTTCTCGAGACGACCCACTTCCACGCCTTCATCATGGGGATCTCGTTCCTCACCCTCGCCCACCTCTTTATTGCCACTTCGCTGGGTCCGCGAGTGAAATGGTCCTTCCTCGGCCTGGCATTCTTCTCCTCTCAGGTCGATATCGCTGGGCCATGGCTCATTCGATACCTTTCCCCCGCCTTCGCCCTCCTCCAGATCGTCTCCTGGCTCGCGATGTGGTTGGGGTATGGCGCGTTGATACTCCTCCCGCTGTATGAGATGTGGGGAAAAAGCTGGGAGCAACCGACTGGGGAGAGGAAAGGAAAAAAGCGCTATCCGGATTGATCTGTTGAAATGGGTGATATGACGCACTCCTGAAAGAGCCGCGATATTTGTAGAAATGTCCGCGCCGATCTCCTCGATCCTCACAAGCCCCATGCCCATGAGATCCCGACCCCACCCGTCATTCGGC
>ORMF011213842.1_pt1 | contig 13738 bp, 9 predicted proteins | sample 1779871 | NCBI WGS metagenome assembly ORMF01 (sample SAMEA104232316, study PRJEB22302) | groundwater metagenome | biome: forest; feature: aquifer; material: groundwater | place: USA | collected 2011-08-07 | depth 5.4 m | reverse complement strand
CGACCCAATTTCAACGCCAGTCCGGGCGGCAAGATGCCGCCCTCTACGGCAGGCGGGGCCGCCTGCCGCTACCTTCCGCACTTGATCGTCTGCCCGACGAGCTTGGTGTTCAACTGGGTGGCCGAGGTGAAGAAATTTACGCCTGAGCTGAAAGTGTTGGCCTTGCACGGACCAGATCGGCACGCGCGGTTTGATGAGATCGCAACGAGCGATATCATCGTGACGAGTTACGCGCTGATTCGGCGCGATGCGGAGCGGTATCGCGAGCTGGAGTTCGACACCGTGGCGCTCGACGAAGCCCAGCACATCAAGAATCGCCAGACCCAGAACGCACAAGCGGTGAAAGCCGTGAAGGCACGGCATCGGATCGTGCTCACGGGCACGCCGCTGGAGAACTCAGTGCTCGATCTCTGGTCCATCTTTGACTTCCTCATGCCGGGCTATCTGGGCACGGCGAAGGATTTCCGCGAGCGCTACGAATTACCCATCGCGAAGGAGAAAAGCGTGGAAGCCCAGCGCCGCCTCGCGCGGCGGCTCCGACCGTTCATGCTGCGGCGGCTCAAGAAGGAAGTGGCGGCCGATCTGCCGGCCAAGCTCGAACAGGTATCGTTCTGCGAACTGACGCCGGATCAGCGGAGCGTGTATCAACAGGTCATCGAAGCCAGCCGCAAGGAAGTGCTGGAAGCCGTGGGCGCGCAAGGCGTGGCCAAGAGTCGCATGGTGGTGCTGACCGCGTTGCTGCGCCTGCGGCAGGTGTGCTGCGATTTGCGCCTGCTGAAGCTCAAAAAAAGGAGTGATGGAGTGATGGAGTGTGAGGATGATGCCGAAACCGGTTCAGCACGCCAACGCTCCAATACTCCAACCCTCCACTCGGCCTCCTCGGGCAAACTGGAGATGTTCGGCGAACTGCTGGAGGAAGTGATTGATGGCGGTCATCGCCTGCTGGTCTTCAGCCAGTTCGTCGGGATGCTGACGCTCCTGAAGGAGAAGCTCACCGCAGAAGGCATCGAGTTCTGTTACCTCGACGGCTCGACGATTGACCGGGCCGCCGTCGTGGAGCGGTTTCAAACCAACGCCGCGATTCCGGTGTTTCTCATCAGCCTGAAAGCAGGTGGCGTCGGTCTGAACCTGACCGGCGCGGATACGGTGATTCATTTTGATCCGTGGTGGAATCCCGCCGTGGAAGACCAGGCGACAGATCGCGCGCATCGCATCGGGCAGACGCGGGTCGTGACGAGCTACAAGTTGATCACGCGCGACACGGTGGAGGAAAAAATCCTGACCCTGCAAAACCGCAAGCGCGAGATCATCCAGGCGACGATTGGCGGCGAAGAGGAATTTGCGGCGGCGCTGAACTGGGAGGAAATTCAGGAACTGCTGGCGTGACCAGATTTGAACCGCGCAGCCACTGTTCAAGCGCGCGATGGCCAAGTGCGCGATTGATTCCCGGCCTGGAATGCGGCTATGCTATTTTTTTATGAGCAAACCTGTTTGTCCGATGTGCGAGATGACCGAAATTCTGGAACACGCCGAACGCTATGAATGCGTCACCTGCGGTCATGAATGGGAACGCACGCCCGAACCGGAAGCACCAGCCGCCGCGCGGATCGTCAAGGATGCCCACGGCACTGTGCTCGTGGATGGCGATCTGGTTATCTTGATCAAGGATTTGAAGTTGGGTGGAGGGTCGCAGGTGCTCAAAGGTGGAACGAAGTCGAAACCCATCCGCCTGGTGGATGGCGATCACGAGATCTCCTGCAAGATGGACGGCATGGCCATCGGCCTGAAGGCCTGCTTCGTGAAGAAGGCTTGAGGCGCGCGTTTCCACCCCGCCGCTAACTATTTTGGGACGGAGCGCGGGTCTGTGACCCGCAGCCGTTTCGCCAACCAGAGCGCGTTTGAATTGAACTGTGGCGTCTTGAAAAATTCAGACGTGCTGCGGCTCACAGAGCCGCGCTCCACTACCCGACTTCGTTCTCGAACCGCTGCATCGAAACCACGCCAATGAACCGGGGTAAACGTTCCATCCGTCCGACGCAAAACGTCCTCTCCGAAATATATCTCTAAACTCCCGGCCAGACCGTTAACATCCATGTGAGCGAGACCTGACGGATCACTCGTTGGATAACCCAAAGCCAAACCCATCATCTGGCCCCCTTGCTGACGGCGCTGAAGACCGGTGCGCGCTTCCAAAAGGAACGGCTTCAAAAAGGGTTTTTTGTTGACCCGGCCCGGTCGCTTGGTTGCAATACAAACATGATACTAAAAACCCTTCGACGAATCCTCGTTGGCTTTCTGTTCGCAACAGTGCCGCTGGCGCTGCCCGCCGCCGTCAAACCCGCCCCGCTCTTTTCCGATAACATGGTTCTCCAACAGGGCCTGCCCGTACCGGTGTGGGGCTGGGCCGACGACGGTGAAGTCGTTACCGTCAAGTTCCGCAAGCAGACGGTTACCACCACCGCGCACAATTTGAAGTGGCGCGTCACGCTCCGCGCGCTCCAGGCCGGCGGGCCGGAAGGGTTCACCATCACCACCAAGGCCGGCACGCTTCAATTCACGAATGTCCTGGTCGGCGACGTGTGGGTTTGCAGCGGCCAGTCGAACATGGAGTGGCCGTTAAGCCAGTCATTCGAGCCGGCCGCCGACATTGCAGCCGCGACCAACGCGCAAATCCGCGTTTTCAATGTCCGGAAGAATCGCATGGAGTCGCCCACCACGGTCGTCAAGGCCACGTGGGAACTCTGCTCCCCGCAGAGCATCAAGGGCTTCTCGGCCGTGGGCTACTATTTTGGTCGCGACCTGCAGCAGGTGCGCCGAGTGCCCGTCGGCTTGATCGGCACGTACTGGGGTGGCACGCCGGCCGAGGCGTGGATGAGTCGCGAGGCGTTTGAAATCAATCCGCGGTACGTGACGGAAATTCTCGAACCGGCGGTGACCGCCGATAAAAACTGGCGCCAGGCAACCGCCGCGTTTGATCATGAAAAAGCCGAGGCGGAAAAAACCGGAACCACAATCAGCCGGCATACGCCGGGGCGGCCATGGAGCCCCGGCGAGCTTTACAATGGCATGATTGCCCCGTTGATTCCCTACGCCATTAATGGCGCGATCTGGTATCAGGGCGAATCCAACGCCGGTCACGCCGAGCAATATCGCACGCTGTTCCCCGACATGATCCGCTGCTGGCGGCGGGATTGGGGCCAAGGTGACTTTGCGTTCCTGGCCGTGCAACTCGCGCCGTTCCAGGCGGTCAAAGAACAGCCGGCGGATAGCGCCTGGGCCGAATTGCGCGAGGCGCAACTTCTGGCGACACAGGTACTCCCCAACGTCGGCATGGCGGTCATCACTGATGTGGGCGACCCCAAGGACATTCATCCGAAACAGAAGAAGCCGGTGGGCGCCCGCCTGGCCCTGGCGGCGCGCGCCATCGCGCACGGAGAAAAAATTGAATTCTCCGGGCCGATTTACCGCACCTTGGTAATCAAAGGCGACCAGGCAATCCTGCATTTCGACCACGCACGCAAGGGCCTCGAAGCGCGCGGCGGCGAACTGAAAGGCTTCGTGCTTTGCGGCGAGGATCGAAAGTTTGTCTGGGCCAAAGGGGAAATCGTCGGCGACACCGTGGTCGTCAGCAGTGCGGATATTTCCAAACCGGTCGCCGTGCGGTACGGCTGGGCGGATTATCCGGAGGTGAATCTGTGGAATAAAGACGGCCTGCCCGCGTCGCCCTTCCGCACGGACAACTTCCCGATGATTACCGCGCCGAAGTAAAACGCGGCGGCTACGCGGGATCGCCACCGAGGCGCTGCCCGTCGTGCCGAGTTGATGCACCATGATGGACGCGGCCAGGTTCGCGAGTTCCATGGCTTCGCGCAACGAGGCCCCGGCCGCCAGCGCGGCGATGAGATTTCCGAAAAGGTAGGGCCAACCCGCTGGTTGGCCTCGACGCCGGCAGGGCGTCGCCACCTTTTTGGAAATTTATTTTGGCAAACCCTATAGTTGAATCGGGGTCGCATAAACCCAGGGCACCCATGCAGCTTTAGGCCCGGCCTCGATCCGGGCAACGGTGCTGTCCATCACGGCCCGTCCCGAGACACTCCTATATGACAAACCATTGGCTGACATCTTTTCGGTAACGGCCGCTGAGCATCAACGGCCATCCCGGCCCGGTGGAACGGCGGTGTAGGTGGCGGTCACGATCTCGGATCGGCGGTGCTCTCGCCAAGTCGTGACGAACGCGGCCACCTTCACCGTGACGCTGCCGGTGATGGTGATCGGCCCGTGACAGACCGGCGACCGGGCGGTGGGTTCGCTGCCATCCAGCGTGTAGCGGATTTCACACTGCCGCCAACGCGGAGAAGGCGTGGGCGTGATGCGGATCGTCAAGGTGTTGGTGAACGCACCGGAAGCCGGGAGCAGCGTGGGCGGGTACACGGTCGCCGGAAGAGACTTGCGGTACTCGTCCGCCACCAGTCCGATTTTCTCGAACGGGATCGGTTCAAACCCCAGCTTCGCCGCCGGCGAATCGGCGCGCAGGCGGAAATTCCCCGTCCGCAAATCGCCGAAGCCGGGATCGCCCTGGACCAAAATATTCCCGCGTTTGCCGAGCTCGGCGGCCACGGCGGGGTCGCCATTGCGGTAGGTCTTGGACTTGCCGCGCCCATCGAAGGATCCTTGGAAGACGACGTCATCGGCGATGAGATTGGTCTCCACTTTGACGTGATCGAGGTTTGCCGGCGGGAACAAGTGGAGGAACAGCGAGCCCCAACTGACGTTCCGACGGATGCAGTTGTCTTTGGGCAACTCGCGCTCGATGAGGTGTTCAACGCCCTTGCCAAAGTCCTCGGCGAGTTGCTGGAGCACGGGGTAGCGCGTGCGATACGGCGGCTGGTCGTAGTGGACCGCCCGGAGATTCTCAACCATGCGCCAGGAGCCGCCCTCCTGAAACATTTTTGCGTCGCTCCACGGCAGGAAACTCATGCCCCGGCTGCACCGCAGGAACAGGTTGTTCTCGATCAACATGCCCCGGCCGCTGTTCGAGTGGAACACCTGGTCCACGTCATAGAATACGTTTCCGTGCAAATGAATTCCGCCGCACGGCAGGTCCGGATAGATCGTGAAACAACCCAGATTGCCCGGGCCGTGAATATTGTGAAAGTAGTTGTAACGGAACTCGTGGCCCAGGAAAGTCCAGTCGCCCATCGCGTAGGTCGCGCCGACGTCGCCGGTTTCCTGGGCGATGCGCGTGAAATCGCAATACTCGATGACATGGTCGTTGCCGGTGTAACCGATCCCCATGTGCGGCGCATCGTGGATGGCGCAGTGCGAAATCCGATTCCCGACCCCGCTGAGTCGCACCGCCGGTTGGTAGGTTTTCTGGATGCGGGCGTAGTGGTGGATGTCGCAATTCTCGACCGCGTGTTCGCCGCGGGCCAGCGTCTGGCGGTCGCCCCCTTGGACGTCAATCCCCGTGGCTCCCACTTCGTAGATGTCGCAACTCCGAACCAAGTGGCGCGTGCCGCCTTGAACCTCGATGGCGGTGCCGCCGACGTTGCGGACGACGCACCCGGCAATTTCGTTGTACGTGCCGCCCTTGACCTGCACCGCGCCGGCGCGCGAACACTCGAAGATCATCCCGCGCACACTGACATGCCGGGCGTTGTCGAGAATCAGCATCGGCTGCTGAAGTTCAGGGAAAAAGACCTCCGCCGCCCGGATGTCGCCAGGCGGCCAGAAATAAAGCAAGCCCGTTTTGCGGTCGAGATACCATTCGCCGGGCTGGTCGAGTTCTTCCAACATGTTCAGGAAATAGAACCGCTGGCCTTTCTTGTAGCCGTAAATGTGCAAAGGCGGTTCCGGCCAGACCTCCTGCTTCTGCCGGTCCAGCTTTTGGACGTGGTGATATTGGTCGCTCCAGTCCCAGACCCAGTAGCCGTGGACCCATAAGTCGCCGGGGTCTTTCCAACGGGCCGGTCGCTCGTCGTCGTAAGCGAACCGGCCATAATGCACGACTTTTTCATATTCGTATTTCGTGCCCCCTTCGGGAACCGCCACGATGCGCAGCCAGTCGCCGCGGTTGGGGTAGCGCGCCAGGGTCATGTATCGGCGATTGCATACCAGTTCCGCCTCCCGACCGCTGGGCGCGGAAACCTGTCCTAAATCCGTCACGCCCGCCGCTTTCAAATCCACCTGCAACACGTGGCCGCGCGCGGCCGGGTCCAAGCGCTCCAGCAGCGTCGGGTCGGAAACGGGCTTGAACTCCGTCAGGCGCGTGCCGCCGATCCAGCGAACCTCTTCCTGCGGCGCCGCCTGCCAGATCACCGGGAATTGCTCCGTGCCCGAATCCTCCGCGGTCATTTGCAAGGTCCGGGTGATCCGGTAGCGCCCACCGCGCACGCAGACGGTGAGGCTTTCATGCTGTGGACCGGATCGCTGGAGTTGGCGAACCTCATCCCGCGCCCGTTCCAACGTGGCAAAGGGCCGGGCCTTCGTGCCAGGATTAGTGTCTTCGCCGGTGGGCGAAACGTAGAAGGTGGCGCCTGGACATTGAGCCGCGAGAAGTAATGCAAAGCTGAACGCCAGTACGCCCGGCCCAATTGCAAGTCTGGCCATAATCATGGTCGGGGAGTCTAGTCCGCCAAAGCCGCGAGAGGCGACAAGGAAGTTCAGGTGCGGGCGTGAGCCGGCGCATCTCAATTTCTGCTGGGGTCTCCGTGAGTTGAATGTGGGAAGAGCAAATGCCAACGGTGGTTGCGCCAGTAGATTTCCAAGCACATCAACGCTTCATCGCCTTGGCAGCTTCAAAACTGTCCCGGTCGTTTGAACCGGCATTGATACTGCCGGCACGCGGCTTCCATCGCGCCGCTGCCTTGCGGTTCCCCGGCGGCCGTCGCGGCCGCATAGTCCAGCCGGGGTAAGGGCAACTACGCCCCAAATTTATCAAACTGCTTCGCGTTGGCCTGCATGAGCCGGAGCAGATACTTCGCCTCGAACACGCCGAGCGAACCGCTGTTCGCGCCCGTCTCGGTGAACCGATCCAGCTTGTCCGAGCCGCTCAACGCCGAGTGCAGCAACACCGGCTGCGGATGCCACGAGTGGCCTTTCGCCGCGACCGGGGTCGAGTGATCGCCAGTGATGGCCAGCACGTCGGGCCGCTTCTTCAACAGAATGGGCAGCGCGGCGTCGAAGTCCTCGATGGCTTTCTTCTTCGCGACAAAATTGCCGTCCTCGCCCGCTTTGTCAGTGTATTTGTAGTGGATGAAAAAGAAATCGAAGCGGTCGTATTCGGTCAGGTAACGCTCGAACTGTTCCGCGATGGTCTGCGGGCCTTCGATCTTCTTCATGCCCACAAGCTGCGCTAGGCCCTTGTACATCGGATACACCGCCAAGGCGACCGGTTTGAGCCGGTAGCGCTCCTCGAACAGCGGAATCTTCGGCTGATGCGCGATGCCGCGCATGAGAAAACCGTTGGCCGGCTTTTCCTTCGCGAGAATCGGTAGCGCCGCCTGGTAAAAGGCTGCGATCAGCCCGGCCATTTTCTTCTGCTTCGCATTCTTGGGGTCGCGCGGCTTGACGGTCGGCACGGCGTAACCTTCGCGATTCGGGTCGGCGTCCGTGAGCGGCCCTTCGAGGCCTTTGCCGCGAAAGATCACGACGAAGCGATGCTCCTTGCCCGCCCGGATGATGATCTGCGTGTCGCCGATCTTTTTGATCTTCGCCGTGAGCAACGCGCAAAGTTTTTCGCACGTCGCAGTCGGGATGCGTCCGGCACGGCGGTCGGTGACAATGCCCTTGCTGTCGAGGGTGGCGAAATTGGCCCGGGCGCAAACATCGCCCGGCTTCAACTCAACGCCCAGGCCGAGCGCTTCGATCACGCCGCGGCCGACTTGAAATTCGAGCGGATCGTAGCCGAATAAACCGAGGTGGCCCGGGCCGCTGCCGGGCGTGATGCCGGGCGCGACGGGAATCATGCGGCCTTGCGCGGAATTTTTGGCAAGCGCGTCGAGGTTCGGCGTGTGGGCGGCTTCGAGCGGCGTGAGATAACCTTGTTCCTTCGTGGCGATGTCGCCGAGGCCGTCGAGCACGATGAGCGCGAGCTTGGCGTTGGTTTTCAGCGTCAACTCGGAATAAAGAGCGTCCAGATTCATAATCAGTTTCAGTTCCCAGGCGGGCGGCGCACTGCCGCACGTTGCGTGGCATCATGCGGACAACAACACGGCAGCGTCAACGGGATTTGGATCCGGTGCGGCGCGGTGGTTAAATTACCGTTCCATGCGGAATCATGGCCCCCTTGGGGATGACGACGATGCCGTCGCGAATGTAATAGAGCGGGTGGTCAACATTGTCCGGCTTGCCGGCAGGCGAGATGACGACGTTGTTGCCGACGCGGGCGTTCTTGTCAATGATCGCGTTCTCGATGCGGCAACCGGAACCAATGCCGACGCGGGGTTTACCGGCTTTTTCGTGTTCGGCGATGGACTCCTTGGATTCGTAATAATCGCACCCCAGAGCGACGACGCGGTGCAGTTCCGTGCCCGTGCCCACGAGCATCCGCAGGCCGATGATGCTGTTCGAGATCTTGGCTTGATTGATAATGCACCCATCGGAAACCACGGCGTGATCAATCTGCGCGCCGTTGATTTTTGAACCCGGCAAAAAGCGCGGGCGGCTGAAGATCGGGGCGCTCATGTCGAAGAAGTTGAACCGGGGCAATTCGGCGGCGAGGTCGAGGTTGGCTTCGAAGAACGCGCGGATGGTGCCAATGTCCTCCCAGTAGCCCTGGAAGATATGGGAGCAGACGCGATGGGTTTCGATGGAGTGCGGGATGATGTGTTTGCCGAAATCGGTGTGCGTGTTGTCGAGCAGCTTGCGGAGGATGTCGCGGTTGAAGACGTAGATGCCCATTGAGGCCAGGAATTGTTCGTGCCCGCCCTCGATCCCCAACTTGGTGTGCCACGCGGCCGGCAGCCGCAGCGAATCCTGCACCGCGGGATCCTTGGGCTTCTCGACAAACCGCGTGATGCGCCGGTCCTCGTCAATCTGCATGATGCCCAGCGACTGCGCTTCCGCCCGGCCGACCGGGATGGTGGCGATGGTCACATCGGCCCCCGCCTCCTTGTGTTCGGCGATCATGCGGCGAAAATCCATGCGAAACAACTGATCGCCGCTGAGGATCACCAGATACTCAAAGTCATGATCGAGAAAGTGAATCAGGTTCTTGCGGACGGCGTCGGCCGTCCCTTCATACCAGGACGTGTCGGAAAACGTCTGTTGGGCGGCGAGCACCTCCACGAAGCCGCCGGTGAAATGATCGAACTTGTAGGATTGCGACAGGTGGCGATGCAGCGACGTGGAGTTGAACTGCGTCAAAATGTAGATGCGCCGGAAGCCGGAATTAATGCACGTGGAGATCGGCACATCCACGAGGCGGTACTTGCCTGCCAGGGGCACGGCGGGTTTGGCGCGATCCTTGGTGAGGGGAAACAGCCGCGTGCCCTGGCCGCCGCCCATGATCACGCACAAGACCGTGCTCGTGTTCAGTTGCTGACGGCTGATGCGGCTGGTTTGCGTGCTTGGTGTTGACATGCGATTTAAGTGATGAAGTTGCTGGCGCAGCCTAGCGCAACCCGCGGATGGCAGGCAAGCCTCTTAATCCTTTCCCACCCCGGGCCGGCGCCGTTTGTTCATCCCTGTGTTTGGGCGTCATCTTCTGGACTGGCACTCTGGGCCCGCTTGAGGCAAGGTGGAACAGTTGGTTTTACTTGATCGCATTTTATGAATACAGACTCAGTCACACTCACCCGCGACGTCGAAGCCGCCGTCGTGCCCGTCGGCACGAAGGTCACGCTGATGAAAGGCGAGCAAGCCCGCATCACGCAATCGCTCGGCGGCACTTTCACCGTCATTGTCAACGGCAACATGTTTCGCATCGAGGCCCGGGACGCCGACGCGCTCGGATTGGAAGCGGAAACCAAACGCGGGCCCACGACCCCGAGCGGTCCGGTCACGCAGGAGCAGTTGGAGAAGCAAGTTTGGGAATCGCTCAAGACGTGTTACGACCCGGAGATTCCCGTCAATGTCGTGGACCTCGGCTTGATCTACGATTGCCACCTCACGCCCATCGGCGCGAACAACTATAAGGCGGACGTGAAGATGACGCTCACCGCACCCGGTTGCGGCATGGGACCGGTGCTCGCGCAGGACGTGCAAAACAAACTCATCTCGCTCGAACCGATTGACGAAGCCAACGTGGAACTCGTCTGGGACCCGCCGTGGAACCAGGGCATGATGACCGAAGCGGCGAAGCTGCAACTGGGGCTGATGTAAAGCCACAGATTGGCACAGATGAAACACAGATAGGGAATTCATCTGTGTCCAATCTGTGTTTCATCTGTGGCTGGAAATTTCCATGAATAGAACCGTTGATTGGGCCAAACTCCGTGCCGACTTTCCGATTTTGGATCAGAAAGTCCACGGCAAGCCGCTGATTTATTTCGACAACGCCGCCACGTCGCAGAAGCCGCGCGCGGTCATTGACGCGCTCGTCCATTACTACGAGCGCGACAACGCCAACGTCCACCGCGGCATCCACGAGTTAAGCAACCGTGCCACGACCGCGTTCGAGGTCGCCCGCGCCCGCGCCGCGAAGTTCCTCAATGCCCACAGCGCCGACGAAATCATTTTCACCCGCGGCACAACCGAAGGCATCAACCTCGTCGCGAATTCCTGGGGCGCACAAAATCTCAAGTCCGGCGACGTGATCCTGCTCACCGAAGCCGAGCATCACAGCAACATCGTCCCCTGGCAAATGCTGGCCCAGCGCACCGGCGCGAAACTCGCCTACGTGCCCGTCACGGGCGACGAAGGCGTGCTCGACTTGACCAAGCTCGACTCACTGCTTACTAGGCAGGTGAAGATTTTCTCGATGGTTCATATCTCGAACGCGATGGGCACGGTGAATCCCGTCGCCGAACTTTGCGCCCGCGCGCGCAAGCTCGGCATCACCACGCTCGTGGACGGCGCGCAAAGCGCCGGGCACATGCCCGTGGACGTGCAGGCCATCGGCTGCGATTTCTTCGCGTTCTCCGGCCACAAAATCTGCGGACCGACCGGCATCGGCGTGCTGTGGGGACGGCAGGAATTGCTCGACGCCATGCCACCGTATCAGGGTGGCGGCGAAATGATTTTGTCCGTGGAATATCAGAAGACCGAGTTCAAGAAAGCACCGCATCGGTTCGAAGCCGGCACGCCGGACATCTCCGGCCCGATCGGCCTGCACGCCGCGATGGATTACCTCGACGCCATCGGTCGCGACAACATCTGGCGGCACGACCAGGAACTCGCGCACTACGCCTATGATCAGCTTGCCGCGTTGAAAAACATCCGCCTCTTCGGTCCAAAGTCCGGGCGCGCCGGCTTAGTGAGTTTCCTGCTCAAGGATGTTCACGCGCACGATGTCGTCACCTTGGCCGATCAAGGCGGGGTGGCGTTGCGCGGCGGCCATCACTGCACGCAACCGCTCATGCACAAGCTCGGCGTCGAATCCACCGCCCGCGCGAGTTTTTACTTTTACAACACCAAGACCGAAGTGGACCGGTTTGTGGAAGTGATGAAGGAAATTCAGAAATTTTTTGGCGCGTGAGCTAAACTAACTATGCCATTTACATTAAATGGATGTGGCACGTCTGTTTGTCCTGCGCGTGGACTTGTCGCTTGGACTAAAGGAAAATGGTATTCATCACCCGCACTTGATTACGACGCACTTGAATGTCTGGTGTTTTTCTTTCTACCGATAATTCCATATCGAGCCATCCATACGTTTGATTGGAATGGCAGTAACTATCGGCGCATTCCGTTACGATGGTCTGGCACGTTAATACTCAAAGCGTTCTTAAGAAGATGGTTGGTCGGAGTTTCTTATATTGGCTGTATACTCACATTTATCGGCCTCTTCCTTCCTGATCCAGACCGGTGGAGTCTTTTGGGTTACGGCATAATCATTGTTTTATTTTCGGGTGGCGGATTATATTCGCTCCATTTTTTAGATGAAAGAACTCGAAACATTCGACGCCTACTCGGAAAACACAGTTACGGATCAAGCGACCCAGCAACTTGGCATCCGTCGCTCCTTTCCAATCTAAAAACTCCAAAAGAATTATTTGGCACAAATGACTTTTGCTCGGCAGTTATGACTCTCTTGAAGGATGGCAAACTGTCTAGTGCGATGTGGGCTGCAAGATTATCATCTGCATTGGAAGATAAGACCGTTGGAGAAAAACTCACAAACGAAGTTTTTGCTGACGGACAAGTCAAAGTTGCTTTGTACAAAATTAAGCGCAACCCGGCGCGCTGGAAGGAATTTGTAATTCTTCCAGACCCAGTTCTAAATTAATTTTCCTCCGTGCAGTTCACTCCCGCACCATCTTCAACCCCGTGCGGATGATGCGTTCGATGAGTTGCGGGTAGGCCAGACCGGACTTGAGCGCGGATTGCGCGAAGTCTTCGGCGGCGGCGAGGATATGGGATTCAGGCTGGCTTCGATGAAATAAATCTCGTGGCGGGGGTGACGCGCAGATCCACGCGCTCACAGCCGCTGCGCCACGCGGCGGAAGTGGTAGCCGACAATCGCCAGTTCCATCCCGTAACGGAACTGCCGGGGCCGCCGCAACAGTGTGCTCCAGAAAAACCGCCAGTACGCCACGCGCCCGCGATGCCACACCCCCAGCAGCCAGAATGATTTTACGAACGCCTCAACGTCCGCCCGCGACAACCGCAGGCGCGGACCCGTCGGACGATGATTCTTCATGAACGTCCGGATGCGCTGATAGTACGCGCGCGGCTCGTAAAGCTTCTTCATCAAGTCGCGATAGCCCGCCTGCAAAAAATCCCGGCTCAACTTCGGCTGGAAATTCAGCGTCGCATCCGTGTTGTTGCCGGTGCTCTTCGTCTCCAACCGTCCCTCGCGTTTCAAGCGCTGATACAGCCGCGTCTGCGGCAGCGCCGAGAGCAGACCCACCATGGCCGTCACCACGCCCGACCGCTGGATGAAATCGAATTGCCGCTTGAAGATATCGGGCTGATCGCTGTCGAAACCCACGATGAACCCGCCCATCACCTGCAAGCCATCCCGCTGCAACGTCTGCACCGCCGCCACCAGATCGCGCCCCTGGTTCTGGACCTTGCGACATTCCACCAGCGAGGCTGCCACCGGCGTCTCGATGCCCACGAACACTTTCGTGAACCCGGCCGCCACCATCAAGGCGCGCAACTCCGCGTCGTCCGCCAGATTCACCGATGCCTCCGTCAGGAAACCCATCTTCGGCTGCGTGCGCCTTCGCCAGGCGATCATTTCGTGCAGCAGCTCCCGCGTCCGCCGTTTGTTCCCGATGAAATTGTCGTCCACGAGGAACACCATGTCCTTCCAGCCCCGCGCCCGCAGCACTTCCAGTTCGGCGATCACCTGCGCCGGCGACTTCGTCCGCGGCACCCGCCCGTTCATCACGATGATGTCACAGAACTCGCAATCGAACGGACACCCGCGCGAAAACTGCACCGCCATCGTCACGTAAGGTTTCAAATTAATCAGGTCCCAGCGCGGCGCCGGCGACAGCGCCATGTCCGGCCGGTGCGCCGCCTGATAAATCCGCTGCAACCGGCCCGATTCCAGGTCCGCCACCAGTTGCGGCATCAACTCCTCCGCCTCCCCCAGCACGAAATGCTGGATCTCCGGGAACGCCTCGTG
>ORMF011429175.1_pt1 | contig 13742 bp, 9 predicted proteins | sample 1779871 | NCBI WGS metagenome assembly ORMF01 (sample SAMEA104232316, study PRJEB22302) | groundwater metagenome | biome: forest; feature: aquifer; material: groundwater | place: USA | collected 2011-08-07 | depth 5.4 m | reverse complement strand
CCGAAGCGCATACCTCCCTGGGGCGCGTGTTCGCGACATACGATTGGAACTGGACGGGAGCCGAGAGGGAATTCAAGCGCGCCCTCGAACTGAATCCGCGCTATGCGATAGCTCACCAGTGGTATGGCGGTTATCTTGAGGCAATGGGCCGCCAGACTGAAGCTATTGCAGAGAGAAAGCTGGCCCGGGATCTGGACCCGCTCTCCCTTATCATTAATTTTGAGGTGGCGGTGGCTTTCTACTACGCCCGCGATTACGATCAGGCAATTGAACAATTCCAAAAGACGCTGGAGTTGGACCCGAACTTCCTGCCAGTGATTCAATTCCTTCCTGCCGCCTATGAACAGAAAGGAAAGTACGATGAGGCGATTACCTGGTTCAAAAAGGTGCTACCTCTAAGGGCAGGCAGCGAATGGTCGCTTGCGATAGCTGGCCTCGGCCACGTCTATGCCCTACAAGGTAAGAAACGCGAAGCGAAGGCGCTGATCGACGAACTTGAGCAACTCTCCAGAGAACAATATGTGCCCGCTAGCAGCATAGCCCTGATTTACGCGGGACTGGGCGAGAAGGACCAGGCTTTTTCATGGCTGGAAAAGGCCTACGAGGAGCACTCGTTTCAATTGCAATGGCTCAAGGTGGAACCAAGATGGGACAGCCTGCGGTCTGACCCACGCTTCGCCGATCTCGTGCGACGTATCGGTATCCCTAATTGAGATGAATCGGAGTGGGATCAAAATTCCGGTTTCCGTTGCGAGGGAACAACTTCGCTACTTGATTTTCCTGCTTTGTCTCAGCGCGCCAATTCCTGTCCTCTGTCAGGGCAAGCAATCCGCCTACTACCCTGCGCCCGGCAACAATTGGCAGCACCGCCGGCCTGAAGAGGTAGGCATGGATTCTGCTCTGCTCGATCAAGCGGTGGCTTATGCGGAGACGCAAGCCAGCACGATCCCGGCGAACTTCTCTACGCAGGTCGAAACGTTTGGGCGCGTGCTTGGACCTTTGCCAAAGTCACGCGGCGAGGCCAATGGGATCATCATTCGGCATGGCTACATCGTCGCTGCATGGGGCGACACCAATCAGATCTCTCCGACATATAGCGCGGCCAAGAGTTTTCTTTCGACGCTGGTCGGCCTGGCCGTTGATCGAGGAATGATCAAAAGCGTAAACGATCCCATCAAGCGTTACGCGACCGATGGCGGGTACGACTCTCCACACAATGCGAAAGTCACCTGGGAAAATCACCTGCAGCAAACCAGCGAGTGGGAAGGAACCATGTTCGGTAAGAACAGTAACTTCCTTGGCGTCGAAGAATTCGGCAAGGGCCAGCGTCAACCACGCGAGATAAAACCACCAGGCGCCTATTGGGAGTACAACGACGTGCGGATCAATCGCATGTCGCTTACACTTTTGGAAGTTTGGCAGAAACCTCTACCGCAAGTGCTGAAGGACGAGATCATGGATCACATCGGCGCTTCCAGCACCTGGCAATATCACGGCTACTTTAATTCGCAGGTTCTCATCAAGGGCAAACAGATGGAGTCAGTGAGCGGCGGGACCCGCTGGGGCGGCGGCTTGTGGATCAGCGCGCGCGACGAAGCCCGCTTTGGTTATCTCATCCTGCGCCAGGGGAAATGGAAAGACCGCCAGATCATTTCTGAAAGTTGGATCAAACAAGCCACCACACCAGCGGCGATTGGCCCGGACTATGGCTATCTCTGGTGGCTGAACACTAAACTAAAGCAATACCCGAGTGCACCCGCGACAAGTTTTGCCGCGCTCGGTTACGGTTCAAACACGATCTGGATCGATCCTGAACACGATCTCGTAGTCGTGTGGCGCTGGCATCAGGACAAAAGCGCCGATGAGTTATTCAAGAGAATCCTGGCCTCAATACAGAACCCGTCGCGGTAGGCGCGGCGGTAGTCGGGCAGTAGCCCGACCGTCAGGGAGAGCTTAGTGCCTGTCTCGATCGTGCTTCGGCCGATTCAGCACCCAATGTTCACTCAATGCGGACGTGACGTCCGCGCTCACAGCTTCGCGTTCACCTTACCCTTGACTACATCCCGGTTTTAGCATAGAAGCACGTCACACGTTTTATCAAAATCTCAGGTTGAAGGAGTCCTCGGGTCATGAAGAAGATTATTGCGCTCGTCTCATTCCTGATCGTTGCGGCCGCGTGTACTAACCAGCCAATGACAAATACGAATATGGCTTCGAATACGAACACCGCGCCGATGAAATCGGCGGCGCCTTCTGAAGCCGACATGATCGCCAAAGAGAAGGCGGCGTGGGACACGCTCAAGAAGAAAGACTACGCCGCGTTTGGCGACTTATTGGCCAGCGATTACATCGAGGTCACCGATGAGGGGGTCTTTGACAAAGCCGGCATCATTGCCGACGTGAAGGAGTTTAATCTTACGGACGCCACATTCACTGATTGGAAGATGATACCGGTCGACAACGACGCGGCGATTCTCACGTATCAGACGACACTCAAAGCCACCTACAAAGGCGCGGAAGTTCCGCCGGGTCCGTATCGCTCGGCTGCGGCGTGGGTTAACCGTGATGGAAAATGGCAGGGCTTCTTTTACCAGCAGACCCTGATCAAGACTATGCCGCCGCCATCGCCAAGCGCCAGCAAAACGGAAAAGCCGGCTGCTAGTCCGGCTGCGACCCCGGCTACTACCGGGCCTGATCCGATAGCGAACGAGAAGATCGTTTGGGACGCTTTCAAAAGCAGGAACTACGATGCCTTCGCGGCCGTGCTCGACCCGGCGTTTATTGAACTCGAAAGCTCTGGAGCCTATGACAAAGCGGCCGCGGTCAAGAGCGCAGCCGACTTTGACGCATCTCAGTTTGAATTGACGGAATGGAAAACCGCCAAGCTTGATAACGACGCGGCGCTCGTCACTTATCTGGTGAAGCCGAAGGATCAGAAAATGGACTCGGAGAGACACACAACCATCTGGGCAAATCGCAACGGCAAGTGGGTCGCCTTGCTGCACATTGGCACGGTAGTGGCAAAGCCGGCGCCGAAAACAGAGATGAAACCAGGTATGAAGATGTAACCTTGGCAGAGCCAGGTCCACGGCTCCGTTAGGAGCCGAATGTTTATAGCTACGATGTGGTTGAAACCAAGCTCCGAAGGAGCGACATGTTTATGCCGCTTCTTCGGAGCTAATCATTTTTGGAAGGGCCGTGGGCCGATAAAACTCCGGGCCTATGATCTGCTTTCGGAGTTCCGCCTTCAGGTACGGAAAAGGGAAGATTGACAAGCGTTAACACCTCGGGCCCGCCGGTTTGAGAAACTTGAATGGCCTTCATTGGTTTGATATTAGATCGTTAACACAAAAATTTGGAGTGCGCCGGCAGAGCAAAGCGGCGACGGTGCTTTGGTTTGGAGTTCCGCCTTTAGGCGGTTTCCCGATCAGGCTGTTAGTGCCGCCTAAAGGCGGAACTCCAAACTATCCAAAGCGGTGTCGCGCTTGCCACCGCACTCCAAAACATCACGCGACTTTGACGATCTGTTTGCCCAGGTTCTCGCCTCTGAACAAGCCGATGAACGCACGCGGCGTGTTCTCAAATCCTTCCACGATGGTCTCGGCGTACTTCAGCTTTCCTTCTGAGAACCATTGGGCCATCTGCCTGGCGCCCTCAGAGAATCTCGAAGCGTAATCGGTGATTATGAAGCCCTTCATTAGCGCGCTGTTGACCACCAGGTAAGGCTGCGGGCGCAAGCCAATGTCCGGTTGGTCGAGACAGTAAATTGAGATTTGCCCGCAGATAACTATGCGGGCGCCATGGTTGAGCAGCGGGAGGACGGCATCCGACACTTCGCCGCCCACATTATCGAAATACACATCGATGCCCTTCGGACAGGCTTCCTTAATTGCTCGCCGGATCTCGCCTTCGTGGTAATTGATGGTTCCATCGACTCTCAATTCTTCTTTCAGATAGCGATTCTTCTCATCGCTGCCCGCGACGCCGACCACGCGACAGCCTCTGATCTTCGCAATCTGGCAGACGGTCATGCCGACGGCGCCGGCAGCACCTGACACCACCACGGTTTCACCTTCTTCCGGCTGTCCGATATCGAGCAGCCCAAAGTAACCAGTCAGACCCGGCATGCCCAGAACTCCCAGCGCAGTGCTAATCGGCGGGCCGGCGGGAACCTTCATCAAACTACGGGCGTGTGCAGTGTTGTAGAGACGCCAGCCAAACATGCCACTCACAATGTCACCGGGTTGAAATTCAGGAGCGCGCGATTCAAGCACTTCGCCGACCGCGCCGCTCTCGATCACCTGACCCACTGTAAACGGAGCCACATAAGATCGTCCTTCCCGCATGCGACCGCGCAGATACGGATCGACTGAAATGTAGAGGGTGCGCACCAACACTTCTCCATCCTTTGGTTGCGGTACCGCCGTGTTGACCATGTTGAAGTTGTCGAGGGCAGGCATGCCTACCGGTCGACTAGCGAGTCGTATCTCTTTGTTTTGCATGGACGGATGATACGGCGGGAAAGGCGATAACACGAAAGTTGGCCCCAGTCTGTTAACGGAAGAGCCTTGAAATCGCCGAGAAGTTCGTTTTCAAACGAAGAGCAATCATTCAGTTTGATTCCTTCTTCGTTTTGCACTTAGACACCCTCCGTTGCCTCACTTTCGTACGTCACATTGACCCCAGCAATAGAAACAAAAATAGCAACGATCGCAATCAAATCTCCATCTTAGTCACGGTCCTCGATTGCAAGCTCTTCACGTTCTTTGTAAGTCAGTGTGACCATGCGTAGCTGAAGTTAGAAATATTAATTCGATGGCCCTCCGGCCATCGCTCACATGGAGAATACTGAATGAAGGTTCCTCGAATGCCCCACTTGCGCTCTGCCAAGTTCGCACCCTTTGCCATCATTTCTCTTTTCTTTCTGACAAACTTTACCGGACTATTCTTCAGTCCCGTATTCGCGCCCGACGTAGCCGCCACGTCAATCGAAGAAGTTGAGAAGATACCGGCGGACATACCCATCTCTGGTGATTGCGATCTGGATTGGATCATTTTTCGCGCCGCCGAGCGCGAGGGCGTTGATCCGCGGTTTATCCATGCGGTCATACAACAGGAATCGAAATACAAACCCGACGCGACGTCTCCGGCAGGCGCCCGCGGCCTGATGCAACTAATGCCGGCCACGGCAAAGCGATTTGATTGCAAAGATCCTAAAGACGAAGCTTGTAATGTTGAGGCCGGCACGAAATACCTGGCCTGGCTGCTAAAGAGATTCGACGGCGATGTTAAGCTTGCCCTTGCCGGTTACAATGCCGGTGAAGGATCCGTGGACAAGTATCAGGGCGTGCCGCCCTATCCCGAGACTCAGACCTACGTAAATAAGATCGTCGCGAACTACGGAAAAACTTATCACCCGGTCCTCGAACCTGAGGACGCTAAACTCGTGTTTCATTTGGTTAATTAACCATCACATATCGGCGCCGGCAAGACATTCCCCAAAGACGATACATCGCGGCGGCGTTGCACAGCCGCCGCCTGAATGGCGTCGATAGGCCGGTACTGACCACCGTGCTCACAACAGATTTCAAATGACCCCCCGCGTCTGGCGCGGCGAACGCGCTTAGATTATAATCCGCTCTCCTTTTGAATTAATCATTCAGTTTCCTTCGCACAAATTGAGTCGAGAAATGCCCGATCCGGAGGTTGGTATGTCAGAAGTTAAATGTCGCATCCTGTGTGTGGACGATCATGAAGACACACCTGAGATGCTTAAGCTCCTGCTCTCACAGTCGGACTATGAGGTTCATCCTGCGCACAGCATTCAAGAGGCGATGGACCTCGCAAGAACGCACGAATTCGATCTCTATGTGCTGGACAAGCGTCTGCCGGACGGCACGGGATTAGAACTGTGCACAAAGTTGAATGAGCTTACGCCGGGTGTTCCTTGCATTTTCTACACCGGCGACGCGTACGAGGTGCATCGCCTCGAAGCCATGGCAGCCGGCGCCGACGCCTATGTGCCCAAGCCCGACGTGGAAGCCCTCATCGAGACAGTTCATAAAATGCTTTCGGAGCGAGAGTGCGCGGCAGGTGAGCCAGCCCACTAACGTCGATGACCAGACGCAGCGATTCAATACTAAGCGCGCTTCTTACTGCTATAGCGGCGACTGAATTCCTTCCTTGCTCGCCCTAAGGTTGTCAGAGAGACTAACCGGCGGCAGCCTGCGCACTCTGTGCAAACTAAAAGGAGACTATTTCTGATGTTCTTCTGTACCCGTTCGATCACGCCTGCAACTCGTTTAGTCCTTCTGGCCCTATTGATGTTGGTGCTGCCGCTTTCGATTTTTGCGCAGCCGGATGCGGCTAAGCAGCAGCCCTCACCTGAGCCGGCCAAGCCAGAGCCATCAAGAAAGCCTGAACAATCCGGTGCTGAGGATGAAAGCCGGCCCCGCGATCCAATGTCGACCCCGACTTTCAACGGTCTGAGATTTCGTTCCATCGGCCCGGCCTTTACTTCGGGTCGAGTGATCGGTTTCGCCGTCGATCCGAATAACTCCGCGCACTACTTCGTTGCCTCAGCCTCAGGCGGCGTGTGGAGGACCGTTAATAATGGAACGACCTGGACACCGGTGTTCGACCGGGAGGGATCGTATTCGATCGGCGCCATCGCGCTCGATCCGAAAAATCCTTTGACGGTGTGGGTGGGCACGGGCGAGAACAACAGCCAACGCAGTGTCTCATACGGCAGCGGCCTCTATCGTTCAGACGACGGCGGCAAGACATGGAAGAATGTCGGACTAAAAACGTCCGAGCACATTGGCCGCATTGCCATCGATCCCAAGGATTCAAATATCGTCTATGTAGCCGCGCAGGGACCGTTATGGGGCCCCGGCGGAGATCGCGGTCTGTTCAAAACCACCGATAATGGAAAGACATGGAAGAACATTCTCAACATCAGTGAGAACACGGGCGTTACGGATGTAGTCGTCGATCCCCAGAACCCGGAAACGATCTACGCTGCTTCCTATCAGCGTCGTCGTCACATGTTTACGCTGATCGATGGCGGTCCGGAAAGCGCGATCTATAAATCAACGGACGCGGGCACGACGTGGAACAAGGTGCGGACAGGGTTGCCAACGACTGATATGGGCCGCATCGGTCTGGCGATCTCCCCGGTTGATTCGAACGTTGTTTATGCGACGGTCGAGGCCGCGGATCGCAAGGGCGGCATCTTTCGTTCGAACGATCGCGGCGGCAGTTGGGAGAAGCGGAACGAGTTCGATGCGGGCGCAATGTACTACGCGCGCATCGTCGCCGACCCGAAAGATGTCGATCGCATCTACGTGATGAATGTTTTCCTGATGGTGTCTGACGACGGCGGCCGAACCTTACACCGGCTCGGTGAGAAATCGAAGCACGTCGACAACCATGATATCTGGATTGAGCCCGGCAACACCGATCATTATCTGGTTGGGTGCGATGGTGGTGTCTATGAAAGTCATGACCGTGGTCTTAATTGGGAGTTCAAACGAAACCTGCCGGTGACCCAGCTCTATGACGTCACTACTGACAACGCCACGCCTTTCTATAACGTATATGGCGGCGCTCAGGACAACTTTGCTTTCGGCGGGCCAGCACGCACCAAAAACGTCTCGGGGATTGTCAACAGCGACTGGTTTGTTACCCAGGGCGGCGACGGTTTTCGCACCCAGGTCGATCCGGAAGATCCGAACACGGTCTATGCTGAACTGCAACACGGCGTTCTGGTTCGCGACGATAGAGTTACCGGCGAGCGCATGGGAATTCAACCGGCAATTGGCCGTAACGAAGATCCCCTGCGTTGGAATTGGGACTCGCCTTTCATCATCAGTCCGCACTCGCACACGCGTCTTTATTTTGCGGCCGACAAATTGTTTCGCAGCGACGATCGCGGCGACAGTTGGAAGGTCATCAGCGGCCAGCTCTCGCGCGGTTTGGATCGCGATAAACTCCCGGTCATGGGCAAGGTCTGGAGCATGGATGCCGTCGCCAAGAACCAGTCGACGGCTTTCTTTGGCAACGCTTCGGCCCTCGCTGAATCACCTAAAAAGGAAGGACTTATCTACATCGGTACCGATGATGGCTTGATCCAGATTACTGAAGATGGCGGCAAGAGCTGGCGGAAGGTTGAGAAGTTTTCCGATGTGCCTGAGCTGGCTTACGTGAGTCGCATAGTCGCGTCCAACCATGATGCCAATACGGTTTATGTCGCGATCGAGAACCATCAGAACGCGGACTTCAAACCTTATCTTTTCAAAAGCACCGACGCCGGCCGCACCTGGACTTCGATCAAGAATAACCTCCCGGCGAATGGTCCGGTCTGGGCGATTGCTGAAGATAACGTCAATCCGAATTTACTTTTCGTCGGCACTGAGTTCGGTCTGTACTTCTCGATCGACGGAGGCCAGAAATGGATCCAAATGAAGAGCGGTTTGCCGACAATTCAGGTTAGAGATCTCGCTATTCAGAAACGCGAGAACGATCTCGTGGTCGGGACGTTTGGGCGCGGCTTTTACATTCTCGATAACTACACGCCGCTGCGTTTGCTGAAACCTGAAATGCTCAAACAGGATGGTCTCCTGTTCCCGGTCAAAGATGCGCTGATGTATATCCAGGCCCAGCCGTTGGGCGGACGCGGCAAGAGTTTTCAGGGCGAATCTTTTTACACGGCTGACAATCCACCGTTCGGTGCGACCTTCACTTACTATCTGAAAGAAGAGCTGAAGACAAAGAAAGCGAAACGGCAGGAAGCGGAACGCGACGCGCAAAGAAAAGGCGCCGCGATTGCTTTGCCCGGAGCGTCAGATTTTCGCGCCGAAGAAGAAGAGGAATCGCCGGCGGTGATTTTCACGATCAGCGATTCGTCGGGCCGCGTGGTTCGCCGGCTGACCGGACCAATCACCGCCGGCATGCAGCGGGTCTCGTGGGATTTGCGTTATCCCGCGCCGACCCTGCCGCCACCGCCAAATCCCGAAACTGAGAGTCCCTTCGATGAAGGACCGGTTGGGCCGCTGGTAATGCCCGGCACATATAAGGTCAGTCTGGCTAAGAGGGTTGACGGCGTGATTACCTCGCTCGGTCAGGCGCAGGAGTTTCAGGTGATCGTCGAAGGCCAGGAGCGAATGTCACCGGCCGATCGGGCAAACCTGGTTGAGTTCCAGCAAAAGGTGGCCAGGCTTCAGCGTGCGGTGCAGGGAGCGGTCGCGACCGCCAATGCTCTTAAGCCGCGTTTAGTAGCGATTAGACGCGCCTTGCTGGAAACACCAGCCGCGCCCGAAAAATTGCTCAATGAGGCATCCGCTTTGGACAAACGAACGAATGAAATCCTGCGCGCTCTGCAAGGCGATCAGGCCTTGCGCCAGCGCAACATGAACCTGCCGCCTTCGATCGCTGATCGCGTCGGTGACGTCGTCGGCTCGCAGCGCATGTCCACGGCCCGGCCCACGCAAACGCAAATCGATCAGTACACAGCCGCGGCGCAGGAATTCGAAACCGCGCTCAATCAACTGCGGCAGTTGATCGAGGGAGATCTCGCGAGGTTGGAAAAACAGATGGAAGCAGCCGGCGCCCCCTGGACGCCGGGCCGCATCCCTGAATGGAAGGATCAGTAGTAAGTTTGGAGTACCGTCTTTAGGCGGAATCCGAGAAAATATTTTGTCACCGCCTGAAGGCGGAACTCCGAACACTCTGGTGGCCCTTGTTGCGTTTACTGCTTTTCAAGTGACGACAGCGCTCGCGCCGACAACCCAAAAGCCTGCGGGTTTTCGCCGATGATCGCGGCCGCAAAGAAGCGGGGCACGTAGTAGACACTTTCGTTACGAAACGTTTTGTCCAACTTATCGCGCTGTTCAGTCAGGGCACAAATGCTGCAGCCGCGATTTTGATCATTTACCAGCGCCGCGATATCGCGCTCGACCGCTCTCCCGCCACGGTTATATGCCAACAGCGCGAGAGCTTCCTTCATGCGATCCGCGCTAAAGGTATCGAGGCCGTCCGCGATGTAGCGCGCGGCCGCATCAGCCGACTTGTCTATATCAAGCAGATCCTCGGCGCTTAGCCCGTAGTGCTCTCCCGTCTGCGGCAAAAACTGGAACATTCCCAACGCGCCCATTGAGTTTGGCGTCTGAATGTTGACGTATTCGGATTCAACCACCGGCAAGTAGAGCCCGATCAGCGGAGACACATTGTGCGCCCTGAAGGTCTTGATCAATGTGGGTGCAAACGTCTGGCCGCGCTCAAAGACAAAGCGAGCGTCTCCTTTGCCCGGACTATCACCAGCGTTATTACCAATGCGTCGAGCGTACATATCAATAGCTTTCTGAATCTCCATTTCAAACGCGGTCGTAAATTGATAGTCGTTCCCGGAAAGCTTGCGGGATATCTCACGCGCCTTCTCGGTCACGAAAGCCGCTCGTTGCGTCAGCGTCATCTGCTGATAGAGGGTTTCCGACTGTATCGTCAAGGCGCCTGAAGGACGCGGGGTCATGGACAAAGAGACGATTGCGGTAAGCGATAAGAACAGGATTCTTTTGATTGTCATCAGAGTATTCCTCAACCTTTCTGATTTAGTTGGGGCCCGCTCAAGAGTGCCCCCATTTTGATAAGCGAGAAGCTGACATGAAACTGTTCACCGACAGAACTCGGCAAGCGAGAAACAACGGCAAAAGTGTTCATGATCGAGCAAGAATATTTTCTGCTCCAGAGCGGACGTATCTCATGATTGCTCTCAAACGAAAGATGATAAGATCCGCGGTCGAAGTACCGACGCGCACGATGATGACACTCTCAACGCCAGGCTTATCAGAACTGCTATCTGACTGGCAGCAGGGTGACGAGACTGCGCTCACTAAGCTGACCCCCCTGGTCTATGACGAGTTGCGGCGCATCGCGCACCGTTATGTGCAGCGCGAGCGCAACGGCCACACCCTCGGGACCACTGCTCTGGTCAATGAGGCCTATCTGCGCCTGGCCGGACAAAAGAAGATCGAGTGGCAGAATCGGGCCCACTTCTTCGCAGTCACCGCGCAAGTCATGCGTCATATCCTGATCGATCACGCGCGCCGGCGGCATTACGCTAAACATGGAGGCGAAGCGCAGCGTGTTTCACTGTCGGAAGCCGAAGTGATGTCTCACGAGCGCGCGCGCGAGTTGGTGTCGATGGACGAAGCGCTGGATGAACTGGCGGAGTTCGACGTGCGCAAGAGTCGAGTGGTTGAGCTGCGTTACTTTGGTGGTCTCGATCTGGAAGAGACCGCAAAAGTCCTGGGGGTCTCAGTAATGACCGTGCGGAGGGATTGGCGCGCAGCCAAGGCCTGGCTCTATCGAAGAATGAAGGATGAATGAATCCATTTTCGATTGCCAATTGCCGATTTTGGATTCTGAAGAATTAGCCGGGTCACGGGCTGAGGCAAGGCGTTCAAGAGTCGGCTCGACAATCGCGACGAGCAGGTCGATCGGCAATCGGCAATTGGCAATCGACAATGCCCTATGACTCCTGAACGTTGGCAACAGGTCGAGGACGTTTTACAGGCAGCGCTTGATCGCGCGCCGCGCGAGCGGGCCGCGTTTCTGGAACAAGCCTGCTCGGGCGATGCTGAGTTGCAGGCTGAGGCGAGTTCGCTGATTAGCGCGCACGATGCAGCGACTGACTTTATTGAGGAACCGGCCATCGTGCGGGACGCCCGCGTGCTTCTCGGAGTTCAGCCGACCAACGCCGGACAGGAAATTGGGCCGTTTAAGATCATCCGCGAGCTCGGCAGCGGCGGCATGGGCCAAGTCTATCTGGCCCAGGACGCGCGCCTCGATCGACTCGTGGCCTTGAAGATCCTGCCGGCCTACTTTGTTTCCGATGAAACTCGCCTGCACCGTTTTCAGAGAGAGGCGCGCGCCGCTTCAGCTTTGAATCATCCAAACATACTGACGATTCATGAGGTCGGACAGTTTGACGGCCTTCATTTCATCGCCACGGAATTCATCGACGGTCGCACGATTCGCGAATTGATCGCCGGTGACGATTTAAATCTGACAGAGGTGCTGGATGTTGGGACCCAGGTCGCTTCCGCCCTCTCTGCTGCACACGCTGCCGGTATTGTGCACCGGGACATCAAGCCCGAAAACGTCATGCGACGCGATGACGGCATCGTGAAAGTACTCGACTTTGGGATCGCTAAACTTTTAGAGCACACGTCCGCTGATACTCAGTCGACCACCAGGCCACAAACGGAGATTGGCGTGGTGCTGGGGACGGCCGGCTATATGTCGCCCGAACAGGCACGCGGCCTGACCGTCGACGAACGCACGGACATCTGGAGTCTGGGAGTCGTGCTCTATGAAATGCTGTCTTATCGCGCGCCGTTTCTCCGCGCAACGCGGATGGACACGATGGTGGCAATCCTTGAACGTGAGCCTCCGTCATTGATTCAACTGAGTGACGATCCATTGCTGCTCGGTCTGTGGACCATCGTCGATCGGACATTGCGCAAGGATGCGGCCGAACGATATCAGAATGCCGCGGAACTACTCTCTGATTTAAGTGCGATGAGACAACAGCTCGAAGTTGTTGATTGCTCAACGCTTCAGGTTGCACTCAGTTCAATGCGCCAATCCGTGCCCAGTGTTTCAATTGCGCACGACAGCAAAGTCGGCGCGCCGCGCACGGTTCCTGAGAGAGCAAGTCTCAGTTGGCTTGGTGAGTCAAATGGCTATCGTCGTCATCGTCTAGTGGCGCTTAGCGTTGTCGTGATCGTTGCGCTCCTGCTGAGCGGCGTCTTTCTCTACCGGAGGTTCGGGCCCGAAACAAAACCGACGGGTGCGGCGGCTTTAGCAGGCAAGCTCTACACGAATATGAATGAAGCCGAGGGACTCCAATTTGTAGACGAGCAGGAGCAGCGCATATCGGCGATGATGGGCGAGCGGCCGGTGAAACTTAACCAGGAAGCTCTGCAGGCTATCAAGCGACGCGTTGATCACTACGCTGTCCGTGAGGAAAGCATTTACAATAATCCGGGTGGCGAGAGCTTGAACGTTATCTATGCCCGGGCGGTGCCATATGTACCTTTGATCGCCCGGTCGTTTGCGGCGCGGAAAATTCCGATCGTGGTAGGAATTTATCTGCCGATGATTGAGTCGGAATACAAACCTTGCTATGTAAACCAGATAGGCGCTACCGGACTGTTTCAGTTCTTGCCGTCGACTGCCAAAATCTATGGTGTGGCCCGCGAAGACATGTGCGACGTCGAGAAGATGACTCCCGCCGCCGCGCACTACATCGCCGATCGCATGGCTGAGCTGGGCGAAGATTCCGAAACCATGACGCTGGTGCTGCTCAGTTACAATCAAGGGCCGGGATGGGTCACAGATACTCTGAGACAATTACGGGAAACTGATAACTACCAAAGAAATTTCTGGACGATCTACGCTAACCGGGAAAAGTTGAGTGAAAGCTTCCGCAGAGAGTCGGGGTACGTGCCGTCATTTTTTGCCGCCGCGATTATTGGAGAGAATCCTACAAACTTTGGGTTGCAGACTCCAGCGCTTTCAACTGTGGCGAAAGATAGTAGGTAGTGATTGCAGTTTTGAAGAGGCCCGGATTCGGGCGACCTTTGCCAAAGAAGCGGTCGTTACAGAACCGGGAGCGGTAGGGACCGGAGACGAGCACTCAACTACAACCGAAAGGGGTCCTTTCACACCAAATTGTAAAT
>ORMF010318379.1_pt1 | contig 13742 bp, 10 predicted proteins | sample 1779871 | NCBI WGS metagenome assembly ORMF01 (sample SAMEA104232316, study PRJEB22302) | groundwater metagenome | biome: forest; feature: aquifer; material: groundwater | place: USA | collected 2011-08-07 | depth 5.4 m | reverse complement strand
GTCGGGCCTACATCTGGCCCTGCAGTCGGGCCTACATCTGGCCCTGCAGTCGGGCCTACATCTGGCCCTGCAGTCGGGCCTACATCTGGCCCTGTAGTCGGGCCTACATCTGCTGGCCCTACGGTCGTAGGCCCGACCTTCAGGTCGGGCGTGTCCCTCATGCCGAGGGCGGACTGCGTGGCATTCTTCAACGAGTGCCTGGCGAACGGCCTGATTCTCATGGGCTACACGCCGCGCGTTCGCATCCATCCACCGCTCATCCTTTCTGCTGACGAGGCCAGGCGGGCACTTGCGATCATCGATCGCGCGCTCGATCGCATTGAGCGATGTTGAAGGGCGCCATCATCGGCTTTGGTGGGGTCGCACGACACGGGCACTGGCCCGCATATGCCGCGAACGATGACGTCGAGATTGTCGCCGTCGTTGATCGCAGCGCCGCGCGTCGAGACCTTGCCGCGGCCCTCGGCCCCGGACTCCAGACATTCGAGTCGATCGACGCGCTGATTCAATCGACGGCTGTCGACTTCGTGGACATCTGTACGCCGCCCGCGCTGCACGCGCAGCCGATGCTCGATGCGATCGCCCGAGGGTGGCACGTACTCTGCGAGAAGCCGTTCCTGCTGGATCTGCCGCTGCTCGAGAGAGTGAAACGGCTGGCTGTGGAGTCCGGAAGCGCGGTCGTGCCGGTTCACAACTGGAAGTACGCTCCGATCGTGCGGGCTGCGACCGTTGCGTTGCGGGGTGGCGCCATTGGCCGATTGACCCGCGTGGAGATCGAGGCATCCCGTCTGGCGGCCGCACCGACCGCAGAGGCCGCGGCGCTCAACTGGCGCCGGGATCCGGCCATTTCGGGCGGCGGGATCCTCATGGACCACGGGTGGCACGCAATCTATCTGGCCCTGCACTGGTTCAACGATCATGCAAGCGCCATCCACGCGTCGTTTCACCATCCGCCCACAGGGGGCGTGGAGGACGAAGCGTCGGTGACGATCGAGTTTCCTTCGGGAGTCGCCGCGATCGCGCTCACGTGGAACGGCGCCGAGCGCCGGAACGCGATTCGTCTCCGTGGGACCGCTGGTGACATCGTCATTGATGACGATACGTTGCGCATTGGTGGTGCACATCCGCGGTCGACGACATTCGCAAGGCCGTTGTCCGCCGGCTCCCACCACCCGGACTGGTTTGCCGCGATGCTGCCCCACGTGATTCAGTGTTTTGACCGTCCAGAGTTGTCGCGTCCGCTTGTCGACGAGGCCGCGGAGTGCCTCTCACTCATTCAGCTGGCCTATCGAGGGAGCCGCTCTCTCGCCTGACAAGGAAACCGTGTCGATAGTCCCGGTCACGACCCCGCGGCTGGTCAGTCAGTTCATCGAACTCCCCTACACCCTGTACGCTCGGGATCCCCATTGGGTGCCGCCGCTTCGGCGGGACGAACGGCGGCGGCTGTCGGGCGCGCACAATCCGTTCTGGCAGCATGCGGAGCTGGCGATGTGGCTGGTGAAGACCGGAGGACGCGTCACGGGCCGCATCGCGGCGATCGAGGATCGCCTGCACAATGAGATACACGGCGAACGAACCACCTGGTTCGGCTTCTTTGAGGCCGAGGATGCATCCACGGCACGAGCGCTGCTGGCGCGGGTCGAACAATGGGCTCGCGCGCGTGGCAGCACAATCGTGCGTGGACCGGCCAATCCCAGTCTCAACGAAAGTGCGGGACTGCTCGTCGACGCATTCGATGAGGATCCCTATGTGCTCATGCCGTACAACCCCCCGCTGTATCCAGGCTTCGTCGAGGGTGCTGGCTACGCCAAGGTCAAGGATCTGCTGGCCTGGTCCATCGACGCCACGGCTCCAATTGGGGAGCGCATCGCAAGGCTCGCGGAGCGCGTCCGCAAACGCCACGGCATTCTCGTGCGTACTGTGGACATGCGGCAGTTCGACCGCGACCTGGCGCACCTGCAGACGATCTATCGGACGGCGTGGGAGAAGAACTGGGGATTCGTTCCGCCGACCGAGGAGGAGATCCGTCAATTGGCGGCGGATCTGCGCCCAATTCTGGATCCAGAGATCGCGCTCTTTGCCGAGATCGACGGGAGACTTGTCGGATGCGCGATCGCCATTCCCAACGTGAATCAGGTGCTGAAGCGCATGAACGGGCGGCTGCTGCCGTTCGGAGTGTTTCATTTCCTGAGGCGGGGTTCGATCATCACTCAGGCGCGAGTGCTCCTGGTTGGCGTCGTATCCGAGCTGCGACATATCGGGCTGTACCCGCTGCTCGTCGCAGAGATCTTCCGTCGGGGCGTCGAGCGGGGCTATCGCACGGCCGAACTTTCATGGACGCTCGAAGACAACGATGCGGTGAACGCCGGGATCGAGGCCGCCGGCGGCCGTCGCTGCAAGACGTACCGGCTGTACGAGAAGCGCTGGGATGGCCGGGCGGGGTCAGAGAGGGGCCAGATACGTGTCTGACGCCCATGTCAGCATTACCGGCGTGACAGGGTTCCTCGGCTGGCACCTGGCCGAAGCTTTTCGCGATGCGGGTTGGCGCGTGACCGGTATCGTCCGGCCCGGCAACCTGAAGGCGCTTCCGGATGGAGTGATGGCTTCGCGGACGCCACTCGAGGGCGAGGCGCTCGCGCGCGCCGCCGAAGGGGCCTCAGTGATCGTGCATGCCGCCGGGCTCACCTCTGCGCGCAACGACGCGGCGTTCGAGTCTGTCAACGTCGCAGGCACGGAAGCCGTTGTCATGGCCGCCAACGCCATCGGCGCGCGCGTCGTCTTGATCTCCAGTCAGGCCGTCATCGGCACGGGCACTCCGGAACGCCCAAGCCGGGAACACGATGTACCACGTCCGCTGAACGCGTACGGTCGCAGCAAGCTGGCAGCTGAAGCGACGCTGAAGATGCGGGCCCGCACATCGTGGTGCATTGTGCGCCCATCGGCGGTGTACGGACCGCGTGACCGTCAGTTCCTGCCGCTCTTTCGTCTGGCGTCCCGGGGATGGTTTCCGCTTGCCGTAGATCCGGCCACAGCCTTCACCCTTGTCTATGTGGAGGATGTCGCGAGGGCCGTCGTACTTGCCGCCGCCGGACTCCTGGCAGGTGCGGCGGGTGGGGAAACGTTATTCATCGGGCACCCACGACCACGGACAACGGAGGACGTGCTCCGGATCCTCGCGGATGCGTTTCAGCGCCCGTATCGGCCATGGCCTGTGCCAGGCCCAATCCTCAGTGGGCTGTCCTGGGCGGGTGAACTTTCCTCCAGGCTCGGCCGACATCCGCTGGTCGACCGGGCCCGGTTCCAGGAGCTCCGGGCCGAAGGCTTCGTGTGCGCGATCGATCGCGCTCGCGAGGTGCTGAATTTTACAGCTGAGGTGGAATTGCGCGACGGGGTTGAACGGACCTTGCGATGGTACCGAGATCAAGCGTGGGTCTGAGCGGCACTTCGCGTGGCACCTCGACCGGATACGTCTCGGCGAGCGGCGCCCGGTTGAAGGCCCCGTTGCGCAGGCAGTAGTTGGTCCAGACGCGATTCCAGAGATACACGTGCCACGCGGCCTCGGGCGACACGGTTTCGTATGTCCTCCAGTAGCGCGCGGCGATGTGTTCGGGGCGAAAGTACTGCAGCACCTGCACGTAGCGCCGCATCAACCCGGCGCCGGTGACATGCGGCATGCTGGTCACGGGGAAGGCGAGCGTGTACTTCTCCCAATCCTCGGGATAGTTCTTGAAGAGAATCCGTCCTTCGGCATCGAAGCGGGCGTAGTCGCGCGTGCCCGGCAACGGCGTGAGGATTGTGGGGTTCAGGCCATCGAGATCGGATTCTTCCGCGAACTGCAGGATGTCCGAGGCGATGGTGTTCATGTCCTGGGTATCGATCCCCAGGATGAATGAACCCACGACGCCAATGCCGTGGCGGCGAATCCGCGCCACGTTCTCACGATAATAGTCGAGACCGCGGCGCTGCGACGTCCCGTCTTTGCGAATGAGCGCCAGCGATTTGGTGTCGGTGCTTTCGAGGCCGATGAAGACGCCAGCGCACCCGGCCTCGCGCGCCCGCTGCGGCAGCTCATCGTCATCGCCGAAGTTGATGGTGACCTGCGTGATCCAGCTCTTGTTGAGTCGGGCGTCTGCCATGGCGCGAAACAGGTCAAGGCAGCGCTGTTTCGCTTTTCGGGAAAAGCCGTTCAGGTCGTCGTCCACGAAGATGATGTCGCGTTCTGGAATCGACGCGACCTCGGCGACGACATCGTCGATATCCCGCATCCGGAAGGCCCGACCGTTGAATGCGGTGACCGAACAGAAGGAGCAGTCCATCGGGCAACCGCGTGTCGTCTGGGCCGACACGTATTCGTAGTGGTACTTCCGAAAGATGCGTCGGTCCGGGTGGCAGATTGACGCGCCGTTGCTGCCGCCGTCGTACCGCTTCGCGAGCCGGCCCCGTTCGACGTCGGCAATCACCTGCGGCCACACGCCTTCGCACTCCCCGATGAAGAGGGAGTCTGTGTACCGGGCCGCCTCCTCCGAAACGAGCGACGCGTGGATGCCGCCCATCACCACGGGGATACCACGGGCGCGGAACTGCCGGGCGATCTCATACGCGCGCGGAGCCTGCGTCGTAAATGCCGTGAGACCCACGAGATCGGCCCGGATCGCCGTGTAGTCGAGCATCGCTTCGCACTGCTCGTCGATGAGTTCGACCTCCCAATGCGGCGGCGTCACGGCCGCGACATATCCGAGCGCCAGCGGCTCCCAGAGATAGTCGCCATAGAGAGACACCCGATTGCGCGGGTTGACGAGGACGAGCTTCATGCCGCCGTCCCAATGACCGACAATCGGCGGCCAACGTGCGCGAAGATGGAAAGGGCCAGATCGATCTGTTCCGATGTATGCGCGGCCGAGTAGCTCGTCCGCAGGAGACAGCTGTCGGGCCGGCACGCGGGCGGCAACACGATGTTGACATACACGCCGGCTTCGAGAAGCGCCCGCCACATCGCGACGGCCCGATCCGCGGTCCCGATCTCGATGGCTACAATTGGAGACTCTGTCGCTCCGATTGCGAAGCCGAGGTCGGCCAGCCTGGTGCGCACACGTCGCACGTTGTTCCACAGCCGTTCCTTCAGCGTGACATCGCTCTGCAGGATCCGGAGGGCCGCTTCGACGCCGGCGATGTTGGCGGGTGACCCCGATGCGGTGAAGACGTAGGGGCGCGCCGCGAAATGGAGCAGGGTGAGCGCGGTATGGTTCGAGACGCAATAGCCACCGACGCCGGCGAGCGCCTTGGAAAACGTTCCGACGACAAAGTCGACCTGCTCGAGAACGCCTTGCGCATCGGCGCAACCGAGCCCGCGCGGGCCAAACGCCCCGAAAGAGTGCGCTTCGTCCACCATCAGATACGCTCCAGACTCACGGCAGATCTGCACGATGTCGGTGAGCGGGGCGATGTCGCCGCTGATGGAATACAGGCCCTCAACAACGACAAGGGCGCGCTTCGCGTTGGGTACCCGGAGGAGCTTTCGCGCAAGGTCGCTTGCGGAGTTATGGCGAAAGGCAAAGATCTGCGCGCCGCTCAACCGGGCGCCGTCGTAGATGCTGGCATGGCTCTCCAGGTCGAGCAGCAGTGTGTCCTCTGGCCCGCACAGCCCGGCAATGACGCCCAGATTGGCCTGGTATCCCGTCGTGAACACCATCGCGTGGCGTGTGCCATACGCATCGGCAAAGGCGCGCTCGAGCCGGCGATGCGCCGCGTAGGTGCCGTTGGCGGCGCGCGATCCCGTCGTGCCTGCGCCGTCACGTTCCACCGCGTTCCTCGCGGCAGCCACAACGTCAGGATGGAAGCTCAGACCAAAATAGTTGTTCGACCCGCACATCAGCGTGCGGCGTCCGTCGATCACGACTTCTGTCGAGCTGCAGACTTCGTCGATTGTCGTGTTAAAGGGGATCGGACCGCGCTCGACGGCCGCAATCCGATCTGCGAGCGCATGGAGTTTATCGAGCAGGTCCATCGGTCAGTTCGTCAATATCGTTGACAAGCGCGACTCTGCCCCCGGTGAGGAGGGTGCCGGCCAGGAAGCGTGCGCGGGTTTCCGAGCGGCGGACCTTTCCGCTCGTCGTACGCGGAATGGTGCCCGGCGGCGTGAGGACGACCTGATCGAGCTCCAGGCCAGCGGTTTCGCGCACTCTGCGCCTCACGTGATCCACGATGTCGTCGATGCCAGCGGGCGTGTGCCTCGCGCGCGCTTCGAGCACTGCCACGACCTCGTCCGCCTCCTCAACACGGTTGATGCCGAAGACTACGACACCGGAGGAGCGGACGCCCTGAACGCTGGCAATGGCCGATTCCAGATCGGGCGGGTGGTACTTCCGACCGTGCCGAATGATCAGATCCTTGGTCCGGCCGCAGACGAACAGCGCGCCGTCGGCCATATAACCCAGATCACCGGTTTGCAGCCACCCGCCGTGCAGGGCCTCGGCCGTGGCGACCGGATCTTCGAAGTAACCGGTCATCATCGAAGGGCCGCGAGCGATGATGCGGCCCACATGTCGATCGGGCAGCGGACGACCCGTCTCGTCGACAATCTGTACATCATGGCCTGGGAACGGTCGCCCACAGCTCACGATGCGAGCGATGGGGCCGGGTACCACCCCGGCCGCTGGTACGGCCCGGGACTCGCGAACAAGTCGGCCAGAATCGACCGAGTCGACTTTGACACCGTCGCGTGCAAACGCCACTGCCAGAGAGTGCTCGGCAAGGCCGTAGCTTGGCATGAAGCTCGACGCACGGAATCCGGCAACGGCGAAGCGCGCCGCAAACGCGTCGAGTGTGTCGCAACGAACCGGCTCGGCGCCGCAGCCCGCCACGCGCCAGCTGGAGAGATCCAGCGCGTCAATCTGTGAGGGCTTCACCCTCCGTAAACACAATTCGTACGCGAAGTTCGGCGCAAACGAAACGGTGCCGCCGTACGTGGAGATCGCGTCTAGCCAGGCCGTGGGCCGCTTCAGGAAAAGGACCGGCGACATGATTACCGTGTCGGCTTTCGAGTAGATGCCCGTGAGCATCGCGCCGATGAGTCCCATGTCGTGATAGAGCGGGAGCCAGCTCACGCCGACATCCGATGGCCGGACCGCCAACCCGCCCGGACCGGCGATCGCCGACAGGTTGGCATGGAGACTCGCATGCGACAGCACGACCCCCTTGGGCATGGCGGTCGATCCCGACGTGAACTGAATGAGCGCAGGACGACTGCTTGGCACCTCGACCGGAGCCTCGAGCGCCACGCCGTGTGCCAGCGCTTCCATATGGAGCACCTGACAGGACCGCGCCATCGGCGCCATGCCTTCGAGATCGAGGAGCGGGGCGACGTCGGCGCTCACGACCACGGCGCTGGATCGGCTTTCGGGGGGCAGGTCGCGGGACGGGCGCGGGAGGGTTGGAACGCCGCCCGCCTGCGCAGGCGGAAAGAGCGGCACCGGGACCAACCCGGCCGAGGTGATCCCGAAGAACGCGCGAATGAATCCGTTGACTTCGGGAACGACGATCGCCACACGGTCTCCCTCCCGGAGTCCGTGGCGCTGCAGCGCGCCCGCAATGCGAAGGGATTCGCCGAGCAGCCACTCGTGCGTCATCTGGACGAGCCGGCCGTCGTGCTCGATGGCCCGGACGCCCCGGGTTCCGGCAGCGGCGGCCACGAGCATACCCGCGAGGGTGTCGGGGGCAATCACGGCTTCGCCTGCTGCCCGGCGAGGCGCCGCACTTCGGACACGATCTGATCGACGGTGCGAATGTGGGTCAACGCGTTGAGGGGGACCGCGATCGTGAAGTGGTCTTCCAGTTCGCCGACGAGCTCGAGGACCTGGAGGGAGTCGAAGCCCAGGTCGGCCAGCAACTCACTCCTCGGTCCAGGATCAATTGCTCGCCGGCTCAGTCGCTTGAGAATCTCAACCGTGTCGCGTTCAAACCGATCAAGGGGAAACGCGGCTTCGGCACCCGGCGCAGCTCCGCCACGCGCGGGGTCGGATGTGTGGGCCAGGCTCCGAAATGTACCACGAACGCAGTATTCACGCCAGCCGAAGTCGGGGCGTGACCGGTTCGCAGAATCCGCTAAGGACTTCGTAATAAGATACTTGCCATGCAGCGGTCTCTCCCAGTGACTCAGACTGTTATTCTTGCCGCCGGATACGGATTGCGCCTCGGCAGCGTTGAGAGCGGCGTGCCCAAGCCGCTCATGTTGGTTGGCGGTCTGCCTCTTATCGCCCACGCGCTTGAACATGCGCGCGCCAGCGGGTGCACACGGGCGGTGATTGTCATCGGACACCAGGGGGATCGGGTTCAGGCGTCCGTGGAAGAAATGTCTCCGGACCTGGATCTCTGTTTCGTCGAAAACCCCGACGTCGCCGCGCCCAACGGGCTGTCCCTGCTCGCAGCCGAGTCGGCCGTAGCCGAACACTTCTACCTGCAGATGGTCGATCATGTCTTTGCCGGCGTGGCGTTGCCCCGATTGGCCGCCGTGCCGTTCGGCCTCGGGGAAGCCGGACGCGTGCTCATCGACCGGGCTCCGGGCGGGGAAATCGACCTTGCCGATGCGACGAAGGTGCGCCTGGAGGGTCGCCAGGTGACGGCGATCGGAAAGGGGATCGAGCAGTGGGACGCCATTGACGCCGGCTGCTTCATGCTCACGCCCGCGGTCTTCGATGCTCTTCGCCGCGTGCCCTCCGATGAGCCGCTGACCGTTTCGTCGGGCATGCGCCAGCTCGTCGCCTCGGGGTCTCTAGGGGCCGCGTCGGTTGATGGCGTGGACTGGGTCGATGTCGATACCCCGGCCGATCGGTCGATCGCCGAGCGTCTGTTCTTGACGTCGATGGCTCGAACACCGTAGCCGTATGCGGATTGCCTACACCTGTCACGACTCGTTCCCGTCCTCCAGCACGAACACACAACAAACCTTCTGGACCATTGCCGAAGTCGCGCGTCTCGGCGTGTCGGTCGAGCTGTTTGTCCCGTCGGTGAACACCGTTGCAGGGCAGGAGTCGCGCTCGACCGTGGCCCGGTACTACGGGGCGTCGATTGGGACGTTGCCCGAGACGTTGAACATCACAACCCTTGGCGATCGTCCGCTCGAGGGATCTGTGACGAAGGGGTGGTTCGATTGGCGAATCGCGGGCCGTTTGACTGCGTCCTCTCGAGCAGGCATAGGCCGACGACACGACTTGGTATGGACGCGCGATCCGCTCGCTCTCGTCTCGTGCGTACGCGCTGGGTTGCCCACGTTCTTCGAAACGTATCGGCCCGATTTCGCGTTGCGCCGGCGGTTTGCGCCCTGGCGGCAAATGTGCCTCGCGAGTCCGCACCTTCGTGGCATCGTGACGCACTCGCGGTTGGCCGCTGACGCGTTCGTGGCGGCTCGTATTCCGGCTGAACGGGTACTCGTGGCGTACAACGGGTTCGCACCATCGCTGCTCGAGCCTGTGCTCTCGCGAGCGGAGGCGCGTATCCGCTTGGCGCTTCCCCGCGACCGTCCGCTCGCCGTGTATGCCGGTCATGTGAGCCCGGACAAGGGGGTGGATGTCCTGGTCCAGATGGCTGCTGCCGTTCCCGGTGCGCGGATTCTACTGGTTGGCGCGAGCCCAGACTCAATCGACGGGCAGCGTCTTCGGGAAGCGGCACGTCAGGCCGGCGTTCGCAATGTGCTGCTCCGCCCTCGCGTGCCGTTGGCCGACGTGTCGACGTACCTCTATGCCGCGGATTGTCTGATAGTCCCGCCGACCGATGAACCGCTGCGGCGGTTTCGACGCACAGTGTTGCCGATGAAAGTGTTCATGTATCTTGCGGCGGGGCGGCCGATCCTCGCGCCGCGTCTGCCAGACCTCGAGGAAGTGCTGACCGATCACGAGACCGCCCGGCTGGTGCCGCCCGATGATGCTCAGGAGGCAGGTGCCGCGCTTGCCGCTCTGCTGGCGGACCAGCCGCTGCAGGAGCGGCTGTCGCGCAACGCGCTCGAGGCGGCGACTGCGTACACGTGGTCGGCGCGGGCGCGGCGCATTGCCGGCTTCATGGGGTGGGCCGGAGAGGTGTCTCGGTAAGAGGACTTTGCGTCGGATGTTACCGCAGGCCCGGGCGCTCCACGACGGCTGCGGCCGCCAGCTCACGCCGATACACCGACAGCGTCACGTTGGCGAGAATGATGCCGAAGGCGACGAGGCCTGGGACAAGCGCCCGCCGGCCGAAGAATGAGACCGCCAGAAACACGATCGCGAACAGATCGCGTCGCAGCAGACTGAACGACTCGGCCGCCATTCGGAGCGTGAAGAGGTTCGACTCCTCGGCGGCGCGCTGGATCGTGCGGTGGATGAACACAAACGAGGCGTCCGGCGCGTGGCGCGACACGAAGCGCGCACCGCGCACGAGGCTCAGCACCAGTGCGATCGCGATCGCCGCCGTCCAGAACAGCGCCGGAGCGCCGCCGCCTTCGCGCGCCCACCCCAGGGCGACGCCCATGAAGCACGCCACATAGGTGACCTGATCGACGACCGCGTCCAGTCTGGCGCCGGTCTCGGATTCGGTCAGCGTGGCGCGCGCGATCTCGCCGTCCACGCCGTCCAGCACGGAGGTGAGCTGAAACAAGACGCCGGTACAGATCAAAGTCAGGTAACCAGGGCGCATGGCGAATGCCGCCGTTGCCAGACCGACGAGCAGCGTGATCGCCGACGCATGGGACGCTTTCAGCCCCACAGCCAGCGCCGCGTAGCTGATGGGGCGGCTGAGCGGCCGGTTCCAGTGGCGGGCGACCCAGCCATCGGTCGGTTTGGCGGTCCGCTTCAGGATGCGCCACGTCGCGCGGCGTCGCGCGGCCGCGGCGGAGATATCCATCACCACGTCCGGTGACACGGCTTGGCGCGGTAGCCCGTCGGCCTCTTGTGTGATTCTCCCGCTCTCGCTGTCTTGCCCGACCTGAAGGTCGGGCCTACGAGCGTTGGGCCCCTCTCGCGCGAGCTGACGCTCCGGCCTACGAGCGTCGGGCCTCTCTGTCGCGAGCTGAAGTTCGGGACCACGCTCGTCGCGATGAGACCAACGCGCGTCGATTTGGGCCGCTGGTCCGGCCAGCACGCCCACTCCGGGGGCCGACTCCAGCCACGTGGGCGTCGACGGCATGGGCACAGAGAACAAGCCGACGTTGATGAGCAGGTGCGGTGGTACGACGACGACGCTCGCGTCGCTGTGAGCTGACAGTGTCCCGACGTCGACCACTCGTGCGCCGCCCCGAACGGCGACGCGGGCATTGCGATCTCGCGCGGATCCGCCAACAACCCGCGCGTCTTTGCCGGGGAGGAGCACGACCAGGATGGGGAGTGTCGGTTGGTCTGTCACGTTGGAGATCTGCCGAGCGAGTTCGCCGCGCTGTTGGAAGTACCTGCTGGAGTATCATACAAGGACTCCCGTGTTTCTTCCCGCGCACCCACTGACCAGCGTCCGTCGAGGCGCCCTCATGCTCGCGTCTCCCCGGCGTCCGCTCCTCGTTCAGCTCGTGGCGATCCGGCGCTGTAACCTCTCGTGCGGCTATTGCGACGAGTACGACGACGTATCGTCGCCGGTGGAGGCAGCGCTGCTCGAGCGCCGAATCGACCACGCAGGTCAGCTTGGCACGCTGGTGCTGACCTTGACCGGCGGCGAGCCGCTGCTGCACCCGAAACTCGACACGCTGGTCGCGCGGACTGTCTCGCGCGGCATGGTGTGCACGCTCATCTCCAACGGCTACGCGCTGACGCGCGAGTGGGTCCGGCGTCTGAACGACGCAGGTCTTACGGCGCTGCAAATGTCGGTGGACAACATGGAATCCAACGAGTGGTCGCAGAAGTCGTGGACGACGGTGCGCAGAAAGCTGGAACTGCTGAAAGAACACGCCCGATTCGGTGTCAATATCAACGCCGTGCTCGGATCCTCCACGCTCGATCAGACACGCGAAGTCGTGGCCGCCGTGCGCCGCATCGGGTTCTACATGACCGTGGGGCTCATGCACGATCGCGACGGCCAGATTCAGCCGGGGCTGCTGGGAGACCAGCTCGCCGCCACCTACGCGGAGATGCAGCGGGCGAGTCGCAAGAGCGTGTTTCACTTCGCCGGCGATGGGTGGGAAGGCGACATGCTGCGCGACGGCTCGGCGCCGTTCAAGTGCCGCGCGGGTGGGCGGTATCTGTACGTCGATGAGTTCGGTCTGGTGTCGTACTGCAGCCAGCGCCGCGGATCGCCCGGGATCGATCTGTTCGACTACACCGCGGACGATGTGGAGCGCGGTTTCAATGCGCCCAAGGGGTGCGAATCGCGTTGCACCATTGGCTGCGCGCGACGTGCGTCGGCGTTCGACCAGTGGCGGCCGCAGCCAGTGGCCGTGCGGGCGTCCGACGCGCGGACGTGAGCGACGATCCCGCTCTCACCGACGGCCATCACCTCGCGCGCGGCGCGGCCGCCAACTTCTTCGTTCTTCTCGCCGCGAATTTCCGCGGCATCTTCACCTTTCTGATTGCGCGACTTCTCGGCGCGGCCGCGTTCGGCCGGTTCGGAGTGGTGTTCACGACGACCGATCTCGTCAGCAAAGGCGCCGCGCTCGGGCTGGACTCGAGCATCGTCCCGATGGTGGCGATGCGAGCAGCGGTGGGCGATGGCGATGGGTGCCGACGAGTATTTCGGCGCGCTGTGGCCTGTGTGGCTGTGGCCTCCGTGGTGTTGGCCGTCAGCGCGATGAGCGGCATCCGCTGGGCGACACTGTCGCCCGGATCACGAGGACCGTCGGTGTTTCCATGGGCGCGTGACGTCCCGGCCGTATTCGACGGCTTTCTCGGCAACTTCGTCGGTGGCGGATTGATCATGCTGCTCGCCTTGCCGGGCATCGCCCTGGCTCGCGTTGCGACCGGAGCGGCTCGCGGATTGCTGTCCATGCGCAATGAGTTCTATTCGCGAGGCGTCACTGAAACGTGGGTGACCATCGGCGTGTTTGTGATTGCCCTTGCGCTCGGCAGCCGCGATCGCGCGCCCGCCCTCGCCGTCGTGGCCGGCACGACCGCCGCGGCGGCGGTCGCGTTGGTTCTTGCGACGCGCGCACTGGCGAGCGTTCCCCGCTCACCTCGTGACACCGTCACGCCCTCACCGCATCCGTCCGTCACCTCGTCACCCCTCCTCGTCGTCGACACATCCGTGGGCTCGATGCTGCGGTATTCGTTGCCCATGGCCGGATCGAGCTTGTTGAGCGTGCTCGTGACGGAAGCGGATGTGCTGCTGCTGGCGATGTTTGTAGGGCGCGCACCTGGCGTGACGGCCGAGACCTTTGGCGTGTTTGTCGTCGCGGCGCAGCTGGCGGTCGGGCTGCGTAAGGTGCGTCAGGTGTTCGATCCGATCTTCGCGCCTGTCGTGGCAACCCGATCGGCGTCCGAGCGTCGAGGAAGCCTCAGGGACGTCGTGGCCGGGCCCGGCCGCTGGTTGTTGTCTGCGCAGTTGCCGCTCGTCGGCGCGAGCGTCCTGTCCGGCGGGGCCATCATGAGCATCTACGGGTCGGAGTATCGCCAGGGCGCCTGGTGGCTGGCGCTGCTCACCCTTGCGCACGGCGCGAACACGTTTGCCGGACTCGTCGAGACGCTGCTCATGATCGAACGGCCCGACCTGAACCTGATCAATGCCGCCATGACCGTTGGCGTGCAGATCATGGCGGGCCCCCTCCCGGTACCCCTCCTCCGGCGCCGCGGGGCCCGCCCCCC